>Ga0335083_10009086_pt1 | contig 12078 bp, 10 predicted proteins | sample Lox_Sample_42_FD_206716 | JGI IMG/M metagenome (GOLD analysis project Ga0335083, IMG submission 206716) | Soil microbial communities from Loxahatchee National Wildlife Refuge, Florida, United States - Lox_Sample_4.2 | ecosystem: Environmental > Terrestrial > Soil > Wetlands | place: USA... | reverse complement strand
CGCAGGCCCGGATCCGCGCCAGCGCCCGCCCGGTATCTGCCACGATGGAACATCGATGTCGTTCTGGCGACAGCAATGTTCCATCGTGCCCAAAACTTCTGGGGGCCACCGCGCCGAACCTGACGCACAGCCGGTCAGGGCCGCCACTGCAGCCAGGTGCCGTGGCTGTCGGCGCAGCCGATCGGGCGGCCGTCGCGGGCCAGGACGCACGTCTGGCCGTCGCGGGCCGGCGCGGCGGTCCCGGGCACGATGCCGGGCGCCTCGCTGGACAGCCAGGCGGCGCCCAGGCCGCGGACGGTGCGGATGAAGTGTTCCCGCTGGTCCGCGGCGACCTGGTACAGGACCGAGGTGTGGTAGACGACCAGGGTGGCGTCGGCCGGGGCCTGGGCCGCCAGGGCCGGCAGGCCGGTGAGCAGGTCGCCGCGGCGCACCTCGGGCGGGTCGCGGCGGGCGGCGGCGACCGCGGCCGCGAGCCGGTCCGCGCGGTCGCCTTCCCCCGGCCAGACCAGGCAGGACAGCCAGCGGACATCCTCATCGCTGGTGACGTCCAGCGGGTTGAGATCCAGCCCGGCCCGCCAGGCCACCGCGGGAACCCGCGGCGGGAGCGGGACCGGGCCGCGCGGCTGGCAGCGCAGCGTCGGGGCGTCCGGGTCGCGGCCGGCCAGCCGGTACCCGGCGTAGTCGTAGGAGTACCGGTCGGCCAGCAAGTTGAGCCCGGCGCTGGCCCCGACCTCGACCAGCGCCAGCGGCTCCGGCAGCTGAGCCAGGGCCGGCAGCAGCACGGCGCAGCGCGCGGGCTCGTTGGTCTGGGTGCGCCGGGTGAGCATGAGCTGGGTCAGTTCGGGCCGGGACTGGCGGACCAGTTCACGCAGCGGCCCGATGCCGGGCGGCGTCCCGAGCAGGTAGCGGGCCGCCGCGAACAGCAGGTTCGGCTGGCGCCGGGCCGGCGGCAGCGACGCGATGAAGTTCACGAGGGTCGCGTCGCCGGCGACCGACTCCGCCAGCGCCTCGTAAGCCGCCGACCGGCCGCGCGCCTCCTGCCGGGCGAACGTCCGGTAGGTCTGGGCCACCGCCGCTACCGGATCATCCCCAGACCGCGCCACACCCGGCACGCTACCCCAGCGGGATCACGTCACAGCGGCCCAGGTCCAGTCCGTCGCTGCAGGGCAGGCACCACGGCCGGCGGGCCGTCCGGTCGCCCCGGCGGCTGACCCAGAACCGGGCCGGGTTCTCCCGGCAGTGGATGCAGAGCTGGATGGTGCGCGGCAGCCGGCGGCGCAAGGCTGCGGTCAGCGGGTGAGCGCCGTCACCTGGTGTGACCCCGATCGCGTTCTCGCTGACCGCGCGTTTATGCGGCGGGGGCTTTTGTGGCCGGCGGCGAGCGCGGGGGCGCGCTGGTTGTGGTTCCCGTCAATGGCCGGATTTCCCTGTTCCCCCGCCCGCCCGGGCGGAGTACGCAAGGAGGTAGCCAAAGGAGGTCAGGATGCCGGGCATCTTCCACGCCGACGTGGTCGGCTCACTACTGCGTCCGCGCTATCTCTCGCAGGCGCGTGCCGCGCTCGAGGCCGGCCAGATCGAGCCGCCCGAGTTCAAGGAAATCGAGGACCGCGCCGTCGACCAGGCGATCGCCCTGCAGGAGGGGTGCGGGCTCGACGTCATCAGCGACGGGGAACTGCGGCGCTTCTCGTTCCTGGATCACCTGCTGGGCGAGGCCGACGGGGTCAGCGAAAGACCCGGCGCCGCCGTCACGTTCCACGGTAAGGGCGGCGACGTCTGGGACTGGCATCCCCCGTTCACCGTGACCGGCAAGTTCCGGGCCAGGCGGATGCTGACCATCGAGGAATTCAGCTACGCGCGAGCCCGCGCCCGGCGGCGGGTGAAGGTGACGCTGCCGAGCCCGCTGGTGCTGTACGGGGCGTGGTCGCCCGAGCTGTCCACCGCGGCGTACGCCGATCCGTACGAGATGTTCGCCGACGCGGCCGGCTTCATCCGCGACGAGATACACGCGCTCGCGCGGCTCGGCTGCACCTACGTCCAGATCGACTCGCCGGACCTCGGGACGCTGGTGGACCCGGAGAATCGCACGATGCGGGAGTCGCTCGGCATGCCCACCGAGCGCACCCTCACCGAGGGCGTCGACATCATCAACTCGGTCGCCGACGTGCCCGGAGTCACGTTCGGCCTGCACCTGTGCAAGGGGAACTACCAGAGCAAGTGGATCGCGGCCGGCGGCTACGACAGCACCGCCGAGGCGATCTTCCGGCGGATGAACAACTTCGACGTGTTCCTGCTCGAGTACGACGACGAACGGTCCGGGACCTTCGAGCCGCTGGCCAAGATGCCCGACGACAAGGTGGTGGTGCTCGGCCTGGTCTCCAGCAAGACCACGGAGATCGAGCCGGTGGAGCAGATCGCCGCCCGGGTCAGCGAGGCGGCGAAATATGTCGACCTCGAGCGGCTGGCCCTGTCCACCCAGTGCGGATTCGCCTCGGTATCCATCGGCGCGAACCTCATCGGCGAGGACACCGAGCAGCGCAAGCTCGAGCTAGTGGCCGAGGCCGCCCGCCAGATCTGGTGACGGCGGCCTGCTCCCGGCCGCGGGACGCCAGTGGGCCTGGCGTCCGCGGTGGCCCGACGCCCCCGCTGCTTACCTGCAGCTGAGCGAGGCATACCAGGACGAAGCGGCCAGGGCGCGGGAACTCGGCTGGCCGGTGATAGAGCAGATGAGCCACCACCTGGCGCCGCTAACCGGGCCCGGCCGGGTCGCCGGATCGCTGCGCGAGCTCATCGGCCAGCTTCGCTACAGAGATTGACTGGTGGCATGGTGTGCCGACAGCCTGCCGTACAGGCAGACCATCGGTAACGTCCTGGCGGTCTGGGAGGCCAGGTAGCCGGTGAGGTTGTCGAGCATCTCGGTGACGCCTTCCTTGCGCAGCGATTACTTCAGCATTGGCCTGCCCGTCCGGGAACGGTGCGGTCGCGGGCTTTGGTGGCGTAGATGACGCGGCCGCCTTCGCGAACTCGGGCGTTACCGTGGTGGTCAGCCTCGGCGCATCGGCGCTCGCGCTGACGTGACAGTTCCGCCGAATGCTCCTTCCCATCGATCGAGGGCAGATGGACACGATGACGTCGATGACGGCCGCCGGCCCGCAGAACGTGCTCCGCGAGGACCTGCCGCTGCCGCTGTGCGTGCTGCGGGACGGGGCGCTGGAGCGCAACGTGGCCCGGTTCCAGCGCTACACCGAATCGAGCGGCGTCCTGCTGTGCCCGCACGCCAAGACCGCGATGAGCCCGGCGCTGTTCGGCCGGCAGCTCGCCGCGGGCTGCTGGGGGCTGACGTTCGCGACCTGCGCCCAGCTGCAGGTGGCCCGGCGCCATGGCGTGCCGCGGGTGTTCTACGCGAACCAGCTCGTCGGCGCGGCGGACATCCGCTACGTGTGCGGCGAGCTGCGCCGCGATCCGGGTTTCGACTTCTACTGCCTGGTCGACTCGGTGCCCGGCGTAGAGCTTCTCGCCGCGCGGGTCGCGGACGCCGATCCCGGCCGGCCGCTCAACGTGCTGGTCGAGGGCGGCGTGGCCGGCGGCCGCTGCGGAGTGCGCGACGTCGAGACGGCCGTCGACGTGGCGCAGGCGGTGCGCGCCGCCGGACCGCGGCTGGCGCTGGCGGGCGTCGAGGGCTTCGAAGGGCTGGCGCAATCCCGCGAGGCCAGCCGGCGCGAGCTCGACGTGCGGCAGTTCCTCGGCTTCCTGGTCCGCATCGCGCAGACGCTGGACGAGCGCGGGCTGTTCCCGGCCGGGCCGGTGCTGCTGTCGGCCGGCGGCAGCGCGTTCTACGACCTGGTCATCGAAGCGCTCAAGGCGGTGCGGCTGAGCCGGCCGCATCAGGTGATCGTGCGCAGCGGCTGCTACCTCACCCAGGACTGGGGCCTGTACGCCAGGTTGCTGGCCGACCTGCACCAGCGGACCGGATCTGCCGACCCGGCCCTGGAGCCGGCCCTGGAGGTGTGGGCCCAGGTGCTGTCGGTCCCCGAACCCGGGATGGTCATCCTGTCGGCCGGACGGCGCGACTTCGGGCAGGAGGCCGGGAATCCCGTCGCGCTCACCCACGTCCGCCGGGGCACCGCCGAGCGCCGTCCGCTGCGCGGAGCCGGCTGGCAGATGACCGCCGTCAGCGACCAGCACGCGCACATGACCGTCCCGGCTGGCCATGGCGTCGAGGTCGGCGACCTGGTCGCGCTGGGCCCGTCACACCCGTGCACCACGTTCGACAAATGGCGCGTCGTGCAGCTCGTGGACGACGATTACAACATCATCGAGGCCATCCCGACCTACTTCTGAGCCCGGTCGTCAGGGGGAGGCCAGGGCCGACAGGCCGGCCTGGGCAACCTCCATGTCCTGGCTGTAGTGGCCACCGCTGACGCCGATCGCACCGACCACCGCGTCCCCGACCTTGATCGGATACCCGCCGCCGAACACGATCAGCCGATCGATCCCGGGAGCCGCGCCCATGGCCAGCGGCGGATCGTCCTTGACGAACCCGTGCCACGCGTCGGTGGCCATGCCGAAGCCGACCGCCGTGTAGGCCTTGTCCTGGGCCACCTGGACGGACAGCAGAGCTGCGCCATCCATGCGGCTGAACGCCTTCAGCACCCCGCTGTCGTCCACGATCGCGATCACGAAGGGATGGCCCATCTCGGCCGCCTTCCGCTCCGCCGCCACGATCATGGCCCTGGCCAGCTCCGTGGTCACGCTGGGCCGCTCGAATGTCGCTGCCATCTGCACCTCCGGTCCCCGGTCCCGGCGGGCGGGCCCGCGCGGGCGATCTCCAGCAGTATCCGCCGCATCACCGCCGTGTCCGCCAGGAATGTGCTGACGCGGACGATAACGATCCGGCATCCGGACTCCGGCCCGCTCTCACGTCCGGCCGGCGTCCCCCCTCGGACCGCCCGGTGGCACGACCCGTATCGTGATCCCCGGTGCCACCGAGCCGCCGGCCCGGCAAAAGGATGGGATCACATGACATCAGCTAGCCAAAGCGACACGCTCAGCTTCGCGCAGGACATCAGGCCCTTGTTCCGGGAGAAGGACCGCGACTCGATGCGGCGCGCCTTCGATCTGTTCGACTACTCCGACGTCGCCGGTCACGCCGACGCCATCGTCGGGGCTCTGCGGAGCGGGAAGATGCCTTGCGACGGCGCGTGGCCCGCCTCCCAGGTAGAGACGTTCCAGCGCTGGATTGACCTGGGCAAGCCGGCCTAGGCTCCCGGTCCTGAGTTTCCGTTTTTGAGTTTCTCCGTCGCCACGCGAGTCGTATTTCGTATCAGCCGGGAGATCTTCCGGCCCGGGGGCCAGCGGGCCCCGCCCCGCGGTTCGCGTCCGGACATGATGACGTCGGCACCCGCGTCGCGCGTGCTGTCGGCCATCTCATCATTGCAGGTGGCTACGCCGGCGATGTCAATCAGCGGCCGGCCCGGCCGGGGACGCGCGCGGTAGGCTGGCGCGGATGACGGAGGCAGGAAAGACGATGCCCGCCACGCCCTACACGTACACCAGCCCGGACGACCCGGCCCGGGAAGATGAGGGCCTGTTCGGTCCCGGGTCGGTGACCTGGCGGGTGATGAGCAGCCGGATCATGTGGGTGGCGATCGTCCGCGCCCTGTACCTGCAGGCCCTGCATCCGCGGGTGATACGCGGCACGCTGCAGAACGCGGCCACCATCACCCAGCCGGCGGACGCCTGGGCCAGGCTGCGGCGGACCAGGAAGTTCATCGAGACGCGCACGTTCGGGACCACGGCCGAGGCGCAGCGGGCCGCGGACCGCGTGCGCAAGATCCACGAGCCGCTCGCCGGAACCGACCCGGACGGCACCCGGTACCGGGTGGACGATCCGGAGCTGCTGCTGTGGGTGCACTGCGGCGAGGTCGCCTCCTGCGTCGACATCGCCCGGCGCAGCCGGCTGCCGTTCTCCGCCGCGGACCTGGACGCCTTCGTGGACGAGCAGCGCGCCAGCGCGGAGCTGATCGGCGCCGACCGGGCGGCCACGCCCGCCTCGGTGGCCGGGCTCGGCGCCTATTACGAGGAGATCAGGCCGGGGCTGTACGCGTGCGAGGAGGCGATGGACGCGCTGCGGCTGACCTTGCATCCCCCGGTGCCCGACGGCAACCGGGTGCTGAAGCTGGGGCTGCCGCCGGTCAGCGTCCTGGCGTTCTCGACCCTGCCGGGCTGGGCGCGGCGGATGTACGGCAGGCCGGACGGCCCGCTGAGCGACATGGCGGCGACCGCCGGGATCCGGGCCACGCGCCTGGCCTTCAGCCAGCAGCGGCTGTTCCTGGGGGCCATGCGGGCCATCCACCGCGCCGAGGCCGCGGGCGAGGCCGGCCGCCGGGAGCGCCGCGCCAGCTGACCCGCGCGCGTCAGTCGTCGTCCGGGCCGGCCTTCTTCGACACGGACGTGGGGTCGCTGAAGGACAGGACGCTCCGGGACGCCCGCTTGGCCTCCCGGCCCGCCAGGTAGCGGTCGAGGCGCCCGCCCTCGGGCGCGGCCTCGGGCTCCGGCTCCCCGGCCGCGGCGGCCGGCGCGGCCGCCGCAGGTGCGGCCGGCTGCAGGCCGGCCGGAACCGGGGGTGCGGGGTTGAGGCGGATGATGGTCAGCGGCGCCCGCTCCCCGGCGGCCGGCGGCCGGCCGAAGGAGACGATCGAAGTGCCCAGGATCGCGGCCTCGGCGATGTGATCGTGCTGGCCCTCGACGGCCGGGCATTCCCGCTCGGTGATGTGCAGGGTCATCTCGTCCACGACGATCCCGTCCCCGTGGTGGGCGGCGACCGCCTTTTCCAGCTGGTCCCGCGCGTCCCGGCGGGTGTCCTTGACGAGTTCGGTGTAGCTTCCCACCTCGCGGCGGCGGGCCCGGCGGCGGGTCTGGCGGCGGGTGCGCGTGTCGTCATGCCGCGAGCCCAGGGCGATACCGAAGACCAGCCCGGTGGGCACCCAGCCGGACTGCAGCAGCCTGGCGAACTCCTGCCCGGACACGTGCGAGGTGAACGGGGCGGCCGGGCGGACGGCGGTCCGCGCGCGGACCGCCGTTCCCTGCAAGGTGAACTCCGTCCCGCCGGCCGGGAACGGCCTGATCGTCAGCGTCACCCCGACGATGCCGTCGCCGCCCAGCGCCCGGCATTCCTCGACCGCCCGCGCCAGCGCCAGCCTGCGCACCCCGTAAGCCTTCCGGAGCAGCGCGCCGAACGGCCCGCCGGCCGCCGAGGCCAGGTCGGTCCGCGGCGTGTACGACACCGAACCCGAGCACCGGCCCGCCCGGCTGACGTAGCCCAGATGCACCACCGCGGCGCCGAAGACGTGCCCGACCGGGTCGAATCCCGCCCCGGAAATGGCCGTGAACTCCTGCACCGACAGCAGCGATCCCCAGGCCGTGCCGGTGCGCAGGCGCTCCAGGCGCGCGCCGGCCGGGCTACCGGGTGCAGGCACACCCGGGTGATCGTCAGCCATGAGCCCATCCCCGTTCAGCCGCAGCCGAGCGCACTCGATGGCAGGGATCGTAACAGCGTGCCGGTGCGCCGCCCAGCCGGCGGCGGGACCGTTGCGCGAGAGGTGAACCGCCGTCCGTTCGGGGAAAGCTCTTTAAATATCCGAACGGATCGCGGTCCCGCGGTCCCGGACGGCCGGGAGCGTCACCCGCGGGGGCCGCGGTCGCCGGCATGACCAGCCCGGACGGCGCCGGCGTCCGACACGGCGAGATCATCGTCGGCCGGTCCTTGAATTATCCGGGCGTGGCGTCAAGATGGTGCCGTGGATCTGCGGACCACGGGCCGTATTCCGCGCCAGGCCGGCGCCTATGGCGGCCCGCCCCCGCCGACGGCCGCGCAGTTCCGGCTCAGGCGGGGCATGGTGGCCATCGGGCTGCTGGCGCTGACGGCGCTGACGGCGGGCCTGCTGGGCCGTCCTGGCCCGGGGGCGGTCCCGCTCGGCCTGGCCTGGGCCTTCTCGCCGGCCTCGAACACCGTGACGGTCACGGTGACCCGCCCGGCCGGGACGGCCGGTGAGCAGGTCCTGGCCCGGAGCCGGCTGACCGTGTCGGCGTCCGGCGGCGGGCCGCCAGGACACTGGTCCGCGACCGACGGGCTGGTGCGGGTACCGGTGCCCGCGGGCAGCCGGACCAGCCTGCTGATCCAGCTCACCGGCCCGCAGCCGCTGACCCGGACGGTGACGGTCACGGCCCCGCCGCCGCTGGAGCTCGTCGCGTCCCGCAGCGCCTCCGGCCAGCGGCTGGTGGACATGTCCAGCCCGCTGCGCTCCCCGTCCACCCGGGTCCTGTGCGGCATCGACCAGGTCAGCCTCGCGGGCCCCGAGCGGGTGGCCCTGTACGACGGCGGGACCGCCTGCCGGGCCCGGCTGCAGCTCACCGCCCGGGACGGCGAGCAGACGGTCATCCCGGTCGCGATCCCGGCCCTGCCCCAGTCCAGTCATCCCGCCGTGGCCCATCTGTACTGCTTCGCCAGCGCGGCCGGGGGGGCCGTCTACATCACCATCGACGACGGCTGGACCCCCAGCGCCGAGGTGCTGGAGATCATGCGCCGGACCCACGTGCCGGTCACGGCCTTCCTGATCCAGAAGGCCGCCCAGGAGAACCTCGGCTACTGGCGGGCCTTCGCCGCCGCGGGCGGGCTGATCGGGGATCACACGTTCTCTCACCCCTACCTGACCAAGCTGTCCCTGCGCCAGGCCACCAGCCAGTGGGCGCGGGCCCGGGTCGCGCTGGGCCGCTGGCTCGGCCAGACCCCCGACCTGGGCCGGCCTCCCTACGGGGCCTTCAACCGCAAGGTCGAGGTGGCGGCGGCCCGGGGCCAGCTGCTGGCCCTGGTGGGCTGGAGCGCCACCATGTCGGGCGACACCCTGCAGACCTGGGACGGCAAGCCGCTGCAGGCGGGCGAGATCGTCATCCTGCACTGGGTTCCCGGGCTGGGCGGCCAGTTCGCCGCCCTGATCGCGAAGATCAACGCCCTGCACCTGCACCCGGCGCCGCTGACGCTGGCCAGCCTGGCCGGCATCGCCCCCCAGGAGCGCAGCCTCAACGGCGACTGACGCCAGGACCTGCGCCTATGTGACAGAAGGTGTCTTTGTCCTGGCGGAAAGCGGATATATGATCGGCCAGGCGGGGGGTGGGCCATGGACCGGCCGGCGGAGCGGGCGGACATCGAGCCGCGGGCCGCCAGGCCGGAGCGGGCCCCCGGGCATGTCCGGCTGGGGGTGCCGAGCAACCTGCCGGCCGAGCTGAGCACGTTCGTGGGGCGGGCCGACGACCTCGAACGCGGCGCGCGGCTGCTCGGCGAATCGCGGCTGGTGACGTTCACCGGCGCGGGCGGCTGCGGCAAGACCAGGCTGGCCCGGCAGGTCGCGGCGCGCGTGGCGGACCGCTTTCCCGGCGGGGTGTGGTGGGTCGAGCTGGCGTCGCTCGCCGACGGTGCGCTGGTGACCGAGCGGGTGGCGCGCACGCTCGGCTTGCAGGCGGGTGAGACGGACGCCGTCGTCGATTACTTCGCCGACCGCGCGGCCCTGCTGCTGCTGGACAACTGCGAGCACATCACCGAAGGTGTCGCCGAATTCGTCACCGGCGTGCTGCGAGGCGCCGGGCTGCTCCGCGTCCACGCCACCAGCCGGCATCCCCTGGGGGTGGAAGGGGAGACGACCTGGCGGGTGCCGTCGCTGGCGGTCCCGCCGCAGGCCGCCGACCCCGCCACCTTCGGCCGGTTCGACGCGGTACGGCTGTTCGCCGAACGCGCCAGGCAAGCCCGCTCGGAGGTGACGCTGACGCCGGCGGTCGCCCAGATCTGCCGCCGGCTCGACGGCATTCCGCTGGCGCTGGAACTGGCCGCGGCCCGGGTCGGCGGCGTGGCGATCGACCGTCTCGTGGACGAGCTGGACGACCGGTTCCGGTTGCTCACCGGCGGATCGCGGGCCGGCCTCGCGCGGCACCGCACGCTGCTGGCCTCGGTGGAGTGGTCGTACGAGCTCCTGGACCCGGCCGAACGCGTGCTGCTGCGCCGGCTGGGCGTGTTCGCTGGCGGCTGGACGGTCGAGGCGGCCCGGCAGGTGGTCGGGTTCGCGCCGCTGGACCCGGCGGGGGTGCTCGACCTGCTCGGCCGCCTGGCGGACAAGTCACTGGCGCAGCTGGACGATTCGGGACGCTACCGGCTGCTGGAGACCATCCGCGAATACGCCAGGATGCGGGCGGCCGAGGCCGGGGAGACTTCCGCCGTGGCCGGCCATCATCTGGCCTGGGCCGCGGATTTCGCGCAGCGGCTGGAACCCGACGTCGAGCGCGCCGCCCCGGAGGCCCTCGACGTGGTGGAGCGCGAACTACCCAACATCCGGGCCGCCCTGGACCACGCGGCCGGTGCGCCCGATCCGGACCACAACGGCCTTCGCCTGATCACCGCCCTGGCGCTGTTCTGGACCCAGCGCGGCTACGCGGCCGAGGGCGCGGAGGCCGCCCTGCGGGTGCTGGCCGGGGATCCGGCCGCGCCGCCGGCGCTGCGGGCCCGCGCGCGGTGGGCCGGCGCCTACGACCGCTTCTACACCTTCGACTTCGACCCGGCGACCGCCCAGGCGAACCTCGCGCTGGAGGAGGCGACGCAGGCCGGGGACCCGGCCACCCAGGGACGATGCTGGCACGTGCTCGCCGCGGCCACGTTCATGGTCGACCCCGGGGCTTGCCGGCCGCTGTTCTCCTCGAGCCTGGAACTCGCCCGCGCCGCCGGCGACCGCTGGGCCGAGGCGGACAGCCTGCAGTTCATGGGCTTCAGTCACCTGATGCAACATCGGCCGGCCCCGGCGGCGGAGCTGCTGGCGCAGTCCGGGGCGATGGCCGACGAGATGGGCAACGCGTTCCAGCAGGCGTGGCAGCACATCGCGTTCGGCAGCGCGAAGGCGGATACCGGCGAGCTGGCGGACGCGGCCGCGGAACTGCGGACGGGCATCGGCATCGCCCGCCGCGTCGGCGATCCCGCCGTCGAGATCTGGGGCTGCTCATGCTGGGCCCTGGTGGAGCTGTCCCGCGGCCACGTGGCTGAGCTGCGGGTGATCGCCGACGGCATGGACCGCCCGGGCCGGCCGCTGGGAGAGGCGGGTGCGGCGGTGCACGAGGCGCTCCGGCTTATCGCCGCCGACGTCGATCACGCGGCGGCCGCGTTGTGCTCCCTGGGCGAGCTGTTGCTGGTGAGTAACGACCCGCCCGATGGCGCCCGGATGATCCTGCTGGGCGCCACTTTGGCCCTGCGCGCCGGTGACCGGGCCGGGGCCCGGGCCGCGGCCGGGCGGTCGCTGGCCGGGTGCGAGCAACTGAGCTCGGCCCTGGCCGGGGCGTGCCGCGTGTTCCTGGCCCGGCTTGACCGGCATGACGGCGCCGCCGCCGAGGTCGCCGCCGCCGAGGTCGCCGGGGCCGCCGCCGGGGTGGCCGCCGGGGTCGCCGCGGAACGGCAGGCGCACGCGGGTCTCGCCGAGATCGCCGACGCCGGGTTGTGGGCCGAGGTACCCGACGCGCTGGAACTGCTGGGTGGTTTCGCCATCGACTCCGGCAGTTTCGCGGAGGGCGCCCGGCTGCTGACCGCGGCCGGGGCCCTGCACGAGCGCATGGGCCAGCGGTGCTGGGTCGCCGGCGAGGCCGGACGGGACCTGGTGCGGGCCGCGGCCGGGCTTGGCGACGATTTCCCGCGCATCGCCGCGGAAGGGCAGCGGCTGGACGGACCCGCCGCGGTCGGGTACGCCCGCCGGGCCCGCGGCGAACGGCGGCGCCCGTCGTTCGGCTGGGACAGCCTCACCCCGACGGAACTGGAGGTGGTCCGGCTGGCCGCGGCCGGGCTGACCAATCCCGCGATCGGCGAGCGGCTGTTCATCTCACGCGGGACCGTGAAGACCCACCTGCTGCACGTGTTCGCGAAACTGGGCGTGCACACCCGGGCCGAACTGGCCGCGGCCGCCATCAGGCACGGGCTCGGCTGACGCTTTTCCTCCCCATCCCTTCCGTTTCTCTGCCATCTGGCCGATGTTGTCACCCGTTCTCACCGGCGATCGT
>Ga0335083_10009085_pt1 | contig 12078 bp, 8 predicted proteins | sample Lox_Sample_42_FD_206716 | JGI IMG/M metagenome (GOLD analysis project Ga0335083, IMG submission 206716) | Soil microbial communities from Loxahatchee National Wildlife Refuge, Florida, United States - Lox_Sample_4.2 | ecosystem: Environmental > Terrestrial > Soil > Wetlands | place: USA: Florida... | reverse complement strand
AGATGCTGCCGCCGGACAACTTTCAGGAAGATCCGCAACCGGTCGTCGCTCATCGGACATCGCCGACCAACCTCGGGCTCTACCTGCTCGCTACGGTCAGCGCAAGCGAGTTCGGCTGGGCAGGTACGGGAGACACCGCCGAGCGGCTCGAGACCACGCTGGCCACCATGCAGCGGATGCCGCGCTATCGCGGGCATTTCTACAACTGGTACGCCACGCAGGAACTGCGTCCGCTCGAACCGAAGTACGTGTCCTCCGTCGATAGCGGTAACCTCGCTGGCCATTTGATCGCGCTCGGCAACGCTTGCCGCGCATGGGGCAGGCGGCTTCCCGGCATGGATTTTGGGGCTGCGTGCGCGGGCGTTGGCGATACGCTCGATCTGCTGGACGAAGCCGTGCGCGTGTGGGGCGGCGAGCGCACGCGTGTCGCGTTGAATGCCGAGTTCGATCAGGCGGTGGCGGCGCTGCGCGCGTGGCTCGACGCTGCGCTTCCTGTCCCGCCTCGCGACGAGACACCCGCGACACCCGCGACACCCGCAATAGCGCCCGAGTGGAAGGAGGCCGTGCTGCTCGGCGCTACCGTTTCAGACATTGCGCGCGCGCTCGTCGACGAGGGGACCGGTGCTCGGGCTCGCCCCGACGCCCTGAACGACGACGTACTGTTCTGGGCGCGCGCGCTGGAGGACGCGCTTCACAGTCACGAGCGCGACGTGATGCGTTCGGCGAGCGCGTCGGCCGAACTGGCCACGCGCCTGAAGCGGCTGACCGAAACCGCGCTCCAGATGGCCGATGCGATGGAGTTCGGCTTCCTGCTCGACCCGGTGCGCATGCTTCTGTCGATCGGCTACTCGGTCGCCGACGGCCGGCTCGATGAGAGCAGCTATGACTTGCTGGCCTCGGAGGCACGGCTTGCCAGCTTCGTCGCGATCGCCAAAGGCGACATTCCGGCGCGCCACTGGTTCCGGCTGGGACGTGTCGCGACGCCGGTCGCGGGTGGTGCGGCGCTGGTCTCGTGGTCCGGGTCGATGTTCGAGTATCTGATGCCGTCGCTCGTCATGCGCGCCCCGTCCAGCAGCCTGCTCGCGCGGACCAACGAACTCGTGGTGCGCCGGCAGATGGCGTATGGGGCGTCGCTCGGCCTGCCGTGGGGGATCTCCGAATCCGCATACAACGCTCGGGACCTCGAGCTGACTTACCAGTATTCGAGTTTCGGCATTCCCGATCTGGGTCTCAAGCGCGGCCTCGGCAACAACGCGGTCATCGCTCCCTACGCCACGGCGCTGGCCGCGATGGTCGCCCCGACGGCGGCACTACGCAATTTCGAACGCCTCGAAATGGTGGGCGCGGGCGGGCGCTTCGGCTTTTACGAGGCGCTCGACTACACGCCCTCCCGCGTGCCAGCGGGGCGGCAGGGGGTGATCGTGCGGGCCTTCATGGCGCATCACCAGGGTATGGCGATCGTCTCGATTGCCAACGCGCTGCTAGGCGGGCGGATTCGCGCGTTCTTCCACGCGGAGCCGGCCATCCGTGCGACGGAGCTGCTGCTCCAGGAGCGCATGCCGGGCAGGGTGGCAGTCGCGCGTCTGCGCATCGAAGAGAAGAGCGCGGGGCCGCAGCGCGGCGTCGAATCCGCTGTCGCGCGCCGCCTCGTGTCGGCTGGCGACTCGCCGCCAGCCACCCATCTCCTGTCCAACGGTCGCTACACGGTCATGCTCACCGCCGCAGGCTCGGGCTACAGCCGCTGGGGAGATCTGGCGATCACGCGCTGGCGCGAGGATGCGACGCGAGACGACTGGGGCAGCTATCTGTATCTGCGCGACGTCGAGAGCGGTGTTTTCTGGTCCGCGGCATGGCAGCCTACTGGCGTGGTGCCGGACAGTTACGCCGCGACCTTCACGGAGGACCGGGCGGCGTTCGTCCGGCGCGACGCAGCGCTGACCACCTCGCTCGACGTGATCGTCTCTGCGGAAGACGATGCGGAAGTGCGGCGCGTATCGGTGTCCAATGCCGGCTCGCGTGCGTGCATCATCGAATTCACGTCGTATGCCGAAATCGTGCTGGCTACGCCAGCGGCCGATCAGGCCCATCCGGCATTCAGCAAACTGTTCGTGCAGACAGAGTACGAGGCCGAACTGGGTGTGATACTCGCGACACGCCGGCGCCGCTCCCCGGACGAACCCGAGGTCTGGGCGGCTCACCTGTCGGTGGTCGAAGCCGATCAGGCCGGCGCCGTCGAAGTCGAAACCGACCGCTTGCGCTTCATTGGCCGCGGCGGCCACGTCCGCTCGCCGCGCGCGCTTTCCAGCGAGCGCGTTCTGAGCGGCACGGCCGGAGTGGTGCTCGACCCGGTTTTCGCGATGCGCCGGCGCATGCGCGTTGCGCCCGGCGCGACCGCAAGCGTCGCGTTCTGGACGATCGTCGCCCACTCGCGCGCGCGGTTGCTGGATCTCGTGGACAAGCATCGTGAGGGCGCCTCGTTCAGCCGTGCCGCGATGCTCTCCTGGACCCAGGCACAGGTGCAGTTACGCCACACCGGCGTGAGCGCCGACGAAGCGGCACTGTTCCAGCGCATGGCCGGCTACCTGCTGTACGGCGACCCCGCGATGCGGGCGAACTCCGCTGCCCTGATGCGAGGTGCCGCGGAGGTCGCCGCAGCCGGTGGCGTGGGCGCCGCGCCGCTCTGGGCGCACGGCGTCTCGGGCGATCTGCCGATCCTGCTGGTGCGGATCGACGATATCGAGCACATGGCGCTCGTGCGGCAACTGGTGCACGCGCACGAATACTGGCAGATGAAGCGGCTCGAGGTCGATCTGGTGATCGTCAACGAGCGTGCGTCGTCATATGTACAGGATCTGCAGGCCGCACTCGAAACGCTCGTGCGCTCTGGCCAGTCGCGGCCGCAGCCCGGTAGCCCGGCGCCGGGCAAAATCTTCCTGTTGCGGGCGGACCTGATGGCGAACGACGCGCGCGCGCTCTTCCCGATAGCGGCGCGTGCAGTGCTGGCAGCGCGCAACGGGCGCTTGTCGGAACAGCTCAGGCGGCTCGCGGGCGGCCCGCCTGCGAAGCCGCAACGTGCGCGAATGCCCGCGCCTGAAGGAGACGGGGCCCCCGGCATGGGGCGTGTTGCAGCAGGCTCTGGGCTCGAATGCTTCAATGGGCTCGGCGGCTTTGCAGACAATGGCCGCGAATACGTGGTCGTGCTGGGTCCGGGACAATACACGCCGATGCCGTGGGTCAACGTGATCGCCAATCCGGCCTGCGGATTCATGGTTTCCGCGGAAGGCGGCGGCTATACGTGGGCGTCGAACAGCCGGGAGCGGCAGCTCACGCCGTGGTCGAACGACCCCGTCGGCGATGCGGCCGGCGAGGCGTTCTACGTGCGTGACGAGGCCACGGGCGCGCTGTGGGGGCCGCAGGCCCAGCCAGTACGCGACCATGGCGCGGGCGCGGCACCCTACGTCGCGCGTCACGGCCAGGGCTACAGCCGCTTCACGCATATCGCCGACGAGGTGGCGCTCGAACTACTGCAATTCGTGCCGTTGAGCGATTCGCTGAAGATCTCGCGCCTGACGTTGCGCAACCTGTCGGACCGTAGCCGGCAGCTCTCGGTGACGGCCTACGTGGAATGGGTGCTCGGGGCACAGCGGGCCGTAACGGCGCCGCACATCGTCAGCGAGATCGACGCGCAGACGGGCGCGATTTTCGTGCGCAACGGCTACGGCGAGGCGTATCGAGGTCGTGTGGCGTTCGCGGATCTCGGCGGCCGGCAGAGCGGCTGGACCACCGACCGGCGCGAGTTCATCGGCCGCAATGGGACGTTGAGCGATCCCGCCGCGCTGGCCGGAGGCGACGACGAGCGCCCGCTATCGGGCAAGACCGGAGCCGGGCTCGATCCGTGCGCGGCGCTGCAAACGCGGGTCGAACTGCCGCCTGGCGGCGTGACCACGATCGTGTTCCTGCTCGGCGACGCAGCGACGGCCACGGAAGCGAGGCGCCTCGTCGCGCATTATCGCGAAGCCGATCTCGAAGGCGTACTGGCCGCGGCAACCGGCTTCTGGGACGACATGCTCGGGTCGGTTCAGGTCGCGACGCCGGATCGCGCGCTGGACCTGATGCTCAACCGTTGGCTGCTCTATCAGACACTCGCTTGCCGGATCTGGACGCGCGCGGGTTTCTATCAGGCGGGCGGCGCTTTTGGATTCCGCGATCAACTGCAGGACGGCATGGCGCTCGCGCTGCCGTGCCCGGCGCTCACCCGCGAGCATCTGCTTCGGGCAGCCGCACGCCAGTTCCCGGAAGGCGACGTGCAGCACTGGTGGCTGCCGGAGGGGGGGGGCGGGGTGCGTACACGTATCTCGGACGACCGCACGTGGCTTGCCTATACCGTGGCCCACTACATCGAAGTGAGCGGCGAGCACGGGATTCTCGACGTGATGGTGCCGTTCCTCGAAGGCCGTCCGCTGGCGGCGGACGAGCACGAGGCCTGGTTCGTGCCGGACATCGCGCAGGCGAGCGCGACGTTGTTCGAGCATTGTGCGCGGGCGCTGGAGCAGACGCTTGGATTGTTCGGAACGAGGGGGCTGCCCTTGATGGGGACCGGCGACTGGAACGACGGCATGAACAGGGTGGGTGAAGCGGGGCGGGGCGAAAGCATCTGGCTCGGCTGGTTCCTCTACGCGACGCTAGTGGCTTTTGCGCCGATCGCGCGAGCGCGTCATGAGGATGCGCGTGCGGATTGCTGGGTGGAACGCGCGGAGGCGCTCAGGAAGGCGCTCGAAAGCGCCGGTTGGGATGGCGCATGGTTTCGCCGCGCGTACTACGACGATGGCACGCCGCTCGGGGCCGCAGTCAACGATGAATGTGCGATCGACGCGATCGCGCAGTCGTGGAGCGTACTGTCGGGCGCGGCCAGCGCCGAACACGGTGCACTTGCGATGGCCGCGCTCAATGACCGCCTGATTCGACGCGAAGATGGCCTCGCCTTGCTGTTCACGCCGCCGTTCGACCGTACGCCGCTCGATCCGGGCTATATCAAGGGCTATCCGCCCGGCATCCGCGAGAACGGTGGCCAATACACGCATGCTGCCATGTGGTCGGTGCTGGCATTCGCACAATTGGGCGATGGCGATCGCGCAGCCGATCTGCTCGCGATGCTCAATCCGGTCAACCGGAGCCGGACGCGCAGCGGCGTGAACCGCTACAAGGTCGAGCCTTATGTGGCCGCCGCCGACGTCTATTCGGTCGCGCCACACGTGGGACGCGGTGGATGGACGTGGTACACGGGTTCGGCAGGATGGATGTATCGCGCGGGCATAGAAGGGCTGCTAGGGTTGCGCAAGCGCGGCGGCGAACTCGGGATCGAGCCTTGCGTGCCGAGGGCCTGGCCTGGCTTCACGGCGGTCTTGCGCCACGGTACGTCGTACTACGAGATCGCCGTGAACAATCCTCACCAAGTCTGCCGCGGTGTGGGCAGCATGAGCGTGGACGGCAGGATGTGCGAACCCGGTGTAGTGGCGTTTCCATTGGTGGACGACGGCGCACGCCACAACGTGATCGTGACGCTGGGTCCGCGGCCGGATTAGCGGCTGGAACGGTGCCCGGGCCGGCGTTTTGCAGCATCCCTGGTGGAAACGAGTCCTGTCCGACGTGTGCGGGCTCGCTGGTTGCGCTCCATATGGCAACCGGAGAGGCAAATGTTCACTCAAAACGCTGTGCGCCTGTTGATCGCAGACGACGATCCGAACGTGCTGGCTGCATACGTGTCGTTTTTCAACGCTCAGGGCTACGAAATACGAACAAGTGGGGATGGAGCAGACGCGCTAGCGCAATACCGTGCGTGGCACCCGAAAGCCGTCGTCCTCGATATTCAGATGCCCATGCTCGACGGTCGCGCCGTCGCCAGGGAAATTCGGCGCCTGAGGGCTGTGCCCCGGCCGTTGCTGGTGGCGGTCACCGCGCTGACGGCCGCTTCGGAGCACGCGGAATCCCTGAATTCGGGATTCGATTACCATTTCGTGAAGCCTGCCGACCTTCCGGTCGTTCTCGCCACGATAGCTGCCGACGCACTCTCCAATGATATGGATGCCTAATCTATAGAAACGAGGGGAAGTCTGGTGTTGTTTGTTCTTTCCTGCTATGCGTTGGCATTGAGCGCAACATGACTCGAGAAATAGCACCCGATAAATGAGCGTACTGTGCAAAGGAGTGGGCGTACCGTGGGTTTGAATATTCAGCGACCGGTCAGCCTGTGCTCGATGGGATGTAAAACGCGACGTATCAGATAAACGGCTAGCGACAACATTGGTGACCCCCGAGCGAGTTCGGCATCGGAACGCCGCATTGTCACGTTTCTCACTCACTCCAACCACAGCTTGGCGTTTTCGATTGCCCGGACAAATGTCCGTCGGACAGTCCGTTTCTCTGAAGCGCGCTTTAGCCGAGGGCTTGCCCGGAAATTTGAATTCGCGGCACGCCGCGTGCGCTGTCGTTGTCTCCTTTGATGATCAAACAGGAGATGACTATGACTGCATTTGACACCCAACCGGGCGGCGCCGGTGCAACAATCGTTGGCGGGGGCGTTGGTAAAGGGCCCGGACCGGAAGTCATGGCCGCCGCAACGCTCGACGGAAACAAGGTCGTTTCATCGGACGGCGAACACATCGGGAAGATATCCGACATCATGGTCGACGTACGCGACGGACGCGTAGCCTATGCGGTTCTTTCCGAGGGTGGTTTTCTTGGCATGGGGAGTTCGCTGCATGCCATTCCTTGGGGCGCTCTGACTTTGGACACCGCGGAGAAGGTTTTTCGCGTTGACATTACCGCGCAGCGAATCAAGGACGACCCGGGCTTTGACAAGGACCATTGGCCGTCGATGGCCGATCCGCAGTGGGGCAGCCAGCTTCACGAATACTATAACCGACAGCCTTACTGGTTATCGGGTAGCCCAACGGAGGGAATAGACGAAACCGGCACCGCGGGCAGCGGTCGGATCGACGTCTGAAGACAGCGCGGCCCGCCTGAAACGGGCCGCGCAAGCTCGTGTTGCCGCCCTGCGCAGCGATGCGTCGAGTCAGGTCGCTGGCGAGGCACAGCAACGCTGTGCTGATGCGACGGGTGTGGTGCGCGGCGCGACGTCAATCAGTGCATTCACGACGCTTGCGCCGTTCGCCGCGGTCGGCGCTTTGTGATGGGCACACTTTGACGTAACGGCAGGGCCGGTTGCGGAAGGTCTCTTATGTGAGCCGCTTGCGAGGGCGAAACACGCTGCCAACGAAAAGTCCATGAACGGGAACGATCGTTGCGGAACCAGGTGCGCGCGACTGGCGCAGACCTCTGGAGAAAGATCATGAACAAGGACCACGTAAAAGGCGAAGCGGAGAAACTTAAAGGAAAGGCGAATGAAGTCGCAGGGAAGGTCACCGGAAACAAGGGCCAGGAATTGAAGGGTGACGTCCAGCAGGGAGCCGGTGAACTTCGGAAGAAGGTGGGCGATGCGAAGGACGCGGCCAAGCGCTCCAGCGACGAGAGGATCGACAAAGACCGGGAGTGAAGTCCGGCGCTTGCGAGGCACGATAATCGCGCCTCGCAAGCGCTGCCCGATCACGTCAGAATCAGATTTCGCCGCTAAACGGGGGGGGGTGTTGACCTGCGCCGTTCAAATCAGAATGACAAAATCAGCGCCCAGTGCGCCACCCATAATGGCGGGAGTCGCACGCCTGAATTGCGTTTCTCAGACGAGATTCCGAGCGCCGCGCAACGATGGCCTACTACCTGTGTTCTTCGAGCTTCGACTGGGACATGCCCGCCCTCCGTCTAACAAGTCCGGCGGCGTAGTGGCTTCGGGGCGCAGTAGGCGAAGGTCCACGGTTCCTATGGGCCTGATCACTCACGAAATCGTATACCTGTTCTGGGGGCCGCCGGTATAGAGGGTTCGGGCGAGCTCCACAATTCTGTCGCGGTTGTGATCGAAGGTTGCGAGCAAAGAAGGCTCGTCAGAAATCATTTCGGGATTCAGCTTCATGAGCATCGCATTGTCGACCAGAAATGCAATCTCACGAGCTTTGTCGTAGCCCCAGAAGCACACGCAGCGCCTGGAAGCATCGTAGATTCGACTGGGATTGGGAAAGTTGAGCATCACACCACCTTTTTTCAATATACCCTCCGGGACGCACTCACATGAGCGACTAATCGAATGTCTGCGGTGGTGACGAGGCAATCTGGCGCCTCGATATCGAACCGGGGGCCGTAGCACATCGGTCATATCCAGCATGCGCTTTTTACCGCAGCGATGCAACGAAGATCACGAAACGCCGCTTTTAGTCGCATCCGGCCATGCGAGGGTCGGCGCTCGCTATGAGCTAGAAGTTCAGTGCGCCGTGGCGAGAGGGCTATTCATTCCTGCGCACTGGCGTCGGCCCCTCCGGGTTCAACCAAGTCGACGCTTGAATCGTGTAAATGCTCCCTGCGACGCCTACAATTGCAATACGTTGTCGTGTGACCGGGCGGGAGCTCAAGCAATTGGCATGGTCGACGATTCAGTGATGGATTCACCGCATATTATGTGAACGCATCACAAGCACTAATTGCTTCAACGTCCGCAGAGGAAAAGCACGCTCACGATGAATTGCAACGCACGTTCCAACCCTTGGAAGGAGATCGCTTTGAACAGGCCCTATCTCAGTGTGGAGGCGATCATCGAGCAGTTTCGCGCTGATGCCGTGGCGTCGTCGGCTCAGCCAACTCCCGGCGATTGTCTGCAGTGGCTGGCAAAATTCCTCGCGCGCGAGCACGCAACGATGAATGCGGATGATTGGGACGCGCTTGTCCACGTGGGCGGACTGCTTTGGCATGCAGCGCAAGCGTGAGACGGGCGACGCGAATCAGATGAGCAGACGAGGTGCCTGGGCGAGTATGAAGTCAAGTGCCTGCCTGCCACGCAGCCAGCCCAGCGGTTTCGACACGAGGTAACGAATGCCCGGAGCTACGCGCTGTCCCGAGCTGTTGAGGTGCGACGCTGTACTAGTTCGTCATCCGATTTGTTGCTCGGTGTGCTGAAACTGCGGCGCCCATGAAAAGTCCTGCACCGTACAGACGCGCATTCGCATTGAAGGCATGATTTGCATTCACGCGGAAAGGAGCGCGTCTCGTGCAACGAGACGTATCATCGGCGATATCCCGGCTCCGATTGCTTACGCAGACAACTCAAGGAGGCATTATGTCGTTCCCACCCGATGCACGAAAGCCGGATCAGGATAGACGCGCGGAGTATGGGCGCGCCGACGAAGCGCGCGAAAAGAAACGCAATGAAAGCGCCGCAGAAATCGATCCTTCGGCGACGAAATGGCGCTATACGCCCCTGCGGGGCACGGTGAAAGCGCAGCAATAGAGCTGACGTGGTCCCCCACGCAAGAAGCGTTCGCGCTGGCTTGCGGAGGCGCCGCTGTGCCGCTTGCGGGCAACCAATAATGTCGGGCGCGGCCAGCGCCGCACGAGCGGCACTTGCAATGGCCGTGCTCAATTGTCTCCCGATTCGAGATCGGAACTGGAAGGAGTAAGGGTCTCGCACGAGGCGCCGTTCCAGCTTTCACAACTCGAAGAATGGATTTCCCTTCTTCGTGTCGGCCGTTCGTGTGGCCGTAACCAGATGGTTCTGCAGCCAGTACGATGCCTTGCTCAGCCCCACCGTGTGGTAGTCGTCGCCGAGTTCGCAGACCAGTATCCGGTCATCCGATGCAATCCCTTCAGCGAATGCGCTCGCCAGTTGCTTCGCGTCGCGGCTCGTGTTGAGAACCAGAAAGACTCCCATTCGATGTAAATGGACGAATTCATAATCACCGCCCGACACCTTCATCACAATGTCGCGGATTCTCGCGTGCTGCTCGGTGGGCGTTGCGATGAAGATGCTGACGAGATATGTCACTTTCTTGCTGATGGCCATGAGTGCACCGCTCTTTCGGGGTTAAACAACCGCCTTCGGCACTATGCGCGGGGAGAAGAGGGCTGCGGGAACCGGAGCGCGATGGGCGCGGCCCATGCGATACGTTGCGCGCACGAGGCCTTCGAGTCGGTACGCTAACGTACTGGCCCATGACCGCGCGGAGCGCTGTCGCTCGAAGCGGCGTGCATCGCTGTTACGACTTCCGTGAAGATGGTGCGCATTGCGAATGTGGTTGTACTCTCGCATCACCTCGAGTCTCGCATCACCTCGAGTCGAACGGACCTATTTCACTTGCCGTGTCGGCGGCGACGCCCCGATTCCTGCTATCAATGGAAAATCAGATAAAGGACGACCAGTACGACGAGCGGTACGCCAAGAAGCCAGCCAATCAGATAAGGCATGATGTCCTCCGGTACGAGTAGGGTAGTGAGCAGCCTGCTTCCCGGACTCCGCATGGCGCGTACCCGGCGCGCCGTGCTCGCCACACGGCATCACATCGGATGTCCCCGAAGCAGCGGCACAGTCATGGACGGGCAGGATCATGACCATAAAAGCTAATAAACGCAGCTGGCGCATGCATGCCCGTGCGCTACGGCACCCGGTGCTCCACTGTTACCAGAAATGTCTTGACCGCATTGAACGTGGTGCGTAGCTTGGACCAGGAACTCAGGAATCTGACTACTGCTCATCAATGAGCGCTCACGGCGGTATTCGTTGTCCTCTCTTTTCCTTGATTTCACGTCTGCGTTCGTTAGCGGACGGGGCTGTCTACTCATCAGGGAATTCAAGGCAACATTCGCAACGCATGTCGAATCCACGAGAAAGGCAAGAATCGCAATGGGCACGATCGAACTCTATTGCAGTCCGAACGGTGACAGATGGCTGTTTTGCGACAGCGCTTATCAGGCAGCTTTCATACGGCACGTGCCAAACGCCGCGTCGGGTGGAAGCGTCACGGACGTAGCCGTCGAAGCGTTTCTTGCAGCGGGAAAATCAGGGCAAAGGGGGCCGCAGTACGATGCGTTGCAGGAACTGCTCACGCGAACGGAGTCCGGTGATGTCTCTCGCGATGCCGCGCCGTCCTCACCTCCTGCAAGCGCCGCTGGCATCGTGCACAAACCCGCTGCTGAAGCGCTCCTGCTGAGCGCGGCCCGAGTGCGCACGTTTGCGCAACGGCGTCACATGACGAACGCGAGCGGCTTCTTCTTCACGCGTGACGATCGCCTCTTTCTCGTTACCAGCCGTCACGTTCTGATTGATTCGCCTAGCCAGCATTTTCCGGATCGTATCGAGGTGGAACTCCACGTCGATCGTGACAACCTCGGCGCTTCTACGTGGTTTTCCCTGCCTCTGTATTCGGGAGGTACGAGTCTTTGGCGTCAGGCATCGGACGACGGCGGCGATGTCGACGTCGCCGTGCTGGAAGTCCGGAAAGACAGACTGCCCGCGGGCGCCGTCTTCGAAGCCTTTGGCCCCGAACATCTCCCTACGCCCGGCCTCACGATGCCCGCCGGCGCTTCCGTGCTGATCGTTGGCTTTCCACTGGGTTTTCATGATTCGCTGCATCATCTGCCCATCGTCAGACAGGGCGCCATTGCGTCCGCGTTCGGACTGCGGTTCGACGGCAAGGGCTGTTTCATCACCGACGCGCGAACGCACCGCGGCACGAGCGGCGCGCCCGTGGTGGCGAGCACCGCGTCGATGCACGCGCACGGTGTGGCCTCGTCGCTCCCGTGGATACTCTTGGGCATTCATTCGTCAACCGTCGACATGGGAGCACGCGATAGAGACGTCGACGAGAGCCTGGGTCTCAACCAGGCGTGGTACGCCGACGTTCTGATGACGCTCACGGCCAATTAGCCGGCTGGCGCAGCGAAATCGATCTCACCGGTGGGCAAATCTTGTACTGGCGGGAAGGTAAGCGCAGGTCTAGTTCGCGCTGCCGGATTGAAGTTTCGTATCGGCCACGAAGCGGCGTATGGCGCTCGCAGCGGCCGGGCGGTTTCGTCCTTCGAGTGTTTGTGCCAGTAACTCCATAAATACGGCGAGATCACGACTTCCGTAACGTCCGCAGAATTCCTTCACGACGTCAAGAACAGCGGCTCGCTCGCTGGCATCGGACAGCGTGCTGGCAATGT
>Ga0335083_10009084_pt1 | contig 12082 bp, 11 predicted proteins | sample Lox_Sample_42_FD_206716 | JGI IMG/M metagenome (GOLD analysis project Ga0335083, IMG submission 206716) | Soil microbial communities from Loxahatchee National Wildlife Refuge, Florida, United States - Lox_Sample_4.2 | ecosystem: Environmental > Terrestrial > Soil > Wetlands | place: USA... | reverse complement strand
TCGACATCGTCTTCCAGACCGTGCCGACGCGGTTGTCGACAGCTGCCCAGGGCTTCAGGAAGGCGGCGCCGGCGCCGCGCGTCGTGTAGTTGCTGCCGAACGCCGAGCCGATGGTCAGGATCGTGCCGTCCTGGTTCAGGAAGGCGCTGCAGTTCGAGGTACAGCTCGAGTTGGCTGCACCACCGAAATTGGCGTTCCAGGCCGCGCCGCCGTCACCGAAGGTCAGGCCGCTGACGCCCGGACGCGGCTGGAAGAAGAAGCCGCCGGCCGTGGTGTTGGGATTGGACCACAGATCCTGGAAGAAGGGATTGTTCGCCTGCAGGCTCAGTTTGCGGCTGTTGATCGACATCGCCATGCTGACATTGCCGCGACCACCGTCGATGTCCGCACCCATGATGCCGGAAATCTGGTACTCGAAGCCGCCACCATGCGCGTCGAAGCCGATCTGGCCGTCGAGCTCGAGGCCCTTGAAGTTCTTCTTGAGGATGAAGTTGGTGACACCGGCCACGGCGTCAGCGCCGTAGGTTGCCGATGCGCCGCCCGAGATGACCTCGACGCGCTCAAGCGCCGCGGACGGAATGGTCGAGATGTCGACCGCGCCCGAGGCGTTGCCGGGCGCACCGCGACGGCCGTCGATCAGGACGAGTGTGCGGTTGGCACCGATACCGCGCAGGGCGACGGTGGCCGCACCGGGCGTATTGGTCGCGTTCGGCTGGATGTCGCCGCCGGCAGCCAGAAGGCCGCTGGCGTCATTGTTCTTCACCGACGCGGACTGCGAAACGACGAACTGCGGCAGCTTGTTGAGCTGGTTCTCGACCGCGGCCGTGCTCGATTCCTGGAGGAAGGTCTGATCGACCGTCACCATCGGGCTGTTCGAATCCAGGTCCTTGCGGATGATGCGCGAACCGGTGATGACGATTGCGGGCGCCGAGTCATCGGACGCCTTGTCCTTGTCCTTGTCGTCCTGCGCGAGCGCAGGCGCGGCCCAAGCCATCGCGCCAAGGCCGACCGTCGTCGCCAGCAAGGCGACGCGCAGCGCTTGACCGATTGTGGAATTGCTTGTCTTCAAGACCATTCTCCCCTTTTGAAGTTGATTTTCGTCCCCCGGGCGGGGCCGAAACAAATCTGCCACCCTACTTTGTTATTGGGTCCCCGATGGGACCATGGACCGTCCGTCCGGCCGCTGCGAAGCCATGATAAGCTCGCCAACGGCAAAGGCCCGCGTCCGGAAAGCCGGAAACGGGCGCAAGTGGGAACGGTCTGAATGCGCGCGCGCCGCCGCGGACCTGCCGGAGCGGAGATTTGCGAGCAAAAGGAAAGGACGGGAAACGCGGGAAAAGCGCGTCACCAGGTCGTTACGGCCGGAAAGCCGATTCTGGGCCCAGTTTGCGGTAATCCCCTCTCTCCCCCTCAATCGATTTCCCCGGTCTATTATTGTGACTCAGGTTCGGCGTCGTGTTTACGGGGGCGGGCCGGGCTTGTCCAGTTGGCGGCGCAGGCAGAGTCAACGACGTAGCGGGCTTGTGGCGAAAATGCCGCAGTGGGAACCGGGCGCCCGAACCCGCCGAATCGGGCATTTTGGGGTGCGGCTGCCAGCGATGACTTTGCATGGCGAGGAACCCCACGGCATGGTCCGGGACGCGAGCGATCACCCGCGACGCCATGGCCGGAACGGATGACGGACCGGATTACTGAAGCCGGCGGACCCGGACGGATCCCTGCTTGCCGACATCCATCATGAAGCTGCCCATCGCCGCCTTGCGGATGGTGACGACCTCATGCGGCGCCGGCGGCCGGAAATAGGTATCGGGCTCGGTCACTTGCCAGATGGTGCCGTCGGCCATGCGAATGCGCCACAGGCCCAGCCCGTTGTCGGTCGACGATATGGCTTCGGCGGTGATCGAATCCGGCCCTTCCGTTTCCGCGCGCGCGGCGGAGTTGTATGGAAGGCTGTCGTCTCCGAATGTTGCCGTCCGCGGCGCCGTTCCCGGCAGCGGGGTCGGCGGCGCCACCGCGTTGCCGGGCGGGAGAGTGCCGAAGCCCTGCGGCGTCGCCGGGCCCCGCCCCAGCCGCCCGGCGGCGGCGTCCTGCGCGACCTGATCGTAGCATTGCAGGCGCGCGTCCTTTTTCGCGATGCGCGAACAGATGGAGATGGCATCGAGCGGGTCGACCGCAGCCGAAACCGCCGAGCCGAAGCCCAGGGCCGCCAGGGTTCCCATGGCCACAATCAGTCGTTCAACCCGCATTCCAAGCTCCTCTGTCCCGGACGCTTCGCCGCCCTGTTCTCCCGGCAAGCACCCTGACCGGGTTCAGAGCGCGAAAGCGGCCCCCGGTCAAGGCCGCATGTGCACGCGGCCGAAATTGCGCCGGCGCCGATCCGGGCGACGGCCGCGCGCGAGACAATGGTTGACCCGCGCCGGAAAGACGATCAACCATGCGACCGTACATTCATATTCGCGCGGCACTCGTCTGAGGGGAGAAAAGGACATGCCGACCGGAAGAGGGGCCGCCATCGCGCGGCCGGCCTCCGTCGATGGGCATGCGTCCGCCGTCACGGCGGCGTTGAACCTGCTTGGTGAGCGCGGGCTCACGGGGCTGACGCTGCCTGCGCTGGCGGCGCGGGCGTCCGTTCCCGTGGCCGAGCTGGACGTGCAATTTCCGACGCGGCAGGCGCTGCTCGAGGCTGTCGCGCAGGCCATGATGGCGCAGGCGGCGACCGGCCTGGCGGACGAAGCGGCCGGCGGCTGGCGCGACCTCCTGCACCGGCGCGCGCGCTGTGCGCGGCGGGCCATGCTTGCATGGCGTGACGGCGCACAGCTCTTCGCGGCCCTGCCCGTCCTGCCCGATCCCGACGGCCCCGGCGGCGATGTGATCGTGCGGCTGTGCGAGGCCGGCTTTGCCCCCTTCGACGCGCGCGCCGCGGTGCAGCTGCTCGATCGCTTTGCCTGCGGCTGGGCGATCGCCGAGCAGGCCCATTCGCAAACCGCCGGCGATGAGGGTGCACCCGACTATGAAGGCCAGCTCGAGACGCTGCTGGCCGGCATCGCGGTCACCCGCGCCTGGGGTGGGCCCGCGGCTCAGCACCGCATGTTCCAGGGGCGGCTCTGGATTTTCCTGCGCAACACGCGCGACAGCGCCAATATCGCCTTCGCCCGCGCCGATCATATCAACGAGCTCGACCGGCGCATCCTGCTGCTGCTCCAGGCGCAGGGCGACATGACCCTGGCCGCCGTCTCGACAGCCAATGGCGTCGACAAGGCCCAGGTCAGCCGCGCCATCAAGCGTCTCGGCCAGGTCGGCCTGGTCCAGCGCTCGGGGATTCGCAATCCGCTGAAGCTGAGCGCCGCGGGTCGCCATCTCGCCGACCGGCTGGTGCGCCTTGCCGAGTTGCGCAACCGCGAGCTGACCTTCGGCATCGCCGACGATCAGCTGGTCGACCTGTTCGCGGTGCTGGATATCCTGCTGGCGCGCGCCATGGCGCTCTATGAACAGGAACGCAAGCTCGCCACCGCCGCGCAGGGCCGGGAAGCGGAGATCGATTTTCCCGATCATGACGCCTATGGGCGGGAGCCGGAGGCCGGCCACATCCCGGTCGATCGCTCCCGCATCCTGCCGCCGTTCATCACGCTCTGCTCCTACATGATGCGGGGCGGCGCGCTCGGCTACAAGCGCAAGACCGGTCTCTCCAATTTCGATACCTGGGTGCTGGTCGAGGTCTGCCGTGAGCCGCCGGTGAGCTGGCCGCAGCTCGTCCTGGCGCTCTATCGCGACCAGAGCCAGGCGAGCCGCACGATCAATCGTCTGATCGAGATCGGGCTGGTCGAACGCAGCGGCAAGCCGGGGCGGCGGCACGGCTTCTTCGCGCCGACGCCAGAGGGCGAGCGTATCGTCGCGATCATCAACGGCATGGCCGCCCGGCGCAGCGAATATCTGTTCCAGGGGATCGCAGCGCCGCAGCTTAACAATTTTCTGGCCGCCTTCGACGTGCTGTCGCGCAATGCCGAAGTGCAGCTTGCTCGCGAGAAGGCGATGCAGGAGATGGACCGGGAGTAAGCGCGACCGGCAAAGGAAAAGCCGCCGGAGCCCGTCCGGCGGCTTCTCTCATTCGCGGACCGGATCAGGCGAAGCTGATTGCCGTCCGGCGGCGACGTACGGCGAAACCGACAGCGCCAAGACCCGCGATCATCAGCGCCCAGCTGGCCGGTTCGGGCACGGCGGCGCCTGCACCGAACTTGGCATAGGCGGTGAGCGACTTCTCGCCGCCGGTGAGGCCATTGATGTCCAGCGTCACGCTGTACGTGTCGTCGACATTGGGATCGAAGCCGACATCGGTGAACGAAAAGCCCAGGCGGGCGCTGTTCTGCGTGCTGCCATTGGCATAGCTGTTGTCGTTGAAGAAGTCATAGCCGATATCGTACGGATCGTAGATATTGTAGGACGCGCTCTGGCCCGTCCCGATATTGACCACCGTGATTTCGCCGCTGATCGGGTCCGTCGGCGCCACGGCGACGTCGAAGCCCCAGTCGAAGCTGAGCGGCGTGGTGCCCAGCGCGAAGTCGTAAACGCCGCTGCCGTCCGATGCCGGTGCAACCTCCTTATATTCATGCCAGCGCAGATAGAGCTGGTCGCCCGAACCGGTGGTCAGGACCTCGGTGTTGGCGGGCGTGTAGCCATTGCCGGTGCCGTAGAACCAGCCGTCGGCCGGCGTTCCGTTATAGACGGTCGTGTCGGCATGAGCGGCCGCGCCGGCAAAAAGCGACGCGGCGGCGAGTGCGATTCCCACTGATTTGTTCATGATGTTCCCCAAAGCTTCCTGATGGCCGTCCCTCAGGTGGCGCCTTGGTTAACAGACCGTTAAGTTACGAAAAAGAGGAATAAATCCATATCGGAGGAGGAATTGGGGTGAGTGCCAAAATGGGACGCGCTATGTTCAGAAGTGGCCAAACTTGCCTTCATGCCGGCAGCGGAATGAACTCGCTCTCGCCCGGGACGTGCGCGAAGCGATCGGCCTGCCAGTCCGCCTTGGCCTGCTCGATCCGGTCCTTCGAGGAGGAGACGAAGTTCCAGTAGATGTGACGCGGTTCGGCCAGCGGCTCGCCGCCGACCAGCATGATCCGCGCCGGGCCATTCTCCGCCCGCAGCACGATCTCGGCGCCGGGCTTGAATACGACCAGCTCATTCATCACGAAGCTGCCGGTCTGGCCTTCGACACCGACTTCGCCCGCGATCACATAGGCGGCGCGCTCGACATGCTCGGCCTTGAGCCGGTAGCGGGCGCCGGCCGCCAGCACGACATCGGCATAGAGCATGTCGGAGAAGGTCTTGACCGGCGAGGTCATGCCGTCGCTGCTGCCTGCCACCACGGTGATGGAGATGCCGTCCGCCGACGCCTGCGGGATGTCGCTGGCGCTGTGATGGTAGAAGGCCGGGTCGGTCTCCTCATGCGACAATGGCAGCGCGACCCAAGTCTGCAGGCCGTAGAGCTCGCCGCCGGTCGCGCGCGCTTCATCGGGCGAGCGTTCGGAGTGGACGATGCCGCTGCCCGCGGTCATCCAGTTGACCTCGCCGGGCCGGATTTCCTGGACCGAGCCGAGCGAATCCCTGTGCATGATGCGGCCCTGCAGCAGATAGGTGACGGTCGCGAGGCCGATATGGGGATGAGGGCGGACGTCGAGCCCCTCGCCGGGCCCGAGGATCGCGGGCCCCATCTGGTCGAAGAAGATGAACGGCCCGACCATGCGGCGATGCGCGGAGGGGAGCGCGCGCCGCACCGTGAAGCCGTCGCCCAGATCGCGCACCGGCGGCAGGATGATCATCTCGACGGCATCGATGTCGGTCGGTCGCAGGGTCATGGCAGCGGGACTCCTCGAGGCGAGTTGAGGTCTTATTAGTGCCAACCGGTGCTCCCGCGAAAGCGGGAGCCCAGGGCGATAACACACTTCCTTCGGGCCCTGGGTTCCTGCTTTCGCAGGAACACGGATCGCTCGGAAGAGTTAGCGCGGCGGATGGCCGGGAGGGGGAGGGATGACCATCCGCCGCGCCTTGCGCGATTTCAAGCCTGTGGGCAGCCGGAAATCGCACTCGGAGTAAAATCAGGCCGCGTCGACCAGGACCAGCTCGCTGTCCTCGATCGCCGTCACCCTGAGCGTCTCGACATCGGTGATCGCGGCGCCGTCGCGGGCCTGGACGATCACCGGGCTGCCTTCGCCCTCGACGCTGACCGATCCGGTCGCCGGGACCAGATAGGCATGGCGCGACTTGCCCAGCGGATAGTCCGCCGTCTCGCCGGCCTTGAGTGTTGCCGCCACGACCCGCGCATCGGTGCGGATCGGCAGCGCGTCGTCATCATTGGCGAAACCCGAAGCCAGCGTCACGAACTTGCCGGCGCGCTCGCCCTTGGGGAAAGGCCGCGTGCCCCAGCTCGGCGCCGCGCCGCGCTGGGTCGGAATGATCCAGATCTGGAAGAGCGTTGTGTCCACGTCTTCAAGATTATATTCGGCGTGCATGATGCCGGTGCCGGCGGACATGACCTGCACATCGCCTGCCTGCGTGCGGCCGGCATTGCCCAGACTGTCCTTGTGGCTGATCGCGCCCTCGCGGACATAGGTGATGATCTCCATGTCGCGATGCGGGTGCGGCGGGAAGCCGCTCTTGGGCGCGATCACATCGTCGTTCCAGACGCGCAGATTGCCCCAGTGGACACGCCCGTCGTCATGATAGTCGGCGAAGGAAAAATGATGCTTGGTGTCCAGCCAGCCATGATTGGCGCCGCCGAGGCTGGCATAGGGCCGCAGTTCGATCATCGGTGAAAACTCCCTTGTCGATGGGGCCGCCGAGGCCCGCTTTCGATTTGATAACCGCGATATAGGCTTTCGCATCTTTCCTGTTCAGTGATATAAAATCGACTGAACTATTCGAGAAAATAGAAATGCTCGTTATTGTTGGCCGCATTTTCGGACGGAAAACCGGTGCCCACTTTTCCTGAAAATGCGGGCCGCGTCGGCACGCCCACCTACGATCAATTGAGCCTGCTGCTCGCCGTGGTCGACGAAGGCAGCTTCGCGGCCGCCGCGCGCCGGCTCAATCGCGCTGTCTCGGTGGTGAGCTACGGCATTGCCAATCTGGAAGCGCAGCTTGGCCTCACCCTGTTCGAGCGGGAAGGCACGCGGCGTCCCGTTCTCACGGACGACGGCAAGGCGGTGCTTGCCGAGGCGCGCACGATCGCGCGGGGCATGGACGGCCTTCGCGCCCGGGTGAAGGGGCTGCATGAGGGGCTCGAGGCCGAGATCGGTCTCGTCGTCGACGTCATGCTGCCGCCTGACCGGCTCGGCGCTGCGCTGCGTGCCTTCAACGCGCAATTCCCGACGGTCGCGCTGCGGCTCCATGTCGAGGCGCTCGGCGCCGTCATCGCCAAGGTTCTGGACGGCGAGGCGGTCATCGGCGTTTCGGGGCCGCTCAACGATCTCACCGCCGGGCTCGACTGGGTGTCGGCGGGCGAGTGCGCTTTGGTCCCCGTGGCCGCGCCCGATCATCCTCTGGCGATGATGAGCCCGGCCCGGCCCGGCGCCGCGCGCGATCATATCCAGCTCGTCCTCTCGGATCGTTCGGCGCTCACCGAGGGCCACGATTTCTCGGTCCTGTCGCCGCGCACCTGGCGGCTCGCCGATCTCGGCGCGAAACATGCGCTGCTGCGCCAAGGCATCGGCTGGGGCAACATGCCGCTGTGGATGATCGAGGGCGACCTGCTCGCCGGCACGCTCGTCCGGCTGTCGCTGCCCGATTGGCCCGCGCCGAGCTACGGATTTTCCGGCATCTGGCGCAGCGACACGCCGCCGGGCCCGGCGGCGAAATGGCTGCTGGAGCAGGTCACGCGGGCCGGCTAGTCGATCTCGGCGTCATTGGCTGCCAGCGCCTCGGCCTGGTGGCGATGGCCAAGCGTCTCATAGCCGATCACCGTCACCACCGGCGCGAACATCAGGATGACCAGGCAGACCGCCATGTCGAGGCCCCAGATCGCGGCGAGAATGCTGGCTGCGACCACGGCGGCCGTGCCGAGCAGCAGCAGGATGTGGAAGGGGTCGAGCACGCGCAGCATGTAGCTGTACAGCGCGTAGATGAGCGCGAGATAGGCGCTGACCGGGATGGCGACGGTGAGCAGGGTCGCGATCGGGCCGATCTGCGCCTGCCCCTCGATATAGTAAGCGGCGACATGCAGGCCGGCGCCGGTCGCGACGATGGCGGCGAAGACCAGCACCTGCCCATAGCCCCAGACGAAGCTGCGTTCGCGATGCGCCGCCAGGACCGGGCCGGAGGGCAGCATATAATAGGTCCACCACATGCCGAAGGTGAGGCCGATGCCGGCGATGCACACGAACGCTGCGTCCGTCGTCCAGCCCTGCGCGTCGATCACCGCCGAGAGCGCCGCCATCGTGCCGACGACGCCTTCGCCCAGCGCGATGATCGCGAACAGGCTGTAGCGCTCGGCGATATGATGCGGATGCCAGGGCGTCATGTTGCTGGTCTGACGCTCGGCGACGACCGGCGCGGCCATTTCGGCGACGATCAGCGGCGCCGCGATCATGAAGGTCGTGGCGACGGGCAAGCGAAGCAGCGTCAGCGCCACCCAGCCGACCTGGATGACAGCAATCGCCACGGCATAGATGAGGCAGGTGGTGCGCTGCGCCGGATTGGCCCTCGCCGCGCGCAGCCAGTGGACCACCATGGCGATGCGCATGACCACATAGCCCAGCACCATCAGACCGATGTCGAGCCGCTCGCCCTGCTCCAGCGAGCCGAACATGCGCGGCAGGCCGATGGCGAAGATCAGCGCACCGATCATCAGCAGCATCGTCGTCAGCCGGAAGAGCCAGTCATCGGTGTCATAGGCCGAGGCGAACCAGGTGAAGTTGATCCACGCCCAGCAGATCGCGAAGCTGGCGAGGCCGAAGCCGGCCAGCGCGACACCGTCATGGCCAGCGGCGAGCGCATGGGCGAATTGCTGCGCTGCCAGGCCGAAGCTCAGCACGAACGTCAGGTCGAACAGCAGCTCCAGCGGCGTCGCGACGCGGTTATGCTCATGCGGGTCGCGGCCCGCCATGCGCCGCACATGATGATGAAGACTCTGACCCGCCCCGCTCATGCCCTCATTCTTCGCCCATCCGGTCGGCGAGGTCCATGAAATCCCGCGCCGCCTCGCGGTCGGCGGGGTCCTTGAAGGCGATGTCGAGATCGGGCGCGCCGCCGAGCATATAGAGCAGGGTCCACAGGCCAAAGCGCCGCCCGCGATCTGTCTCCAGTCCGAAATCGACCCGCATGCGTTCCAGTCCCGCGTCGAGCACGGTGGGGCTCAGGCTCTCGATGTCGGCCTGCCCGAAATAGCGCGTCAGAAGATCCTGGAAGTCCATGGCGACTCTCTCCCGATGGGCGCGCGCTCCCTCAGTCGCGGAATTTTCCCGCGATCTCCAGCATGCGGATCGCCGCGCGCGCCGCGCCGCCGCCCTTGTCGCCCTGAGCGGGGTCGGCCCGCGCCACCGCCTGCGCCTCGTTCTCGACAGTGAGGATGCCGTTGCCGATAGCGATGCCGTCCATGCTGAGCGCCATGAGACCGCGTGCGCTCTCGTTCGAGACGACCTCGAAATGATAGGTCTCGCCGCGAATGATCACACCGAGCGCGACGAAGCCGTCATAGCGCCCGCTCTCCGCCGCCATGGCGATGGCGCCCGGTATTTCGAGCGCGCCCGGCACAGTGAGGACATCCGCCTTGTGGCCGGCCTCGTCCAGCGCGGCCTTGGCGCCGGCGACGAGCATGTCATTCAAATGGGCGTAGAAGCGCGCCTCGACGATCAGGAACCTGGCCATATCTTGCCCTTCATTTGATCGGCCGCTCTTCGACCACGGCGAGATCATATCCGTCGAGCGCGATGAGATTGTGATGGCTGTTGGTCAAGAGGATCATGTCGTGGACGCCGAGTTCGGAGAGGATCTGCGCGCCCACGCCATAGTCGCGCAGCTCGTCCATCGCGCGTGATTTTCCCTCGCTGCGCGCCAGCAGCATCCGCGAGAAGCGGTCGGCGTCGGGCTGGGTCAGCAGCACGACGATGCCGCTGCCTTCCTTCGCGATCATCGTCATCGCGCGGGCGAGCAGATCGGCGCGCGGGCCCTCCTCGCCGAAAATGTCGCTGAACACGCTGGTCTGGTGCATGCGCACCATGGTCGGCTGGTCGGGAGACACATGGCCCTTCTGCAGCGCGATCTGCTCGGTGCCGGTCGCGCGGTTGAAGAAGCTGATCGCGCGCCAGTCGCCGCCCCAGCGGCTGGTGAAGCTCGCCTCGGCGCGGCGCTCGATGAGGTGGTCGTTCCGGCGGCGATAGGCGATGAGGTCGCGGATCGTGCCGATCTTCAGCCGATGCTTCTGCGCGAACGGGATGAGATCCTCCAGCCGCGCCATCGAGCCATCGTCGTTCATGATCTCGCAGATGACGCCGGAGGGGTTGAGCCCCGCGAGCCGCGCGACATCGACCGCCGCCTCGGTATGGCCGGTGCGCACCAGCACGCCGCCGTCGCGCGCGACGAGCGGGAAGACATGGCCGGGGGTGACGATATCCTGCGGGCCTTTCGAGGCATCGATGGCGACGGCGATGGTGCGCGCGCGATCGGCGGCGCTGATCCCGGTGGTGACGCCCTCGCGCGCCTCGATCGAGACAGTGAACGCGGTCTGGTGGCGCGTGCCGTTATGCGCGCTCATCAGGTTGAGGCCGAGCTGTTGCACGCGTCCCTCGGTCAGCGCGAGGCAGATGAGGCCGCGGCCGTGCATGGCCATGAAGTTGATCGCGTCGGGGGTCGCCATCTGGGCGGGGATGACGAGATCGCCTTCATTCTCGCGGTCCTCGTCATCGACGAGGATGAACATGCGCCCGTTGCGCGCCTCGTTGATGATCTCTTCGGGGCTGGCGAGCGCGGTGCCATGCTCGCGGGCGAGGAGATAGGCCTCGAGCTTGCCGAGCGTCTCGGCGGTCGGGTTCCAGTCGGGTTCGTTCAGCGTACGCAGGCTGTTGGCATGGAGCCCGGCGGCGCGGGCCAGACCCGAGCGGGAAAGAGTACCCTCGCGGACGAGGCCGCGGATTTTTTCGATGAGGTCGCTGCTCATGAGGTGCGGATATCACACTAGAGTGTGATGCGACAAGGGCCGGGTCACACTCCTTCAGCGAGGCTGCGATTCTATCATTCTGCGTCCTCTTCGCCTCTGCGCGAACCATGAACAGGATCACGCGGAGCCACGGAGACGCGGAGAGGAAAAGCGCCATTTCTCCGCGTCTTCGCGTCTCCGCGCGAACCGAATGACATCGCGCAGAGGCGCAGAGATCGCAGAGTAGATAGCAGAGAAGGAAAGAGGAAAGCGGCTTCGCGCTGTCGTCAGGCTTGCGCCACATGCTCCCGCATCCGCGCGAGGTAGCGCGCCAGCACGTCGATCTCGAGATTGACCGGCTGTCCGGCGGCGAGCGCGCCCAAAGTCGTCACAGCGAACGTATGCGGGATCAGGTTGACGCCGAAGCTGGTGCCATCGTCGGCATCGGTCACCTCGTTGACGGTGAGCGAGACGCCGTCGACCGTGATCGAGCCCTTATGGGCGATATGCGGGGCGAGATCGGCGGGGACGCGGATGGTCACGCGATGGGAATCACCTTCCGCTGTGATGCCCGTCACAGTACCGATGCCGTCGACATGGCCGGTGACGATATGGCCGCCCAGCTCGTCGCCGACCTTGAGCGCGCGTTCGAGGTTCAGCTTGGCACCGGCGGTCCACGCGCCCTGCGCGGTGCGGCTCACCGTCTCGGCGGAGAGATCGACCGCGAACCAGTCCAGCCCCTTGTCGACCACCGTCAGGCAGACACCCGAACAGGCGATCGAGGCGCCGATAGCGACGCCGGCCATGTCATAATGGCAGCCGATGACGAGGCGCAGGTCGCCGCGCTGCTCGGCGCTGCGGACCGTGCCGATGTCGGTGATGATGCCGGTGAACATGGGGCTGCGCTCGCGGACCTTGCCTCAAACAACAACCGTTCGCCCTGAGCTTGTCGAAGGG
>Ga0335083_10009083_pt1 | contig 12083 bp, 9 predicted proteins | sample Lox_Sample_42_FD_206716 | JGI IMG/M metagenome (GOLD analysis project Ga0335083, IMG submission 206716) | Soil microbial communities from Loxahatchee National Wildlife Refuge, Florida, United States - Lox_Sample_4.2 | ecosystem: Environmental > Terrestrial > Soil > Wetlands | place: USA: Florida... | reverse complement strand
CCGCGCCCCCCGCCCCGGCGGCGGCGCCCCAGGCCACCCCGGAGCCTGAGCCCGCCCCGCCCGCGCGGCCGCGCGCCGTCGACGACACCGGCGCCGGGTTGCCGACTGCCGACCTGCGTCGCGTGCAAATTTTTTCCGAGCCCTCGCATGCGAATGTCGTCGACGCGAGAAGCGGGAAGTTGCTAGGCACGACACCGTTCATCCTGCCGGTGCCACGCGCGGGGGAAACCCTGGTTTCTATTCGTAAGCGCGGCTACCACAGCAAGGAGCTTATTGTGAACGGCGACGAACAGACGGCCTCGGTGGTGTTGGAGCGGAAGAGCGGGGCGGAGCCGCGGCCGACCGACGAGACTCAGGACGACGACCAAAGGAAGCTCTGATGCGCGCCCGACTGGCGCTGCTGGCAGCGGTGCTGATCGCCGCTTCGGTCGGTCATGCCCATGGCGCCGAGGACCGCCGCGAGGTCAAGGGGCGCAAGCTGTTCATCCGCGGGGAGTACGAGAAGGCGCTGGACATCTACGCGCAGCTGTACGCCGAGAAGGCCGACCCCATCTACCTGCGCAACGTCGGGCGCTGCAACCAGAAGCTCAAGCGCCCCGAAAAGGCCATCGACGCCTTCCGCGAGTACCTGCGCAAGGCGCACGTCAAGCCCGCCGAGCGTGATGAGATCGAGGGCTTCATCAAAGAGATGGAGCAGCTGCAGGCCGACCAGGCGGCCGCCAACCCACCGCCCCCGCCGCCTGCTCCGCCGCCGCCCGAACCGACCCCGCCGCCGCCCGCTCCCGCGCCGGAGCCCGCGGCGACCACAACCACCGCGCCGGGCGCCGTCCTGACCAGCACGCCGGACACGCCCCCGGCCGACCAGGAGACGACCCCGGTCACGCACCGCTGGTGGTTCTGGACCGGCATCGGCGCGGTCGTCGCCGGCGGCGTCGTCGCGGCGGTGCTGATCACCCGCGGCGGCACCAACTACCCTGCCTGCCCCATGTCCGCCAACTGCCCGCAGGGGACGCCATGAAGCGCGCCGCCACTCTCCTGCTGCTGCTGTTCGGCGCCGCCGGGTGCAGCAAGACCAACGAGGCTCTGGTTCTTTTCGGCGTCGACGTGGGCACCAAGGTCGGGACGTTCACGTCGATCGAGTTCTCGGTGACCAGCCGATCGGACGTCCCGAAGCGAGCCATCGAGAACGTCAACAACAGCCTCCGCCCGACCTCGACGTTCGGCTACTACATGCCGGGCGTGAACGGTGACGTGACGATCCAGGCCCAGGCGCTGGACGACGCCGGCTGCACGGTCGGTCAGGGGACGCTGTCGGTCAGCGGCGTGATGGCCGGACAGGCCGTCACCTCTCCGACCAACCTGAGCATCGCGCCCGCCACGGGCTGCCCGGCTGACGCCGGCAAGCCGGGCGCGGGCGGTGCCGGAGGGACCACGGGCGCCGCCGGCGGCGCCGGAATCACAGGCTCCGGCGGTGGCGGCGGGACCGCAGGCGCCGCCGGCAACCCGGGCACGGGCGGCGCCGGCGGGACGACGGGCGCTGGCGGCGGCGCTGGAGTCACGGGCTCAGGCGGTGGCGGCGGCACCGCCGGTGCCGCCGGAAAGCCGGGCACGGGCGGTGCCGGGGGGATCGTGGGCACGGGCGGCAGCCCGGGAACGGGCGGTGGCGCGGGGACCACGGGCACCGGCGGAAACCCGGCCACGGGTGGCAGCCCGGGCACGGGCGGTAGCACAGGAGGCGCCACCGGCTCCGGCGGCGCGGCGGGCGGGCCCCCGCCCAAGCTGGCGCTGGGCGCCCCCTGCACCGCCGGTTCGGCGTGCGGCTCCAGCATCTGCGCCGACGGCGTCTGCTGCGATGGCGCCTGCACGGGCATCTGCGAGGCCTGCAACGCCGCCGGAAACTGCGTTCCGGTGACCGGCGCGCCGCACGCGGGACACGGCGCCTGCACGGGCGCCGGCGCGACCTGCGGCGGCACCTGCGGCGGCACGCTCACCGGCGTCTGCACCTACCCGGGCAGCGAAAGCACCTGCCGGCAGGCCAGCTGCACCAGCGGAACCGCCACCCTGGCGGCAGGCTGCGACGGCACCGGCGCCTGCCCGGCCGCGCAGACCGTCTCGTGCGCGCCCAACAGCTGCTCGGGGACCGCCTGCGCCGGGGGCTGCTCGTCCGCCGCGCCCTGCGTGAGCGGCGATTACTGCGCCGGCGGCGTCTGCAAGCCCACGCAAGCCAACGGGACGGCATGCAGCACCAGCGATCAGTGCACCAGCGGCGCCTGCGTCGACAGCACCTGCTGCGGTTCCGCCTCGTGTAACGCCGGCTACACCTGCGCCAGCGGAAGCTGCGTGGTGATGGCGGGCTGCGGAAGCACGCCGGCCCTGGGCTGCCCCTGCACCAGCAGCGGGACGACCGCCTGCAACGGAGCGCACCAGAAGCTGCAGCTCATCTGCATGAGCATCCCCGGCCAGAGCGGGCTGGCCTGGGAGACGCTGGGGACCTGCTCGAGCGGGCAGAACTGCGACAACAGCGTGGGCGCCTGCGCCAACATCGTCACCGGGTGCGCGGGGCAGTCGCCCAACTTCGCCTTCTGCGACTCGGGCGGCATCGACAAGCTCGACGTCTGCGGTCCCGACCTGACCACCGTCTCGCAGTCGACCTGCATGGGCGTCTGCTCGGCCGGCGTCTGCCAGAGCCCGCGCTGCGGCGACACCAAGGTCGAGACCGGCGAGGAGTGCGACGACGGCAACACCGTGCCGCTCGACGGCTGCGAGTCGACCTGCATCAAGTCCGCCGTGCAGAAGGTGGCGATCGGCGACGGCAACAGCTGCGCCCTCTGCCGCGGCGGCATCGTGCGCTGCTGGGGACAGAACAGCGACGGACAGCTCGGGCTGGGGCACACGAACTTCGTGGCCGACCGGGCGCCCTACCTGATCACCGACGCCTCGGGGAACCCCGGCGTGGTCAACCTGGGCGGCACGGCCGCCACCGACATCGCGGTCGGCTCCGGCTTCGCGTGCGCGCTGCTCTCGGGCGGCAGCGTGCGCTGCTGGGGCAAGAACGACGCGGGCCAGCTGGGGCTGGGGAACACCACCGCCATGCCGACCACCGTGGGCGGCGCGGTCAGCCTGGGCTCGGGCTTGACCGCCACGGCGCTGACCGCCGGCGACAACTACGCCTGCGCGGTGCTCTCGAACGGCAGCGTGCGCTGCTGGGGCGACAACTCGATCGGCGAGCTGGGCACCGGCGATTCCGTGGCCCACCTGATCGCCAACGTCTCGCTGGGCACCACCGCGTCGTCGGTCGCGGCCGGGTTCGAGAACGTCTGCGCGTTGCTGACCTCGGGCGCGGTCCGGTGCTGGGGCGACAACTACTTCGGCGAGTTCGGGCTGGGCTCGACGACGATCTCGGATTCCACCACCGCCGCCCCGTCGACCTACGCCAACGTGTCGCTGAAGAGTGGCCGGACCGCGACGGCCCTGACCTCGGGAACCACCTTTAACTGCGCGCGTCTCGACGACGGCGAGGCCGAGTGCTGGGGCATCGACAACGTCGGCCAGCTGGGAATCGGCAGCACCCAGACGATCGGCGACAACGAGGTCCCGGGGAACGCCGGGGTGGTCGCGCTGGGCGCCGTCAGCGTGAGCGCCATCGCCGCCGGCTACGATCACACCTGCGCTCTCATCGCCAGCGGTGGCGGGCTCAAGTGCTGGGGCAACAACCTCAAGGGGCAGCTGGGCCAGGGTGACACCGCGAGGCGCGGAGACGTGGGGGCCACGTCGCCGTCGCAGATCGCGGCCATCAAGTTCCCGTCGGGGCTGTCGCCCTCGGCGGTCACGACGGGCGACTCGTACACCTGCGCGCTGCTCAGCGATGGGTCGGTGCGCTGCTGGGGGTGGAACGATCGGGGCCAGCTGGGGCTGGGGAGCGTGTCGACGCCTCCGGCCGACTTCATCGGGGGCGCGTCGACCGAGACGCCCGACAAGCTGCCCGCCGTGCAGATCATCGCGCCGCACTGAGAAGGAAAGAACAGGCAGGATGAGGAACCTTCGGCGAGCGGCGCTCACGTGGTGCCTGACCATTTCGGTCGGGATCGGGTGTGGCGGGTCGAGCGGCGGGCCCCGCTCGAACGGCGGAGCCGGCGGCGCAGCGGGCGCAGCGGGCCACGGTGGTAACGCCGGCACGGGCGGCGCCGCGCCGGGTGGACGGGGCGGCGGCGCCGGCGGAGCGACCGGCCCCGGCGGCGGCGCCGGCGCGACCAGCACGGGCGGCCAGTCCGGCGCCGGCGCTGGTGGCCATTCCGGCGCCGGCGGCCAATCCGCCGCGGGCGGCCACGCCAGCGGCGGCGCCGCGGGCAGCGGCGGCGTCGGGGGCGCGACCGGCGGGAACGCGGGGCACGGCGGCGGCAGCGGACATGCCGGCAGCGGCGGCGCCGGCGGAGGCACCGGCGGCGCCGCGGGCGCGACGGGCGGGTCCGCGGGCCACGCCCCCGGCGGCGCGGCCGGAGGCCCGGTCTACAGTTGCCCGGCCGGAGGCGCGGGCGGCTCGAGCGACGGCGGCATCACCTACGGCACCGCCGGCCAGAGCTGCTCCAGCCTGGGCGCCCTGGCCTGCGCCGGGCCGAACCAGCAGCAGACGCTGATCTGCAACCGCGGCGCGTGGCAGGCCCTGACCACCTGTACGTCGAACCAGCGCTGCGATCCGGCCAGCGGCGTCTGCGCCGACATCGACCCGGCCTGCTCGGGCCATCAGCCCGGGTACGCCACCTGCGATCAGGACACGCTGGTCACCTGCGGATCCAGCCTGACCACGGTCGACCGCTCTTCCTGCTGCGGCACCTGCCAGGCCGGCGCCTGCGTGGCGCCAAGCTGTGGGGACGGCAGGGTGGAAGGGACCGAAGCGTGCGACGACGGGAACTCGATCGCCGGCGACGGCTGCGAGCCCGACTGCAGCAAGACGCAGGTCGTGCAGCTGGCGGCCGGGCGAGCCCACACCTGCGCGTTGCTGAACGACGGGCGGGTCCGGTGCTGGGGCGCCAACGATCAGGGGCAGCTGGGGCTGGGAGACACGACCAACCGCGCCGCGCAGCCGCCCTACCAGAACGGCCTGGTCGACCTGGGAGGCGTGGCCACAGCCATCGCCGCCGGAGCCGATCACACCTGCGCCGTCATGAGCGACGGCAGCCTGCGTTGCTGGGGCGCCAACGCGCATGGCCAGCTCGGGCTGGGGAACACCGACCCACTTGGCGACAACGAGTCGCCCGGCAGCAGCGCCACCGTCGCGCTGGGCACGACGGTCATCTCCGTCTCGGCCGGCGGCGACTGCACCTGCGTGCTGCTGGCCGATCAGACCGTCCGCTGCTGGGGGCAGAACGACGCCGGCCAGCTCGGTCTCGGCCACACCAACACGATCGGCGACAACGAGCTCCCGACCGCCACAAATGCGCAGGTCTCGGTGGGCGGCGCGGTGTCGCTGATCGCCACGGGGGGCCGCTTCACCTGCGCGGTGCTCGCCGACCACCTGACGCTGCGGTGCTGGGGCGAGAACGGCGACGATCAGCTGGGCGACGGACTGACGCAGAACATCGGCGACAACGAGCTCCCCTCCTCGGTCGCGGCGGTGACGCTGCCGTCGGGTGGCGCCAACCCCTCCGCCTACGACGCAAACCAGCTGGTCGTCGGCGTCACCCGCGCCTGCGTCCTGAGCACCGGCGCTTTCCAGTTCTTCTGCTGGGGCGACAACGACGACGGTGGCCTGGGGATCGAGGTGGTGGGGAGCGACCCGACGCGGCTGGCGACCGGCTATGGCGCCTTCACCTGGAGCGAAGCGCCGCAGCAGATGGCCGCCGGCGGTTACTTCATGTGCCTCGAGCTGGCGGACAGCGAGTTCCGCTGCTGGGGCGTCAACGACGAGGGGCAGCTGGGCCAGCCCAACACCGACACGGTGGGCGACAACGAGGCGGTCACCGGCGTCCCCGCCATCGACCTGGGCACCGGCGCCGATGGTTTCGCGCGTCACGCGGTCAGCTTCGCGGCCGGCCGGGCGCACACCTGCGTGGTGCTGGGCGACGGCGAGGTCCTGTGCTGGGGCGCCAACGAGAGCGGCCAGCTCGGACTCGGCTACGCCTCACCGGCGGCGACCCCCTTCGTGGGCGGCACGCCCCAGACCGTGCCGTCGAAGGTACCGACGGTGAGCATTTTTTCGCCCTGACGGGAATTACCTGGAGCTTTCTCCCGCGAGCACGTTCCCCACCCCGGAGTCTCGATCGAAACAGAGACCCGGGAGAAAGAAAGGTAAGGGAGGATCCTATGAGAAAGCTCGCATTGTTGTTGGCGCCGATCGCCGGCGCGCTCGCCACCACCGCCTTTGCGCCGGCTGCCCATGCCGCCGCGTCGGAGTACGTCATCATCCTGCTCGACGAGACGGGCAGCATGTGCACCGACTCGGTGCCCTGCGCCCCGACGACCGGCAGCTTCTGGCTGAACGCGCTGGATGACGCGAAGCTCTGGGTCAATCAGGACCTGAGCTCTCTGTCCGCGACGCCGCAGCGCTTCTATTCGATCTGGACGTTCAAGAACACGCAGGACGGCACGCAGACCAACGCGGCCAAGCTCTGGCCGACCTCGACGTTCAACACCGGCTGCAACACCAGCCACGCCTCGATCGACGCGACCTCCGGGTTCTGCGCCTTCAAGTCGAACGACACCGTCCCGTACACGGCGCTGCAGAACGTCCTCGAGTCGATCAAGACGCAGTCGGATCAGATCCCGCAGCCGACCTGGCTGACGCCGCTGGCCGATGGCCTGTGCCGCGCCCTGTCGCAAGTCTGGGCCGCCAACTCGAACCAGAACCGCACGGTGATCCTCGAGTCCGACGGCGGTGAGAACGACAGCGCGCTGGCCTGCCTGGGCCCGCTGTCGACCACCGGCAACTCGACGATCGACCCCACCAAGTCGGACTGGGGCTTCACGGTCGGCAGCTGGAACGCCAACGTGTTCCGCCGCGCCGCGCGCCTGAACTCGTTCGATACGCCGGTGGGGGGCGACTTCGGTCCGCCCGAGACCAGCGCCGTCACCGCCGGCCCGCTGACCAGCAGCGACAGCCTGCCGCCGCAGCTCACGATGAAGGTGTCGATCCAGTACGCGCTGTGCGCGCCGGGGCAGACCGATCCGGCCTGCGTCTTCCCGCCCACGGCCACCCCGATGATGGCCACCGCCAAGGCCCAGGCGCTGGTGGCCAGCCCCACCACCTTCGGCCCCGCCTTCGACGGCGACGCCACCGTGCAGGCCAAGGCGCTGACGCTGGCGTCACCGCTGGTGGCTTCGCCGCTGGCCACCACGTCGACGACGACCACGCAGAGCATCGACGCCAACGAGCTGGCGTTCTTCCGCGCGCTGGGCAAGGCCACCAAGACCTCGAAGATCCGCGAGGTCACGCGCGTCGCGGGCGCCGTCTACGGGCAGACCCACAAGCTGGCCGGCGACGTGGACGACAGCGGCTGCGTCGATCACGCCGACTACGCGATCATCACGCAGAGCGACGTCTGGCTGTCGCGCGCCGTTCAGCCCAACCAGATCGGCATCCGCGCCGACCTGAACCGTGACGGCTGGGTGAACGAGCAGGATCGCGCGATCGTGCTGGCCAACTGGGGCAAGGGGTGCATCAACAACCCCGGCCCCAAGCCCGTCGTGCAGTAAGCGACACGAATGACCGGGACGGCGCCGCGCCAGCGTCCGGCGCGCGGCGCCGTCTCGAGCTCGTAGCTGTCGCGTCCGAAAACGGCCAGCGCCAGGGCCCCGAACGGGGCATGGTAGGGACCGTGACGCCGCTGGACCCGGATGCCTGCTACCGCGCGCTGGTCGCCCGCGACGCCCGCTTCGACGGGCTGTTCTTCGTGGGCGTCCAGACGACCGGGATCTACTGCCGTCCGGTCTGCCGCGCGCGGACGCCGGGGCGCGACCGCTGCCACTTCTTCCGCACCGCCGCGCAGGCCGAGGAGGCGGGCTTCCGCTCCTGCTTCCGCTGCCGTCCAGAGCTGGCCCCCGGCGCGGCGCCCGTCGACGCGGTTTCGCGCGTGGTGGCCGCGGCCATGCGCCGCATCGACGAGGGCGCCCTGTCGCACGAGGGGAACCTGGACGACCTGGCCGGTGAGCTGGGCGTCTCGAGCCGCCACCTGCGGCGCGCCATGCAGGCCGAGCTGGGCGTCAGCCCGCTGGCCCTGGCCGAGTCGCGGCGGCTGGCGCTGGCGCGGCAGCTGATCGTCGACACCGCCCTCCCCTTGACCGAGGTGGCCTTCGCCAGCGGCTACCGCAGCGTGCGCCGGTTCAACGCGGCGGTGAAGGCCCGCTACGCCCGCCCGCCTTCGGCCATGCGGCGCGGCGCGCGCGACAGCGCCCCGACCGAGTCGCTGACCGTGACGCTGCACTACCGCCCGCCCTACGACTGGGCGGCGATGATCGGCTACCTCACCGCGCGGGCCATCCCCGGCGTCGAGCTGGTCCAGGGCGACGTCTACCTGCGGACCGCCGTGGTCGGCGAACAGCAGGGCTGGCTCTCGGTCGCGCCGGATCCGTCGGGCGCCGCTTTGCGCGCGACGGTGTCTTCATCGCTGGCGGGTGCGCTGATGCCGGTGGTGGCGCGGCTGCGGCGCCTGTTTGATCTGGACGCGCAACCAGAGGCGATCGCGGCGCACCTGGGGCGCGATCCGCGGCTGGCGGCTCACGTCCGAGCGCGGCCGGGCCTGCGCCTGGCCGGCGCGTTCGATCCGTTCGAGGCCGCCGCCCGGGCGGTGCTGGGACAGCAGATCAGCGTCACCGCCGCGCGGACCATCGCCGGGCGGCTGGCAGAGCGGCTGGGCGCGCCGATCGCGACGCCGCACCCCGGGCTGAGCCGGCTGTTCCCCGGGCCTGCCGCGATCGCCGGGGCGCCCGCCCAGGCGCTGGCGACGCTGGGCGTGCCGGCTCGACGCGCCGACACGCTGCGCACGATCGCCGCCGCCGTGACTGGCGGGCGCCTGTCACTGGACGGCGGCGCCGAGCCGGCGCGGCTGATCGACGAGATGAGGTCCCTGCCCGGCGTCGGTCCCTGGACCGCGCACTACCTGGCCATGCGCGCGCTCGGCTGGCCCGACGCGTTCCCCGAAGACGACCTGGGCCTGCGCCGCGCGCTGGGCGACGTCTCGGGCACCGCGGCGCGCGCGATCGCCGAACGCTGGCGCCCCTGGCGAGCCTATGGCGCCACCCACCTCTGGAGAGCAATCAAGCCATGAACACCACCACGTACTTCACCGTGATGACCAGCCCGGTCGGGCCGCTGACCCTGGTGGCCGACGACGAAGGCCTCATCGGCCTGCACTTCGAATCGGATCCCGCCGGCAGGCAGCAACCCGATTGGGTCCGAGACGACCGGCGCTTCCGCCAGGCCGTCACGCAACTCGGCGAATACTTCGCGGGGCGGCGCCGGACGTTCGATCTGCCGCTCGCGCCGCGCGGCACCGAGTTTCGCAAGCTCGTCTGGAAAGCGCTGCGGGCCATCCCTTACGGGCAGACCGCCAGCTACGGCGAGATCGCGCGCGCCATCGGCCAGCCCCAAGCCTCGCGTGCCATCGGCGGCGCCAACCACCACAACCCGCTGGCCATCGTCATCCCCTGCCACCGCGTGATCGGCGCCGACGGCTCGATGACCGGCTACGGCGGCGGCCTGGCGCGCAAGCGCCTGCTCCTGGATCTGGAGGCGGGTGGACGCTAGGAGGATCTATGCGGTGGTGGCACGCATCCCCAAGGGGCGCGTCGCCACCTATGGGCAGATCGCCGGCCTGGCCGGGCTGCCGCGACGAGCCCGGCTGGTCGGCCGCGCGCTGCGCACGGTTCCCGAAGGGGTCGACGTCCCCTGGCACCGCGTGGTGAACGCGCAGGGGAAGATCAGCCCGCGCGGCGACGCTCTGGGCCACGAGGACCTGCAGGCGGCTCTCTTGCGGCGCGAGGGCGTCCGCTTCACCGGCACGACGATCCCGCTGGCGCGCTTCCGCTGGGAGCCCGGCCGCAAAGCCACCGCCAAACCGACCGGATCGATCCGCATCAAGCGCGTCTACGATCCCCCGGCCCGGGACGACGGCGTCCGCGTGCTGGTCGATCGGCTGTGGCCACGCGGGATCAGCAAGGCCGCCGCGCGCGTCGACGCCTGGCTGAAAGCGCTGGCGCCCAGCGCCGCGCTGCGCACCTGGTTCGGCCACGACCCCGCGCGCTGGACCGAGTTCCGCCGCCGCTACCACCGCGAGCTGGCCGCCACCGACGCCCGCCAGGAGCTGCTGGCCCTGGCCGACCACCAGCCCCTGACCCTGCTGTTCGCGGCCAAGGACCCCGACCACAACAACGCCGCCGCGCTGCGCGACTACCTGGCCCGCGCCAAGCATTAGCGACAGCGCCCGATCTCGGCGATTTCCGCGGCCGTGCTTGGCCAGGACCACCGTCTCGAACAGCTCGTTGCCGGTCTTCGAAGACGACAGGGCGACTGACGCGCGTCTCGACACTCTCGAAACGAGAGGCGTGTTAGATCTGTGGCGCATGACACCACGGTTCTGGGGATCGGTGGCCTCGGTTGCCTGCGCGCTCGCGCTGGGCGTCGGGGCGTGCGGCAGCAGCTCGTCGAGCGGCACGGGTGGAAGCGGCGGCGGCATCGCCGCCACCGGCGGCGCGTCGGGCGTGACGGGCGGCGCCTCGGGTGCTCCGGGCGGCGCGCCGGGGACCGGCGGCGCCCCGGGGACCGGCGGGAGCGGCGTGGGCGGGGCCCCCAGCTGCGGCGATCTACCGGCGTGCGTGGCCTCGCTGGTGGCGGCCTGCCCGCTGGCGGCCTCGACCTGCCTGGTCTTCGGGACGGCCAGCGGCAACGTGAGCACGTCGAACATCTGCTTCGGAAACGGCGTCAAGGTGGTCCACTCCGTCACGAACGATCCGAACACCGGGGCTGGCAGCGTCAGCAACAGCGTGACCAAGAATGGAACCGTCTGTTACACGCTCGACGGCACGTTCAATTCGTTTGACGCGGCAACGGCCCCGCAGGTGCTGTCGTTCAAGAACGCGGCAGGCGTGGAGGTGGCGATCTTCTCCAGCGACACCACCACCTACCCCAACCCCACCACGGTCACCTGCACCGGCGGGCAGCCCGTGATGATCAACAGCTTCGGCGATTGCGGCATGCCCAACGACCCCGAGCCCCAGCAGTGCCTCGGGGGCAACTGCACCGCGCCCTGATCAGGACCAGGGGATCGGCGTTTCCCGGGGCCTTCATCGCCAGCCACTGCCAGATGGTCAGAATCCGGCGTCGGGCGGGCATACCTTGCTCGCGCCGACAATACGCTCAGGACCGTGACAGCAGCGTTACGAACTGGGGCGTCAGCCAGAGCTCCAGCTTGCTGGTGACGTGCGCCAGCGGGACGCGCTCGCTCTCGACGAGAGCCAGGATCCGGCCGGGCGTCAGCCTGTGCAGGTGCATCTCCCGCGCCCGTAGCGGGTTGTGGAACAGCGCCACCGCCGCGGGCACCGCGTAGAGGCCACGCACCGGCTCGGCCGGGTAGACCAGCATCAGCCGGCCACCCGGGCGCAGGACGCGCGCCATCTCGGCCAGCGCGCGTCCGAGCTCCGCGACGTGCTCGATGGTGTGGAACGAGTAGACCTTGTCGAATGAGGCGTCGGGAAAGTCGAGCCGTGTGGCGCTCATGGCCCGCAGGTTGTCCGCCACGCCATGCCGCACCGCCTCGGGGTTGACGTCGACCCCCTGCGTGCGCGGCGACAGGCGCTGCACCCGCGCGGTGACGAACCCGCGCCCGCAGCCGACCTCGAGAATGCGGTCGCCTTCAGCCGGCGCGAGGTGGCGCATGACCCGAATCACATGCCGATCGGTCTCGACGGGAGTGTTGAGGAGCGCGTAACGCGCGCTCTGGTAGGCAATTGACATGTTCGACCTCCACGGTCTCGGTCGAGCAACCCCGGTGCCACCGCGTCTCGCTCCGCAACCCTGCGACCAGACGCCTCCGCGGTCGCTTCTCGCGCGGATTCCGTTCGAACTCTGACAGCGACGACGATCACGAGGATCG
>Ga0335083_10009082_pt1 | contig 12085 bp, 11 predicted proteins | sample Lox_Sample_42_FD_206716 | JGI IMG/M metagenome (GOLD analysis project Ga0335083, IMG submission 206716) | Soil microbial communities from Loxahatchee National Wildlife Refuge, Florida, United States - Lox_Sample_4.2 | ecosystem: Environmental > Terrestrial > Soil > Wetlands | place: USA... | reverse complement strand
GTTCTCTTGTTTCGAGATGTACTTGATGAACTCGTTGAAACCGGTGGACCGGCGAGAGATACGTTGGCCCCGGCCGCGCGCATGCTCAGGCGCAGAACTTGCCTGTGATCCGAAAAGTCTACCGAAAAGTCCAGATGACACGTTCCCACATTGTAAGGCCGAAGCAGCGGGGAAACCAACCGATTGGGGATCGAGACCGGACCCGTCCCCCAATTAGGTGGAAGCACCACGCTTTAGCGTGGTGAACACAAGCTCGCAATAAAAGAGGCTTTAGCCTCGGCGGCTCTGGACATTGCAGAGGCAATTCATCCAATTCCGCCGTGGCTAAAGCCAGCTTGGAGCAAGGGCCTATTCACCACGCTAAAGCGTGGTGCTTCCACCTTAAAAGACTCCCTGAAGCGCGGTGCTTCCACCAAAAACTAGCGCTGAAAGCGTGGTGCTTCCACCAAAAAACACACTGAAGCGTGGTGCTTCCACCGAAAGCTTTAGTGACGGTTGCCGCCGCGGCCACGTCCACGATCGCCACCGCGACCACCGCCGCCGCTACGTCCACCACGTCCGCCGTGGTGTCCGCCGCCGTCACGGCGCGGGCCACGATCACCGCCGCGATCATGATCGCGATTGAAGCTCGGCTCCTCGACGTCAGCAGCTTCGTGTCCGCCTTCAAAGGTGACCACGCCGCCGCCCTCGCTGCTTTCGCCTTCGGGGGCCGCTTCGCCGCCGCCCATCTTGGCGCGCTGCTCCTTGAGGATGGCCTTACGCGACAGCTTGATGCGATTGCCTTCGACGGCCAGCACCTTCACCAGCACCTGGTCGCCTTCTTTCAGTTCGTCACGAACATCTTTGATGCGATGTTCAGCAACTTCGCTAATGTGCAGAAGGCCGTCGGTGCCGGGAATGATTTCGACGAAGGCGCCGAAGTCGGCCAGGCGAGTGACCTTGCCCAGATAGGTCTTGCCGACCTCCGCGGTTGCGGTGATGTCGTTGATCATCTGGATGGCCTTGGCCGCAGCCTGCTGATCAGCCGATGAGACGTTGACCTTGCCGCTGTCTTCGACGTCGATCTTCACGCCGGTCTGCTCGATGATGCCGCGGATGACCTTGCCTCCGGGACCGATAAGGTCGCGGATCTTGTCAGGCGGGATCTGCAACGCATAGAAGCGCGGGGCAAACTCGCTCAGCTTGGTGCGCGGCTCGGTGATGACCTCGTTCATCTTGTCGAGGATGAACAGACGCCCGCGGCGAGCCTGGTCGAGGGCTTCGCGCATAATCTGCGGCGTGATGCCCATGACCTTGATGTCCATCTGCAGCGCGGTTATGCCATCGCGCGTGCCGGCGACTTTGAAGTCCATGTCGCCGTAGTGATCTTCAGCGCCAGCGATGTCGGTCAGGATCGCGTACTCGTCGCCTTCTTTGACCAAACCCATCGCCACGCCGGCGACAGATGCCTTCAGCGGAACGCCAGCGTCCATCATGCTGAGCGAGCCGCCGCAGACGGTAGCCATCGAGGATGAGCCGTTGGATTCCAGGATGTCGGAAACGACGCGCATCGCGTAAGGCCAATCGGTATCGTTGGGAAGCACGGCCGATAGAGCGCGCTCGGCAAGAGCGCCGTGGCCGATTTCGCGACGGCCGGCTCCGCGCAGGAAGGCGACTTCGCCGACCGAGAACGGCGGGAAGTTGTAATGCAGCATGAAGCGCTTCTTGGCTTCGCCTTCGAAGGCCTCGAGCCGCTGCATGTCATCGGCAGTGCCCAGCGTGGTTGTGACCAGCGCCTGCGTCTCACCGCGGGTGAAGATCGCCGAGCCGTGTGTGCGCGGCAGCACGCCAACTTCAATCCAGATATCGCGAATCTGGTCGAACTTGCGGCCGTCGGGACGACGCTTCTCTTTGATTACCTGCTCGCGGAAGACGCGCTCGCGCAGCATTTCCAGGTAGCTCTTACCCTTCTTGCGGCCGTCGTCATCCTCGTCCTCGAAGGTGTCAAGGAACTCGTCTTTGAGCGCCTTGATCATGCCGTAGCTCTCGGCCTTGGGATACTTCTCGGTGTTGACGGCGTCCATCAGGCGGTCGCCGTACTTGGCGCGCAGCTCGCTGATGTAGGCTTCGTCAATCACCGGCGGCTCGACCTTGCGCTTGGGCTTGCCGGCCTGCTTCTGCAGTTCAGTGATGGCAGCGCAGATTTTCTTGATCTGTTCGTGACCGAACTCGATGCCCTGAACGATGACCTCTTCCGACTCTTCCTTCGCGCCCGACTCGATCATCACGATGCCGTCAGCAGTGCCCACGACCATCAGGTTCATGGTGCCTTCACGCTGCTCATCGTAGGTCGGGTTGACCACGAACTCGCCATTCGTGCGCCCGACGCGAACTGCGCCGATGGGGCCATGGAACGGAATGTCGGAAACGCTGAGCGCGACCGAGGCGCCGTTGATGCCGGCGACATCCGGGTCGTTCGTCGTATCAGCCGAGAGCACCATGGCGATGACCTGGGTCTCGCAACGGAAGCCGTCGGGGAACAGCGGACGGATGGGGCGATCGATCTGGCGGCTGGTAAGAATCTCGCGCTCGCTGGGGCGCCCTTCCCGCTTGATGAAGCCGCCCGGAATGCGTCCGGCGGCGTAGGTGTATTCGCGGTAGTCAACGGTGAGGGGGAAGAAGTCGATGCCCTCACGCGGTTCGGCATTGGCGCAGGCGGTCGCCAAAACGACGTTGTCGCCGATGCGAACGATGCAGGAGCCATGTGCCTGCTTGGCTAATTTTCCAGTTTCGAAGCTGATGGACTTTCCACCATGCAGCTCAACACTAATTTCGTGCTTCATTTCTTGCAGTTCCTTTTCTAAGCACAACCACCGATTGCGAGCGCTCCGCGGGGTCGCTGCCGGGCAACACTGGTGTGTCGGAGGGCAGGGCGGGCGGATGAGAGAAGAGAGATGTGCGGCAGGCGGGCTTTTCCCTTGGCGCCCTCAGGTGCGTTACCGCGACCTGAAGAGCACGTGGGGCCGGCGGGCCGATATGACTCAAATTACCCATGACGGAAGACGCATGAGTCCGTTCCCGGCAAGCAACGGGCAAAGCGCTTGCGAGGAAATGAAATGACACAGAATACGCTGCGAGGCGCAGTACTTCAGCGGCTGGCAAACAGCTTACTTGCGGATGCCGAGTTTCTGAATAACGGTCTTGTAGCGTTCGGTATCGGACTTTCTGAGGTAGTCGAGCAGGCCGCGACGCTTGCTCACCATCATAAGCAGGCCGCGCCGGGAGGCATGGTCTTTCTTATGCGTCTTGAAATGCTCCGTCAATTCACCAATGCGCTCGCTCAGGATCGCGATCTGGACCTCAGGGGAACCAGTGTCGGTATCGTGAGTGCGATACTGGTCAATCAGGGCGGATTTTTTCTCTCGTGCTAACACAGAATCGGGTGCGCTCCTACGTTTTAATCGTATCTTGTTACGCTAATGAGAATAACACGGGTTGCTGGAAGCGGCCAAACAGGTGTGGCAAACACCTACTTAGAAGCGGACAACAGTTCGGTGATCATTGTGACAAAGCTCTCAGCATTCTCAATGGCGTCACGAGCGCGTCCGACTTGGATGGTCGATTCTGGCCCTACCCTGTAGCATGCGTCAGCTTTAAGGTCATAGGCGGGGACCAAGATACCCGGACTTATACGTGCGGTAGCGGAACAGTCCTTCATCAGGCGTTCGAACTCGCGGTGCACCCCTGCATGACGCTTTGGAACCTTCCCTGTTTTATGGAATATGAACGCCTGGGCCGCATGGAAATTTGCCATATAGGCGTTCCTCCCAGCGTCCTTAGCTATGCCAATGTCGAGTTCAGCCCGCGCGTTCTTCAGGCAATCCCCCGCTTTTTCGAGATAGCGAGCAGCCTCCGGTGTCACAGATCTTGTCCTTCACATCGAATCTCGTGCATTAGGGGAGAACGTTCTCGATAGGCACCTTCGGCATAGGGCATGGCGTGAATCACCTCTCCTGTTTCCTGCAGAACCTCTGTGGCTATCTCCGCAATCTTGTCAGACTCAGCCCACCGATCTCCCAGGTTCCTGAGAAATACCGCGATATCGTAATCCGAGTCTGCTTTGGCGTCCCCGCGAGCATGCGAACCATACAGCACCACCCGTTCTAACCTCTCACCGTACGTCGCGGAGAGGAGCGCATAGAACTTAGTGAGCGCAGGGTTGCTTTGAACTGAAGGCAGTGAACTAGCCATAGCGGACTCTTTTTAACACTTTACGTGGAAATGCGCCAATCGGATGTTTCACTGCGCTTCAGGCGGAACTTAACGCCAATCCTGGGCTCCGTGGTAGATGTGTAGGAGTTCGATTGCGTCGATCTTGACGGCATACACAACCACGTAGGGCAGGGCTGAAATTGGAAGCTCGCGTGTGCCTTCTCGATGACCGGGTCTGCCTCGGTTGGGCGACTTCTTCAGGCTCTTGATCTGCCGGTTTATCGTTCTTACGGTCGACTCGGCGAACTGTGGATGGTGTTGCAGCAGATAGCGGTAAATGCTCTCTAAATCATCGGCGGCAGGAAGCGTCCAACGAATGCGCTTCAACGCTTAAACATCGCTTCAAGGCGCGCGTCCATTGCCTCTTCTTCGATAAACTCACCTCGTTCGGCTGCGGCAAGTCCCTTTTCAACGGCGGTAATAAAACGTGACTCTTCGTCGAGGTATCGGACTACAACGTCGGTCACTACGCGCTCCGGAACAGTACCTGATTTCCTGGCTAACTCGGCTATTTTCGCCTGTTGTTCTGTCGTGAAGTGCACTTCCATTTGTGCAGGATACTTGAGCTGGGGGCTGAAATACAATGCCCCGCAATCACTTCCACCGCCGGTTTTGGACTCAACTTACCGACAGAAAAAAACACCCGACATTGTTCCCGGACATCTCATTTATAATGCCGGATTACGCCGAAGCCCTGAGATCAATTTCCACTTCTCTGGCCGAGGTTCGAGGTAGCGCCCGCAGGTAGGCAGTCTGACATGCCAAATTCTCTTCACCAAGGAGCCCTTCATGGCCATCAAAGCGTCGGAACATATCTGGCATAACGGACGACTCATTCCGTGGGACGACGCCAAACTGCATGTGATGTCGCACGTGGTCAATTATGGCTCCGCCGTTTTTGAGGGCATACGCTGCTACCTGACAGAAAAGGGGCCGGCCATCTTCCGTCTCGAAGATCACATGCGCCGGTTGCTGGACTCCTGCAAGATCTATCGCATCGAGGTTGACTACTCGCTCGATGAATTGTGCCAGGGAGCAGTCGACCTGGTAGCCGCGAACAAGGTAGCCCCTTGTTACGTTCGCCCGATTGTCCTGCGCGGATACGGCCAGGTCGGCGTCAATCCGTTCAACTCGCCGACCGAAGTTTATGTTTGCAACTACGAGTGGGGCAAATATCTTGGCCACGCCAGCGACGATGATGGAGTCGAGGTCTGCGTCTCATCATGGTCGCGCATTGCGCCCAATACCATGCCGGCCATCGCCAAGTCGGGCGCAAACTACATGAACTCGCAGCTCATCAAGATGGAAGCCATCGTTAACGGCTACACCGAAGGCATCGCGCTGGACGTGAATGGCTACGTCAGTGAAGGCTCGGGCGAGAATGTTTTCGTAGTTCATAAAGGCCGAGTGTATACGCCGCCGATCGGCAACAGTGTATTGCCGGGAATTACCCGCAACTCAGTGCTGCATCTGGCGAAAGATTTAGGTATTGAAGCGGTCGAGCAGGTAATTCCGCGCGAGATGCTGTACATCGCTGACGAAGTTTTCTTCAGCGGCACCGCCGCCGAGATCACGCCCATACGGTCGGTAGACAAGATCATCGTGGGCAAGGGCGTTGCCGGCCCGATCACCAAGGCGCTCCGCAGCGAGTTCTACAACATCGTGAACGGGAAGAGCGAAGACCGCCATGGCTGGTTGACGCCGGTTCCGGTGAAGCAGACAGTCACGGTGTAGCGGGTAGAGCTGGCCTTGATTATCTGCGTGAGAGTTTAAGTTCGCGTCGGCGACGGTATACAACGGCCAAGAATTCCGCGCCGTAGGCGCAGCAGATTTTAGCCCAGCGCTTCAGCGCTGGGTAAAGTGGGAAAAGAGGCCGAGTCCCGGAGGGACGGCAGAAGGTTTTCACGCAGATACTTAAGGCCAGCGTTCAGACCAGCAAACAGATCTGGGCTTTAGCCCCTGAAACTATGGGAGTGGCAATGTCCGCTCCCTTTGCTATTTCTGGAGTGGACATGCACGTTTACGTTTCGTTCCTCCGCGGAGTGAATGTCGGCGGCCACAACAAAATCAAGATGGATAGCCTGCGCGAGCTCTATCGCAAGCTGGGATTTCATGATCCGCGAACCTATGTGCAGAGCGGGAACGTAGTTTTCGGCGCGAAGGAGAAGAACCTCAAACCAAAGCTCATCGAAGACGCGATCGAGAAAGCGTTTGGATTTCGACCGGGCGTTGTACTGCGAACGGCGGCGGAGCTGAAAAAGACTGTGCAGCGAAATCCTTTCGGCAAGCGCGAGGGCATCAATCCCGGGCTGCTGCTGGTGTCGTTCCTTGCCAACGCGTGCTCGAAGGAAGCCTTAGCTGCGTTGCGGGCGCTGCCCATCGGGCCTGAAGAGATGCACCCTGTCGGCCGCGAGATCTTTATCTACTTCCCCGACGGCATGGGCCGCTCGAAGTTTCCCTGGGCCTCGATGGACAAGGTACTGAAGACGACGGTAACCGGACGCAACTTACGAACGGTCACTACGCTGCTCAGTATGGCGGAAGAGATGGAAGCAGGCGCGGAGCGCCGGTGAGAAGTTAGCCCTAAGCCTGAAGGCCTGTTGTGAAACTCCTTGCTCCTGCGAGGTGGTGCGACAAACAATGCATCCGTCCCGTTAGGGACAGAAGAGCTTAGCCCAGCGCTTCAGCGCTGGGAAAAGTGGCCAATTCAGAGTCGGCTTCAGCCGATGACATATGTTTCGTAAGCGCGGGGTAATTACGACGAAAAAGTCTCTGGCCCGCGGAGCGGCTGGGTGAATGCGAGATGCGTCGCGGTCGCGGCAATTGAGAAAACACTGCTCCGCAGCCCATGGAGTTACAAGACTCGTGCCGTCCGCTGAAGCGGACTCAGATTCCCCACTCACGACATCCCAGCATTGAAATGCTGGGCTTAGATATGCTGTCCCTGCGGGACGGATGTGAAGTTTGTGCCACCGTGGTGGCGAAAGCGTGAGTTTCCTAACCAGCTCTCACGCGTTGGACTAAAATCGCATCGGCGCTCCGCGCCCGTAACGGGCACCGCGCGCTTACATCTGCAAGGGTCGTCCCGTTCTAACACAAGACCCGTTCCTACTTCCCCGCACTCGCCGTGAATTGTTTCAGCTCCTGCGGCGACGTGCTGAATAGGTTCCGCAACACTGCAACTTCTGCCGTGATGCCGGTCTCGATCGCCGGCTTGGCGTCAGGAGCAAACAGCGGCGAGTGGTTGGAAGGAAGGTTCTCACCGGAAGCTTTGGCCTCCGCGTACTTCTCAGGATTCGCGCCGCCCAGCGAAAAGTAGAAACCCGGAATGCCCTGCTCTACAAAGTAAGAGAAATCTTCCGACGCCATCTGCGGCGGCTCCTGCTCCACATTGTCTTTGCCGAGCGCCTCATCCAGCACCTTGGTCATGCGCGCCGCCAGCGCCGGATCGTTGTATACCGCGTCGGTGGCTTCATCATGGTCGATCTCGGGAAGCTTCGTCACTCCGGCAGCTTCAGCTTCGCCTTTCACAATGCGATCGATCGATGCCAGCACCTTCTTGCGCACATTCTGATCGTAGGTGCGCACCGTGAGCCCAAGTTTGGCTTCATCGGGGATGATGTTGTTTTTCAGCCCTGCCTGAAAATATCCCACCGTGACTACCACCGGCTCACCCGGCTTGACCTCGCGCGAGGCGATGGTCTGCAAGGCCAGCACGATCTTCGCTCCCAGCACTATCGGGTCGATGGACTTGTCCGGCGCTGAGCCATGCGCCCCTTTGCCGAAGATGGTGATCTTGAGGGAGTCGGCGTTGGAAGACATGTAGCGCGGTATCACTCCCACTTTGCCGGCCGGCAGGCCGTTGCCTACATGCAGCGCAACCAGCACGTCGGGCTTGGGAAACTTGGTCATCAAGCCGTCGGCGATCATCGCCTTCGCGCCAGAAATTGTCTCCTCCGCGGGTTGTCCGATAAGGACCAGCGTGCCGTGCCAGGTGTTCTTGGTTTCCGCCATGACTTGCGCCGTACCAATGATCGAAGCCATGTGTACGTCGTGGCCGCAGGCGTGCATCACCGGAACTTCCTTGCCGCTGTCGTCCTTGGCCGTTACGTGGCTCGCATAGGGAAGGCCGGTCTTCTCGGGTACGGGCAGAGCGTCAAGCTCGGTACGCAGCAAGACGGTCGGCCCGTCGCCGTTCTTCATTACCGCGACAATACCGGTTCCACCCACGTGTTCGGTCACGTCGTAGCCCAAGCTGCGCAGGCGCGTGGCCAGCTTTGCCGCGGTCTGCGTCTCATGCGACGACAGTTCAGGATGCTCATGAAGATCGACGTACAGTTTGTAGGAATCAGCAGAGGCGGTTTGTACGTCTTTTGATGGTGCCGAAGCCGCCAGCAGCAATGTCAGAGAGAGACCTAGAGTTTTGCGCATGGGTTGCACGGATGATAAGCAACTCGGGCATCCGGCTGCAACTTGTTACTTCGACAGATTCTTTGTAGCGCGCCTGGGGATACGACGCATCAATCGGGCTATAATCCTGCCCATTGCAAGTCTGCGGGGTGAGGGTTTCATGAGCACACCAGGAGTTCAGCTTCAGGCCGGGCGCTCCGACATGGAAGCGCTGCAGCTCCGATGGAGCCTGGCTACGCGGATTGCGTTCCGCTTCTGCTTCGTCTACTTCGGCCTGTTCTGTCTATTCACGCAGGTGCTCGGCGGACTTATCCCGCTGCCCAATGTAGACCTGCCCGACCCATCAGCCTTGTGGCCAATTCGGCAGGTTGTTTTTTGGACGGCGGCTCATGTGTTCCGCGTGTCGCAGCCGTTGGTGTATCAAAACAGCGGCAGCGGCGATAAAACCTACGACTGGGTCCTGCAGTTCTGCATGCTGATGGTTGCCCTCGTCGCCACTGTCGTTTGGTCGGCGCTCGATCGCAAACGCGAGAACTACGCCAGGGCCTACAAGTGGTTTCGCCTGTTCATCCGCTTTTTTCTTGCCGGACAGATGTTGGGGTACGGCTGGGCGAAGGCCATTCCTTACCAGATGCCGTTCCCTCGGCTGTACACGCTCATGGAGCCCTTCGGCAACATGTCGCGCATGGGAGTTCTATGGGCGTCCATCGGAGCGTCACCGGCATACGAGATCTTTGCCGGATGCGCGGAGATGCTGGGCGGAATTCTTCTTTTCCTCCCTCGCACCACGATGCTCGGCGCGCTCATCTGCCTGGCCGACATGACGCAGGTCTTCATGCTGAACATGACCTACGACGTGCCGGTAAAGCTGTTTTCCTTTCATCTCATTCTGCTTTCGTTGTTATTGCTCGCACCCGACATCAAGCGCCTGCTCGATTTCTTCTTCTTCAATCGCCCAGTGCAGCCCTCCACACAGTTCCCGTTGTTTGCGAGACCTCGTGCCAATCGCATCGCCCTGACAGTGCAGATATTGTTTGGCGTCTTCTTGATGGTTATGAACGCCTACGGGAGCCGCTCACTTTGGTATCAATACGGTGGTGGCAGTCCGAAATCGGCGCTCTACGGCATCTGGAATGTCGAACAACTCACCATCGATGGCCAGCCGCGCCCTCCGCTGCTGAGCGATTCTGATCGCTGGCGGCGGGTGATATTCGACGCGCCGACGCGTGCGGCGTTTCAGAAGATGGATGAGTCGTTGGCTCGGTTTGGCGCTGCCATCGACACCAAAGACAACACGCTGAAACTCACCAAGAACGACGACAAGGACTGGAAGGCCAGCTTCACCTGCACGCGTCCTGCGCCGGACCGACTGGTGCTGGACGGCGAAATCGACGGACACAAAGAAACGATGGAGCTGCAACTGGTGGATCGCTCGAAGTTCCTGCTGGTGAGCCGCGGATTTCATTGGATACAGGAGTATCCGTTCAATCGGTAGGGGTGGGGTCGTGCGGCGCCTCAGCGCCGCGTAAGAATGGCAATAGTAATTAGGGTTGCACATCTCGCTGCTTTGCAGCGGGACGCGAAACCCAGACTCGGGAACAGCTCATCGTCGCGGCCCTAAAGGCCCGCACTACCCGACCTGCCAACCACTCTAGCTCTTCTCCGAATATAACGCCCACGCACTCGCAAGGTCCTGCACCACGTGTCCAAGAGACTTGTACACGGTGATCTCGTCCTCGGAGCGACGACCTGCCACGTCGCCCGCCAGCACCTGACCGATTTCGGCGACGATGTGATCATCGGTGATCAGGCCGGCGGCTTTGGCGCGAAGAAACTCCGCTCCTTGCTGGAGAACGCCTTCGCGGCTGTCGACGAAGAAGCGCGAGCGAACAACCAGGTCGTTGTCGACCTCGGCTGGCCCGGCAAAACCCGAGCCAACAACATTCACGTGAGTGCCGGGCTTCAACCATTCGCCGCGCAGAATCGGCTCCGATGCGGCGGTGACGGTACACACGACATCCGCGTCGGCGACGGCATCGCGAACGGTGGCCGCGACAAGGATCGGCAAACCCAACTCAGCCTGCATTCTTACCGCGAAGATATGTGCTCGCTCAGGCGAGCGCCCCCAGATAGTAACGACCTCAAGCTTGCGCACCTTGCTGATCGCGCGCACATGTGTCGCCGCCTGCTCTCCATAGCCTAGTATCGCTAGTTGTCGCGAGTCTTTACGCGCCAGTACATCGGTCGCGACGGCGCTTGTTGCAGCGGTGCGAATGGCCGTGATCTCTCCCGCATGAGCAGCGCAGACAGGAGCGCCGCTCTCCGGGTCAAAGAGAACCACCAGCCCTTGATGGGACTGAATGCCGCGATTGAAATTCTCGGGAAAGACGCTGATGAGCTTGGCGCCGAAGACGGCCCGCTCTCCCATGGCGCCGGGCATGATGCCGAACATCCGCCCGTCCGCGAGCGGAATAATGGAACGCAGTAGTTGCTTCGTTTCGCCACGCGAGAAGGCGATCATGGCATCGCGCACGATCGGAATACACTTCTCGTACGTCAGGCGCTGGGCGACTTCGTCTCGGTCGATAAAACGCATGTGACGGGAAGCTTAAATTACCAGCTCCCCGTCAGGCGAATTACGTTGTTCTAAGTCTTAAGTGACGGCTTTGAAGACGGTCACACCCAGGATGAGTGTGAGTATCACGCCAATACAAAAGATCGCGAACAGGACCTTTGCGATGGCCGCAAATCCGGCTGCAATTCCGCCAAATCCGAGCACTCCGAAGATAATCGCCAGTACGGCGCAAATCAGTGTCCACTTCAGCATGCTTGGATGGATGGCAAATGTCGGAAAAGTGTTGCTAAGCAGAGCTACATTTGCATGGTCTTGAGGCGCGGACTGACGATGAGCGGCGCCTCGGTGGCCCTCTGCACATCTTCAGGACTGAGGCCGGCAGCGATCTCCTCCAGCACCAGCCCGCTCTGCGTCACGCGGAGGTAAGCCATCTCGGTAACAATGGTGTCGACCACGCGCAGCCCGGTGATGGGCAGCGTGCACCGCTTCAAAATTTTGGGGGCTCCGTCGCGGGTGGTGTGCTCCATGGCAACCACGACGCGCTTGGCGCTGGCGACCAGGTCCATGGCTCCGCCCATGCCTTTGACCATTTTGCCCGGGATCATCCAGTTGGCGAGATTGCCCTCCTCGTCCACTTCCATGGCGCCCAGCACGCTGAGGTCAACGTGGCCACCGCGAATCATGGCAAACGATTCGGCACTGGAGAAGAACGCAGTGCCCGGTATTTCCGTCACGGTCTCCTTGCCGGCGTTGATCAGGTCAGCATCTTCGTCGCCGCTGACGGGATACGGCCCCACGCCGAGCATGCCGTTCTCACTTTGCAGCACAACTTCCATGCCCGGAGGAACG
>Ga0335083_10009080_pt1 | contig 12087 bp, 12 predicted proteins | sample Lox_Sample_42_FD_206716 | JGI IMG/M metagenome (GOLD analysis project Ga0335083, IMG submission 206716) | Soil microbial communities from Loxahatchee National Wildlife Refuge, Florida, United States - Lox_Sample_4.2 | ecosystem: Environmental > Terrestrial > Soil > Wetlands | place: USA... | reverse complement strand
ATATCCTGCATGGCGAGGCAGGTGACGCCCTGTGCGAGGCGATGGCCGCGCGAATGCGTAACACGAGGCCGACCCCGCAAGGCAGGGCGGCGGCCATGCCGGGCGCCGGATTGCGCCAGGGGCACCATGTCACGTCGGCGGGCGGGCAAGGTGGGGCTGCGTAGCTTGCCTTGGGCCGTGGTGGTCCACGCAGGCTTCAATGAAAAAGCCGGGCATGTGTTGGGCCCGGCTTGCGGTTTTTGCCTGCTCTGCAGCGGATTGAAAAAACTAGCTGAACAGCTTCATCGCCTGAAGCAGAGTGTTCACGACACCCCACGTCAGTGGAATCAGCACATAAGCCCAGAAGACCACCAGCCTGGCCTTGCCGCCTGCAGCGGCTTTCTGACGAGTCGTAGCCATCTTGATCTCCTTATCGGCCTGCCGACAACTGCGCGTCGGTCATGTGATGTTTCGCGTCCACCCGTTTGACGAGCAGGTTGCAGATAAAGCCGACGACGAGCAGCACAGCCATGATGTGCACGGTCATCGTGTACGCATCGGCACGGGCCACGCCGTGGGCCACTTCGTAAGCGCGGATGTAGTTCACCAGCACCGGCCCGGCGACACCCGCGGCGGCCCATGCCGTCAGCAGACGGCCGTGAATGCCGCCGACGAAGGCCGTACCGAACATGTCGGCGAGGTAGGCGGGCACGGTGGCAAAACCGCCGCCGTACATCGACAGGATCACGCAGTAAGCGAGCACGAAAAACGCGATATGGCCCGAGGCGGCGAAGCCCGGCACCAGGTAGTACAGCACCGCGCCCAGCACGAAGAAAATGAAGTATGTATTCTTGCGGCCGACCCAGTCGGATGCCGAAGCCCACACGAACCGCCCGCCCATGTTGAAGAGCGATAGCAGGCCAACGAAGCCCGCTGCCGCGGCGGCGCTCACCGTGTCCTTGAAGCTCTCCTGAATCATCACCGACGCCTGGCCGAGGATGCCGATACCGGCCGTCACGTTGAGGAACAGCACGAGCCAGATCAGATAGAACTGCGGCGTCTTGAGCGCCTCGTCGATGTGCACGTGATTGCGCGTGATCATCTTGTTCGAGGTGCTGGGCGGGGTCCAGCCTGCAGGCTTCCAGTCCTTGGGCGGCACGCGGATCGCGAGTGCGCCGATCGACATCGAAATGAAGTAGGCAATCCCGAGCACGAGGAACGTCTCCGCCACGCCGACACTGGTCGCGCTTTTGAAGTGGTTCATCAATGCCACCGAAAGCGGCGCGGCAATCATCGCACCGCCGCCGAAGCCCATGATCGCCATGCCGGTTGCCATGCCGCGCCGGTCGGGGAACCAGCGGATCAGCGTCGAGACCGGCGAGACGTAGCCCAGCCCCAGCCCGATGCCGCCGATCACGCCATAGCCCAGATAGAGCAAGGCAATCTCATGCAGCCATACGCCGACGGCCGACACGATGAAGCCGCCGCCAAAGCAGCAGGCGGCCGTGAACATGGTGCGGCGCGGGCCGACGTGCTCGAGCCATTTGCCGGCGAACGCGGCGGACAGTCCGAGGAACACGATCGCCAGCGAGAAGATCCAGCCGAGTGAGGTGAGCGACCAGTCGTCGGCGGCCGGCTGTGTGATGCCGATCAGTTTGGTGAGCGGACCATTGAACACGGAAAATGCATAGGCCTGGCCGATGCACAGATGCACCGCGAGTGCGGCGGGTGGCACCATCCAGCGCGAGAAGTGTGGTCGCGCAATGGTGGCCTCTTTGGAAAAGAAGGGCGCTGAACCTGTCTCGACGGACGGCTCTGTCATGCTGCTCATGGTGGTCTCCATTGAGGGTCGTCGCCTGGTATCGGCGCTTACATCCGCTTTCTTAAGCGATGCTTTAATGTTGCGGTGACAACGATAGGGGCGCGCACGCCGGATGGCAATATGAGGCGCGAATGCATAAGGGAGAGCCATGACTGCTGCACGCAGAAACCGTTGTTCTACCGGAATACAACGCGTACCGAACCGCTGGCCCCGGCGCTCGCGCCGGCATGTTAACGTATACGTGATGTGTGGACGCAACACGTATTGATATACTACATACGGAATATTGATTTTTGCGGCGGCGCAGCATATGATTCAGTCATTCCCGCAATCAATCATTCGGAGCTTCAAATGGATTTTGTTTCTCTGTCGCTGCTTGCCCTGGGTCTCGTGGGGCTGGGTTCCGCTGCCACCGTATTGCTGACAAAATGGATTCCGCTGCCGGTTGCTGAACTGGCCGCGCAGCATGGTCGCTATGTCGGCCTGGGCGTTGCGGATCCTGCCGCTGCGCCCCATCGGTCGCACGTTCAACAAGAGGCGATGAATGTCGTCAGAACTTCAAACTGAGGCTGTGGCTACACCACTCGGTCAGGCGGGGGGCGTGCCGCTCAGGCTGGCTCTCCAGCCCATCAACGCTACCGCGAGCCTGCGCGATCAGGCTTATGCGATGCTGCGCCAGGCGATCGCCGACGCGGACATCTACCAGTCGCGCGACGAAATCCGGCTCGACGAACGCGTGTTGAGCGAGACACTCGGCGTGAGCCGTACGCCGGTTCGCGAGGCGATGACGCTGCTCGAGCAGGAAGGCTTTCTGCGCATGGTGCCGCGCCGCGGCATTTATATCGTGCGCAAGAGCAAGCGCGAAATCGTCGAGATGATCCAGATGTGGGCGGCGCTCGAAAGCATGGCGGCGCGCCTCGCCACGCTGCACGCCACGGACGAGGAGATCGCCAGGCTGCGCCATATGTTCGACAACTTCCGCGACGCGACGCCGGCCGAGCACATCGCGGAATACTCGGATGCGAATATCGCGTTTCACCAGGCGATCGTCGAATTGTCGAAGTCGCAGATCATTCTGGACACGATCAAGAACATCTTCATCCATGTCCGCGCGATCCGCCGCATGACGATCTCGCAAAGCGATCGGGCATCGCGTTCGATCGTCGATCACCTGCGCATCATCGAGGCGCTCGAGCAGCGTGACACCGAACTCGCCGAGCGCCTGGTGCGTCAACATTCGCTCGATCTGGCCGCATTCGTCGAGGCCAACTGCGATTTTCTCGACTGAGCGGGTTGCTGGAAGCTGATCGAGACTGAAAAGAAAGGCCAGCGGCATTTTTTGCCGCTGGCCTTTGTTTTTTGGCTTCGTGTTTGTGGTGGCGCTGGCGGGCGCCGCTGTCGTCGTTATGCCGAATGCCGTCGGCGCTCAAGAAAGTGCGTCCGGTCCGACCCCGGTTTCTCTTGCGCGGCCCCTTCGCCCGGCAAGGGCGCCCCTCTACCTTTCCCTTCGAAATCAACATGCCGCGTGCCGTCGGGGAAACCCTTCCTTGACGATCGATAAAATGTGGTATGTGATATATCAAAACGGCGAGGGAATGAATCGTGATCAGTATTTTCCCTTGGTCATGAGCCTTTCTGGAGCGCTGTGGATGTCGCCAAGCCCCGTTCTGCATACGGTTGCAGCCCGCAAAGTGTCGCTCGAAGCGGAGAAATAATGTTCTTGAATGAATTTGATATATCACATACCGTATGGGCTTGCGGTAAGCGAAATGTCAAAGACCCGAGCGTCATCAGGCAGGACCGTTCGCCGCTAACCGTTGCGCCTTCGAGTGACGAGGAGCCGACCATGTCCGTAGTTGCTACATCCGGCAGCCCGGGATTCGCCGTCACGAACCTCAATGGCGACTCACGCGACACCGCGCCGGGTATGCAGAACCAGATCACGTACAGCTAATACGCGCGAGACATCAAGGAGACATGACATGGGCAAGGCACTCGACGGTGTGCGAATTCTCGACTTCACTCACGTGCAGTCAGGTCCGACCTGCACGCAGCTACTGGCGTGGTTCGGCGCGGATGTGATCAAGGTCGAGCGGGCAGGGGCGGGCGATATCACGCGGGAACAGCTACGCGACATTCCTGATGTCGACAGCCTTTACTTCACGATGCTCAACCACAACAAGCGCTCCGTCACGATCGATACGAAGAACCCCGAGGGCAAGCAGGTTCTCGAGGCGCTGATCCAGACCTGCGACGTGCTCGTCGAAAATTTCGCGCCGGGTGCGCTCGACCGGATGGGCTTCACCTGGGAACGCATCCAGGAACTCAATCCGCGCATGATCGTGGCTTCGGTGAAGGGTTTTGGACCGGGTCCTTATGAGGACTGCAAGGTCTATGAGAACGTCGCGCAGTGCGCAGGCGGCGCCGCCTCGACGACCGGCTTCGACGATGGCCCGCCCGTCGTCACCGGTGCGCAGATCGGCGATAGCGGAACCGGTCTGAATCTGGCGCTCGGTATCGTCACCGCGCTGTTTCAACGGGTCAGCACGGGGCGGGGACAAAAGGTGCTCGCCGCAATGCAGGACGGTGTGCTGAACCTGTGCCGCGTCAAGCTGCGCGACCAGCAGCGGCTCGAACGCACGGGCGTGATGAAGGAATATCCGCAATACCCGAACGGCACCTTCGGCGAAGCCGTGCCGCGCGCCGGCAATGCATCGGGCGGTGGCCAGCCCGGATGGATTCTTAAATGCAAGGGCTGGGAAGCGGACCCGAACGCGTACATCTACTTCATCACGCAGGCCCCGGTGTGGGCGAAGATCTGCAACGTGATCGGCAAGGAAGAATGGGCGACCGATCCGAACTACGCCACACCGGCTGCGCGTCTGCCGCATCTGAAGGAAATCTTCGGCGAGATCGAACGCTGGACCATGAGCAAGACCAAGTTCGAGGCCATGGAGATTCTCAACAAATACGACATTCCGTGCGGGCCGATCCTGTCGATGAAGGAAATCGCCGAAGAGCCGTCGCTGCGCAAGACCGGCACGATCGTCGAGGTCGATCACCCGCAGCGCGGCAAGTATCTGACGGTCGGCAATCCCATCAAGCTCTCCGACAGTCCCACCGACGTCACGCGCTCGCCGCTGCTTGGCGAGCACACCGACGAGGTGATGGCCGAACTCGGCTATTCGCCCGCGCAGATCGAATCGCTGCGCGCGGCCGGAGCGATTTGAGCGCGCCGCTCGATGGAACGTAACGACGACTTCACCGCGCATCCGCGCAACGAGACCCCCGAGGCCTCGCATGCCGTGGCGTGACAGACTGTTTTGCTGAGGGGGACGGCGCTATGCGTTGCATGGATAGCGCCCGAACCGCTGAGGAGCTGAACGTGGACACCTGGATGCGCTTTATGTCGAACGACGGCAGCATCGTCTTCGGCCGCGTTGAAAACGGCTATCTGCACGAGTACGAAGGGCTCGACCAGCCGGTGCCGACGGGCGCCGTGCTGTCGACGCGTGCGTTGACGCAACTCGCACCCTGCGCACCGGGCAAGGTGGTCGCGCTATGGAACAACTTTCACGCGCTGGCCGCGAAGCTCGACAAGCCGGTGCCGTCGCATCCGCTGTTCCTGATCAAGCCGGCGGGTTCCGTCATTGGTTCGGGGCAGGCGATCGAGCGGCCGGTCGGCTACGCGGGCAAGATCGTCTTTGAAGGCGAGCTTGGCATCGTGATAGGGCGGCGCTGCCGCGCGGCGAATATCGACGAAGCCGCAGCGTCGATCTTCGGCTTCACGATCATCAATGACGTGACCGCCGCCGACCTGCTGAACGAGAATCCGCACTTTCCGCAATGGTGCCGGGCCAAGGGCTTCGATACGTTCTGCTGCATGGGTCCGTCGATTGTCTCGGGGCTCGACTGGCGCTCGAGCCGCGTCGTGACGATGCTCGATGGGGCCGAGCGGCAGAACTATCCGCTGTCGGACATGGTGTTTTCGCCAGCACAGCAGGTTAGCCTCATTTCACACGACCTCACGCTGGACCCGGGCGACGTGATCGCCTGCGGCACATCGCTCGGCGTCGGGTCGATCAAGGATGGTTCGACCGTTTCGATTTCGATTGAAGGCATCGGTACCTTGAGCAACACGCTCGCCACCACGCGGGACCATACAGAGCAGGCCGCCATGACGGCTGCGGGCATTACCCCTTGATTCCGGGCGGCGCCTGAGAGCGCCGTACAAGGAGGAGACATGCTGGACGGACTGGACAATGCTGCATTCCTCGCAACCGGCATGCTGCTGGCCGTTGCGGGCGCAACCTTCTGCATCAGGTTGGTGCGCCGCTACGATCTACTGCATCGACCGGGCTTCCTGACGCTCCTTGGCAGCGGTGCCGGCCTGCTCGTTCTCGGCGCGGGCTTCGCGCGCTATTTTCTCTCGACCGTGCCGGCGGGGATCGAACGGGTCGAGTCGTGCGTTGCGGTGTTTATCGGCGGACTCGTTTTTGCCGGGTCATTCATCGGGTTCTGCAAGTTGCGCGGTGCAATCGGCGATCGCAGCGGCGCGTTTCCGGGCTGCAAGATCGTCAACCTGGCCGCACTCCTGCTGTGCGCATGGCTCGGCTACGCGTTCGTCACGGAAGACAGCCAGAACTTCAGCGTGGCTGCGCTAACCGCACTGAGTCTGCTGGCAGCCGCGCTGGGCGCCCATCTGATGACGACCGCCGACGACCCTCAGGTGCATGCCTATGCCGGCGCCAGCGCACGCGCACATGCCCGCTGCGGCGTGGTGCATCGGCGGGCAATACTGGAACGCATCGAGCTGCGCGGAGATCCGTCGCATTACCTCGCCCCCGACGATTTTTCCCAGCCATGGACATTGCGCGACGACACGGGCGATGTCCAGCGCTCTGGCGCCTACCGGCGCGGTGTCGAATGGCGCTATCGCGGAAGGCAGCGATTTCGTGCGACGCGTCGCTGATGTTGGCGTCGAATCCACAAGGTTGCACGCGCAATCATCATCGATGCGCGTGGCGTTGGGTGCAGGGTTCGCTAGCGGATTCAGGCGGGGCCGAGGGGCTCGAATTCGCGAAAGTACTGGTTTTTCCTGTGCAGGATCAGTTGGGCGAGAAAGTCGGCGTCGTACGCCTTGTGCAGATGCGGATGGAAGCGCTCGATAAAAGCCGTGACGCGCGCCGCTTCGCTGGTGAATTCGTTCAGCGCATCGAGCGTGTCGCGGTCCCAGCGGAAGCGCAGGCCAAGATCGCTGAAGGCCGCGTTATACGCGCTCAAATGGGCATCGTCGGGACTGTCCGTGGTAACGCGGGCAGAACGCGTGGCGGAATGAGACGGTACCGAAGTGTGATTCAGCATGATCGGGCTCCGATGCGGACGAGTGAAACAACTCGCCTCAAGCATAGGTACGGCCATCGATCCGCAATAGTTAAAGTTTTATTGGAAGACCATATCCTATCGTCTATACACGGTCGATTCCTTCAGACGCGTGATCTGCTCGATCAGGTCCGCACCTTCTTCCATCAGAAAGCGCTTGAACGCCACCGCAACCGGCGGCAGGCGCTTGTTCTTGCGATGCACGACGTACCAGTTGAGCATCACCGGAAAGCTTTCCACATCGAGCACGACGAGGTGCCCGACCTGCAGTTCGAGGCTGATCGTGTGGGCCGACAGAAACGCGATGCCCATGCCGGCGATGACGGCCTGCTTGATCGTCTCGGTGCTCTTGATCTCCATGGCGATCTTGAGGTTCGCGAGCCGGCCGGCAAAACCTTCTTCCATCGAATTCCAGGTGTCCGAGCCGCGCTCGCGCACGATGAACGCCTCGTTGGCCAGCTGGCTCAGCTTGATGTTCCGCTTGTTGGCGAGCGGATGACTGGGCGCGGCGACGATCACGTACGGATGCGGTGCGAACGGTTCGTTGACCGAGTCGATTTCATGGGGCGGCCGCACCATCACCGCGAGATCGGTCTGGTTGCTCGAAAGCTGGTGCAGCAACTCTTCGCGGTTGTGCACGGCGAGATTGAGCACGACTCCCGAGTAGCGCCGCGTGAATTCGGCGAGCAGACGCGGGAAGAAGTAGTCGCCCGCGCTGATCACCGCGACGTTCAGCTTGCCGCCCGAGACGCCCTTCAACTGGCTCATCGCTTCGTCCACCTCATGGAACTGCTGGATGATCGCGCGGCTGTAGTGAAGCATCTCCGTGCCCGCCGGTGTCAGGTAGATCTTTTTGCCGAGCTGTTCGAAGAGCGGCAGGCCCGCATGTTCTTCGAGCTGCCGCACCTGGGTGGAGACCGCCGGCTGGGTCAGATGCAGTTCCTCCGCGGCGCGCGAGAAGCTCAGATGCCGCGCGACCGTCTCGAACACTTTCAGCTGGCGCAGGGTTGCGTTTCTCATCGTCATGGTCGATGTATAAGTACTAGTGTATCGACATAATAACAAACTTTAATTATTGGTAATTCAGCAAAGACCCTAACATGAATCTGTAATAGAGATATTTGTGGATCGCAAATCCGGGTTAACGCGCGGCAGCGTCATGCAGGTGGAGTAAGGGTTTGCGCGTGGTCGGCGACCCCAGTTTCAAATGGTGTGAGTGAATTTAATTCGTGTTTTGCAATTAAATTAAATTCAATCTGGCGCACTGTCTGAAATAAGACGCGTCAATAAGATTGAATTTCGGGTCGAATGCATAAGCTGAAGCGAATACAGTACGGCGATCGGGTCGGCTGCACTAAATAGATAGCGGAGACAAGGTAAATGGACGACAACACCCAGCAGGCCCAGGCGCCTTCCTTTCTAGGCAACCGGTGGTGCCAGCTCGTCATTGGCATGTTGTGCATGGCGCTCGTCGCGAACCTGCAATATGCATGGACGCTCTTCGTCGCACCGATGAACGCAAAGCATCACTGGGGCGAAGCCTCCATTCAACTCGCGTTCTCGATTTTCATACTGACCGAAACGTGGCTCGTGCCGGTGGAAGGATGGCTCGTCGACAAGTTCGGACCGCGCCCCGTAGTGGCCGGCGGCGCGGTGTGCGCAGGCCTCGCATGGGTGATCAATTCGTATGCGATGGCGTTGCCGCAGCTCTATGTGGCGGCGTTCATCGCCGGGGTTGGCGCGGGCGGCGTGTACGGCACATGTGTGGGTAACGCGCTGAAGTGGTTTCCGGACCGGCGCGGTCTTGCCGCCGGTCTCACCGCGGCAGGCTTCGGCGCGGGTGCTGCAGTGACTGTGATCCCGATTGCCAACATGATCACGAGCAAGGGTTATGAACAGACCTTCTTCTTCTTCGGCATTCTGCAGGGCGTCTGCATCCTGATCCTCGCGATGTTGCTGAAGAAGCCCGTCAAGCGTCCCGCTGCGCCGCCAAGAAAGAACTTCGCCGTCTCGAAGATCGACTACACCCCCGCGCAGATGATCAAGACGCCGGTGTTCTGGCTCATCTACCTCGCGTTTGTCGGCGTCGCAGCGGGCGGCCTGATGGCGACGGCGCAGATAGGCCCGATTGCCAAGGACTGGGGCATCGCCCGCATCCCGATGTCGTTCTTCGGCATGACGCTGCCGCTTCTTACCGTCACGCTCTCCGTCGACAACATCTGCAACGGCTTCACGCGCCCCCTGTGCGGCTTCATCTCGGACAAGATCGGCCGTGAGAACACGATGTTCTTTATCTTTATCGGCGAAGGGCTGGCCTTGCTCGGCCTGATGCAGTTCGGTTCGAACCCCTATGCGTTCATTTTCTTCGCCGCACTGGTGTTCCTGTTCTGGGGCGAGATTTTCTCGATCTTCCCGGCGATCTGTGCCGATACCTTCGGCAGCAAATATGCCTCGGCAAATGCCGGCACGCTGTACACCGCGAAGGGCACCGCATCGTTGATCGTGCCGCTGGCTTCGGTGCTGTCGGCGACGGGCGGCTGGAACCTCGTGTTCATCGTGGCCGCGGTGGTCACGATCGCGGCGGGCATCTCGGCGAAATTCATTCTCGCGCCCATGCGCATGCGCTGGGTGGAGGCAAGCGAAAACCCGGGCGTGAGCCCCAAAAGCGCCTCGCGTCTGAGCCATTGGCCGGAGCAGACGGGCGAGTAGCGCCGCGCGCCTCTTCATGAACTCATGAATATTTCGCTGCATCAACTCAAGGTGTTCGTCGCCGTCGCGCGCCAGCGGAGCTTTACCCGCGCGGCGCGCGAATTCGATCTGACGCAGTCGGCAGTCAGCCGCTGCGTGCGCGAACTCGAAGATGCGATCGAGTTGCGGCTATTCGACCGGACCACGCGTCAGGTCGAACTGACAACGGCCGGTGCGAGCCTCGAGCGTCGCATCGGGCGTCTCCTCGATGAGATCGACATCACGTTGCGCGAAGGCCGCACCGCGCACGAAGGCCATACCGGGGTCGTTGTGGTCGCAAGCAATCCGGTACTGTCGTCGAGCTGGCTGCCGGGCGGTCTCGCGCGTTGCGCGGCGGCCTTTCCGGACCTGATCGTCTCGGTGAAGGATGAAGCGCAGGCGTCGGTGCTCGCGAGCGTCGAGCAGGGGGCGGTCGACTTTGGCGTCGTCACCGATCTCGATTCTGCCGTGGTGGCGGGACTACACGTTCAGGTGCTGTTTTCGACGCCGCTGCGTGCGGTCCTACCGGAGCACCACGCACTGGCGCGCTATCCGAGCCTCGCATGGGCGGCGCTGGACCACGAACCGCTTGTCACGCTCAACGCAGACTCGGGGAGCCGCGCCGCAGTCGATCGTGCGCTCGGCACGCATCGTATGCGAGGCCGTCCGATTCAGGAACTGGGACATGTTGCGGCCGTGCTGCGCATGATCGAACTGGGTCTCGGGGTCGGCGTTCTGCCCATCGATGCGCATTGGCCCGCATTGTCCACACGGCTCGTGGCGCGTCCGCTGTTACCCGAAGTGACGCTGACGACCGTGCTGGTGCGGCGCAAGAACCGTTCGTTGCGACCCAATGCCGAGGCGGTGTGGTCGCATTTTTTCAAGGAAGCACAGGTGCAGGGTGTTGCATGGCTGGGCACGAGCGGCCGCGCGCGGGTAGAAGCAGCAAAGCGCGATGACGCGGACATGAATGGGCACATGAACGCGCATATAAACGCGCACATAAACGCGGACATCAGGCGCGCCGTCTCGAATGCTCAAGGAAGTCCCTATTACAAGGAGCACGATGATGAACACTCAAATGGACGCCACTCTCAAGCGCCATGACCTGCTTATCGACGGCAAGCGTGTGCCGCCGGGCAGCGGCGAATACTCCGTCGATGTGAACCCCGCGACCGAAGAGCCGATCGCGCTGGTCGCGCAAGGCAGCGCAGCCGATGTCGATACGGCGGTGGCGGCCGCGCGCGCCGCGCTGAAAGTGTGGAACGGCATGCGCGCGGCCGAGCGTGGGCGCATCCTCGGCCGCTTTGCGGAATTGTTGCGCACGCATCAAGATGAAATTGCTGCGCTCGAGAGTCTCGATGCGGGCAAGCCGATCGCAGCGGTGCTGCGTCAGGACGTGCCTGCAGCCATCGACACGCTCGCGTATTACGCAGGTTGGTGCGACAAGATCAACGGCCAGGTGGTGCCGGTGCGCCCCGATGCGTTGACCTATACAGTCCGCGAGCCGGTCGGCGTGGTGGCCGCGATCGTGCCGTGGAATTTTCCGCTGATGATCGGCATGTGGAAGATCGCGCCCGCGCTGGCCTGCGGTTGCACGCTGATCGTCAAGCCTGCTGAAATCACGCCGCTATCCGCACTGCGTGTGGGCGAACTGGCGCTCGAAGCAGGGGTGCCGCCCGGTGTGCTGAACATCGTGACCGGCAAGGGGCGCGTCGTGGGGGACGCGCTCGTCGCGCATCCCGGTGTCGACAAGGTGACGTTCACCGGTTCGCCCTCGGTGGGGCGCGGCATCCTGCAGGGGGCCGCGGGCAACTTCAAGCGCGTGACGCTCGAACTCGGCGGCAAGTCCGCGAATGTGATCTTCGCCGATGCGAATCTCGACAACGCGGTGCGCGCCGCGGCCTCGGGCATTTTCTTCAACACTGGGCAGGTGTGCTCGGCGGGCTCGCGGATTCTCGCGCAACGCGAGGTCTACGACGAGGTCGTCGAGCGGCTCGCGGCGCGCGCGAAATCGATTCGGGTCGGCGCCCCGGGATCGCGCGAGACCTCGATGGGGCCGCTCGTATCGGCGGCACAGATGAAGACCGTGCTCGACTACGTCGATGTCGGCAGGAAGGAGGGCGCAACGCTCGTGACGGGCGGCGCGCGCATCGGCGAGCGCGGCTTCTTTGTCG
>Ga0335083_10009078_pt1 | contig 12087 bp, 13 predicted proteins | sample Lox_Sample_42_FD_206716 | JGI IMG/M metagenome (GOLD analysis project Ga0335083, IMG submission 206716) | Soil microbial communities from Loxahatchee National Wildlife Refuge, Florida, United States - Lox_Sample_4.2 | ecosystem: Environmental > Terrestrial > Soil > Wetlands | place: USA... | reverse complement strand
AGCGTGCTCTTGCCGCAACCGCTGCCGCCCATGATAATGAATACTTCGCCGCGCCGGACCTGCGCGCTGATGTCGCGCATGACCACAAACGAGCCGTAGGCCATGGTCAGGTCGCGAATCTCGATTTTGATGTTGGTGTCTGTGCTCATGGCTTAGATGTGTAAGGCGCTGCAGATCACGGCGAAGATGCCATCGGAGGCGATGATCCAGGTGATGCCGGTGACGACCGCCGAGGTGGTGGCCTGGCCGACGGCAGCCGCGTTGGTGCCGCATTGCATTCCGCGCAGACAGCCCGTCAGCGCGACAATCACGCCAAAAAACGCGCCCTTGAAAACGCCCAGCAAAAATGCCGTCAGGCTGATCGATGCGACGGTCCGGTCCAGGTAAAGCAACGGGGAAACATCCAGCATCAGGGTCGAAACCAGAAATCCGCCGGCGATGGCGATCAGGTCCGCGAACAGGCACAGGAGCGGCATCATCAGGACCAGCGCCATCATCCTGGGCAGGACGAGGAACTCGAAGGACGAGATACCAAACGTCTGGAACGCTTCGATTTCCTGGTTGACCTTCATGGTGCCCAGTTGCGCGGCGAACGCGGCCCCGGTGCGGCCGCAGATGATGATGCCAGTCATAATGCAGGCCATCTCGCGGACGGAGGCTATGGCCACCAGATCGGCCGTGTAGATCGACGCCCCGAACTGGGTCAGTTCGGTTGCGCCGACAAAGGCGAGGATCATGCCAATAAGGAAATTGATCAGGCCCACGATGCCCAAAGCCTCCGGCCCGCACTGCTGGATGACCAGGAGCGTGTCGGACCAGCGAAATTGCGCCTGGCCCCGGACCAGCTTCAGTGAAGCGACCACACACTCGCCCAGAAAGCTTAGCATCGACGTGCCGCCGGTCCAAGCCCTAAGGCCGGACTCGCCGACTCGCTGGAGGAAAGACGGTGTCGCTGATTTGCGGACGGCGTCGGATTTTTCCGGCACAGCCTGGGAGAGCGCGATTAACCTGGCGAGGCCTTCGGGCAACGTCGTGGCGCGGAACTCGCTCTTTGCTTTGGCGCAGAAGTCGTAGAGGGCTAAAATGCGCACCATCAAGGTGCTGTCCCAACGACCCAATGCACTGGCATCGAACTCCAATGCTTTGGCCTGGGTGTGGGCCAATTCGTGTTGAATGGCGGCGAGATCCGGCAGGGACGACCGATCCAGCCAGTCGCCGGCAATTTCGACTAGAAGCACCCCGTCCTCTTTCCGCCGGGCGGCCAGTCGTGCAGGAATATGTTCAGGCTGATTCATCGTTGGTTATGGTCATGAAGTGATTGCTGGCTCATGGATGTGGCAATTGGGACACTTCATTTATTCTTGTTTCTCGATCGCAATGGCATTCCTCTCGGTTACACGGAACTCGACCTTTTGCCCCACCTCGTGGTGATAACCGTCGTGGGCGTCAAAGGTTCTAACATGACCGTCGTCAAACTCGACCGTCACGGTGTGGTTTACTGAATCAATCCCAATGACCTCCCCCCTGATGTCAGTGGTATCCTGCGCCCGGGGTTCGACCTTGGTCGTCACTTTGGCATCCGATGCCGTGCCTTCATCAGCGAGGGACTCAACGATTCGCTCCACGACGGTGACGGTGACCTGATCGTTCACGTTGATCTGCTCAAAGTTTGCGGCCTTCGGCTTGACCGTCACCGTGAAGGCTATCCCATCTGTTGTCAAAATTGTTGCGGTGCGTTTGGCTTTGTCAATTGCGGTCACGGTGCCGGCCACTTTGATGGTCTGAACGCGCACGCCACCAGCCGCACCTGTGTTGGGTGTGAACCAAGCCGATCCCACCGGGGGCGATGATTCGGAGGTGGACGAACAGGAAACGAGGGTGAGCATCGCGACTGGCAAAAGTGCCAGCGCGAGCTGGATCAGCGGGTTTGGTTTCATGTCTTCGAGTTGGATTGGTTTCATGGTTTCAACTACTTGCTGGCAAGTTGAACTGCTGTCGATACTGCCTCAGTACGTCTTCCAGATGGTCGCAGAAGGCATCCGCGCCGAACACATCCTTGAAGTGGTACGCGGTCCTGGTTCCGAGGTCCATGACCTCCGAAATGACCAGGCGTATACCACGCTTCTTCAAACTCGCGTGAACCGATCGGAGGGTTTCTGCCGCCGAGTAATCAACATTGTCCACCGCGGACGCGTCGAGGCAGAGCCAGCGAACGGGTGGCTCTGTGTTCGTCGTAAGAAAGGAGATTTCATCCGCGAATTGCTGACAATTCGCGTAATACAAGCTGTGCGAGAACCGGTAGATGACCAGACCGGGCGCGGCTTGCGCGGCGGTGGTCACCGGCAGGGGTTGCCGGCCGCCCGATTCACCCGGAACGAGCACCATATTCTTCGGCCGATAGCCGTAGCGGGTGTGTTCGACGAGCGACAATCCGATGGCGAGCAGAATTCCCTGTTGAACGCCCACCACCACGACCGTCAGCGTGGTGGCCAGCGCCACCCAGAACTCTGATCGCCGTTGCTGGAAAACCCTCCTCATCCCGGCGACATTGATCAGGCCGACGCCGATGAGAAACACAATTGCCGACAAGGCCGCTTCCGGCATGAACGCCAACGGTGCGGTCAGGAAAAGCAGGACCAGCAAAACGATTGCCACCATTACCAGCAGCGACAGTTGGCTGCGACCACCCGCGCTGTCGACGATCTGCGTCTTGGTGGGGCTGCCATTGACAACGAAGGTGCCGGACAGTCCGGCGCCGATATTGGCTAAAGCCAGGCCAACCAGGTCGGTGTTCTCGCTGAACTTCTCGTTGTAGCGCGTGGCATAGGCGCTGGAGGTGGCCGCGCTTTGTGCGAGGATGACCACGAACATGGCAAAGGCCGTCGGAACCAAGGTCGAGATGATTTGCCAGTTCCAGTCCACCTTGGGCAAACCCAAGTAAGGCAGGCCACCCGGAACGGCTCCAACCACATGCACTTGCTTCTCAAGTCCGAACGCCCAACTGGCGACCATGGCGCCGATCGCCGCGATCAAGGCTCCGGGAATTTTCTTCGAAATCTTCTTGAGGCCGACGATGACCACCAGCACGGCGAGCGCGATCATCAACTCATTGCGGTTGACCCCTCCCAGTTGTTGCAAGTTGTTCCAAAGTTTTCCCAGCGTGCCGTGGCCGCCCCCCTTCAAGCCGAGCATCCCGGTAAGCTGCCCCAGCGCGACCTGAACCCCGACTCCGGTAAGAAACCCGATCAATACGGTGCGCGAAAGAAAGTCGGCCAGGAATCCCAGGCGCAGGACACGAGCCAGAACCAGGAACGCCGCAGCCATCAGCGCCATCACGCCGGCCAATGCCAGATATTGTTCCGAGCCGGTTGCCGCAATTCCCACCAAGGCGCTGGCGAGGATGGCCGCGGTTGCCGAATCGGCGCCCACCACCAGATGCCGCGAGGAGCCAAACAGGGCGAACAGCGCCGTGGGGATCAGCATGGTGTAAAGACCGGTGATTACCGGCGTGCCGGAAATCTTGGTGTAGCCCATCACCTCCGGAATGGCGATGGCGGCCAGGGTGATGCCGGCAATGACTTCAGCTGGAATACGAGCGGCCGTGATCGGCAGCACCCCTTGCAGTATGGGGAAGCGAACCAGCCAGGCTTGCTTAAACCCGGAGTTGTATGGGTGGCTGGACATCGCGTTCGATTTCAGACTCATGACTTGCCGTCCTATGTGATGAATCGCATTTTTCCCCCGCTAAGGTTTCGTCACCTGAATGGCCAACGCTTCCGCCAGGCGGATGACCACGGTGCCGCCGATTTTCTGTTTGCTCAGGTCCACATCCGGCCGTACGGCGACGATCCGGGTGGTGCCGTCCTCGAATTGGAGCGTGGCCTCGTGTTTCAGGTCGTCAATCGCTACGACCTTGGCCGTGATCTGCTTAGCCTCAGCCATGAGGCCGCCCGGCTTGGCCCCCTTGGGCGCCAACGCCACCAAATGGGAGGTGCCGGCGGCGGGTGTCTCGCCCTCTCCGGCAATGCCTACGACCAGTTCTTCGGTGGCCACGACCTCGAGTTGGTCGCCGACGCGGATCTGGTCGAAATTGATGACCTCCGGCCCGGCCTTCACTGTCTTTTTGATTCCGGCGGCGTCGACGATCGTAATTTTGCGATTGGCCTCGTCAATGGCGGCCACCGAAGCTGTCACCTTGTACGTGGACACCACGATTCCACCCGGAACACCCTCCGCAACGGCAGCGGTGGTGGATGCTTCGCCGGTCAAGTTGCCTTCAATCGGCACCAGCGGGATGCTGGCTGCCATTGCGAGCCGCAGCGCCAGGTCCAGCCGGGATTCCACCTGGGCAAACCGCAACGTCTTGGCCGGCGACAACACTTTCTCGATCTTCTTGAGGTACGAATTCCTGGTCTCCACCCGATTCTTCTCAAGGCTGCCCAGCTCTTTAAGCATGGTCCTGGCCCTGTCGTCGGGAACATCGGGGTACAGTTGAGCGTACTCTTTCACAAGCTTGAGCATGGAGTCTCCCTGCTTCTGCATTTCAGCACTATACTGCTCGTAGAGCGGCCAAAAGGCTTTGCCTTCGTCCTCGGTGAATTGCATGGTCTGAGCCACGGTCGCCTTACGGTCCACATTGAGCGTGGTTCGGGCTGCCTGAATCTCCTCGTCGGCGGTCTGTGCGTTGCCCTTCCAGGCCAAAAGCGCCATGCTTGCAGTCAGAAGGATGATGGATGCTGTTCGGTGTGGTTTCATAATCACGGTTGTTTCTTTCTTTGCTTGCTACGTTGATTTCTGTTTGGGTGTCTCAGCGGCGGTTTCAATACTTCTCCGGCACAAACTTTCTGCCCTTGAGTGACTTTTGATCGTCATAGGCGCCCTTCATGGAGCGTTCCGGGAGCTTGATTTTTTCGCGCTCCACTTTCTTGTAGGGAATGATTTTCAACAGGTGATGAATGCAGTTCAGCCGGGCGCGCTTTTTGTCGTTGGAGCGCAGTATGTGCCAGGGCGCCCATTTTGTGTCCGTGGCCTTGAGCATCAGATCACGCGCGCGGGAATACTCGAACCACTTGCTGCGTGAGGGCAAATCCATGGGACTTAATTTCCACTGGCGCACCGGATCGGTGATGCGTGCCTGAAATCGGCGCGCCTGTTCCTTGTCACTTACTTCCAGCCAGAATTTGATGAGGATGATGCCGCCGTCCACGATGTATCGCTCGATCTCCGGACATTTTTCCAGAAACAGGCGATGCTGCTCCTTGCTGCAAAAACCCATGACGTGTTCCACGCCGGCGCGGTTATACCAACTGCGATCGAAGATAACCACTTCGCCCGCCGCCGGGAAATGGTTCATGTAACGTTGCAAATACATCTGCGACTTTTCGCGGTCGGAGGGCGCAGGCAGCGCCACGACGCGAAACACGCGGGGGCTGACGCGCTCGGTAATGGCGCGGATGGTGCCGCCCTTGCCCGCGCCATCGCGGCCCTCGAAAATGATGATGACACGCAGTCCTTTGTGCTTCACCCAGTCCTGCAGGGAGCACAACTCCGCCTGGAGTTTGCGCAGCGCCTTCGCATATTTTTTGTTCTTCAATTTCTTTCCATGGTCCGTTTCCGGCTTTGTGCTCATGATGCCTCCTGTGCCTTGATGGTTAATCGCGCGGCGTCGGTTTCCTGGCTGGACATTTTCTGAATGCCCTTGACGGTTCGTTGCGTTGGCTGGTTGTTGTCTTTGCGCATATGGAATGATTCATGTTTTAAAATCTTACGGTGATTCCGGCGAAGGGATTAAAGTTGTCCGCCGCGCGTGTGACGCCGAAATTACAGCCGCAGTCGAGCTGCACATTTTCCGTCACCAGAAATTCCAGGCCGGTGTCCACCGTTCCGATCCAGCCAGCCTGGCTTTCCGTGCTGACATTGCTGAAAAATTCCAGATAGCCGCTTAGCTTGCCCACGATGCCATGATCTACACTGAACGAGTTGATGAATTCTTCGTGGTGACCGCCACCCTCTTCATTTTTCATCACACTGGCCGCCGTTTCCAAGCTCAAGTCAAAGTCATGCGGCAATTTTATCGTGAGCGGGAAAATCATGCCGCCTTCAACGGCATTATTGCCCAGATTATCCGTGCTGGTTGGAAATTTGGCGTAAGGCAAAAGCGCAAACGCCGTCGGCCCGCCGTCGTTGCCCCACAAATTGACTTTCAACCGCGTGATGAGATCGCCAACGCCCGATTGGGTTGTCGATACCCCCGCCGCGTTATCTTCCGTGCGGACATTCAGGTAATCGTCAAAAACAAACTGGAGATCGACATTGTTCAACAGGCCAGCCTTGATATTAAATGGCGCGACATTCCAAGCCCGTGTCGTCGTGCCGCCTGACTCGCTGTAGGTGTAATTTGCGAAATCCATTTCCAACTGATAATGGCCGGCATCCACCGTGTAAGGACATTCAGTTTTGTCGGGCCGGTCAGGGGTAAGTTCCCGCATCAAGGCCTCCGGTACCGGATTGAAAAGGTTGTAACTGCTTTTGTCCGGTGTCATGGAATTGGTTTCCTGTGCCGTTGCGCCCAAGGCCGCCAACGAAAGAAACAAGCCGGCATCAAAACCCTGAAAGAATCTATCATGCGATCGCCTGATCTCGCGGCCGGTATTTTCAATGGGAGGGTTAATAGGCATGGGCGTACCTCACAGGATGTTGACGGCGCGGGCGGCCAGGAGGATGACGATGGTGAGGGAAATGAGAGATTGAAACATGGTCACGACTTTGGCCCAGCGGGACAGGACAGGAGCGTCGGTGGGCGAAAACGCGGTGGAGTGGTTGAATGCGATGAAAAGATAATCAACGAAACGCGGGGACCAGCCGGGGTATCTTTCAGGCTGGACCATTTGCGGGAACAGGAAGGCGCCCTCGGTATGGCCCGGGACTTTGTCGCGCGCAAAAGAGCCGCCGGCATCGAGCCGCCAGAACCAGAAAGCGAAGACGATCACGTTGGCTAACCAGAGGGCGGCGGCGGAACGGAGGAGGTCAACGGGATTTTCCTTGTGGGTGGGGAGGGCGAGGATGAGCAGAGCGAGTGACAAAAGCAGGAACAGGGTGATGAGCACACAGATGACGAGGCCGAGGGTTTCGTGCGCGCGGATCCAATGGCGGCGAGCCGCGAGAATGGTGGGGATTTCGAGGACGGAGACAAGGACGATGAGCAGCCAACGTGGGCCAACGGAAAGATAATCGGGAAGCGCGGCGTTAAGGATGCCGACGACGATGATGGCGAGCATCGCGGGCCAGCGGGCTTCGTGGTTGCTGTTGGTGCGGGGCATGGTGATAATATTCCTGGCGCGTCTTCGTTTAGTTTATATTTCCGCCTTTGGACGATGACTTGGGCGGTACCGGCTGGAAGGTCGTCATCCCTAAGGCAAGGGTGCTGTTGATTGTTTTCATGAATTTGTTTTTGATGGCAATGCAGTGTGAGGTTCGGACGAGGGCTTCACTCTCGACCAGTTGTTGTGCCAACGGCTGACAAGCGCGAAGAAAAGCCCGGTCGAAAGCCCGCACATGAGAATGCCCGTCAATGCCTCCAGCGGTGCGAAGATCCGCCACGGCTTGGGCAACACCAGATCGCCATAGCCAACGGTCGTGTAAGTGACTCCGGAAAAGTAGATCGCCGACTCGGCATCGGGCAGAAAGCCGTGCCAAAAGTAGAACAGCCCCCAGACGGAAATCTCGAGCAGGTGGACCAGTATCAACCAGCACGTCAGGGCAATCACCAGCAAGGTGACCGGCCGGAAGCCCGACTGGTCCAGGGCGTGCGACCGTCTCATGGCCCGGAGCAGCACGGCAATCCCCACGACATGGATGGCCACGGTGATCACGACCGGCAGACAGACGATGAGTATTTTTATTGTCATGGACGCTTGGGCTGGCTTTTCACGCAGGGGTCATTCGCTATTCGCCAATGGCACAGTGATGGGGATGGTTCATTGGGCTGCATCAGAATCTCATGTTGAGCCGGGTCCCGAGAATGACGGCTTCGTCACTCGACGTCTTTCCGGATTTGGCGATCCACTGCACATCGAAGCTGAGCTGCAGGCCGGGCGTGATTGCAAAGTTGTAGAACGCCTCCATTCCCACCTCGTTTCCCAATACCAGCGGGATTCCCGGCTGGCTGCTGAAATCGCTCGATTGCTTGAGCCAATAGGAGCCGACCCCGAGCCGATCATAGGGCCGGCCCGGAAGGACGCCGCGTCCACCAAGACCTCCGCTCAGATATACGTCATAGGCGCTTCGATCCGCTGGCGTATAGGAGAATCGATAGAAGACTCCCATGCCGGGCTGGTCCTGCATGAAGTCCTTCGTCGCCACGTAGAAGTCTTCCTTCCGCCCTCCCTCTCCCTTGGACACCGAAGCCCCTTCCGGCTCCCAGAAGTATTGCTCGCCGGCGAGTTCCACTATCCAGTTGTCACTCTTCGTCGGCGGGTTGCCAGTGATCAGGCCCGGCACAAAGCGCGGATTACTCACGTCAACGGCATTCTTGCTCGTGTACGCGCCGATCACCTGGATCATTCCTGCGTGATTGAAAGCGTGGTACGTGAAATGTGGAATCATCGCGATACCGAAGTCGTTCCAATTCCCGCCGTAGTCGCCGGGTGCCGTATTCGGGGTCCACGCCCCGTATTCAAGCGTCAAGCCTTCGGTCACCTTGGTCATGAGCAGGGCGGCATAGGTCGAGTAGGTCAGGAACCGGCCGAACAACGGATTGGAGTTCATGCTCACGTTGAGGAACTGGTTATCCGAGGTGTCTGAAAATGAGTTCTGGTCCAGAAAGTTCGAGGGGTCGAGCCGGCCCACGAGGGCCACCGAGTTGAAGGGCAGAGCTTGAGCCAGGTAATATTCCATCAGTACCGAGCTGTCTTCGTAAGGTTTCGGCCACAGCGCCGTCGCGTTGACCGGTGATAGATTGCCCGGCTGGTCCTGCAGCGGGTGGCCGAAGCTGGTCTGCTCCGTAAAGGCGAACAACCCGCCCGACCACAAACCCAGCTTGGCCGTGTCTAAGGTCATGTTGGCTTCAAACAGGCCATTGTACTGCGCGTGCCCACTGCCGCTCGCGCTGCCGCCCGACGCCACGCCCTGGTAAACCTGGGTGAGCTGCGCATCCAGGGTGAAACCTTCGTCGTACAGACGATTGCGCCAGCCGCCCGGGTCGCCGATCAGGGTGGCGCGATGCCAGAAGTCGCCCGAATAGTCCGATACCTGGGTCATCTCCGGCGCCGCCTTGGTGAGCGATATGAGCCCCTTGTCGGTCTTGAAGGCGGCCATCGGATCCGCGGCGGGCGCGTTGGTGTCCTGACCAAAGGCAGAGGACGCCACCGCGCTGGTGGCTACCAAAGCGGTCACGATATTGCGACCGCGGACTTTGTTTTTGTTTTTGCGTTTCATGTTCTCTTTGTTCTTAATCGTTTTTGTTGACCAGAGAACGCACGGCGGAACCGCCGGTGATCATGGTCAGCCCGACGAAGAACAGCTTGATGCCCAGCAACGTGCCCATGGCCCAGGCCCCGGACAACGGGTACTGCGCCCCGATCATGACGCCGAGCAGAATGGATACGATGCCGCCGAACAGCAGCCAGCCTCCTCCATCTCCCCTGCGGCCGAAGCCGACGGCCACCTCGAAGATGCCGTCAAAGATGAAATACGCTGCCAGCAGGATTGTCAGCACTCCGGAACCGAATAGTGGGTTGGCTATCAGGGCAAGTCCGCAAAGCAAGGTCAGCGCACCGCTTACAGACCTCCACAACGCGCGGCCGATGCTGCCGGGTTGGAAGGCCCAAATCACTCTGAACAGGCCGGAGAAAACAACCAGCCCACCCAGGACGATAACGATTGAGCGCCCGGCAAACCCCGGGGCCAGCATCGCCAGCAGGCCGAGAATGATTGTGATGACGCCGTAGTCGGTCATGCTTTCGCCGCGGGCTTTGGCCGCTTTTGTTGGGTTATTCATAATCAGTGTCCTTTCTTTGTCGGTTTTGCTTTCAAATCCCCGGGGAAAAGCCTGCGCCCAGCCCGCAGGCAGGCGGCCGGCTCTGACCGGTTTTCGTAAACGAAGTGAAGGGCGGCAATAGTCATAGGCCGGACATCCTCCCAAAGAATTTCGCGAGCAGGTCCGCGAGGGGATATTTGAACAGCACCAACGGCAGCAAAGGCAGCAGCGCCGCAACGCCCAGGTACATCAACAGGGTGGGGCTGACGGGGACGAGGCGCATGTCGCGCACGATGCCGAGGCTGTTGCTCAGGTCGGCCAGGGACTGGATGTCTGCGTTGCCCAACAGGGTCTGTCCCGGAACCGGGTCCGCCCCCAACCATTTGCGGTCGAACTCGTTCACGTACCGCTCCGCAAAGGCGCCGTAGTCGCTAATGCCCTTGATCTTGCACTGCCACAGTTTGCGCGAGAAGACGTGCAGCGGACCGAGGAACAGCACGGCGTCCGCGATCAGAATCAACACGACGCCCGGGTAAATCGCTTCGAACGTCATTCTGCCCGCGGCGATATCCTGGGCCAACGATGCGGATTGGACTGCCGAGATGGCCAGGATCAGTGGCATGAATTCCGTGTGCACCAATTCGAGATATCCCAGACCGCCGGCGCGATCGGGGTGGGTCGGTATGAGGCGCAGCTCCAGTCTCGACACCCGCCAGAGGAAGAAACTCCAGAGCGCCAGCCGGCCGAGCCAGCGCAGCCACAGGAAGCGAAACACCGTCATGCACACCAGCCAGTACCATTGGCTGGTCCAGCTCGTTGCCGCCACGCCACTCGGGTTGGATTCCCCCGTGAGGCCGGATAGATACGCGAAGAAGTTCTCGTGCCGCGTGGTGAAGCCCACCAGCACAGCCGCCAGGAGAAAGAACGCTTCCGGCAACCAGGAGTCCCTCCACCGGGTGATACGCGCGATCTCGCACTCCAGCGCCGGGCGCTCGGTCGGGGGCACGACCTGCGATCGCACGATCCCGCGGACGAATGCTGCAAATCGCGGGGCGATGAACCCTTCGCCCACGAACAGCAATGGGAGGGCCACCAGCAGGCGGACGTGCGCGCCGAGCGCCCCAATGGAAAAGAGCACGTGGCCCAGGCCCTCGCACAGCGCCAGCACCACCAGGACGATCCACAGGAAAACACCCAGGCTCAACCCAAGCGGCACAGGATTCGTTCCGCTGCGGACCAGGCCCAGCCGGCCACCATGCCGGTGCAGCGGTCCCCCGAGCAGGGAGAACTCCTCATGGGCTTCGCGCTTTTCCATGGTTCGTTGATTTCGATTTCCCGGAGCCGCATCCGGTTCGGACGGATACGGCCCCGTGTTGAACTATTGTTCTACTGCTGCGCCCGCAGCACGCTGAAGCTGGTGATGCCGGGTTCGGTGAAGTAGATCGCCCCGTCGGAGGCTTGGGCCACCGTCGAGTGCGGGAAGATTAGCTTCCAGTCGCGTTTGTTCATATCCGGATTGAGGCCCAGGCCGTCCGCGAGAACCGTGATCTCCTTGGTCTTGAGATCCACCTTCAGCAAGCGCCCGTTGAAGCCTTCGTTGTCTTCCGTCACGAGCAGGTTGCCGTCGTTGGCGAATGCCATCCCTCGCGGGCCTTTCAGGTCGGAGAGGAACACTTCGGGCTTCGCCATCCATTTGCCGTCCTTGACCACCTGGTAGATGGTGTTCGCGCCCAGATCGGTGGCGAACGCGACGTCGTCGGTGCGGGCGAAGGCGATGAACCGCTTGCCCGTGAACACGGTCTCCCGTTTGTCGTCCGGAGTGATGCGCGTGATGTGTGCGGCGATGGGCCACTCGGTGTTCATGTCTTTCATCATGTGGTAGCCCGCTGAGGCTCCCGCGTGCGGATTGTTCCAGCCTTTCCAGGCTCTGGGGGTGGGCTTGCCTTCGATTATGTAGATGTCCTTGCCGACCATGATGGCATCCTGGACGTAATCGAGATTCTTCACAATGCGCAGCGTCTTGCGGTTGTCAACGTCGAAGATCGCGAGACGGTTTCCGAATCCCTCAAACAAGGAGCCAGCTACGAGGAAGTGTCCGTCGGAGGTGGGCT
>Ga0335083_10009077_pt1 | contig 12091 bp, 24 predicted proteins | sample Lox_Sample_42_FD_206716 | JGI IMG/M metagenome (GOLD analysis project Ga0335083, IMG submission 206716) | Soil microbial communities from Loxahatchee National Wildlife Refuge, Florida, United States - Lox_Sample_4.2 | ecosystem: Environmental > Terrestrial > Soil > Wetlands | place: USA... | reverse complement strand
AGCGCCAGACCCCGGGTCGAGTGTTCAAGGGTCGTCGCATGTCCGGTCACATGGGTGTCGTGCGCCGCACCACCGAGAACCTGCGCGTGGTCGAGGTGGACCTGGAGCGCAATCTGCTCCTGATCCGCGGGGCGGTGCCGGGTGCCGAGGGCGGTCAGGTGCTGATCCGTCCTTCGCTCAAGGCGGCCCGTCTGGCCAAGCGCCGCACGACGGCGCCCAGCAAGGTGGGATCGGCCCCGTCCAAAGACCCGGCCAAGGCGGGAAAGAAGTAAGCCATGCCGACGCTCAAACTGGTCAATGGCGGCGGTGAACTGCAGGTCTCCGAGGCTGCGTTCGGCCGCGAGTTCAACGAATCCCTGGTGCACCAGGTCGTCACGGCGTACCGCAATGCGGGGCGCTCCGGCACGAAGGCGCAGAAGTCACGCGCGGAAGTGCGTGGCGGCGGACGCAAGCCGTGGTCGCAGAAGGGCACCGGCCAGGCGCGCGCCGGCTCGAACCGCAGCCCGATCTGGGTGGGCGGCGGCAAGACGTTTGCCGCCAAGCCGCGCAGCTTCGAGCAGAAGGTCAACCGCAAGATGTATCGCGGCGCGATCCGCTCCATGCTGTCGGAGCTGGCCCGGACGGACCGCGTGCTGGTGACCGACGGGATCGAGCTCGAGGCGCCCAAGACGAAGCTGCTCGCCAGCCGTCTGAAGCAGTGGTCGCTGCAGAGCGTGCTGATCGTCGTGGAGGCGACCGACGAGAAGCTGTATCTCGCCGCGCGCAACCTGCCGCACGTCGAGGTCATCGAGGCCGCAGGTCTCAATCCCCTCTCGCTGCTGGGTTACGACAAGGTGCTGTTGACCCGTGGAGCCGTGAAGATGCTCGAGGAGCGCCTGCAGTGAACCGCGAGCAATTGATGAATGTGCTGATCGCTCCGCACGTCACCGAGAAGACCTCGCTGGCGATGCAGAACCACAACCAGTACACGTTCCGCGTCCGCCGCGACGCCACCAAGACCGACATCAAACAGGCCGTCGAGCTGATGTTCGATGTCAAGGTCAATGGCGTGCAGGTGGTGAACGAGCCGGGCAAGACGCGCCGGTTCGGCAAGACCGTCGGCCGCACCCAGGACTGGAAGAAGGCGTACGTGAGCCTCGTCGCGGGCCAGGCGATCGACTACGAGGCCCGGGCCAAGGGCTGACCCGAAGGAACCTGACTCATGGCGCTCATCAAACTCAAACCCACTTCTCCGGGCACGCGCACGGTCGTCAGGGTTGACCGGTCGCACCTCTACAAGGGCGGTCCGTACCTCCCCCTGACGGAGCACCAGAACAAGACCGGCGCCCGTAACCATTCCGGACGCATCACCACGCGGCACATCGGCGGCGGATCGCGCCAGAAGTACCGCACGATCGATTTCCGTCGCGACAAGGACGGTATCGCCGGTGTGGTCGAGCGGCTCGAGTACGATCCGAATCGCACCAGCCACATCGCGCTGATCAAGTACGCCGACGGCGAGCGTCGCTACATCCTCGCGCCCAAGGGCGTGAAGCCCGGTGACGAGATCCGCTCCGGCTCCGATTCGCCCATCAAGCCCGGCAACGCCATGGCGCTGCGCCACATCCCCGTCGGCTCGATCGTGCACAACGTCGAGATGAAGGCCGGCAAGGGTGGCCAGATCGCGCGCAGCGCGGGCAGCTCCGTGTCCTTCACCGCGCGCGAAGGTATCTATGCCTACCTGCGCCTGAAGTCGGGTGAGACGCGCAAGGTGCATATCGATTGCCGCGCCACGATCGGCGAAGTGGGCAACGACGAACACAACCTGCGCAGCTACGGCAAGGCCGGCGCGAAGCGCTGGCGCGGAGTCCGGCCGACAGTGCGCGGGCTTGCGATGAACCCCGTCGATCACCCGCACGGTGGCGGTGAGGGCAAGTCCGGCCAGGGCAACCCGCATCCGGTCTCGCCGTGGGGCCAGAAGACCAAGGGCCTCAAGACGCGCCACAACAAGCGCACGGACAACATGATCGTCCAGCGCCGCAAGAACCGCATCAGGTAACCGCTTATGCCACGTTCGCTCAAGAAGGGTCCTTTCGTCGATCTGCACCTTGCCAGGAAGGTGGCGGTGGCTTCCGCCAAGAACGATCGAAAGCCCATCAAGACCTGGTCGCGCCGCTCCATGGTGACGCCCGACATGGTGGGTCTGACCATCGCCGTGCACAACGGCCGCCAGCACATCCCGGTGCTCGTCACCGAGAACATGGTGGGCCACAAGCTCGGCGAGTTCGCGCCGACGCGGACATTCAAGACGCACTCCGGCGACCGCAAGGTCGAGACGGCGGCGTAAGGAAGCACCATGCAGGTCACCTCAGTACTGCGTTACGCCCGCATCTCGCCGCAGAAGTGCCGGCTGGTCGCCGATACGGTCCGCGGCAAACCCGTGGGCAATGCCATCGCCATCCTGCGGTTCATGCCCAAGAAGGGCGCTGAACTCGTGCGCAAGCTCCTGGAGTCCGCTGTCGCCAATGCCGAGCACAACCACGGCGCCGACGTGGACGATCTGAAGGTTTCGTTGATTCATGTTGATGCCGCGCCGGTGCTGAAGCGGTTTGCCGCCCGCGCCAAGGGCCGCGGCGCGCGCATCGTCAAGCGCAACAGTCATATCACCGTCGGCGTCAGCGACGGGAAGAAGGATTAACCCATGGGTCAGAAGGTCAATCCGCTTGGCATACGTCTGGGGATCACCCGCGACTGGACTTCGAAGTGGTACGCGGGACGCAAGCAGTTTCCCCAGCACGTGTACACGGATTTCCGCGTCCGCCAGTTCCTGCGCTCCCGCCTGGCGGAAGCCTCGGTGAGCCGCATTCACCTGGAACGGGCCGCGAAGAAGGTCAACATCACGATCCAGACCGCGCGTCCCGGCATCGTGATCGGCAAGAAGGGCGAGGACATCGAGAAGCTGCGGCTGGAGACGGCGCAGCTGCTGGGCATGGCGGTCACCGACGTGCGTCTGAACATCGCCGAGATTCGCAAGCCCGAACTCGATGCGCAGCTCGTGGCTGACAGCATCGCGCAGCAGATCGAGAAGCGCGTGATGTTCCGCCGCGCGATGAAGCGCGCGGTGATGAGCACGATGCGCAGCGGCGCGCTGGGCGTGAAGGTGCGTGTTTCCGGCCGCCTGAACGGATCGGAGATCGCGCGCACGGAGTGGTATCGCGAGGGCCGCATTCCCCTGCACACCTTCCGTGCCGACATCGACTACGGCCTGTCGGAAGCGATGACCACCTATGGCGTGATCGGCGTGAAGGTGTGGATCTTCAAGGGCGAGGTGTTCGACAAGGTGGAGCTGGAACAGGCGCCCGCCGAAGGCGAGGCCGCCCAGGCTGCTCCCGCGAGCGCGCCCCAGGCTGCGGCGGAAGCCGCCTCCCAGGCCTGATCGGGCAGGTACGCAGTCATGATGCAGCCAAAACGCACCAAGTATCGAAAGATGTTCAAGGGCCGCAACGCCGGCCTGGCGCTGCGCGGCAACTCGGTTTCCTTCGGCGACTTCGGCCTGAAGGCCACCAGCCGTGCCCGCATGACGGCCCGCGAGATCGAGGCGGCGCGCCGCGCGATGGCGCGCTACGTGAAGCGCGGCGGCCAGATCTGGATCCGGGTGTTCCCCGATGTGCCGATCAGCAAGAAGCCGCTGGAAGTGCGCATGGGTAGCGGCAAGGGCAACGTCGAGTACTACGTGGCTCGCGTGCGCCCCGGCAAGGTGTTGTTCGAGATGGAAGGCGTGGACGAGACCACGGCGCGTGAGGCGTTCCGTCTCGCCGGCTCCAAGTTGTCAGTGTCCACGACGTTCGTGAAACGGCAGGTGCGGTGATGAGCGCCAAAGAACTGCGGGGCAAGTCGCCCGCCGAGCTCGCGGATGAACTCCTCAAGCTGCGCAAGGAACAGTTCGCGCTGCGCATGCAGCGCGCCACGGGCCAGTCACCGAAGCCCGACCAGTTCACCAAGGTACGGCGCAGCATCGCGCGCCTGAAGACGGTCCAGCGCGAACAGCAGCTGGCTGCCGGGAGCAAGAAATGAGCGCGGAACAGACCCCCAGCACGGCCGGCGGCGCCGAGGAAGCCCGCGGCGAGCGCACCCTGACCGGGCGCGTCGTGAGCAGCAAGATGCAGAAGACCGTGGCGGTCGAGATCGAGCGTCTGATCCGCCACGCGCCCTACGGCAAGTTCATCCGCCGCACCACCAGGCTGCTGGCGCATGACGAGAAGGGCGAAGCGCGCGATGGCGATCTGGTGAAGATCGGAGCGTGCCGTCCGCTGTCACGCCGCAAGTCCTGGAAGCTGCTCGAGATCCTCGAGAAGGCCGCGGGGCGGTAAGACGTCGGGAACGGCAGGCTGAAGAGCAAGAGCGACACAAAATGATTCAGTTGCAAACGATGCTGAACGCCGCGGACAACAGCGGCGCACGCACCCTGATGTGCATCAAGGTGCTGGGCGGCACGCGGCGGCGCTATGCGACCGTGGGCGATGTCATCAAGGTCAGCGTCAAGGACGCGATCCCGCGCGGCAAGGTCAAGAAGGGTGAGGTGTATGACGCTGTCGTCGTGCGCACCAAGCGCGGCGTGCGCCGGCCGGACGGCTCGCTGATCCGTTTCGACGGCAACGCGGCGGTGCTGCTGACCAACAAGCTCGAGCCGATCGGCACCCGCATCTTCGGGCCCGTGACGCGCGAGCTGCGCAACGTGCAGTTCATGAAGATCATCTCGCTCGCCCCCGAGGTGCTGTGATGAAGAAGATCCGCAAGGGCGACCAGGTCGTCGTGCTCAGCGGCCGGGACAAGGGCCGGCGCGGCGCCGTGGTCCAGGTGCTCGCCGACGGCCGCGTGGTCGTCGAGAGCGTGAACATGGTGAAGCGCCATACCAAGCCCAACCCGCAGGCGGGCAAGCAGGGCGGCATCATCGAGAAGGAGATGCCGCTGCCGCAGTCGAAGGTGGCGATCTGGAATCCGGCCGCCAAGCAGGCGGATCGCGTGGGATTCAAGACGCTCACCGACGGCAAGAAGGTGCGCTTCTTCAAGTCGAACGGAGAAATGCTCGACGCGTAAGCGTCGGCCCGGATAACCACTATGGCCAGGCTCAGAGAATTTTATCGCGCGACGGTCGTTCCGCGTCTGAAGTCGGAACTGAAGATCGAGAACGCGATGCAGGTGCCGCGCATCACCAAGATCACGGTGAACATGGGCGTCGGCGAAGCCGTTGCGGATCGCAAGGTGATGGACGGCGCGGTCGCCGATCTCACCCGGATCACGGGACAGAAGCCGCTCATCACCAAGTCGCGCAAGGCGATCGCGTCCTTCAAGCTGCGCGCGGGACTGGCGGTCGGCGCGAAGGTCACCCTGCGTGGCGCGCGCATGTACGAGTTCCTGGACCGGCTGATCAACATCGCGATGCCCCGCATCCGCGACTTCCGCGGTGTATCGCCGCGCTCCTTCGACGGCCAGGGCAACTACAGCCTGGGCGTGAAGGAACAGATCATCTTCCCCGAGATCCAGTACGACCAGGTGGACCAGGTCCGGGGCATGGATATCACGATCACGACGACGGCGAGGGATAACCGTCAGGGCCGAGCGTTGCTCGAGGCTTTCAACTTCCCGTTCCGGAAGTAAGAGGAATTCTAAGGGCTATGGCGAAGACGAGCATGGTCGAGCGCGAGAAGCGTCGCGCCAAGATCGTAAAGAAACACGCGGCAAAGCGCGCTCAGCTCAAGGAGCTGATCCGCAACCCCCGTACCTCGCCCGAGGAACGGGCCGCCGCGCAAGCCAGGCTGCAAGCCATGCCGCGGGACGCAAGTCCTTCGCGGCAGCGCAACCGCTGCGCCATCACGGGTCGTTCCCGTGGCGTGTACCGCAAGTTCGGTCTGTCCCGCGTGAAGATCCGGGAGGTCGCCAACCGTGGCGAGATTCCGGGCCTCGCGAAGGCAAGCTGGTGAGGGACGCCGTATGAGCATGACCGATCCCATCGCAGACCTGCTGACCCGCATCCGCAACGGCCAGACCGCCGGCAAGAGCGAGGTGCAGCTGGCCTCGTCCCGACTGAAGGCGGCCATCGCCAAGGTCCTGAAGGACGAGGGTTACATTGCCGATTTCCGTACCGACAGCGAGGGCGGCAAGCCGACGCTGGTCATCGGATTGAAGTACTACGAAGGCCGTCCCGTGATCGACCGGATCGAACGGGTCAGCCGTCCCGGCCTGCGCATCTATCGCGGCAAGGACGAGCTGCCGAAGATCCTGGGCGGCATGGGCACGGTGATCGTGTCGACGCCCAAGGGCGTGATGACGGACAAGCAGGCCCGTTCGATCGGACAGGGCGGCGAAGTTCTATGCATCGTTGCTTGATGCATAGCGTTCTGACGGACGCGCGTAGCGCGTCGCTGGATGTTGCGGGTCGCGCGCAGCGCGATCCCGCAGGAAAGGTGGGCGCAGCCCATGAGTAGAATAGCGAAGGCACCAGTCAGTTTGCCGCAGGGCGTGACCGCCACCGTGTCGGCGGAGGCGGTGGTCATCAAGGGCGCCAAGGGCTCCCTGAGCGTGCCCCTGCAGCGCGGCGTGTCGGTCGTGCAGGCGGACAAGAAGCTGGAAGTGAAGTTTGCCGACCCCGGCATCTCGCGCACCCAGGCCGGCGCCACGCGCGCGCACCTGGCCAACATGGTGCTGGGCGTGACCAAGGGCTACGAGCGCAAACTGGAACTGGTGGGCGTGGGCTTCCGCGCCGCCGTCCAGGGCAAGAACCTGAACCTGACGCTGGGCTTCTCGCACCCGGTGACCTTCGCGATTCCCGAAGGCATCACCATCGAGGCGCCGAGCCAGACCGAGATCGTGATCAAGGGCATCGATCGCCAGAAGGTGGGCCAGGTCGCTGCCGAGATCCGCGACGTGCGCCCCCCGGAGCCCTACAAGGGCAAGGGTGTGCGGTACGCCGGCGAGCAGATCACCCTCAAAGAGGGGAAGAAAAAGTGATCATCACGAAGAAACAGCGGCGCCTGCGCCGCGCTGTGAAGACACGACAGCACATCCGCCAGCTGGGTGTGGCCCGTCTGACGGTGCACCGGACCCCGCAGCACATCTATGCGCAGGTCACGGATGCCGAGGGTGCACGCGTGATCGCTTCGGCCTCGACGGTGCAGGAATCCGTCCGTCAGGGCCTGAAGGGCACCGGCAACGTGGAAGCGGCGAAAGCCGTGGGCCGCGTCATTGCCGAGCGCACCAAGGCGGCGGGTGTCAGCAGGGTCGCGTTCGACCGTGCAGGTTTCCAGTACCACGGGCGCGTGAAGGCGCTCGCGGATGCGGCTCGCGAAGCGGGTCTGGAGCTCTGAGAAGGTACGTATGGCAAGACCGGAAAAGAACCAGTCGGGTGACGAGTTCGTAGAGAAGCTCGTTGCGGTGAATCGTACAGCCAAGGTCGTCAAGGGCGGCCGGCAGTTCGGCTTCACGGCGCTGACCGTGGTCGGAGACGGCTCGGGACGCGTGGGCTACGGCTTCGGCAAAGCCCGCGAAGTGCCTGTAGCTATCTCGAAGGCCATGGCCCAGGCGCGCAAGAACCTGATCAACGTCGCGCTCCGCAACGATTCGCTGCACTACGCCATCAAGGGCGTGCACGGTGCCACGCGCGTGTACATGCAGCCCGCCTCGGACGGTACCGGCGTCATTGCCGGTGGCGGAATGCGTGCGGTGTTGGAGTGCGCGGGAGTGCGCAACGTGCTGGCCAAGAGCTACGGCTCGCGGAACCCGATCAACGTCGTGCGCGCCACGATCAAGGCTCTTGGAAACATCCGTTCGCCGGACGACATCGCGGCGAAGCGCGGCAAGACGCTGGATGAGATCACGGGTTGACCAACATGGCGGACCAGACACAACTGAAGGTAACGCTGGTGAAGAGCCTGAACGGCCAACTGGCGAACATCGCGGCTTCCGCACGCGGACTGGGTCTGCGGCGGATACGCCAGACCGTCACGGTCGCCGATACCCCGCAGAACCGCGGGATGATCAATGCGGCCGTGCACCTGTTGAAAGTGGAGCGCGGCTCCTGAGCCGGGACTGAATATGCGCATCAATACACTCAAGCCCGCTGCCGGATCCAGGCGCCTGCGCCTGCGGGTCGGCCGCGGCGCCTCCGCCGGCCAGGGCAAGACCTGCGGCCGCGGGGTGAAGGGTCAGCGCGCCCGCAAGGGCGGCTACCACAAGGTGGGCTTCGAGGGTGGCCAGACCCCCCTCGACCGGCGCCTGCCGAAGTTCGGCTTCCGCTCCGACATCGCCCGCACGCGCGCGGAGGTTCGCCTCCACGAGCTGGAGGGCATCGAGGGCGTGATCGACCTGGACGCCCTGAAGAAGGCCGGCATCGTTCCGGTGTTCGCCGAGCGGGCCAAGGTCGTGCTGTCGGGCAAAATCGGCAAGGCCGTGACCCTCAAGGGCATCGCGGCGACCCAGGGCGCGCGGGCGGCCATCGAAGCTGCCGGCGGACGCCTGGAAGAGGCCGAAGCGGCGGCTACGGCCGACGACAAGGGTGCGGGCAAGAACCCGGGCAAGGGCAAGGCGGGCAAGGGCCCGGCCAAGGCCAAGGCCTGAGGCTTCCAATCCGGACTCCAGGCCCCACATAGAGCGACACGCGTGGCGAACTCCACCTTCAGCAGCAATCCGGCCGCCGCCCTGGGCGACGCTGCCCGTTTCGGGGAGATTCGCGGCCGCCTGCTGTTTTTGCTGGGCGCCCTGATCGTGTACCGCATCGGGACCTTCATTCCGGTGCCGGGCATCAACCCCAGCGAGGTGGCGCGGTTCTTCAACGACCAGTCGAACACCATCCTGGGCATCGTCAACATGTTCTCGGGCGGTGCGCTATCGCGCCTGTCGATCTTTGCCATGGGCGTGATGCCCTACATTTCGGCGTCGATCATCCTGCAGATGATGTCGATGGTGATTCCGACGCTCATGGAGCTGCGCAAGGAAGGTGAGTCCGGACGGCGCAAGATTACCGAGTACACCCGGTATGGGACGGTGGTACTGGCGGCGTTCCAGTCGTTCGCGGCGGCCGGCGCTCTCATGAAGGGCGGGCTGACGCTGATCACCGGCTGGCAGTTCCTGCTGCCGGCGACGATCACCATGACGACGGGCACCCTGTTCCTGATGTGGCTGGGCGAGCAGATCACCGAACGGGGTGTCGGCAACGGCATCTCGATGATCATCCTGGCGGGCATCGTCGCAGGCCTGCCGGGCGCCATCGGCAACACGGCCGAGGCGGTCAACACCGGTGAAATGACAGCGCCGTTCGCGCTGCTGCTGCTGATCCTGGTGCTGGGCACGACGGCCTTCGTGGTGTTCGTGGAGCGGGCGCAGCGGCGCATCGCCGTGAACTACGCGAAGCGGCAGGTGGGCCGACGCATGTACGCGGGGCAGAGCAGCCATCTGCCCTTCAAGCTCAACATGTCGGGCGTGATCCCGCCGATCTTCGCCTCGAGCCTGCTGCTGTTCCCGGCGACGATGGCCAGTTTCTTCGGCGCCAACGCGGAAGGCTGGTTCGCGACGTTCATGCAGGATGTCGCGCAGGCGCTGAGCTACGGGCAGCCGCTGCATCTGGTCATCTATGCGCTGCTGATAGTGTTCTTCTGCTTCTTCTACACGGCGCTGGTGTTCAACGCGCGCGATACGGCCGACAACCTGAAGAAGTCGGGGGCTTTCATCCCCGGCATCCGTCCCGGCCAGCAGACGGCCGATTACATCGACCGGGTGCTCACGCGCCTGACGCTGTGGGGCGCGATCTATGTCACGGCGGTGTGTCTGCTGCCGGAGATCCTGGTTTCCTCGCGGGGCGTGCCGTTCCATTTCGGCGGCACGTCACTGCTGATTGTCGTCGTGGTGGTGATGGATTTCATGGCGCAGCTGCAGGCGCACATGATGTCGCATCACTATCCCGGCCTGCTGAAGAAGGCGAACCTGCTCGGCTATGGCCGCTCGGGCAGCGGCAGCTAGCGTTCGCGCAAAGAGAGGCTTCAGTCATGAAGGTACGTCCGTCGGTCAAGAAGATCTGCAAGAACTGCAAGATCGTGCGTCGCCGCCGCGTGGTGCACGTCATCTGCACCTCCGATCCGCGCCACAAGCAGCGGCAGGGTTGAGGGTGGGTCGGCAGTCCGTCAGGGTCAGGAACGCAAAGGTACAGTTGCCATGGCACGCATAGCCGGAATCAACATTCCGATGAACAAGCACGTATGGATCGGGCTCACGCACATTTACGGCGTGGGCCGTGCGCGTGCGCGCCAGGCGTGTGAGAACGCCGGGGTCGATCCGACCACGAAGGTGAAGGACCTCACCGAAGCTGAGGTCAACGCCATCCGCTCCCAGATCGCCAAGTTCGCGGTCGAGGGCGATCTGCGCCGCGAGGTGTCCATGAACATCAAGCGGCTGATGGATCTCGGCTCTTACCGGGGCATCCGCCATCGTCGCGGGCTGCCGGTTCGTGGCCAGCGCACGCGGACGAATGCCCGCACGCGCAAGGGACCACGCAAGCAGGCCGTCAAGTTGAACGCCCCGCCGGGCAAGGCATGAGCCGCCAGGCATAACGGAAACAGGAATCACACAGGTCCAGTCGCATGGCCGAACAGAAACCCAGTGGAACCCCGGCAGCCGGCGCAGCCGCCGCCGCCAAGAAGCCGAAGAAGGCGCGCAAGAACGTGCTCGATGCGATCGCGCACGTGCACGCGTCCTTCAACAACACGATCATTACGATCACCGACCGTCAGGGCAACACGCTGTCCTGGGCGACGTCGGGCGGCTGCGGTTTCCGCGGCTCGCGCAAGAGCACACCGTTTGCCGCGCAGGTTGCCGCCGAGAAGGCTGGTACCGCCGCGCAGGAACATGGCGTGAAGAACGTCGAGGTCCGTGTCGGTGGGCCCGGCCCGGGACGCGAGTCGGCAGTCCGCGCGCTGAACAATTGCGGATTGAAGATCACCAGCATCTCGGACGTCACGCCGATCCCGCACAACGGCTGTCGGCCGCCCAAGAAGCGCCGCGTCTGATCCAGTCAGAGGAATAGCATGGCACGTTACACAGGTCCGAAATGCAAACTGGCCCGTCGCGAGGGCACGGATCTTTTCCTCAAGAGCGGCGTCAAACCGCTCGAGAGCAAGTGCAAGTTCTCGGTGCCGCCCGGCGGCATCAAGGGCGAGCGCCGCCAGCGTCTGTCCGACTACGGACTTCAGCTTCGTGAGAAGCAGAAGCTGCGCCGCATGTACGGCGTTCTGGAGCGGCAGTTCTCGAACTACTACAAGGAAGCAGCGCGCCGTATCGGCGCAACGGGTGAGAACCTGTTGCGTCTGCTGGAATGCCGGCTCGACAACGTCGTGTACCGCATGGGCTTCGCCGCCACGCGCGCCGAGGCGCGCCAGCTGGTCGCGCACAAGTCGATCACGGTGAACGAGCAGCCGGTCACGATCGCCTCCTACCAGTGCAAGGCGGGCGATGTGATCCAGGTGCGCGAGAAGTCGCGCAAGCAGCTGCGCATCCAGAGCGCGCTGAGTGTCGCGCAGCAGGTCGGGTTGCCCGAGTGGGTCGAGGTGAACGACAAGGAGTTCCGCGGCGTGTTCAAGAGCGCGCCGGCCCGGGACGATGTCCTGCCGGACATCAACGAGAACCTCGTAGTAGAGCTGTACTCGAAGTAAGCGGCGGGCCGCGGCGGCCCGCGCCAGCGGCCGACGCCTACGCAGTACTGTTTTTGGTTTGGGGCCGGCTGACACAGCCGGCAAAGTGAGACGCTATGCAGGGATCAGTCACCGAGTTCTTGAAGCCCCGTGTCGTCAAGGTGCAGCCGATTGCGCCGCGTCAGGCCCGTGTGGTCATCGAGCCGTTCGAGCGCGGCTTCGGACACACCCTGGGCAACGCGCTGCGGCGCGTGCTGCTCTCGTCGATGCCGGGAAGCGCGATCACGGAAGTCGAGATCGACGGCGTGTTGCACGAGTACACGAGCATCGAAGGCGTCCAGGAGGACGTGGTCGACATCCTGCTCAACCTGAAGCAGGTCGCGATCCGCATGCATCAGCGTGACAGCGCCGAGCTGCGCCTGCACAAGAAGGGCCCG
>Ga0335083_10009076_pt1 | contig 12093 bp, 10 predicted proteins | sample Lox_Sample_42_FD_206716 | JGI IMG/M metagenome (GOLD analysis project Ga0335083, IMG submission 206716) | Soil microbial communities from Loxahatchee National Wildlife Refuge, Florida, United States - Lox_Sample_4.2 | ecosystem: Environmental > Terrestrial > Soil > Wetlands | place: USA... | reverse complement strand
GACCTCGATCGACGCCAATCCTTGCGCATGGCGCTTCTTCCGCCATTCCGCGATCGCGGGCGCGACGCGCAACACGAAGCCGTCGGAGCCTGCACCCGAGCCGAAGGAGACGAGAAGAATACGATCGCCTGCCTTGGCACCTTCGAGCACGGACGCGAGCGCAAGCAGGCTCGAGCCCGAATAGGTGTTGCCGATGCGCGAGGCGATCAGTCCGGGCTTTGCCTGCGCCGCGGTGAATCCCAGCGATTTCGCCAGCGTCGAGGGAAGCGAGGCATAGGGCTGGTGAAAGACGCAGGCCGCATAGTCCGCGGCCGAGCTTCCCGTCGCCTCGAACAGGGCGCGCGCCACGCGCTCGGAATGCGCCATGTAGCCTTCGTCGACGGAGAATTTTCCGACCACGGAGGGATAGGGCGAGCCGTCGCGCCGCCAGAAATCGGTCAAATCGGTGCCGGCGGACGCAGCCGCCTCGATCGTCGCGATGGCTTCGCCTTCGGGGCCGATCACCACGGCGCAGGCGCCCGCGCCGACCGACGCTTCGAGCAGGCTTCCCGGTGCGCTTTGCGGGCAGTCCGCGCCGACGGCGAGCGCGTACGCCCCGAAACTGCTCTTCACGAGCGCGGTGGACAGAAGAACCGCGGCCGTGCCGCCCTTGCAGGCAAATTCGAGGTCGGACGCGAAGACATCGGGTGCGAGCCCGAGCGCTTCGGCCACGATGACCGCTGACGGCTTCACCGCATAAGGGTGACTCTCCGACCCCACCAGCACGGACGAGATGCGCACGGTCTTGGGCAACGTCGCAAGCGCGCGCTCAGCGGCGGCCACGGCCAGCGTCACCGTATCCTCGTCATCCGCGTTGACCGCGACGCGATTGCGCCCGTTCAGCCGGTAGGCGCGCTCGAGCGGCGCCGGCACGTCCCATTGCCGCGCGAGCTCGTTCATCTCGAGCCGCAGATAAGGAATGTAATGGCCGATGCTGACGATGCCGACGCCGCCGGAGTCGGAGAGGCGCACCTTCATGGCGCCTCCCCCTCCTCGAGACGCGCCAGGCAGTTCAGCGTGAAGAGAGCGTGGGCGCGGCGGATGCGCTGCGCCATGTCGGACTCGGTGCGCAGCGAGGTCACGCCGGCCTTGAGCGTGTGCGGATCGAACGAGAGCACGCGCTCGCTGAAGAGCGACACGGTGCGGTCGCGGTCCTCGGGTTCGCAGAGCTGGTTGATGAGACCGAGATCGAACAGGCGCTTCGCGGAATAGGTCTGCCCGCTGAGCGCCCAGTGCATCACGCGAGCATGCCCGATCTTCGGCACGAGAACGGCCGAGCTGACGAAGGGGAATATGCCCTTGCGCAATTGCGCGATCGAGAAGGTCGCATTGCTCGTGCCGATGACGGTGTCGCAAACGCAGGCGAGTTCGACGCCGCCGGCCGCGGCGATGCCGTCCACGATGGAAAGCGTGGGCACGGGCGCGGTCGCGATGTCGATCAGGAGCTCGACATATTCGGCAATCAGCTCGAAGCCTGCCCAGACGCGCACATCCTTGATCTCCTCGAGCCGGGCGAGGTTCATCCCGAGCGAGAAGACGCGATTGAGCGCGCTTTCCACGATGACGAGCCTCAGCTCCGGCCGCGACCGCGCGAGGCTGAGCGCGCTGCGCATGCCGGCGATCGTCTCGAGATCGAGGGCGTTGGAGGACTCCTCCGCCTTGATCGCGAGGCGCAACACGCCGTCCTTGAATTGCGCGTCCGAACTCATGCCTTGGTTTCCAGAAGCACGGCGCCCCAGGTGAAGCCTGCGCCGAATCCGACCATCAGCACGCGCTGCCCGCGCTTGATCAGCGCGCGCTCGAGCGTCTCCGACAGAAGGATGGGCAGGCTCGCGCCGGAGCAATTGCCGACCGTTTCGATGTTGCTGCAGATCCGCTCGCCCGGGATGCCGAGGATGGAGGCGGCGGTCTTGTTGATGTTGGCGTTGGCCTGGTGCGGAATGAGCCAGTCGATATCGGCCGCGGTAAGGCCCTGCTCCTTGAAGCAGCTCTGCACCGAGGAAACGATGCGTTTCACGGCGGCGCGGAAGACCGCTTCACCGTCCATCTCCGGGAATTGCACGCGGTGCGCCGGCTCGTCGAACTGGGAGAGATCCCACGGAGGGATGTTAGCGATGTTCCACAAGCGGTGACGCAATTTGCTCGCGCCGCTGCCGTCGGCCCCGAGCTTCTGCCACACGGGCGTCAGAGGACACTCGCCCTGCTCTTCCGGCATCACGAGAACCGCGGCGGCACCGTCGCCGAAGAGCGAGGAGATAGGCGCGTCTTCCGGTTCGAAGCCGATGCTGTGTGACTGGATCTCGGCGCAAACGAGCAGGATGCACTTGTAGGTGCCCTTCTCCACGAAGGCGCTCGCGATCTGCAGCCCGTAGAGGAAACCCGAGCACTGGTCGCGGACGTCGAAACAGGGGATGTCGTTCAAGCCCAGCTTCTGCTGGATGAGGACGCCGATGCCGGGGATCGACTGATCCGGCGTCTGGGTTGCCGCGATGATGCAGTCGACGCGGCGTGGATCGATGCCGGCCTTTTCGCACACGAGCCGGGCCGCCTCCGCGCCGAGGTCGGAGGTCGTGGTTCCCGCCGGTGCCCAATGGCGGGAGCGGATACCTGTGCGTTTGAAGATCCCGTTCGCGTCCACGCCGAGGGAGGCCGGCAACGCCTCGTTGGACACGCTATGCGGCGGCAGCGCATGCGCTGCGCCAGCGATCCACGCCCGTCGCGTCCCTTGAGCCGCGGCATTCATGTTAACCTTCGCAATCGTACTGCCCCGGCTATCCTGCGGAACGATAATTTCGTTTCTCGCGGGCAACCGGCCGAACTGGCCATCCCCCAATTGGGGTGTGACAGGTTAGCGTTTCTCGGTCGAATCCTTAAGGTTCCGCTAGGTAGTTTCCCCTAGTGGAACTCTGAACGGGCTGGTTTTCCTCGGTTTCCCGTCCTTGCTTTTTGACAGCCAAAGGCTCTTCCAACCGTTGAGCACGCGGGGCCCTGTTAAGAATAAATCGCAAATCGCCGTCCAACCGGCGCTTCCAGGTGGCGTTTCCAGGGGCCCGGACTCTCACCTTCGCCGGTCCTTGGTGGGCGATGCAGGACTCGAACCTGCGACCCGCTGATTAAGAGTCAGCTGCTCTACCACCTGAGCTAATCGCCCCACCGGGCGCCCGGTCTTTAAGAGCCGGGTTGCGCGAAAGGTCCGGGCTCATAGCAGGGGCATTCCGCCAAGTCCACTTCGGGTGCGCCGCGCGGATGCCACACCGTGAGGCTGTCAACAGGACCGTTTCGGTAGACAATAAAGTGGTGGCCGCTCTTCCCGTCGTTGCATCGGGGTATTGTGAATGCGGATCGACAGCCCAATGACCGCAACCGCGCTGGTGCTTGCCGCACCATTCGTCGGCAGCTTCCTCGGCACTGTCGCCACACGCGTTCCAAGACTCCAACCCGTTCTGTTGGGGCGTTCCCACTGTGCCGATTGCGGTGCGACTCTTGGGCCGTTCGAACTTGTGCCGCTGCTGAGCTACTGCGCCCTTGGCGGAAAGTGCCGCCATTGCGACGCGACCATCGATCCCATGCTCGCGGTCATTGAGATTGGAGCGACCGCGCTGGCTCTCTGGGCCGCTTTCACCACCAGCGGAATCGCGCTGATTGCGAGCTGCATGCTGGGTTGGACCCTGCTGGCACTGGCTGCGATCGACTGGCGAGAACGGGTATTGCCCGACGTGCTGACTCTCTCCCTGCTCGCATTTGGATTGATATTCACCAGCGCAATCGATCCGGGCTCCATCGTCGATCACGCCATAGGCGCGGCGGCAGGGTTTACGATCTTCGCCGTGACGGCACTATTGTATCGCCTGATACGTGGGCGCGAAGGGCTGGGCCTTGGCGACGCGAAGCTGCTCGCCGCTTCCGGCGCATGGCTTGGGTGGATTGGGCTGCCCTCCACCATTCTGCTCGCCGCGCTCCTCACGCTTGGCGCCGCGTTGATTCAATCGGCGCGGGGAAGCCCTTTGAAGGGCGGATCGTCCTTCGCCTTCGGACCCGCGCTCGCGGCAGCAACCTGGCTCGTCTGGCTCTACGGTCCGCTTGTTTCCGCCTGAGCCGCGGCCGGTCAGTGATCGCTCGTCACGTCCTGGTCTTCGCCGGTGCCGCCAGGTTTGCCGTCGGCGCCAAGGGACTGCACGACAGGCGCGCCGTCGCCGGCTGGGGGCGCATACAGGAATGGCCGTCCCCAGGGATCGACGATGCCATCGCGGCGCGTGAGATAGGGCCCGTGCCAGCCCGGAGAATTGGCGGGCTGCTCGATCAGCGCCTTGAGGCCCTCATCGGCCGTCGGGTAGCGCTTGTTGTCCAGGCGATAGATGTCGAGCGCCGAAGTGATGTTCGAGATCTCGATCTCCGCACCCTTGGTCTTGCTCTGCGAGAAGAGCCCGACCACGCGTGGCGCCGCGAAGGCGACGATCAGGGCGAGAATCGCTATGACGACGAGCAGCTCGAGCAGCGTGTAGCCGGCTTCCGGCGAGTCCGTGATGCAACGGCGTGCACGTCTGTTCATTGTTCCCCACTCACATCCTGCGCCACGCGCAGCACTTCGTCGTAGCTCGTCACGCCGGCGAAGGCGCGGCGCACGCCGTTCTCGTAGAGCGTCTCCATGCCGGACGAGATCGCGACCGCGCGGACCTGGGACGCGTCGCCACGCGAGAGCACGGCGCGGCGCAGCTTTTCGTCGAGAACCATGAGCTCGGCGATCACCGTGCGGCCGCGATAGCCGGTGCCGCGGCAGGACGGGCAACCCGCCGCTTCAAAGAGCGCGACCGGAAGTCCATTCCTCTGCTGCGCGGCAACAACACTCTCTAAAGCTTCCGGCACATGCGCCGGCTTGCGGCAGGCCGGGCAAAGCGAGCGGACCAGGCGCTGGGCCATCACCGCCGCGACCGTTGAGCTCACGAGATAATCCTCGATGCCCATGTCGAGCAGGCGCGTGACGGCGGAGGCCGCGTCGTTCGTGTGCAGGGTCGAGAGGACGAGATGGCCGGTCAGGGCCGCCTGCATCGCGATGCGCGCGGTCTCGCCGTCGCGGATTTCGCCGACCATGACAACATCGGGATCGTGGCGCAGGATGGAGCGCAAGGTGCGCGCGAAGTCGAGGCCGATGTCGGGCTTGACCTGGATCTGGTTGAGGCCGTCGATCTTGTATTCGACCGGATCCTCGACCGTGACGATCTTGCGATCGGGTTGGTTGAGCCGGTCGAGTGCGGCATAGAGCGTGGTCGACTTGCCGGAACCGGTCGGACCCGTAACGAGCAGAATGCCGTTCGGCCTGTCGACGACCTTCTTCCAGCGCAGGAGCAGATCGTCGTCGAAGCCGAGATCGGAGAGATCGAGACGGACCGCGCTCTTGTCGAGGATGCGGATGACGAGCGCCTCGCCGTGCACCACCGGCGTGGTCGCCACGCGAAAATCGATCTCGCGCCCGCGCACATTCATCTTGATGGCGCCGTCCTGCGGCAGGCGACGCTCGGCGATGTCGAGGCGCGCGAGGATCTTGACGCGCGAGACGATCGCGGGCGCTGAAGAAAGCGGCGCCGGCTCCTCGTCGGCGAGCATGCCGTCGATGCGCAGCCGCACACGCAGCTGGCGCTCGAGGGGTTCGATATGGATATCGGACGCGCCCGCATCCACGGCGCGCGCAATCAGCCGTTCGACAAAGCGCACGATCGGCGCCTCGCTCGCGCTCTCGCGCAGGCGCGCGACGTCGGTGTTCGTGATGTCGAATTGCGTGTCGCCGAGACCGTCCGTGTCGGCAGCCGCTGGCGTGTAGAGCCGCGCGATACCGTCTTCAATCGCGCTTGCAGTCGCGATGACGAAGCGGACGGGCTTTCCGAAAACAAGGGAGAGGGCCCGCGCCGCGAACGCGTCCGTCGGATCGGCACAGGCCAGCGTGACCGCATCCTCCGTCTCGGCCAGCGGCAGCACGCGCGCCTCGCGCAGGAAAGGAACGCTGATGCCGCCCGCGCGCACCGCCGTTTCGGGCACGTCCTCGGGTGAGAGCGCTGGCAGGCCGGTCACCGCGGCCATCGCCTCAGCGAGGACTTTTTCCTCGCACAGACCAAGACGCACGAGGACATCGACAAGGCTGCCGCCGGCGCGCGCATGCGCGCGCGTTGCACGGACGGCACTCTCTTCGGAAAGCGCACCGCAGGCGGTCAGCGCTGCCAGGAGATCGACATCGCCCAGGCACGCCGCGGTTTCGTCTTGTGCGTCGACACCCCCCATTTGGTGCATTGTCGTTGCGGCCTCGTGCCGGTTAAAGAGCGCTATTGGTTGAGGGAGACGCTTCGGCGCGTTTGCGCGCCTCGGCACAGGCATGTTCGGTTTCGGCATCCGACGGGATGGGCGAGCGCGCGAGAATCCACACCGGATCGCGCGCATCGCCGGTGACGCGCACGACGCTGCGCTGAGCGTAGATGCGGCCGTCGCGGGACGCCGTTACATCGAGTGCGAAGACGTCGCCGAGCGTGGCGCGGCCGTTCACAAGCGACGCGAAGAAAGGACTCTGCGCGCTGGTCGATGTCGGCGCGAATGCGGCGACCGCTTTCTTCACGGCTTCGGTGGCGACGGGCAGATAGGGCTGGCCGACGCCGGTATAGACCGTGACATCCGGCGCAAAACAGGTTGCGAGCTCCGTGTTCGCATGCGCGAGCAAGGCAATCTCGCTCTCGGTTGCGAGCGCGCGATGCGAGGATGCGATGCTCGCCCCATCACTTTCGCCTCCCGTTTTGGCGTTGCGCCAATCGGCAAGCTCTCGCGCGATCTCTTCGGAATAGGTCCGGTCGAAGCCGCGCACCTCGAGAAGGTCCGCGACGAGAGCGGGCGGCGCGGCGTTGAGATCGATTTTTCCCGTCTCGGGCCGCGCACGGTAGCGCACGGTGGCGCCGTCATTGTCGAATTGCTGCTCGCCGGACAGGAGTGCGGGTATCGCGCCCGACGGTGCGGCGAGATCGTGCGCAGCCGTGGCAAAGCCTGCGTCGAGCGCAGCGCGGAGGCCAAGCGTATCTTCCGCGGACGCCGTCTCCCGACCGAATTGCCGCGACGTGGCAACGACCGCGGCGACGATCAGGGAGAGCGCGGCCAGCGCGATCGCGACGATCAGGAGCGCCACGCCGCGCTCGGAGCTGCGGTCGTTTCTCATGGGATGCACGCCGGGACCGAACAAGCGTAACGAGGGGGCTCATGCCGATCAGAACCATTGCCGGACTCTTCGCAGCGATCCTGTGCACGCTGGCGCTGGCGCACGCATCGACCGTCACGGTCACGCCCAACGACCGGATCATGGGCTCGGTCCTCGCGCCGGTGACCGTGGTCGAATACGCCTCGCCCTCGTGCCCGCATTGCGCGCATTTCAATGCGGACATCTTCCCGCTGCTCAAGCGCGGCTACATCGAGCGCGGCAAAGTGCTCTATGTCTTTCGTGTGTTTCCGCGCCAGCCAGTCGATGGCGCAGCCGAGGGCCTCGCGCGCTGTTTGCCGCCGAAACAGTACTTCGCGGCCATGGATCTTCTGTTCAGGAACCAGAATGTCTGGGATCCGGCGCTCGGCGTTGCGGACCCGCGCGCCGGCCTGGAGAGCATCGCTGGCCACCTGGGCCTCGATGCAAAGCGCGCGGACGCTTGTATGTCCGACCAGACAGTTGCGCAGCGGACCAACGCGGAGGCCGCCGACGCGGTCGCGCATTATGGCATCCGCGGCACGCCGACTTTCGTCATCAACGGAATCGTGCAGCCGGCGGGCGTGATCCCCTGGCCGCAGATGCAGCAGATCATCGATCGCCTGGCGCCTTGAGCGCAGGATCGCCTTGCCATGGGCCGAGCGCCTCACGGCGCGGCCCGCGCGGCGAATTTCTGCGCATCGAATGTGACGGTGATGTCGCCTGCATCGGATGAGGGCGGCATGCGGTAGGGCGCGCAGACATAGACCGCGCGCAGCGCCGCGTCGGCCGCCATCCGGACCTGCGGATCTATTGCGGCGAGACCCGCCGTCATTGCCGTCAGTTGCGGCGGATGGGCGACACTGCCGTCCTTGCTCAGGAACACGTCGAGCGACACGGCCGCGAGACCGGGACTTCCGCCCAAGCGGGAGGCACCGAGACAGCGCGCCATCTGATTGCGCAACGCATCCTCGGCACTCACGCCCGGCTCGGCGCCCGCGCTGCCCGGCGTGCCGGAACTGCCCGGGATCGGTTTGCCGGAGAGGCCGCTGCCGCCCGCCTGGCGGGATTGCGCCGCCGTGTCCAACGGCATTGCGGCCGCATCCGCGTTGGCCGCCGATGCGATGCCCTCATCGGTGATTGTCACGAGGGTTGGACTGTTCAGGGCAAGGTCCGGCGCGGGCGCGGAGACTTGCACATTCTGCTGTTGCACCGCCTCGAGAGGCTGCGGGCTCGGTTGTTCGCGCCCCGCTGCAACCGCGTCCGAGGCGGATTGCAGCGAAACGATGTCGACCGAGATCGCCGACAGCGCCTCCGAGCCGCCGCCATTCTCTGCCGTGAGCAAGGCGAGAAAAATCGTTGCCAGGGCCAACACGTGGATCGCGCTCGATGCGATCAGCGCGGTCCGCTGTGCCGCGCGTATGTCGATGCTGTCGTCGAGGCGCGCGAGTGCTGTCTCATAGGCCGTGACGATCGCCACAATGTGGGGGTGCATCACCAGGGCATCGACAAACCTGGCGGCGCGTTCGCGGAGCCGGTGCTTCAGCGCCCCCACCGCAACGCGCAGACTTCTTATATGCGGGCTCCCGACCCATGCCACGCAGGAGGCCGCGAGGTGCCGTCCGGCCTCAAGGACAAGTCCAGGAAACCAGGTATCCCCACGGCGCGCCAAAGGCCCAACCCGATTTTATCCCGCTCCGGCCGAACCTTAGCAGCCCCGCCGCGCCTCTGGCGTTACCCCGAATGGGGTAGTGGAACAGGGACAGTTACTTGTGTCCCTGTTGGCAAATGATTGGCGCGATCGCGACCATCGGACGGGACACAAGCAACTGTCCCCGGACATCACCGCCCGTGTCGGCGGGCACACGATCACCTGTCCCCGCCCGCGAGCGCATCGAGCAGCGGATGCAGGATCTCATCCGCCGGCCGCCACTTCTTCCGCGACGGCGCGAAGAGCGGCTTGCGCACCTGCATGGCGCTCGCAGTGCGCACGGAGCGCTCGACCTTGTCGAAGGATAGGCATGCGTCGTCCCACGCGAGGCCGCAGAACGCGAGTATCCTGCGGACTTCGTTTTCGAAGTCCGCCAACAGCGTCTCGTATTGCACGGTCAGCATGGCGCTCTCGGGCAGCAGCTCGGTCCATCGGGCCATGAGGCGGTCATAAGCCCGGTAATAGCGGCCGAGCTCGCCCAGATCGTTGGCATAGAGCACGCTGTTGATCTCGAAGCGGTTCTGGAAACAGGAGAGACAGGTGTCGACCGGATCGCGCCGCACATGGATGATCTTAGCGTTCGGCAATGCGAGATGAATGAGGCCGAGATAGCGGAAATTGCCCGGCATCTTGTCGACCCATCGCTCGGCCGCGGGATCGAACGATGCTTTGTGTCCCCGCGCGATCTTCAGCACCCGCGCGAGGTAGGAGTCCGCGAGCGCCGAAAGGTCGCTTTCGTCGAGCTCTGGCAGCCAGTCGGGAAACGCCCTCCCCTTCTTCGCGTCGAGCGCCAGCACGCCGAGCTGAAACGCGGTCAGCTCGCCGAGCGCGAGAACCTGTTTGTGGGCGGCCAGCACCTGCTCGACGAGCGTCGAGCCCGTTCGCGGCATGCCGACGATGAAGATCGGCGCGGAGGAATCGTTGCCGCTCCCAGCGCGCTGGACGAATTCTGGAGGAATCAGCGCACCCGTGCGGTCGAGCTGATCAAGGGTGGCGGCCTCGTCATAATGCACGAGCCGGCGCTGCAGGCGGTTGCCTTCAACGACATGAGAGAAGGACAGTTCCTTATCGCCCAGGTCCGCGAAGGCCTTGCCGAGCGCAAAATGCAGAAGAGACTGGCTGACCAGGTCGGCTGCGGACGTTGCAGACAGAAGATTTTCGAGCGTCGCGGCGATGCCGTCGTCCGGGACGACATCGATCGCTTCTGTCCGCATGCACCAATGCGACGCCGATCGCGGCTCTAGTGTGCAGGCGGCGGCGAATGCGTCTGTCGCCCCATCCATATCGCCCATCTCGATCCGCGCCCGCCCGATGCGGGCCTGGGTCGCGGCGCTTTTGGGATCGAGCTCGCGCGCTTTGCGAAAATAGTCTTCCGCCTCTGCGCGCCGGTTCAGGGCGGCGAGCGAGATGCCGCGTTCGAGCCACAGCGCTGGAGCGCGCGGTGCGCGCGCGGACAAGGTCCGGCAGGCCTCGATCAGTTCGCTCTCCTGGCCCAGCATGCGGTGCGCGATGGCAAGCCCTTCGATCGCGCCCGCGTTGCCGGGATCGGCGGCGAGGATCGCCCGGAAATTCTCGAGCGCCGGCTCGGGCTGGAAAAGGCGCAGCTGACAGCGGCCGAGATCGAAGCGTGCGCCGGCGTGACCTGGCGCAATCGCGAGCGCTGCCCTGAAGGCGTCGCAGGCCGCGCCGAGGTTCTGCGCGTGGGCCTGCACGCGGCCCGCATTATAAAGTGGGTTCGGATCGCGCGGCGAAAGGCGCCTTGCCTGCTCGAGGCTCGCGAGCGCCTCGTCGTAACGACCCAGCATGTCGAGCACGACGCCCCGGTTGTTCCAGGCGTTCGCGTGGTTGGGCTGGAGCTTGACTGCGGCGTCGTAGGACGAGAGCGCCGCCAGCAGCTTGTTCTGGCACTGCAGCGCATAGGCGAGATTGTAGTGAAAATCGGCATTGGTGAATGCCTGCGCAATCGCATTGCGGAAATCGGCGATGGCCTCGTCGAACCGGCCGAGCGCACCAAGCAGAGAGCCGCGCAGATTGAGGACGGCGGCTTCGCGCGGCCGGATGGCGAGCGCCCGCCCGAGGAATCCGACCGCTTCCTGATTGCGCCCCGCGGCCATCGCCGCGTTGGCGCGCGCAATCCAGCCATCGAATTCCGAATTGCGGGGGCCAAACGGGTCGGTCATTCCGATGCGTTCTATCTACAAAGGTCGATGGAGGCCAGTGTTGCCAAAGCTCGTCGCTATACGACAAGTACGAATCGCAGGTCTGCACCACGCGTGTGAGTGACTACGGGTCTCCTCGATTCGATCGGGTGTCTGCAGACGGGAAGACCGGACTGCACGGGTTCGGCTCAGTCCGCCTGATTCAAAGCGTTCCGCACGAAATTGTGTTGCGCCCAGAAAGAAAGGAACCATCGCAGCAGGACAGATCCGGCGCGCCGCTCGCTGACATGGCGTTCCGAAAGATCGCGGGATCCGGGGCCGCGACAATCTTTGACAACTAAGTGACGGTATTTGTACGCGCCCGTATTCGTCGCGCACGCCCGCGCGATTAGGCTCTACATCATTAGATCCGGTCGCGGTCACCACGTGGCGCATCAAGCGATGTTGTCACGACGCTGGGCGCGCGCGTCTGGGCCGTTGCCGTCGCGTCGGCTCGGGGGCGAGCGGAGACATCGGGGGAGCTGAATGCCGTGTCAACCAGACCCAAATTGACGAAGCGCGAACGCGAGTGCCTGTCCTGGGTTGCCGCTGGCAAGACCGACTGGGAGATTTCAGAGGTCCTCGGAATCTCACATGAGACCGTGCACAAGCACATCAACAACGCATTGCGGAAGCTGAACGCGACAACGCGCGCGCACGCTGTCGCTCTGGCGATCAGCTTGCAGGAGCTGAAGCTCTAGGACTCCAGCAGGCGGCGAATGGGAAACCGATGTACCTCTCACCGGCTTCCGCCGGATCGAAGCCAAAGAACAGAGGACAACGGCAGCCGTTATTGCCTCTGGCGAGCTGGGGACCGGAGACCGGGGGGGCCACAGAACGAGAGATCGGGGATTAAGCAACCGTCGCCGTATCTTCTCGCATTTGTGCACGCTTAGGTGTTGGTCACTCCACACCGATTTGTTCTTTGGCGCAATGGTCCCAAT
>Ga0335083_10009073_pt1 | contig 12097 bp, 13 predicted proteins | sample Lox_Sample_42_FD_206716 | JGI IMG/M metagenome (GOLD analysis project Ga0335083, IMG submission 206716) | Soil microbial communities from Loxahatchee National Wildlife Refuge, Florida, United States - Lox_Sample_4.2 | ecosystem: Environmental > Terrestrial > Soil > Wetlands | place: USA... | reverse complement strand
GCGCGAAGTGCCGTCCGTGGGCTACTTCAAGATCGAGGTTGCGGGCGCGGCGGCGAAGCTGCGATCGCTCCTCGCGGCCGGGGGCGCGTCGGTCATGGGACCCTTCGACGGCGAGGAGTCGATCACGCTGATGGCCGACCTCGACGCCGGCGCGACCGGCACGATGCCGAGCGCGCTGCTGCCGGACCTCATCCGGCCGGTCGTGACCGCCCATCGCGAGGGGCGGCGCACCGACGCGGCCGACGCCTACGCCCGCATCCTTCCCCTGATCAACTACGAAAACCGGCAGTGCGGGCTGCGGGCCACCAAGGCCGTGATGATGGAAGGCGGCGTGATCGGGAGCGACGCCGTCCGCCACCCGCTCGAGGCGCTGCACCCCGCGACCCGGGCCGGCCTGCTCGAGCTCGCCCGGCCGCTTTCGCCCCTGGCGCTGCGCTGGGGGCGCTGACCGACGGCCGGCAACTCCCCGAGGCAGGGAGGTTGACATCTCGTCTTCGCCGGTTATACTGCCTCTTGTGCGGCGCAACATGGCCCCACGCATGCTAAGGGCTTTCTTGCGCTATTTGTGGTAAACTGCTGATCCCGTTGATTTCGTAGAGTAACCCATCCGGTATGCCGTACCAGGGAGGCAAGCTGCTGGAGTCCTGATTAGGCCGATGCTCGCATCGGGTCGGCCACGGATGCGAGGTGGTCGGCGCCGTAAGGTCGATCGCCGGAAAGGAGTACTCCAATGACGTCGATTCGACCTACGAACCCGCCGGCATCGCGCCACCGATGCCGACGGCGATCACAATCTGGCCCCGCTTTCTACCTCACGCTGGCGGGCTTTTTGACCGTGGCGCTCATGGCCACGGCGGCATCCTCCTACCGGATGCCCACCGCGACGGCCGAAGCCGCCGCGCTCCGGATGGCCCCCGAGCCCGCTCCGGCGATCACCCGAAACGTCCTCATCCGCCAGCCGGAGGCGCCGTCGCGCGCCGAGGTGCTGGCCGCCGTCGTGGCGCGTCGCTACCGGGTGGCGGAGGGCGCCGCCGGCGAGGTCGTGCGCGCGGCATTCCGCGAGGGCCATCGCCACGGCCTCGACCCGATGCTCATCCTCGCGGTGATCGCCGTCGAGTCCCGCTTCAACCCATTCGCGGCAAGCGAGCAGGGCGCTGTCGGCCTGATGCAGATCGTGCCGCGCTTCCACATGGACAAGATCGGCGCCGAGGGCGCCCCGTCCGTGCTCGCGCCGGACACCAACATCGCCGTCGGCGCGCGCATCCTCAAGGACTCGATCCAGCGCGGCGGCAGCGACGCCGCCGGTCTGCAGCTGTACAACGGCTCGTTCGACGACGAGACTCGCGCGTACGCCAACCGCGTGCTGACCGAGCGCCGCCGCCTCGAGGAAGCGCTCCCGCGCCCGCACGCTTAGGCGAGCCCCGCGCCGGCCAACGCCGGCTGCCACTTCTGACGTGCGATCCTGGTGAAGCCCGCGGCCTTGGGGTGGAGTTCGTTTGCCCAGTCGGACGCCGACAGCGTCCCGCGGCTGTCGACGAATACGACGCGGCCCGCATAAGACGCCGTGAGATCCGCGAGCCGCGCCGAGAACTGGTCGATGAGATAACGCACGCACGCCGCGCGCAGTCCGGCCGGCACGTTCGCCGCCACAAGAGCCGGCTTGAGCCAGGCCCTCGACCCGATCACGGCCTGCCCGCTCGGGATCGCGTAGTCGTAGTTGTGCACGAAGATGCGCGCCGCGGCGGGGATCTGCGCGGCCACACCGTCGATCAGCTCGACATAGTTGCGGCGCACGCGGTCGAAGAGCGCCTCGACGCATCCCGGCGAGGTCCCGTGGTTGAAGCAGGCGTCCGCGCTGGCGCATGCGCCGCAGTCCACGCCGAGCAGCGGGCGCAGGTCGTTGAATCCCGCGAAATCGTTGCCGCCGCCGGACACGAACACTCCGGACAGGGTCGTCCCGTAGCGGCGGAGCGCGCTGTCGACCATCGTCGCGTAGACGCCCTCGAGATAGTCGTACGCCTCCGCGCCGTTGTTGCCGAAGACGAGCAGCGTGTGCCGGTTGGACGCGACCAGCTTGGCGAGGCTCGCGGCGAGCGACCCGCCGGGCAGCGGATACCAGAACCACGAGTCGCCGATCGCGATGATCGACGGCGCCGCGCCATCCTGCAGCATCGACGGCTCGTGCCAGTAGATGTTGTCGGCCACCGAACTACCTCCGCGCTACTCCCTGGAGGTTACGCTGGCGCGAGGGCCACGCGGAACGCGAATATTCACCATCCGACCGCGGCGGCGCACGGCAGCTCGCGCGCGACGAGGACCGAGTCGCCGAACTCGTGCGTGCGGTACTGGCCGGCGTCGAGCGCGTCGCTCATGGCGCGCAGCGTTTGCTCGTTGACGAACGCGCCCAGGAGCCCGTAATGGCTGGTGCCCGCTTCGTGCGTTCCGGTGAGAAGGAGGTCCACCACGCGAAGCGGCGTGGCGGGGCCGATGCACTGGTCCGCCACACCGCTTCCGGCGCGCAGCGCCCGGCGCGACGCGGCGTGCTCGAGGGCGCGCACGACCGTCGTGCCGATCGCGATCACGCGGCCGCCGCAGGCGCGCGCACGCGCCACGGCGCGCACGGTGGCGGCGGGGATTTCATAAGGTTCGGGCAGCGGCAGGCGGGCGTCGAGCGCGTCGTCGCCGGTGGCGGACAATCCCGCGGCGTGAGTCAGCGTGGCCCACGACACGCCGCGAGCGCGCAGCGTCGACCGGGTGCGCCAGTCGAGCGCGAATCCCGCGGATGGCGGCTCGAATGCGGCAGGTGGTGCGGCGAGCGGCGTCCACACGTCCCACAGGTCGAGCGGCTGCGGCACGTGCGCATACTGGATCGGTCGGCCGTGCGCCGCCAGGCCGGCCCACACCGAGGCCGAGCCGCCGTCGAAGTCGAGGGCGACCAGGCGCGGCGGCGTGAGAATGTCGACGACGGTGGCGCGAAGTGGGCCGAGGCGCAGCCGATCGCCCGCTCGCAGAACGGGCGCCGCGGGACGCTGCTCCGTGCGCGTGCGGTAATCGCCTTCGCCGAAGACGACCGCGAGGCAGCCCTCGAAGTCACCGATGCGCGAGCGCCAGCCGGCGAGGCGGACCTCGACGGTCGCGCCCGTGCGCTCGTGCTCGCCCGCGAGGCTTGCCGGAATCGTGGCGGCGTCGTTGGCGACCACGACGTCGCCGCCTCTCAAGTACGCGGCGAGGCCGGCGCGCGTCGCGTGCGAGAGGCCGCCGTCCGCGGCGAGCACGAGCAGCTTCGCGTCCGCCGGGCGCTGCGCAGGTGCGCTTGCCGGGATCACGCCGCCGCCGCCTCGTGCGCGACCGATGCTTCGACGATCGCGCAGATCGCGCGCGCGGCATCGTCGGGGCGCGCGAGCGCGGCGCGGTCCGCGTCGGGAAGCGCGAGGGCGTGCATCGGCGTGTCCATGTCGCCCGGATCGATGCACGTCATGCGTATGCCGTGCTCCTCGACTTCCGCGTCCCAGATGCGCGTCATGTGCGCGAGCGCCGCCTTGCTGGCTCCATAAGCGCCCCAATTCGCGTACGCCGCGATGCCGGCGTCGCTGCCGATGTTGACGACGAGTCCGCGCCCCGCGAGCGCACCCAGCAGCGCCTTGGTCAGGCGAAACGGTCCGACGAGATTCGCGGCGAGCACCCGCTCGAAGTCTTCGCAATCGGTGTCCGCGAGCGGACGCAGAGGCACCGGCCCCAGGCTCGACGCGTTGTTGACGAGCACGTCGAGCCCACCGAGCAAGCCCAGGACCTGCAGGGCGATGCGGTGGATGTCGGATTTGGCGGCGACGTCGCCGACGATGCCGTGCGCACCCGTGCGCGCGGCTGTTTCGCGCACTCGGTCCGCGCTGCGCGCGACGAAGGCGACCCGGGCGCCGCGTGCCGTGAGCGCATCCACCAACGCCAGCCCAAGGCCGGACGTGCCGCCGGTGATCGCCACACGCAGACCGCGAAAGGGATCGGGGCGGGAGAGTCTCGGTTCCATCGTTCTTGCTCCGTGTCGGACGATGGAACGATGGTAGGCGCGCCGCGGCCGTTTCCAACCGCGCTGTCCAACGCGCTGGCAGGCCGTCGCGCGGCTGGACAATCTACCCTCCCCGCGATGCGGGAGAGGGTAGGGGTTGGGGGTGTCAGCCGCCGTACTTGAACGACAGCATGATGCGCGCGCGATAGGCGACGATCTTGCCGCCTTCGACCTTCATGTCGAGCTTCGAGATCTCGGCGATGCGCAAATCGCGCAGCGTCTTCGCTGCGGTCGCCACCGCGTTCTTCGCCGCATCCTCCCAGGACACCGAGCTGCTTCCGATCACCTCCGTTACGCGATAAACACCATCGGTCGCCGGTTTCTTAGCCATGCTGTGGTCTCCGTTGATTTGTTCACCTGAGCCCGCGAACGAAATCGCCCGCGTGACGCGACTCATGATACGCCCGACGCGAGGAGCAGTGCACGCGCGTATATTGGTCGAACCATGGCGGCCGCCGACCTTCCCGAGCACGCAGCGTCGCACCTCGCCCGCAACCTCGCGAGCCTGCGTCATGCTCGCGCGATCACGCAGGCGACGCTCGCCAGGTCGGCCGGCGTCCCGCGCTCGACCATCGCGAACCTCGAATCGGGCGGCGGCAATCCGTCGCTCGTCGTGCTCGTCAAGGTGGCGCATGCGCTCGGGGTGCCGATCGACGAGCTCCTCGCGCCGCCGCGAGCGAAGGTGCGCAAGTGGGCGGCGCACGACATCGCCACGTCGAGCAAGGGTCGGGGTGTGACCCTGCGCTCGCTGGTGCCGGAGCCGGTGCCGGAGGAAATGCTGACTGTCATGTACTTTGCGCCGGGCGGCGCCATGCGCGGCACGCCCCACCTTCCGGGAACGCGGGAGTTCTTCACTTGCCTATCGGGCCGCGTGACGATCTTCGTGACCGGCGAGCGGCACGAGCTTTCCGAAGGCGAGGTCCTCGCGTTCCCCGGCAACGTCGCGCATTCCTACCAGAACCCGGACGGCGAGCGCCCGGCGCATGGCGTGTCGGTCGTAATATTGGCCAAAGCTGGAGTCTGAATGCAAAGACGGGCCGCCGCGCGTCCCGTATCCATCAGAAGTTTACTGGCAAATGCAGTCCGGGTTGCCCCTGTCGAACACGATGCGCCAAACGCCCGGCGCCTCTTGCCGCCAGATCGAGCTGAAGGTGGCGAAGCGCTTGCCCGACGGGTCGAAGACCGGCCCGGAGCTCAGCGCGAGCGTGCCCGACTCGAGCACCTCGACCGTTTCGGGCGACCACGAAAAGGGCGCCTTCGGTCCCTCGTAGAAGCGCTTCCACGCCGCAGCGACCTCGGCCTTGCCGTGCAGGGGCTTGGGCACGGTGAAGAAGATCGTCTCCTCCGACAGGAACGACGTGAAAGCGGCATGATCGCGATCCGCCATCGTCTTGGCGAAGGCGCGCTCGGTATCGGCCACCTGCTTTTGCAGGTCCGCGTTGGACGGCTTCGGGGGCACGCTCGTGCAAGCGACGAGCGTGGACAGGGCGACGGCGGCGGCCTTGCGGAGCATGAGCGACATCATTGCACAAGGCGCGCGCCTGCGGCGAATCCCGATCGGCTACCATCGTCGCTTTGCGGACGAGGTTCGAGCGAAGCGATGGCCAATCCTTTCGTGCACGTCGTGCTGCACACCGGCGACCTTGCCAAGGCAAAGGCGTTCTACGGCGGGCTGTTCGGCTGGAGCCTCCAGGACCTGCCCACGCCGAAAGGCACGTTCACCCTCATCAAGGTGGGCGAGGGCACCGGCGGCGGGATGATGATCAACCCCGAGCCGGGGGCGCCGCCGCACTGGCTCGCGTACGTCGGCGTGGACGATATCGAGGCGTCCTCCGCGCGCGCGGTCGAGCTCGGCGGCACGCTCGTCCATCCGATCACGAAGATCGGCTTCCTGGGGTCCATGTGCGTGATCAAGGACCCGACGGGCGCGCACCTCGCGCTGTGGCAAGGCAAGGCCGGGTTCTGGTGAAGGAACTCTACGACTACATCGTCGTCGGGGCCGGCACCGCGGGGTGCGTGCTGGCCAACCGGCTGTCCGCCGACCCGGATGCGCGCGTCCTGCTGGTCGAGGCCGGCGGGCCGGACAACTACCATTGGATCCATATCCCGATCGGTTACCTGTACTGCATCGGCAACCCGCGCACCGATTGGCGCTACACGACGCGCAGCGAGCCGGGGCTCAACGGCCGCTGCGTGCTCTATCCGCGTGGCCGCGTGCTGGGCGGCAGCTCGTCGATCAACGGCATGATCTACATGCGCGGCCAGCGCGAGGACTACGACGCATGGGCGGCGCTCGCGGGCGACGCGAGCTGGCGCTGGGACGCGGTGCTGCCGATCTTCAAGCGCAGCGAGGATCATTACCGCGGCGCGAACGCTTTCCACGGTGCCGGCGGCGAGTGGCGCGTCGAGCCGCAGCGGCTGCGCTGGGAGATTCTCGAAGCCTTCATCGCGGCGTGCGCGGAGGTCGGCATCCCGCGCACCTTCGACTTCAACGCGGGCGACAACGAAGGCGTCGACTACTTCGAGGTCAACCAGCGCCGCGGCATCCGCTGGAACGCATCGAAGGCCTTCCTGCGACCGGTCGCGGGCCGCGCCAACCTTCGCGTGCTGACCGGCGGGCACGTCGAGCGGCTCACGCTCGCCGAGGGCCGTTGCACGGGCATCGCCTATCGCCTCGGCGGCGAATCGCACGCCGCGCTGGCGAGCGAGGAGGTCGTGCTCGCGGCCGGCGCGGTCAACGCGCCGCAGCTGCTCGAGCTCTCCGGCATCGGTGCGCCTCGCGTGCTCGCCGACCGCGGGATCGCCGTGGCGCACGCGCTGCCGGGTGTGGGCGAGAACCTGCAGGACCATCTGCAGCTTCGCTCCGTGTACAAAGTGCGCCACACGCGCACGCTCAACACGCGCGTGCACAGCGTGCTCGGCAAGCTCCTGATCGGCGCGGAGTATGCGCTGCGCCGAAGCGGGCCGATGAGCATGTCGCCGTCGCAGCTCGGCGCGTTCGCACGAAGCTCGCCCGAGGTCGAACGGCCCGACGTCGAGTATCACGTGCAGCCGCTGTCGCTTCCCAAGTTCGGCGACCCGCTGCATACGTTCGACGCCTTCACGGCCAGCGTGTGCAACCTGCGCCCGACCTCGCGCGGCACGATCCACGTCGCAAGCGCCGATCCCCGCGCTGCCCCCGTCATCGCGCCGAACTATCTCGCCACCGAGGAGGACCGGCGGGTGGCCGCGGCTTCGCTGCGCCTCACCCGCCGCATCGTCGGTGCGCGGGCGCTCGCCCGCTTCGAGCCGCAGGAGCTGCTGCCCGGTCCCGCCCTCACGAGCGACGACGAGCTCGCGCATGCCGCGGGGGACATCGGCACGACGATCTTCCATCCCGTGGGCACGTGCCGGATGGGGCCGAAGGACGACGCGGGAGCGGTGGTGGATGCGCGCCTTCGCGTACACGGCATCGCGGGTCTGCGCGTAGCGGACGCCTCGATCATGCCGCTCATCACATCGGGCAACACCAACGCCCCGACGCTGATGATCGCCGAGAAAGCGTGCGACATGATTCGCGAGGACCGCGCCGCGCGCCGCAGCGGCACGGCGTCCGGGGGCGCCACTGAGCCGCACGAGGCGATGCTGGGCGACTGATTTCTCAGTCGCAATCGGAATGGGCGGCGCCCCGCCGCCGTTACCGGCGACACGATCGCGCACCGGCTGCGCGTCGGCGTCAACGTCAGCGGACTTGCGATCAACGCGGTGGCCGCGCATATCCGCTGCTGCGTGTCGCCACGTGGGCGTGGCCACGACGATGCCGGCCTTCGTGGCGTGTTCGGACCGGGGGTAGCGGCCGCGCAACTCGAGCCTCGCGTCGCTCGGCCGTGGGGGTAGTATCGCCCTGTGGCCGCTAACCTCGCCATCGATTCCGGCCTGACTCGGATCGCCGCCGACACCGCCGGGCGCGGCGCACCCGTCGTGTTCCTTCACGCAGGCGTCGCCGACCGCCGCATGTGGGGCGCGCAGCTGCCCGCCGTTGCCGACCTCGGCTTTCTCGCGGTGGCCTACGACCGGCGCGGCTTCGGCGAAACGCTGCACGCCGACGAGCGCTACTCGCAGGTCGGCGATCTTTGCGCGGTCCTCGATGCGGTTGCGCCCCGGGAGCCCGCCGTGCTCGTCGGCTGCTCGCAGGGCGGCCGCATCGCCGTCGACGCCGCGCTTGCGGTGCCCCATCGCGTCCGCGCGCTCGTGCTCGTCGCGCCCGCAGTCGGCGGCGCACCTGAGGTAACCGACTTCCCGCCCGCGATCAGGCGGTGGATCGAGCGCATGGAGGCCGCCGACGCCGCGGCGGACGTGGACGCCGTCAACGCACTCGAGGCACACGCGTGGCTCGACGGCCCGCTCAGCGCGGAAAACCGCGTGAGTGGCCACCCGCGCGACCTGTTCCTCGAGATGAACGAGCTCGCGCTGCGCGCGGAGCTGCGAGGCACGGAAGACGCGCCGCCGCCCGCGTATGCGCGCCTACCCGAGATCGTCGCCCCGGCGCTGGTGGTTTGGGGCGACCTCGACTTTCCGAATATCGGCGCCGCCTGCGAGCACCTTGCCGCAGCCCTGCCGCGGGCGCGCGCGCTTCGCCTGCCGAACGTGGCGCATCTTCCGAGCCTCGAGGCGCCCGCCGCGTTCAACGCCGCGCTGCTGGATTTTCTCCGCAATCTCTAGGGCCTGTCGACCGGCCCTAATGCAGCGTTTCGGCACTGCGAAGCGGCATGTCGAGATCGACGTGCAGCACGCGCGCGCCGAGCACGGTGACGCTGCCGCGGCGGCGGTTGTCGCCGTTGTCGCTGTAGTCGAAGCGATACACCCGCTCGATCGCGATGCGCCCTTCGCCGTCTCGGCGCGGGCGCAAGCGATCGAGCGCCACCGTGTCGTCGAGGAAGAGCAGCCCCTCGGCGCGGCACGCGGGGCGGATCGCCGCGTTTGCCGCCTCGCGCGCACGCAGGCTGCTCCACAGGAACCAGCCCGCCGCGGCCACCGCCGCAACGGCAGCGAGTTCGAGCATGCGTGGGCTAAGGTCTGCCGGCGAGCTGCGCGCGCACGTCGCCCCCCGGGTACTTCGCGCTGTGCATGTCCGCGGGCGGCACCTCGTTGCTGCCCCGAAGCCGCACCTGTTGGCCGGCCTCCATGTCCTGAATCTGCTGCGCGCACGCACCGAGTCCGACGGCGGCGGCAGCGACGAAGATGCGTGCGATCCGGGTCGTGCTCATCTGCAAAGCGTCCGTGTAAGGGTGCGCCGATACGATACACCGGGCGCCGATCGGCATGCTCGCGCATGGCCGGCGCGCCGGTTGGCTATACTTCATAACTCGCACAAACATCCCCGCGCGAAGCGTCAGGAGAAAACCCGCAATGCAGTGGACCATGAACGAGAATTCGCTGTTCGCGATCCTGCTGCGCTCGGGTTTCTGGTGGAGCTTTCTCATCGCCGGGTGCACGATCGGCGTCATGGTCGCGCTGCTGCCCGAGGCGTATCGGCTCGCGGGCGTCATCGCCGGGGTGCCCTTCGTCGCGACCGGTTGCATGGCGGCGTGGCGGCAATGGAAGGCGCCGTCGAGAAAGCGCATCGAGAGCACGGCCACGCGGGTGCGCGCCATGCCGTGGCCCGACTTCTCGCGCGCGCTCACCGAGGCGTATCGCCGCGACGGCTACGAGGTGCAGCCCGTCGACGGCGCGGCGGCGGACTTCGAAATCCGCAAGCAGTGGCGCCGCAGCCTCGTGAGCTGCAAGCGGTGGAAGGTCGCGCGCACGGGAATCGAGCCGCTGCGCGAGCTCGTCCGCGCGAAGGAGGCGCGCGAGGCGCACGACTGCGTCTACGTCGCGGTCGGCGAGATCACCGACAACGCACGCGAGTTCGCCGTCAAGCATTCCGTCACGCTGGTGGGCCCGCCCGAGCTTGCGCGCCTCCTGCCGAAGGCTCGGCGCGGCTGACATGCGCATCCACTTCACTGCACGGGGAGCGAGGGCCGGTCGCGATGCCGGCCGCGGGCGGGCATCCACGCGGTGAGGGTCGTATTCGATCTCGTTCGTGTCCACGAGCGCGACCTCGTCCGTCGCCGCTTCGAGATCGCGCTCGCGGTATCGCTCATCCTGCATGCGCTCGCGCTGTGGCAGTTCCTCGCCCACGAGCCTTTCAAATCGCACGGCGACCGCCTCGCCAAGGCCGAGGAACCGTTGTCGCTGCGGATCGTGCCGCAGCCGCCCACCGCTGCCCAGCCGCCGCGGGCCAGCTCGCTCGAGGCGCCTCCCGCCCCTTCGATCAAGGCGGCGCCGCGGCGCGTGATCCCGCGTCCCGCGCCTTCGCCGCCTGTGATCGCGGCGCCCGCGCCCGCGCCGATCCCCGCGCCGCCGCCGCGCCCGCCTGAGCCCGCGCCGCCCGCGCCCGCGCCGCCACCGACGCCCGTGTCACCGCCGCAGATGATGGGCGACTTGGCGTCGTACATCGCGGAGCGCCGACGTTCCCGCGGCGAAACCGGGGACGCGCCATCGACGGTGGATACCGAGAGCGCGCGGCGCGACCGCGCCATCGCCGCGAACCTGGCGTCGATGCAGACGCAGACGTTCGGCGAGCTGCCTCACAACGGTGGCGGCACGTTCCAGATCCGCCGCATGGATTACCAAGACGCCCAGTTCACGTTCTACGGCTGGAACCGCGACATCAACCGGCGGGCGTTCCAGGTGATCGACGTGCGCAAGGGCGACAACGCGACGATCAACCTCGCCATCGTGCGCAAGATCATCTCGATCATCCGGGACTACGAGCCCGGCGACTTCCATTGGGAGTCGAAGCGCCTCGGACGCGATCTCACGCTCTCCGCGCGGCCGGCCGACAACGCGGAGCTCGAGGCCTTCATGATGACCGAGTTCTTCAACGACGTGGGGCAACCGCGCTAGGACCTAGGGCTTTTCGCGGCGATCGTTCCGGGTCCCGCTTCGAGCAGCACGACGCTGCCCTGCCCGCCGTCGGCGCAGATGCTCACGATCGCGCGCTTGCCGGCCGGGCGCGCGGCGAGCTCCTTCACGGCCTGGCTCAGGATGCGCGCGCCAGTCGCGCCGAACGGATGCCCCAGGGCGATGCTGCCGCCGTTGGGATTCATGCGTTCGCGCGGAAACGTACCAAACGGCGTGTTGACGCCGGCCTTGTCGCGCAAGAACGATTCGCTTTCGAGCGCGCTCACGTGCGCCAGCACCTGCGCGGCGAACGCCTCGTGGATCTCCCACAGGTCGATGTCGTCGTAGGTGAGGCCGTTGCGCGCAAGCAGGCGCGGAATGCCGTACGCCGGCGCCATCAGCAGGCCCTCCGTGCGCAGGTCTATCGCAGTGATCTCCCAGTCGATGAGGCGCACCCGCGGCACCCGCTCCGGCAGCTTGGCCAGGCCCGCAGTGGTGGCGACCCATACGCTCGCCGCACCGTCGGTGAGCGGGGAGGAGTTGCCGGCCGTGAGCGTGCCCAGGCCGCTCGCGCGGTCGAACGACGGCGGAAGCTTGGCGAGCTTTTCAATCGACGTGTCCCGCCGCGGAATGGTGTCCGCGGCGAGGTCGCCAGCCGGCACGATGAGATCGTCGAAGAACCCGCGCTCGCGAGCCGCCATCGCGCGCCGGTGGCTCGCGAGCGCGATCTCGTCCTGCGCGGCGCGCGGCGCGCTCCATGCGCGCGCAGTGATCTCCGTATGCTCACCCATGCTCTTGCCGGTCGTTCGGTTGGTGACCGACGGAATGTAAAGGCGCACGTCGCCCAGGCTCAAGTCGCCGACGTGCGACACCTTTTCGCCGAGCGAGCGCGCTTGCTGGAAGCGACGGATCCAGTCGGACAGCTTCTGCCCGAGCCCCAGCTGGATGCGGCTCAAGCTCTCCGTGCCCCCGACCAGCGCTAGCGTGCGGTCCACGCCGTTCAGCATGCCTGCCGCCTCGATGGCGCCGATCATGCTGGTCGAGCAGGCCATGACGGTGGAGAAGGCCGGAATCGTCGGCGGCGCGCCGGCATCGAGCAGCACCTCG
>Ga0335083_10009072_pt1 | contig 12097 bp, 14 predicted proteins | sample Lox_Sample_42_FD_206716 | JGI IMG/M metagenome (GOLD analysis project Ga0335083, IMG submission 206716) | Soil microbial communities from Loxahatchee National Wildlife Refuge, Florida, United States - Lox_Sample_4.2 | ecosystem: Environmental > Terrestrial > Soil > Wetlands | place: USA... | reverse complement strand
CGCCCGGCCCGCCGGGGGCTGCCCGCCGCCGCCGGCCGCCGGGGCGGTCAGCGAACCGACGATGCCGTCCAGGTCAGGCACGGCGGCGAGCATCTGCTCCAGTCCCACGTCGCCCGCGCTCACCCCGCCGGCCTGCATGGTCATCGCCATCATGGGCAGCATCACGGCCAGCGTGCCCAGGCCGACCTGGTGGCGGTACGCGGCCAGGCCGAGCGCGCCCGCGCCGGCCGCGTACAGCAGCCCGATCAGCCCTCCGAACACCAGCACCCGTCGGTTGAGCCGGCTGACCGACGCCCAGGACGGGGCCATCCCGGCCAGCCACCTCTCGCGGTGCCGGCCGAGGATCCAGTCGCCCAGGCCGAACACCCGCATCTCCTTGGCGAACTGCGGCCGCCAGGCGCAGCCCAGGTAGTACCAGCTGTGCCGCAGGGCCGGGGTGGCCCGGCGGATCAGCGTGGCCCGCTCGGCCAGCAGGCGGCGCAGTGGCGGCCGGACGGCCAGCCAGCCGGCCAGGAACAGCAGGCCCAGCCACCAGCGGAACGTGGCCAGCACCAGGCAGGCGCCCAGCCCGCCGAGCCGGTCGCCAAGCACCCCGGCCAGGGCCAGCGGGGCGTCCGCGGGCCGGGTGGTGGTCAGCTCGCCGGTGGCGGCGGCCAGCCGGTCCAGCACGGCCGGGTCCTCCAGGTGCTCGATGCCGGCCGGCCCGCACACGGCCCGGGCCAGGCGGCGTTGCATGCCCGCAGACATCACCGCCGAGCAGTGCGCCTCCAGCAGGTCCTGCACCGGGGTGCGCATCAGGGACAGCCCGTACGCGGCCGCGCCGACGGCGAGGGACAGCAGCAGCGCCCGGCCCGCGGCGGAACCCAGCCCGTCCGCGACCGCGGCCGGGATGTGCCCGGTCGAGGCGCCCAGCGCGATCCAGGCCAGGTTGGGCAGGATGCCGTCGGCCAGCACGAACAGGCCGAGCGCCACCGCCAGGCCCGGGCTGACCTCCCAGAGCAGGTGGACGACGCGCAGCCGGACCGAGCCAGAGGCGCGGAGCCGGCCGGTCCCCCGGGCCGCCCAGTCCCGCCAGCGCCGCATCACCCGGCTGCCCTTCACAACCGCATCACCCCGCCACCCCTCAAAAGTTGATGTGAATCGGTATTGGTTCTAACATCATCAGGTGGACTGTACCGAAGCGGTGGCCGCGGAAGGAACCGGTTAAATGACCGGGCCCGCCTACCAGCCGCCGCGCGCGCCGCGGCAGCGCCGGGCCGCGCAAACCCGGCAGCGGCTGTACCACGCGGCCATGGCCGAGTTCGAGAAGGCCGGTCTTGACGCGGCCCGGGTGGAGGACATCGTGACCGCGGCCGGGGTGAGCTGGGGCACGTTCTTCCACTACTTCCCGGCCAAGGAGGACGTGCTGCTGGACGCGGCCGCCACCGTGTGCCGGGCCTACGCGGTGGCCGCGGCGGACGGCCTGGATGCGGGGCACGGCACCGAGCAGGTGCTGTGGGACGCGTTTCTGGCCATGGGCCGGGCAGCCGGCCAGGTGACCTCGTCCCGCCCGCTGCGCGGGGCCATGATGCGCCACGTGCTCAGCCATCCCGGCCTGCTCACCGACTACCTCGACGGTGAGGTGCTGCCACCGGTTCCGGCCACCGCCCAGGTCATCGCGGACGGGCAGCGGCGCGGCGAGATCCGGGCCGACGAGCCGGCCGAGGCGCTGGCCGTGATCGTGCTGTACGCGGTGCTGTTCTCCGCGCAGCGCGGCACCACCATCGGCCGCCCCCGGGACTCCTCCCCCCTCGGCCACCTGGCCCTGCAGGTAGTCCTACGCGGCCTGCGCCCCGACCCCGAACCAGCCGAACGACCCTAAGCACCCCTCAAGGGCGCGGCTGGGACCAGCTCCCCGCCCTTTAATAGAAATAACTGCGTTAACGGCCGCAGGCATGAGCCCGAACACCATGGCATACGGCACCAAGCCGCTCAGTGCTGGTGAATCGCCTGCGCTCGCTAGCGCCCGCAACTCCCACCGGAGTAAATAGCCGACAGGCCCGTGACCAGCGCAGCTAGCCTGATTCGTCGGCGGTGAAGATCATTCGGCGGACGGGGGCGAGTTCCTGGAGGCGGGCTGCGTCGGCGGCGGTGGCCTGGCCCTCGGGGGTGGCGAAGGCGGCGCGCAGGCCGGCCATGGTGTCCCAGTCCAGCTCGGCGACCAGGTAGAACGGCGCGCCGTGCAGGGCGGTCACGTCCCGGCTGATGGTGAACCGGCGCAGCCCGGGCAGCTGGCGCAGCAGCGGGACGTGCACCTCGCGGTAGTGCCGGTCAAACGCCGCGGGGTCGGCGGGCGTCTCGTACACGGCCAGGAAGCGGGCCGTCATCGCGGCGCCCGGGCATACCGGGACAGCACGGCCGGGCCGGCCTGCGCGGCTGCGCGGCACTCCAGGTAGACGGGTGGGTGGCCGCCCGGGAACAGGCGCTCGCCGCGGCCCAGGATGGTGGGGAACGTCAGCAGCCGGTACTCATCGACGAGGTCCCCGGCCTGCAGTGCGTAGACCAGGCTCAGGCTGCCGGTGATGATCACGTCGCGGGGTTCGGCGCGGATGGCGGCGACCGGGTCACCGTCGATGACCTTGGAGTTCGGGAACGCGGCGGTGTCGGTCAGGGTGCGGCTGGCGACCAGCTTGGGCACCGCGTTCATCCGTGCGGCGAACGGGGTGTCGCGGCCCGGCCAGATCTGGGCGAACAGCTCCCAGGTCTTGCGGCCGAGCAGCATGACGCCCTGGTCGAGCACGCTGCCGAGCTGGAACTTGTCCCCGGCGACGGCCTCCGGGCCGTGCCGGAAAGCCCAGCCGCCGGCCGGCGTGCCGTCCGACCCGTCGGGGTCGGACACGAACCCGTCCAGGGTGATGAACTCGATAACGATCACGCTCATGATGAGCCTCCGTGTGGTCGATGCACACCGGTACATACCGGCGGCACCGGCCCGGCTCATCGCGCGGGCACGAAATCGCCGGCCGGGAGGCGGTCCGGCAGGCCGAAGACGCGGAACACGCCGGGGTCGGCGAACACCACGTTGACCGCGACCTGCCCGCCGGTGATGGTGAAGACCTGCAGCGTGTGCAGCCAGTGCCGGCCACCCGGGCCGGGCGCGTAGGCGGCCAGCGCGGGCTGGCCGTTGGCGGTGAGCCGCCGCATGGCCCAGCCCGGGCCGCGCATCTCGAACACGCGGCGGATGAACGCGCCGTAGTCGTCGCGGCCCCGGTACCACAGCGGCACCGGCGGCATCTCCAGCACCGCGTCGTCGGTCAGCAGCCGGACCAGCGCGGGCACGTCGGCGGCCTCGAACGCGTGCACGTACCGGTCGATGACCGCGCGCACGGCGGGATCACCGGGCTCGGCCACCTCGGTCGCGTCGGCCACCCCGGCCAGGGCGGCGCGGGCCCGCTGCAGCGCGCTGTTCACCGCCGGGACCGTGGTGCCAAGCTGGATGGCCACCTCGGCCGCGCTGAACTCCAGCACCTCGCGCAGGACCAGCACGGCCCGCTGCCGGGGCGGCAGCAACTGCAGGGCGGCGATCAGGGCGAGCCGCATGTCGGCCCGCATCCCCGGGTCGAACCGGGCATCGGGAAACGGCTGCAGCCACGGGATGTCAGCGGCCGGGGTGAGCGGCGCCGCGGGGTCGTCGCTCGGCGCGCCCAGGCCGGACGGCAGCGGCCGCCGCGCCCGCCCGGCCAGCGCGGTCAGGCACGCGTTGGCGGCGATCCGGTACAGCCAGGTCCGCACCGACGCCTGGGTCTGGTCGTACCGGTCGCGGGCCCGCCACGCCCGGAGCATCGTCTCCTGCACCAAGTCCTCGGCCTCATGGCAGGAGCCAAGCATCCGGTAGCAATACGCCACCAGCTCACCCCGGTAAGGCTCAAAGTCCATCTCTCCTCTTCCTTGCGCCTCCGGCGCGCTTGAACCCGCCGAGCTTCCCTCGTCACTCAATCGCTCGTTCCTCGCTCTTTCGCTCCTCGGTCCAGGTCGGCGGCGCGCGCCTTTGGCGCGGGGGGCAACTCGGTGCCGCTGATCTCGGCGCAGCTGGCCAGCAGCTGATCCTGCACGCTGTGGCTGCTGGCCGCCGGGTGGAACTGGCGCGGCCGCTGATGGTAGAAGTACTGGCCGGTCACGGTGGCGGCCGGGTCGTCGCTGACGGCCAGCCAGGCCTGGGTGACCGGCGCCTGGGACATGTCGTCGGGCGCGCCCGGGCCGCCCATCCGGGTGGGCACCCAGCCCGGTTCCAGCGCGTTGCTCGGCACGCCGGGCCAGCGGCGGGCCACCGCGAACGCCAGCACCACGTCGAACAGCTTGGAGTCCGAGTAGGCCTGCGCGCCGTTCCACGGCCGCCCCACCCACTGCAGGTCGGATACGTCTGGGTTCCCGGCCCGGTGCATGCCGGAACTGAGGTAGACGAGCCGGGCCGGGCGGGTCATCAGCGCGGTGAGCAGGTACGGCGCGAGCACGTTGACGGCGAACACGTGGCTGAGCCCGTCCACGGTCTGGATCCGTTCCGGCTCGCGGTAGCCGACCCCGGCGTTGTGGATCACGGCGTCGAACCGGCCCAGCTCGTTGGCCGCCAGGGCCACCTCGCGCATCCCGCCGATGCTGGCCAGGTCCCCGGTCACCACGTGCGCCGCCGCGGGCAAGGCGGCTTTCGCCTCTTTCCCGCGGCTGGCGTTACGCGCGTGCAGGGTGACCTCGTGCCCGTCCCCGGCCAGCAGCCGGGCCGCCATCAGGCCGAGCCCGTCCGCCGAGCCAGTGATCATTACCCGAGCCATGCACCGGTCCTCTCCCCAGCCGGGCGGCCGGTCCCTACCAGGGTGCCGTATCGCCCGGCGGCTAGCATGTGCGGGCCATGAGCGGCGCACCCGCGACCGCAGACAGCACCGGCCACCAAGGCGGCCAGGACGGCGCGGTCATCCACACCGAGGACCTGACGAAGGTCTATCCCGGCACCGACTTCGCCGCAGTGGACCGGCTGAACCTGGACGTGTCGGCCGGGGAGATCTTCGGGCTGCTCGGCCCGAACGGGGCCGGCAAGCCCAATATCGGACTTTGACATTTCTTTGCTTCGACATCCCGCTGCCCTCATCGCTGGCAGGCACTCCAACCTAACGAGCGCACCGCCGTGATACCATAATGGTATGGCTATGACGCTCCGCCTTCCGCCCGAGATCGAAGACCAGCTAAAGCAAGCCGCCGAGATTGAGCACCGCAGCGTGCAGCAGACGGTGCTGGTAGCGATCGAAGAGTACCTGTCGATGCGTGAGACAGCCGAGATCCTCGCCGACCCGGCGGCACTTCGGGGCCTGGCCGAAGCCCGTGAGGCTGAGCAGGCGGGCGACGTGGTCTACGGTGTCGAGGCAGCGCGCGCGCTGCTGGCCGAGCGCAAGCGGTGAGCGCTGACCTTTACGAACTCGGAATGGCCCGCCCGGCCCGGCGCGCGATCTCCGAACTGCTCCCGGAGGACGTTGCCGCCGCGGCCGTCGGGTTCATCACGGGGCCACTCCTGGAAGCGCCTCACCGTGTCGGCAAGCCGCTGCGAGACACCCTGTCCGGGTTCCACAGCGCTCGGCTTGGTACCCAGTGGCGCGTGCTCTACCGGATCGACGAATCAAAGCATGCGGTCATCGTGCAGGATATCCAGCATCGCTCAACTGCCTACCGTCGCCGGCAGGACTTGTACTGACCCGCTGCGCGCGCCGCAGCAGGGTCCCAGCGGATCAGCAGGCGAGGCCGGTGCCAGCTAACGAGAACTACCGGCGTCGGCACAAGCTTCGGAAACCGGCATTTCCCTTAGCGCGAGATCACCCGACATGTTGAGCGTGATCGCGGCCACCTGTGGCACGAGCAGTCTGGCGCGCTCCGCGCCGGCCCAGGGCCTTATGTCTTAACCGCGCTCCGGGCATGTCATGGCCGCAGGGTGCGCGGTTTGTGGCTCTCTATAGTTATAGGCTCCACAGTGCTTCGGTCGGTGACAGGCGGGCGGCACGTATGGCGGGCAGCAGCCCGGCGATGGCACCGATCGCGAGCGCGGCGGCCAGCCCGCCGGCCCAGGCTTCGGGCGGGATGACGATGGCCCAGCTCTTGGTGTGAGCGTAGATCGCGGTTGAGATCACGCCTATGATCACCCCGATGAGGCCGCCGATCAGCGAGAGCAGGATGGCCTCGGACAGGAACTGGATGCGTATCTGACCCCGGGTAGCGCCCAGCGCCCGCCGCAGCCCGATCTCCTGTCGCCGTTCCAGCACTGAGATGATCATGATGTTGGCTACGCCGACCGCGCCGACCAGAAGCGCGACCGCTCCCAGGCCCAGGAACAGCGTGTTGAAGGCGCCGGCGGCGTCGGCTTGAGCGGTCAGCGCGCTGGAGGGCTGGGACACGCCGACGCCGCTGGGGTCCTCCGGGTTGGCCTGGTAGGCGAGCAGGTTGTCGACCTTATCGGTGACGGACTGGTTATTCTGCGTCCGCACGTACAGTTCCGAGGGGTGCCCGTCGAAGCCGAGGTACTTCTGCGCGGCGGGGAATCCGATCAGGATCGAGGAGTCGATCTGCGGAGTCAGCGTGGCCGTGTTCAGGATGCCGGCCACGTAGAACCACATCCCGCCGACCCAGATTTTCTCTCCTGGCCAGATCCGGTCGATGCCCAGCCGCTGCGCCGCCTGGTATCCCAGCACGGCGACTGGTTCGTTCTCGGTGGCGGCGTTCAGGTAGGTCCCCTGCGCCACGCTGGTACTCACTGCTGCGGGCAGGCGGAGGCTGGAGGCATCCACGCTCAGCGCGTTGGTGTCGATCGCCGGGATATAGGGGCTGCGGTAGGCGTTGACGTTGCTGAGCGTCCCGGTGTACTGCACTCCGGTGACACCGGGCAGTTCGGCGACCATTCCCGGCGCGGTTTTGGGGAGTTCGGCGGCGCCGCCGGACAGGTTCTGCCCGTTGGTGGCGGTCAGCAGGTTGGTGCCCAGTTTGCTGATCTCGGCCAGCAGCCCGGCCTGGGAGGAGCTGGCCAGGCCCAGGACCGCGACGATCGCGGCCACCCCGATCGAGATGCCCAGCGCCGACAGTGCCGCCCGCAGTTTCCTGGTCCGCAGCCCCGCGCTGGCCAGCCCGCCTAGATCCTGCGGCCGCAGGCGGGCGGCCGGAGGTGGGGATGTGATGGTCATGGGGTTCCCTCCCGCACGGCGCGGTCCCCCGCCGCGGCGCCAGCGGCGTGGCTGTCGGCGATGATGTGCCCGTCGAGTACTTCGATGCGGCGCCGCATCCGGGTGGCGATGGCGTGGTCGTGGGTGATCACGATGACCGTGGTGCCGGCGGCGTTGAGTTCCTCCAGCAGGGCCAGCAGCGACGCGCCGGTGGCCGAGTCCAGGTTGCCGGTCGGCTCGTCGGCCAGCACCACCGGCGGGCGGCCCACGATCGCCCGGGCGATCGCGACCCGCTGCCGCTCCCCGCCCGACAGCTGGGTCGGCTGGGCACCGGCCCGGTGCTCTAGGCCCACAACGGCCAGGGCGCCGGCGGCCAGCTGGCGTCGCTCGGCGCGGCGGACGCCGGCGTATAGCAGCCCGTCGGCCACGTTGTCGATCACCTTCTGGTGCTCGGCCAGGAAGAACTGCTGGAACACGAACCCGATCCGGGACGCGCGCAGCGCCGACAGCTCCCTGTCTTTCATTCGCGCCACGTCGATCCCGGTGACCCGCACGGTCCCGCTGGTTGGCTTGTCCAGGGTGCCCATCAGGTGCAGCATCGTGGTCTTGCCCGATCCGGACGGGCCCACGATGGCCGTCAGTTCCCCGGCCGCTACCGCCAGGCTTACCTGGTCTAGCGCCCGGACCGGCGGCGACCCGGGGTACAGCTTGGAGACCCTGTCCAGTTCCAGCACGGGCCCGTTCACGGAGACGCCGGTCATATGTTCGGCACCACCACGCGCTCGCCGGGCCTCAGGTTCCCGGTCACCTGCACCAGCCCGGCGGTGTCATCGAACAGCCCGACCCTGACCGGGACTCGGCGCCGGGTGTTGCCAGCGCCGGCCACCTCGACCGCGTACCCGCCGGGCGGCTGGGCCAGCAGCGCCCCCACCTGCACGACAAGCACGTTCGAGGCGCGGGCGGTGGTGATGTTCACCGTCACCGGTGCCTGATCCAGGGACCCGGCCGCCGACGGATGGGTGAGCTTCACCTGCACCGTGATGGTCGCCGAACTGCTGGACCCAGACGCCACGGTGCCGACTGAGGTGATCACGCCCGGCGTGGCGGACCCGTCGGGCAGGGTGACGCTCACCGAGTCCCCGGCCTTCACCTGCGACTCCATGGAGGTGCTCAGGGCGATCGTCACCACGTGCCGGTCCGAGGTCGCCGACAGGATGGGACCCGAGGCCGGGCTGCCCGGGCTGGCCGTCACCTGGCTGACCCGTAGCGCCTGCGGCTCGAACACCACCGACCCCTGCGGCAGCGACCCCGACGGGCTCGGCACCCCCAGGTCCTTTTGCATGTTCTCCACCGCGTACCGGGTCGCCCAGGAGTAGTAGTCCCAGCCCAGCGCTCGGATGTCGCTGCTGGTCGCGTAGCCGAGACCCACCAGGTCATGGTTGAGCTGCGTGACATCCTCGCCGGTGGTCCCCTCCGACAGGTTCCGCCAGCCCGGGACACTGCCGTACAGCAGCACCACGGGGGTCCCGTTATCGACCCGGTACAGCACCCGTCCCTGCCGGATCACCCGCCCGGCCGACGGCAACCAGGTCAGCGTCCCGCTGCCCTTTCCGGTCACCTTGTAGGACCCTGCGTAGCCCAGCGTCGCGTTCTGCGACGTCGTCGCCGAGATGTCCCGCCTCGTCACGGTGTACGTCTGCGGCGCCCGCGCGCCCGCGTTCCCGCCAGATGAGCGATCCGGGCGGAACGCCCCCACCGACCACGCGGCCCCCGCTCCCGCACCGAGAATCACGAGGACCACGGTGGCGGCCACCCACCGGCACCGTGTGCTGCGGGGCCGCGCGGCTGCGGCAGCGTCCGCGCGGCCCATGCGCTGGCTAGTCTCCGGGCAGCCACGGGATGCCGCCTCGTGCTGGCCGCGGGATGTGGTCTCGCTCATGACCCCGACCCACCACTGGGGTTATTGGGCATCAGCGACTGGCAGGCTTTCTCCGCCTTCTGAAACTGCGGTGACTCGGCATTCATGCCTTTCGGAAGAGTGAACGAGCCGTTAGCAGCCGGGTCGGGGAAGTCCGGCTCTCCGTGACGGCGCATGCACTGGGTGAACTTCAATTGATTGGGCGTGACCGATCCCCCTCCCTGCGACGGGCCCTGTGCAATGGAGGGGGGTGCCAGACTCTTGCATGCTTTCAGCGCCGCGTTCGCGACGGCCTTGCTGACGTTGCTCGTGGGGTCACTACTTCCGTTTTGCACTATGAACTGACCCTTGCTGTTGGGGTCAGGGAAGTTCGGGATGCCGTGGGCCCGGATGCACTGGGCGTACCTAAGTGCCTTCGCGTACGCCGACGACGTTGAATTGCCGCCACTCGCGGTGTTGCCAGGGCTGCTGCATGCCGCTAGCAGGACGATGCCGGCTACGAGGAGCAGGATTCCCATCCACCCCAGCCGCGCCGGCCGAAGGCGGTGCCCACCAAATTTATCGTTCATTTGCGTCCCTCGGGATTTGCCGGGTGATGACACTGGCCCCAGGTCACCAGGAAGAATGGCCCGGTGACCGGCTGGCCGTGTGATGAGTAATTCGCATGCGGCCACGCTGCCAGGCGGGCCCGGCCCGCGTCGTCACCCAGGTGCGGCAAATCGCGGCTCACCGCGCTGGGGTAGCAGGACGCGGTCGCCATGTCGTCTACCCCACGGCGGTGACACCGCCGTGGGGGACGCTCCCGGTGCCGCCGGCCGCTTAACCTGGCGTTGTGCAAGGGATATCTGGCATCGCTGCGCCAGCGGAAGGCGCCCGGCAGATCGCGGGCGCAGCGTGGCGCGGGCTGATCCAGGTGGCGGCCGGCTCCGACCCGGCCGCCGGGCGGCGCTGGCGTTCGCCAGGGCAGCGCTGGGCTGCCCGCACCGTGCTCGCCGTTGCGACGCTGGCGCTGTGCGCCGCCAGCCTGGCCAGCCTGAGCGACGGCCACGGCCTGCTGATCCTGGGCGCCCCCCGGCACGTGCCGAACGGATCCGGAATCCCCTACCATCCGCCCGCCACGTCAGCCGTGCCATCGTCTGTATCTCTGGTGCAGGTACTGGTGCAGGTGCTGGTGGCCCTGGCCGTGGTGGCGCCGCTGCTGGTGGCGATCCGGTATCCCCTGCTGGGCTGGCGGATCGGGTGGCTCGGGCTGCTGCTGGTCCCGCTGCTGCACGAGCGCTGGTGGGGCGGCCTGCCGTGGGACCCGGTGCAGATACCGGTGCTGCTGATTGTGCTGTGCCTGGCCGGGATCCGGCACGAGCGGCCGGTGCTGTGCTGGCTGTGGGCACTGACATTGATCCCATGGTGGCTGTGGGCCAGAAAGGACGGCCCGGGCCTGGCCGTCGCCGCGCTGGGCAGCCTGGCGTTGGTCACCATGGCGGTGGCGGCGGACCGGGCGGGGTCCGAGCGGCGAGCCCGGCAGGCCCTGGCCGACCAGGCCGAGCTCACCGAACTGGAGCGGGCGCGGCGGGCCGTACTCGAACAACGCACCCGGTTCGCGCGGGAACTGCACGACGTGGTCGCCCACCACATGTCGCTGATGGCGATCAGGGCCGAAAGCGCGCCGCACCGGCTGGGTGCACTGCCCGAACCGGTGCGCGCCGAGTTCGGCTCGCTGAGCGGATCAGCGCGCGAGGCACTGGCGGACATGCGGCGCCTGCTCGGAGCGCTGCGCAGCGACCAGCCCGCCGCGCACGCCCCGCAGCCCGGGCTGGAGGACCTGCCCGGGCTGATCGGCGCGGCCCGCCAGGCCGGGATGACCGTGGAACTGTCCGCGCCGCCCGCGCCGGGCACGGTGCCGCCAAGCACCGGCCTATGCGCCTACCGGATCATCCAGGAAGCCCTGTCCAACGCCGGCCGGCACGCCGCCGGAGCCCCCGTCGCGGTATCGGTGATCCAGAAAGCGGACACGGTCACCCTCCAGGTGACCAACGGCCCGGGAGTTCCCGCCGCACAGCGCGTCAACGGCCACCGGCCAGGGCACGGCCTGACCGGGATGCGCGAGCGGGTCGAGCTGTTGGGCGGCTCGCTGTCGGCTGGGCCGGCTCCCGGTGGCGGGTTCGCGGTATCGGCCGTGCTCCCGCTCGGCGGACCGGCATGACCAGCGACGGTCCCTCCTCGAACGGCAGGGTCATCCGCTGCCTGATCGCCGACGACCAGGCCATGGTGCGCGAGGGCTTCGCCGCCATGCTCGCGGCGGAGTCCTGGATCCAGGTCGCCGGGCAGGCCCTCGACGGCGCCGACGCGGTGCGCCAGGCGCGCCGGCTGGACCCCGACGTGGTGCTGATGGACGTGCGGATGCCGGGCATGGACGGACTGGAGGCCGCCCGCCAGATCCTGACCGCCGCGGCCGACCAACCACGGCCGCGGGTGCTGATGCTGACCACCTTCGACCTCGACGAGTACGTATATGAGGCGCTGCGGGCCGGGGCCAGCGGGTTCGTGCTCAAGGACGCGACCACCGCCGAGCTCATCCACGCGGTCAAGGTCGTGGCCGCAGGCGACGCGCTGCTGGCCCCCTCGGTGACCAGGCGGCTGATCACCGACTTCAACCGCAAACCCCCCGCCGTCCCGGCCGTCCCGCCCGTCCTCGACGTGCTGACCAGCCGGGAAACCGAAGTGCTCACCCTGATCGCCCAGGGCATGTCCAACACGCAGATCAGCGACACCCTGTGCATTGCCGGGGAGACCACCAGGACACACATCAAGCGCATCCTGTCCAAACTGGGCCTTCGTGACCGCGCACAGGCCGTCGTGATCGCCTACGAGACCGGCCTCGTCACACCCGGTGGATAACCCGTGCCCGCACGAGTATCAGTTCAGCCTGTAGGGTTCCATAGGCTTGTCACGATCCTTGACCTGCGAAGTCGCGGCTGGCCCTGGCAGTCAAGCTGCCTGTTCCGAGCGGCCC
>Ga0335083_10009070_pt1 | contig 12104 bp, 9 predicted proteins | sample Lox_Sample_42_FD_206716 | JGI IMG/M metagenome (GOLD analysis project Ga0335083, IMG submission 206716) | Soil microbial communities from Loxahatchee National Wildlife Refuge, Florida, United States - Lox_Sample_4.2 | ecosystem: Environmental > Terrestrial > Soil > Wetlands | place: USA: Florida... | reverse complement strand
AGCAACTATCCGCTCATGATCGCCGCCATCGTGGCGGGCACGGCACTGGCATGGATCACCGGCAAGCGCGTGGCCATGACCAACATGCCGCAGATGATCGCGCTGTACAACGGCTTCGGCGGCGGCGCCGCGGCGGCCATCGCGGCCGTCGAACTGTATCGCGGCGAAAAGCTGTCGCCGGTGGTGGGCGCGCTGGCCGTGATCGGCGGGCTGATCGGCGCGGTGTCGTTCAGCGGCAGCCTGATCGCGTTCGGCAAGCTGCAGGGCCTGATCCGCAAGGCCTGGCGCTTCCGCGGCCAGCAGGTCCTCAACATCGTGCTGCTGCTCGCCGCGCTGGTGGTCGGGTCGTTCATCGCGACCGGCTGGCACGCCGACAGTCTGCACGTGACGCTGTTCTTCGTGCTGGCGCTGGTGCTGGGCGTGCTCATGACGCTGCCCATCGGCGGCGCCGACATGCCGGTGGTGATCTCGCTGTACAACGCGCTCACCGGCCTTGCGGTGGCGTTCGAAGGTTTCGTGATGGACAACGCCGCGATGATCATCGCCGGCATGGTGGTGGGCTCGGCCGGCACCCTGCTCACGCAGCTCATGGCGAAGGCCATGAACCGCTCCATCGGCAACGTGCTGTTCTCGGGCTTCGGCGACACGGGCGGCGCCAACGCGGCGGGCGGCGCGGTCACCGGCAGCCTCAAGCCCATCGAAGCATCCGACGTCGGCGTCATGATGGCGTTCGCGCAGAAAGTGATCGTGGTGCCCGGCTACGGCATGGCGGTCGCGCAGGCCCAGCACAAGGTCTGGGAGCTTTGCCAGCTGCTCATCGAACACGGCGTGACCGTGAAATTCGCGATCCATCCCGTGGCGGGCCGCATGCCCGGCCACATGAACGTGCTGCTGGCCGAGGCCGGCGTGCCGTACGACCTGATCGCCGATCTCGACGAGATCAACGCCGAGTTCGAAACCGCCGATGTCGCGCTCATCATCGGCGCCAATGACGTGGTGAATCCCGTCGCACGCAACGACAAGTCGAGTCCGATCTACGGCATGCCCATCCTCAACGCCGACAAGGCGAAGAATGTCATCGTGATCAAGCGTGGCCAGGGAGCGGGGTTCTCGGGGATCGAGAATGCGCTGTTCTATCTGGACAACACCCGGATGTTGTATGGGGATGGGCAGGCGGCGGTCAGTCAGCTGATCCAGGCGGTCAAGGCGGTGTAGGGGCGGCGTGCGCGGTGGTGGGCCGCCCGGTGTTTCAGCGCGCCGCATGGGAACTTCACTTCGTTGCCAGAGCGCCGGCCGGTGCCGGGCGGAAATTGGAACTGCGGGTGCTGGGGGGGCCGGGGAGGCGGAGAGAACTGCGCGCGGCGGCTCGGAAGCGCGCGGCGCGCTGAAAACCTGCCGGCCCACCACCGCGCACGCCGCCGCTGACGCCGGTGGACCGACTGGACGCGCCGGGAAACGGACGGAAGTCGACAACCGCATCCGCTCGCAAGCGCGTTCCGGACACCCCAACGCAGCGGTGGGCGGGGGTGCGGTCCCTGCAGGCTTTTCGGCGCGCTGAGGGGGAACTGCACCCCGTCGAACTGCGCCGGCTCGGTGCCATGCGGAAATCTGCACTGCAGACACTGAAATTGCCGGAGAGGCGGAACCGGCAGCGCTGAGCGGCTATGAGGATGAGCGCGCCGAAAACCTTACGGGACCGCACCCCCGCCCACCGCGGCCCAGCGGTCCCCTAACGCCCTTTCATCAACCAGAACTTGGTATCACGCCCCACCAAATCCTTGTCATTCCAGGCATCGCCCGCCTTGTGCGGCGCGAACGGATAACACGCCGCCTCCGAATACATCTCGCCCGCTACTTCCGCGCCAATCCTGATGCGCGGCGCCGCCACCCACAGGCACAGCTGGTACACACCGCCATCGTCGCGCAGCGTGTAGGTGCCTTCGCGGCCCTCCACCTGGAACGGACCGTTGATGTCCGGCACCTTCGATTGCGGGCCGAGATTGTAGAACGCGAAGTACTTGCCGTCCGGGTTCAGCCACAGGCGACATTGCGCCTTGGTGGTCTGGTCCTCGCAGATCAGCGTACTGGTGTAGTAGTTCGCGAGCGGATCCGCCGTCGCTGCGCTCTTGGCATCGGCCGCCGCGGCCCAGTGCGTGGTCGCACCAGCGGCGGCCAGGGCCAGCAGGCAAGGCGCAAGCAGTTTCGTGGGTGTCATGTCTGTTCTCCGCAGGCTTCGGTTCGAAAACGGTTAGCGATGACCAGGCAACAGCAACAGTTTGTCCGCACCCGCCTGGCCTGGCAGCGGATCGTCGGTCTCCCACCAGATGTCACCGACGTTGTGCGGCCCGAGCGGATAGCACATGCCGTTGTGGAAGCGCTCGCCCATGGTGCGATTCGCAGCCTTCTTCTGTTCTTCGCTCAACGTGGCCGGATCCACGCCGCGCCGGCAGGTGGTGCGGAAATCCTTGTTCTCGCAGATCATCACGCCGCCTGCGGCGCCCGGCGGCGGACCCGGCATTTTCTGCACGGCCGCGATTTCCGCCGGCATGAGCATGTTCACCGTGTCCCAGTACTGGCACACCGGCACTTTGCCATCCGGCCGCATCGGGCCGACGCTGTAGTGGCCGGTGTGCGCGCCGTTGGCATCGAAGTTGATGAAGCTGCCATCGCGGTACAGCCACAGATGGCACAGATCGTTCTGCGTCAGCGCCGCGGCACACACCAGCGTATTGCCGTAGTAGTTGGCGAGCGGATCGGCGAGCGTCGAGGAAGCGGCGAACTTGCTGGCGTCCGCGGCGGCGGATGGCGCCGGTGCCTGCTGCGCGACGGCCGGCAATGCACAGCCCAGCAGCACGCACAGCGCCGCGACACACCGTGCCGGCACGATAAAAAATGTTCGCATGACACCCCCCGAGGTTTTCAGGCGCGCCGATACTAGCGCGATCTTGTCGCAGCCGCATAGCTTCGTCACAATCCCGGCCCCGCACGCAAGGAGCCTCCATGCCGAGCTACAAGCTGTATTTCTCGCCGGGCACCTGCGCCCGCGCCACGATGATCGCGCTGGAGGAAATCGGCCTGCCGTTCGAGACCGCGCTGCTGAAGTTCAAGGCGGGCGAACACAAGCAACCGCCGTACCTGCAGCACAATCCCAAGGGCAAGGTGCCGACGCTGCTGGTCGATGGCCAGCCGCTGACGGAGAACATCGCGATCCTGACGTACCTGCATCACACGCATCCGGAAGCGAAGCTGCTGCCGGTGACGGGCGATGCGTTCAGGGACGCGCGCGCGTTGTCGGATCTGGCCTGGTGCGCCTCCACCATCCATCCCATCTTCACGCGCGTGCGGCTGCCATTCCTGTTCTGCGATCTGCCGCCCGGCATCCCGCGCGTGCAGGCCATGGCCGAGCGCGCGCTGGCCGACCAGTTCGCGCTGCTCGATGAACGGCTGGCGCAGCACCTGTGGGTGGTCGGCAAGGAGTGGTCGGTGGTGGATGGTTACGTGTACTGGCTGTGGGAGCAGGCGGGCACCACCAGCTTCGATCGCACGCCGTTCCGGCACCTGGCCGCGCACGAAACCCGCATGCTGCAGCGTCCGGCCGTGCAGCGCGCGATGCAGCGCGAACGCGAGGCCGACGCCTGGCTGGACGCCAACGGCTTCTCGGTGAAATTCCCGCCGGGACCGCCGGGCGCGCCGCCTCCCGGCGCGCCGCCACCGCGCTAGAGGTACTGCACGCAGGTCGGCACGTTGACCGGCGCGGCGCGTGTCGTCTCGCGCAACGCGCCGCTGCGCGGATCGACTTCGAACACCACCACCGTGTCCGACGTCTGCAGCACCGCGATCAGCCAGCGGCCGGTGCGATCGAAACTGAAGCACCAGCACGAGGGCGTTCCCAGCGGCGTCTCGCCGAGCGCGCGCAGCGTGCCGCGCCGGGCATCGATGGCGAAACCCGCGAGCGTGCCCTGGCCGCGGTTGCTAACGTAGACGTACCTGCCATTGGGATGCACCGCCACGTGCGCCGGGCGATTGCTTTCCAGCGCCTCGGCCGGCGCGGTGGGCAAGCGCTGCAGCGACTTCAGTTCGCCGCGCACCTCGTCCCAGCTCCAGGCCGTGATCGACGACCCCGCTTCGTCCGAGCTGTACACGAACCGGTGCGAGGGATGCAGCGCGAGGTGGCGCGGACCGGCGCCCGCTTCGGACGCCGCCACTGTGTGAGCGGTGAGCGAACCCTTGGCGGCATCGAAGCGGTAGACCGCCACGCGATCGGCCTCGATCTCCGCCACCAGGGCGAAGCGTTCCGTGCCCGAGAGGATCACGCAATGCGGCTTGCTCTGGCGCGGATCCACCACGCCGCGTGCGGCGGCGCTGCGCGGCGCACCGCCGCCCGGCAGGGGCGCTGGCGATGGCGGCGGTGCACCGGCTTGCGTCGCGCCCGGTGCGCTGGGCGCCGCCGGCGGATTCCCGATCAGCGCGCTGCGTTCCGCGAACGATCCATCCGCTTCGAGCCGCAGGCACACCACGCTGCTGGAGGAGAAATTGCAGGTCAGCAGGTTGCGGCCAGTGCGATCCACCACGCCATGCGTGGGACCGCGTCCCCCCGACAGGGTCGTGTTCAGCACGCGCAGCGTGCCATCCTCCTCGATGGCGCAGGCGCTCATCGGACTCTGCCCGTCCTGCACGGTGTCCTGGCCATGGCACAGGTACAGCCGGCGGCGGGGCGCATCCAGGATGAGATTGACCGGGTTGCCCGCCGCCAGCGCGAGCTGGATCGGCCCCAGCCTGCCCTGCGCCGGATCGAACGCCAGCGAATAGACGCCCGCGCTGTAGCCGGCGTGCTGGCCGAACTCCGGCGGCTGCGCGTCGCCGGGCTTGAAGGTCATGGTGCCGACGAACAGCCAGTCCATCGGCCTTCGGCCCGCGGCGGCAGCCCCCGGCGTGCCCAGCGGCAGGACCGGCAGGCTCAGCGCTGCCTGCAACAGCGCGCGACGTGAAATTTTCATGGCTGGATTATGTTCTACGCCTGCTCGCAGGCAAAATGCCGCGATGAACATGCCACGTCCACTGCGTTTCACCATGTCCATGGCAGTGCTCGCGCTGCTGCCGCTGGCCGCGGCCGCCCAGCCCGCGCACCTGCCGCAGCCCGTGCACCGCCGGGTTGCGGCGGCGCCGGACCCGGGCGTCATCGCGAGCTCGGAGCTGGAACTGGCCACCGACTGGACGGCGCTGAACGCGGCTCTCACCCGGCTGCGCAGCGCCAGCACCGTGAGCTCGGCGCAGAAGGCGCAGGCCGACCGCCTGCGCGCGGAAGCGACCCAGCTGCAGGACGCCGGCCACGGGGGCGAAGCGCAGCGCGCCATGCGCCACGCTGCCGTGCTGCTCTCGGGCGCCACCTGGGACGCCAACGCCGAATACGCCGCTTCGCTCGACCTGCAGCTGCCGGTGCTGGTGGCCGATACGGCCGTGCCGCTGACGGCGCGGCTCACGCAGCGTTTCGCCGCCGATCCGCCGGCGGCGCCGTTGCGCATCGAGCTGGTGCTGGTGGGCAGCGATGGCAGCACGCGCCTGAGCTTCGGCTTCGACGTCCCGGCGCGCGACCTGGTGGCCGAACCGCTCGCTCTCGATCTCGATGTGCGCGGCCTCGCCACCGGGCGCTACACGGTGCGCGCCCTGTTGCAGTCCGATGCCACGGAGCTGGGCCGCTACGCGCGTCCGCTGCTGCTGGTGTCGGGGCTGGGCGAGCGCGCCGCCGCCGCCGAAGCCGCGCTGGCCGGCGACAATCGCAGCAGCACGCTGCTGGCCACGGTGCGCTATCCCTACGAGCTGGCGCGTGCGCTCAACGGCTGGCGCCGTTCGCTGCCGCCCGATCTGGACCTGGAGGGCGCGCTGCAACGCTCCGATCAGTTGCTGGGGCAGCTGCGCGCTGGCCAGGACGCGGCGACGCGGGCCGTCGGCGACCAGCAGCGCGCTTACTGGAGCGCCGCCAGCGGCGAGTACCTGCCCTACCGGCTGTACGTGCCGTCCAACTGGGATCGCCGTCAGCCCCTGGCCGTGGCGCTGGTGCTGCATGGCGAAGGCGAAGCGCCGGGGGCGTGGCTCACCGCATTGCAGGCCGAGCGCATCCGCGCCGTGGCCGACAAGGCCCAGGTGATCCTGCTGTTTCCGTCGGGCGTGCGGCCTGATCTCGCGTTCGGCGCCAACGTCGGCCGGCGCGGCACCGAGCGCGGCGATCTGCGTTTCGACCTGCGCGCCGACGCGCGCGCCCTCAGCGAGCAGGATGCGATGGCGGTGCTGGACCAGGTGCTGGCCGAATACGGCGCCGACGCGCGTCGCGTGTATCTGTTCGGCAGCGGCAATGGCGGTGCGGGCGTGTGGCACCTCGCGGAGCGCTATCCGGGACGCTTCGCGGCGCTGGCACCGTGCAGTTCGACGCTGGATCTCTCCGGCTATGATTTTTCGCGGCTGGCCGGCGTGCCGGTGCGCATCGTCAGCGGCGCGCGCGACAACGACTTCCGCCGCGAGCAGGCGCGCAGCGCGCTGTCACGGCTGCGCGCGCTGCGCGGTGGCATCGTCTCGGCCTACGAAGTCGGCAATGCGATGCATCCGGATGCCTGCTACGCGAAGGCGGCCGACCTGCTGTCAGGCTTTGCGCGACTGCCGGTGAAGACTACGGCAGCCCGCGCCGCAGCCGCCGCTCGTTCTGACGCCGACGCATCTCCTCCAGCAGCTGCGCGCGCCGCTCCGGGGTCGCGTTGAGCCACTGCTGCCGCAGCTGCTGGCGCTGCGCGGGCGGCAGTCCGGCGTAGTTGCGAAAGGCGCGGCGGATCCGCGCCTGCTGCTGCGGATCCAGATGCTGGAACGCCTCCCAGCGCTTGCGGATCAGCTCGCGCCGCTCCGGCGGGGTCTGCTGCCAGGCGCGGAAGCGTTCCTTGGCCGCAGCGCGATCTTCCTCCTTCATGCCGAGCCAGCGCTTGGCGCCGCGATCGAGGTTCTGCTGGCGCTCCGGCGTGAAACTGTCCCACTGCGACTGGTAGCCCTTGAGGAGCTGCTGTTCGTTCGCGTCCAGGCTCGACCACGGCACCGGTGCGACATCGGCGGCCCAGGCGGATCCCGCGACGCCCAGCAACAGCGCCAGGCCCAGCGAACGCAGCGGGTTCATCGCGGCTTGCCTCCATTGCCAGGCGGCGCGGTCGCAGCCGGCGGCGGCGCGGAACCGCTCACGGCCGGACCACCGGGACCCGCAGGAGCACCGGCCACGGGACTGCCCGGCACGGGGCCACCGCCCACCGGCACGCCGCCGGGCGGAGCCGCGGGGCTGTGCTCCGGCGGAACACCGGGATCGCGCGCTGGCGCATGTTTTCTGGCTGCCTGCCCCACGTCGGTCTTCTCCAGATAATCGGCCCATCCACTGTCTTCCGAATCCACCGAGCCCAGGAACTCCAGCAGATCCGCATCCGGTGGCGGCTCCACCGCCCGCCCGGTTCCACCGAGCAGCATCCATCCTGCCGCGATCGCTGCGGCCGCCTTTCTCAAGTGCCTTCGGCCTCGGAGTCCGCCCATTCGTAGAAATCGTAATCGGGCATGTCGGACATCTCCATGGCGTCTTTGTCCGTCAGGATTTCCAGGTCGTCGAGATTGCCGGCCGCCACCAGCGCCGGCGCTGCTCCGGCGCCCGGCGGCGAGACACCCGGCTGGTTCACCAGCATCAAGGCCAGCAGCGCGACGGCAGCCACCGCGCCGGCCGGCACCCAGCGGCGCCATGCCAGGTTGAGGCGCGAGTGCTGCGGGAGCGAGGCCAACGCCGCCTGCCGCGCCTGGTTCAGGCGCGAACGCAGGCGGGCGTCGAGACCCTCGGCGCTGTCCTGCAGCAGCCCGGCGGCACGACGCTCCAGCGCGGCCAGTCCGGCAGATTCGGCAGCATCGTCCGCAGGGGTACGGGTCATTGCCAGTGCTCTCCAAGCCGTGCGCGCAGCGCCTGCAGCGCGCGGAAATGATGCGTCTTCACGCTGCCTTCCGAACATTGCATGGCGGCGGCGGTTTCCGCCACATCCATGCCTTCCACGCTGCGCAGCAGGAAGCACTGCCGCTGCCGCGCGGGCAGGGCCTGCAGCGCCTGCTCCAGCGCCTCCATCATCTGTCCCGATTCGACCCGCGTGCCCGGATCCGGCGCCGGATCCGCAGCCTGCGCGATCGGATCCGCCTGCGCATCCTCCTCCTCGCCGGGCTGCCAGGGCATCCAGGACATGATCCGGTCGCGCACCGTGCGGCGGCGCTGCAGATCGCGCACGCGGTTCTCGAGGATGCGGTAGAACAGCGGCCGCCATTCGCCGGCCGGGCGCGTCGCATAGCTCTTGACGAGTTGCAGCATGCTGTCCTGGACCGCATCCAGCGCGTCCTGCTCGTGACGCAGTCCGATCTGTGCGATCCTGAAAGCGCGGCGTTCGACGCTGGCAAGGAAGCGGTTCAGCTCGCCTGTCTTGTCCTGCGTCGAGTCCTGCAACAGCACTTTCCCGGCGTCACGCCAAGCTGGGGAGAGGACGGAAAGACTACCAAAGCTCGCCATGCGCGGGCACCGAACTCATGAGCCGCGGGACTCGTTGAGAAGCTGAACGATTCACGGTTGCGCGGGTTGACATCCAAATCATCCACTTAGCGCCGATGCGCGAGGTTGAATTTCATGTTCGCGGCACAAATGGGTGGCGCAGCGTGGCCGGTAAATCTGTAACTCATTGATTTTATGAATGCTTTCTCCCCTGCTCAATATTTCGCCAATGTGACACGAAATGGCACTCCACGCGGGAAAATCCGGCGTGCGAGACTCGCCGTGCACAGACTTATCCACAATGCCTGTGGAAAAAACTGAAGGCTCCCCTCTGTCGGACAGCCACGGTGCCGACGGCGCCAACCAGGCTGGCGCGGCAGTGTTGCAGGTCGCGGTGGACACGCCACTGCGGCAGGCCCTGGAGTATCTGCCACCACCAGGCGTGGCCCGGGAAACCATCGCGGCCGGCAGCCGCCTCTGGGTGCCGCTGGGGCGGCGGCGGGTGGCGGGCGTGGTGGTGGGCCAGGCCGATCGGAGCTCGCTGGCGCCCGAGCGGCTGCGCGCCGCCCTCGGCCTCATCGACCAGCAGCCGTTGCTGGATCCGGCGCTGCTGCAGTTGCTGCGCTGGACCAGCGAGTACTACCACCATCCGTTGGGCGAGGTGGTCGCGGCCGCGATGCCGGTGGCTTTGCGCGAGGGCGCGCCCGCGGATGCCCTCACCCAGTGGCTGGCGCTCACCGAAGCCGGCCGGATCGCGGGGCAGCAGGGCGAACCGCGGCGGGCGCCACGGCAGCGAGAGCTGATGGTGCTGTTGGGCCAGGGTTCCGGCCGGCTGGCGGCCGACGCACTCGACGCCGCCCTCCCCAGGTGGCGGGAGCTCGCCCGGTCGCTGGGCGCCCGCGGCTGGACCACGCTTGCGGCCGAACGCGCCGCCGCGCCCTCGCCCCCCGAGACCACCGCGGCTTCCGCCGGACCCGCGCTGAGCGCGGAGCAGGACCAGGCGGTGCAGTCCATCGACGCGGCGCGCGGGTCGTTCGCGGCCTTCGTGCTGCAGGGTGCCACGGGCAGCGGCAAGACCGAGGTCTACATCCAGGCCACGGCGCGGGCGCTGGGCGCGGGCGGCTCGGTGCTGGTGCTGGTGCCCGAGATCGGCCTCACGCCACAACTCGTGGGCCGTTTCCGCGAGCGCTTCGCGGTCCCGATCGCGGTGCTGCATTCAGGCCTCGGCGACGCCGAGCGGCTCGCGGCGTGGCGGCAGGCGCGCTCGGGCCAGGCCCGCATCGTGATCGGCACGCGCTCGGCCGTGTTCGCGCCGCTGCGCTCGCTGGCGTTGATCATCGTCGACGAGGAGCACGACAGTTCGTTCAAACAGCAGGAGGGTGGCTGCCGCTATTCGGCGCGCGATCTGGCCGTGCGGCGCGCGCAGCTGGGCGCGCTGCCCGTGGTGCTGGGCTCGGCCACGCCCGCGCTCGAGACGCTGCAGAACCTGCAGCGGGGCCGTTACCGGCGCCTGCCGCTGCCGCGCCGCGCGGGGCAGGCGCCGCCGCCGAAGCTGGCGCTGATCGATCTGCGCGCGCATCCCGCGCACGCGGGCCTTGCGACGCCCGTGCTGCAGAACCTGCAGCGGCATCTCGACGCAGGCGGGCAGGCGCTGGTGTACATCAACCGCCGCGGCTACGCGCCGACGCTGCTGTGCACGGGTTGCGGCTGGATGGCGCCCTGCCGCGCATGCGATGCGCGGCTCACGGTGCACCAGAAGGCCGGCCGGCTGCGCTGCCATCACTGCGGCGCCGACCAGCCGTTGCCTGCGCACTGCCCGCGCTGCGGCCACGCGGTGAAAGCGGTGGGCCAGGGCACGGAGCGCATCGAGGAAACCCTCGCGGCGCAGTTTCCGGGTGCCGGGCTCGCGCGCCTCGACCGCGACAGCGCGCGCACGGCCGGCGGACTGGAATCGGTGGTGGAGGCCATGACCCAGGGCACGGCGCGCATCCTGGTGGGCACGCAGATGATCACCAAGGGCCATCATTTCCCTGCCGTGACGCTGGTGGTGGTGCTCAATGCGGACGGCGGGCTGTTCAGCACCGACTTCCGCGCGGCCGAACGGCTGGCGCAGACCATCGTGCAGGTGGCGGGTCGCGCCGGGCGCGAAGCGACGCAGGGCGAGGTGCTGATCCAGACGGAGTATCCCGACCATCCGCTGCTGCAGAGCCTGCTGGCCGAGGGCTACGAGGGCTTTGCGGCCGCCGCGCTCGCGGAACGCGCGGCGGCGCGCTGGCCGCCCTTCAGCCGGCTGGCCGCGCTGCGCTGTTCGGCCACGGACATGGCCGCCGCACTCGGCTTCCTGGCGAGCGCGCGGACGCTGGCCGGCCAACCGCCAGGCATCACCTTGCTGGGGCCGGTGGCCGCGGGCATGGCGCGTCGCGCCGGGCGCCACCACGCCCAGCTGCTGGTCGAGAGCGCTGAGCGTGCGACGCTGCACCGTTTCCTCGAACCCTGGCTGCGGGCCGTCGACGGCCTGCCCACGCCCCGGCAGCTGCGCTGGAGCCTGGACGTGGATCCGCTGGACACGCAGTGAGCCCCGGCGCCCAGCGAGGGCCGCAATTTCGGTAGACTTCGCGCCGGTTTTGCCACGGATCCCGCGAATTTGAAAAGCGAACTGGAACAACTCGTCGCGCAGGCCCTGCAGACACTGCAAGGCAGCGTGCTGCACGCGCCCATCGATCCATCGGCCATCGTCATCGAACGCACGCGCGATGCGGCGCACGGCGACTTCGCGTGCAACATCGCGCTGCGGCTCGCGAAGCAGGCGGGCCGCAAGCCGCGCGAGCTGGCCGAGGCCATCGTCGCCGCGTTGCCCGCCAGCGCGGTGCTGGGGCGCGTGGAAATCGCGGGTGCGGGCTTCATCAATTTCTTCCTGACCGCCGCCGCCCAGCACGAGGTGCTGGCCCGGGTGCTGGAACAGGGCGACGCCTGGGGACGCGGCAGCCACGGCGCCGGCCGGCGCATCCTGCTCGAGTTCGTGTCGGCCAATCCCACCGGCCCGCTGCACGTGGGCCACGGCCGCCAGGCCGCGTGGGGCGCGACGCTGGCCAACCTGCTGCGCGCCGTCGGCTATGACGTGCACCGCGAGTACTACATCAATGACGCGGGCCGGCAGGTGGACATCCTCACCGCCAGCGTGTGGCTGCGTTACCTCGAACACTGCGGCGAGACGCTGCCGTTCCCGGACAACGGCTACCGCGGCGCGTACGTGCGCGACATCGGCGCCGCCCTGAAAGCCGCGCGCGGCACGACGCTGCAACGGCCCGCCGCGCAGGTGCTGGCCGGCCTGCCCGCGGATGCCAGCGCGGGCGGCGACAAGGAGCTGTACATCGACGCGCTGATCGCGCGCATGCGCGAACTGCTCGGCGCCGACGACTACCTGGCGGTGCTGCGGCTGTCGCTGGATGGCATGCTGGCCGACATCCGCGACGACCTGCAGCAGTATGGCGTCGAATTCGACCGCTGGTTTTCCGAACGCGAGCTGGCCGCCACCGGCATCATCGACCGCCTGCTGGCGCGGCTCGAA
>Ga0335083_10009069_pt1 | contig 12105 bp, 12 predicted proteins | sample Lox_Sample_42_FD_206716 | JGI IMG/M metagenome (GOLD analysis project Ga0335083, IMG submission 206716) | Soil microbial communities from Loxahatchee National Wildlife Refuge, Florida, United States - Lox_Sample_4.2 | ecosystem: Environmental > Terrestrial > Soil > Wetlands | place: USA... | reverse complement strand
ACCATCTGATGGCCAGCATTCCCGACCCTGGGCATTCGGCCATCATCGACTCGGTTGCCTTCAGCCCCAATGGTGCCATCCTCGCCACCGGTGATGGACGCGACGGCGACACCTATCTGTGGAACACGGCGACCGACACCAGGATCGCTACCCTCCCGGGCCCGCGCGGCGGCGTCGTCGATTCAGTCGCCTTCAGCCCGGACGGCAAAACCCTGGCCGTCGTCGAGAGCATCGGCTACGACGGAGCCGATGGGACCGCCTACCTGTGGAACGTCGCGCTGCACAAACTGGACGCGACCCTGGCCGATCCGCTCGGCTACGACATCGACACCGCCGTCTTCAGCCCGGGCGGTGCGACCCTCGCCACTGGCGACAACTCCGATCTCGATGAGCCAGCCAGCGCTCCGGGCCACGTCTACCTATGGGACGTCTCCTGGCTGCACCGACCGCCGGGTCACCGCCGGGCAGGGCGCTAGTTAACGAAGCGCCAGCCGCAGGAACTGCACGCCTGCCGCACGGTGTTGCGGGCGAAAAAGCCTGGCAGTTCGATCACCGTGTCCGTGCCGACCACGCCCAGCCCGAGTGTCCAGATCCGGCTCAGCGCCCCGTGGTGCAGCTTGACGAAACGAAGTTCGTTTCCGGCCTGACTGTCCAGCACGGACGCCCGGCCGTTGCGCCCGACGAACCTGATCACGTCCGCGCTGACCTCCAGTCGCGCGGGCCGCCGGAGCAGCGAAACCAGGCCCACGACCACGGTCGCCAGCAGGATGGTGCAGAAGATCCCGGCGACGGCCCGTCCCGTGCTGGTCTGCGCGCCGGCCACACCCCGGCCCAGCGCCACGGCGAACACCAGGATCAGGAAACCGAACAGGAACCAGATCTGGCGCCGGTCCTCGGCCACGACCACAGATCCCGGATCCGGAGCACCCCCCGGATAGACCCCTCCCACGTCGCGGATCGTATCCCAGCCGATCTCCCGGATCTAGAACAGATTCCAGAAATACGCGATTGCGGGTCGCCTAGCAGGTAAATCAGTTGCCCGGGCCCGGCCCGGCCTGCTGTACTCACGGTGACCAGTCCATCGACCAGGAGGGTGACGTGCGCGCAGCGTTCGTGTCCATCTCGCAGGCCACTGCCGCCTTTGCAAAGGACATGACGCTCCGTGAGCGCACCGCACGACACCCTGAACCTGGGCATCCTGGCCCATGTCGACGCCGGTAAGACCAGCCTGACCGAGCGGCTGCTGTTCGCCGCCGGGGTCATCGACGAGATCGGCCGCGTCGACCAGGGCAGCACCCAGACCGACACGCTGGCGCTGGAACGGCAGCGCGGCATCACGATCAAATCCGCCGTGGTGTCGTTCGGCATCGGCGACCTCACCGTCAACCTGATCGACACCCCCGGCCACCCGGACTTCATCGCCGAGGTGGAGCGGGTGCTCAGCGTGCTCGACGGCGCCGTGCTGGTCATCTCCGCGGTCGAGGGCGTGCAGGCGCAGACCCGGGTGCTGATGCGCACGCTGCGGCGGCTCGGCATCCCGGTGCTCATCTTCGTGAACAAGATCGACCGGCGCGGCGCGGACGAGCGGCGGGTGCTGCGGGACATCCGGGCCCGGCTGACCCGCGCGATCGTGCCGATGGGGTCCGTGACCGGCCTGGGCCGCCGCAGCGCGGCCTTCACCCCGTACGGGCCGGCCGACGCCGGTTTCACCGCCGGGCTGGCCGAGACGCTGGCCGAGCACGACGACGCGCTGCTGGCCGCGTTCGTCGCGGACGAGACGGCCGTGCCCTACCCGCGGCTGCGTGCCGGGCTGGTCAGCCAGACCCGGCAGGGGCTGGTGCATCCGGTGTTCTTCGGGTCGGCCGCCACCGGTGCCGGCGTGGCCGGGCTGGCCGACGGCATCCGGGACCTGCTCCCCAGGGCCGCCGCCGAGGCAGGGGGCCCGGTCGCGGGCACCGTGTTCAAGATCGAGCGTGGCCCGGCCGGGGAGAAGGTCGCCTACGTCCGGATGTTCTCCGGCACGGTACGTGTACGGGACCGGCTGCGGTTCGGCTCGGAGGGCGTCGGTTCGGAGGGCGGCAAGGTCACCGCGATCCGCGTGTTCGACCGAGGCCCGGCCACCGCGCGGGAGCAGGTCGTGGCCGGGCAGATCGGCAAGCTGTCCGGCCTGGGCGGCATCCAGGTCGGCGACTCGCTGGGTGCCGGGAACGGGGCGGGGGAGCGCACCCACTTCGCGCCGCCGACGCTGGAAACCGTGGTCGTGCCCGCCCGCCTGGCCGACAGGGGCGCGCTGCGCGCGGCGCTCGGCCTGCTGGCTGAGCAGGATCCGCTGATCAACGTGCGGCAGGACGACGTGCACCAGGAGATCCTGGTCTCGTTGTACGGCGAGGTGCAGAAGGAAGTCATCCAGGCCACGCTGGCCGATGAGTTCGGCCTGCGGGTCGGGTTCCGCGAGTCCACCACGCTGTGCATCGAGCGGCCGTCCGGGCGCGGCGCGGCCGCCGAGTTCATGAGCGACGACGCCAACCCGTTCCGTGCTACCGCCGGGCTGCGGATCGAGCCCGCCGCGGCCGGCGCCGGGGTGCGATTCCTGCTCGGGATCGAGCCCGGCGCGCTGCCGGCCGCGTTCCGCAACGCCGTGGAGGAAACGGTGCGGGAGACGCTGCGGGAGGGCCTGTCCGGCTGGCCGGTGACCGACTGCACGGTCACGCTGACCCACTCCGGGTACACGCCGCCGCCCCCGTTCGGCTGGAGCAAATGGTCCACGTCGGCCGCGGACTTCCGCCACCTGACCCCGCTGGTCTTGATGACCGCGCTGCGCCGGGCCGGCACCCAGGTGTACGAGCCCATCCACCGGTTCAGCCTGGACCTCCCGGCGGATACGTTCGGGCTGGTGCTGCCGCTGCTGGCCCGGCTCGGCGCGGCGTACGGGGCGCCGCAGCCGAACGGCTCGTCATGCCTGGTCGAAGGGGACATCCCGGCCGCCCGGGTGCACCAGCTGGAGCAGCAACTGCCCGCGCTGACCCGCGGCGAGGCCGTGCTGAACTGCGCGTTCGACCGCTACCAGGTGGTGGCCGGGCGGCCCCCGGCCCGGCCGCGCTCCGATCACAATCCGCTGAACCGGAAGGAGTACCTGCTGCACGTGAAGCGGCGCGTCACCGGGCAGCGGGCCGGCGATGCCGGGTGATATAACCCGGAAACATGCTGGAAGTTAAGCGGCTGCACCTGGCCAGCCTGCGCGGAGTGGACGGCCGGACCTGGCCGGTGCATGGCTTCGTCGTCACCCACCCCGGCGGCGCGGTGCTGGTCGACACCGGCGTGGGCGGCCCGCAGGAATGGCTGGACGACTGGCGGGTGGTCAACCGCACGGTCGCGGACGCGCTGGCCGAACTGGACATGACGCCGGCCGACATCGGCCTGGTCATCAACACCCACCTGCACTTCGACCATTGCGGGCAGAACGCGGTCTTCCGGCACGCGCCGTGCTACGTGCAGCGCGCCGAGCTGGCCCGGGCCGAACGCGAGTCGCGGGACCTGTACGACTGGTTCGGCTTCGCCGGTGCCCGCTTCGAGCTGGTGGACGGCGACGCCGAGATCCTGCCCGGCCTGTCCGTGCTGGCCACGCCCGGGCACACGGCTGGTCACCAGTGCGTGCTGGTGCGCACCGGCGCCGGCGCCGGGGAGCTGCTGATCGGGGACGCTGCCTACACGCCGCACCAGTACGCCGGCCCGCCCGACAACGAGCTGGTGGACGGCCAGGCCAGCGACCCGGTGACCTGGCGGCAATCGCTGGGCCGGATCCACCAGCTGGCCCCCGACCAGGTCCACTTCTGCCACCACACCGAGATCATCCACTCCTGACTCCGGGCCGCCCGGGCTGATCGTGGTCAGCCGGCCGGGACCAGCAGGTGGTAGAGCTCGACGGCCTGGCTCCGGCTGAGCAGGGTGATCTGGACCGCCCGGAGTGCGATCACCTGCTGCCGTGGCTGCGGGGCCTGCCAGAGCTTGCCGGCCACGCTGATGCTGGTGGCCTCGCCAGCGGCTTGGGCCCGCCTGGCGACCGAGGTCAACGCGGCCACGTCGGCAGCGGGAAAGGCCACCACGAACCCGTAGAAGGCGGGCCCCGGCTGGTTCCGGTAGGTGGTGACCGAGGAGACCGCCGCGGTAGTGACGGTTACCGGCGTGCCGACCGGCCGGTAGCACGCGACGCCCACTGGCGGCGTGGCCGGCCGGGGCGGCGTGGCCGCCGGGGCCGGGCTCCCCTGGACGGGCCGGAGGCGCCTGACGTGCGCTGCCGCGGCCCGCGGCACGTTGGGCTGCAGCCCGAAGAGGTCGACCGAGCCGCCCGGGCACTGTCCCGCTGCCGTGGGCGACTGCTTGCGCAGGACTTGCACAATGATCGGTGACCCCAGATGGCGGGCCGGCGGCAGGTGCACTGGCGCCGGGCCTGGCCCGAGCGGAGTGACCTGGCTGCAGCCGGCCACGGCGAGCCCGAGGCCGGCCGCGGCCAGGGCGCTGGCCAGGGCGGACAGTGCGCGGGGCGGGCACGGGAACGGCATGTCCTGTCCTTCCTAGGCCGCCGTGGGGCGGGGACGTGGCCGCGTGGGGATTGCTGTCTGGGCGCGGGCGGCGTCGGGGGCGACCAGCGCGACGGCGGCCAGCACGATGAGCAGTTCGGCCAGGCCCACGTTGACCAGGTGCGGGTCGTACAGCAGGCCGGTGAGCGTGGCGATCCGGTACGCCCCGGCGATGGCGGCCAGCAGAACCAGGGTCAGCGACCACACGCCCGAGCCCGCGGCCCGGCGCGACCAGGCCCGGGGCACGTGCGCCAGGCAGGCGAGCGCGACCAGGAGGCAGCACTGCCCGGCCAGGTCCGGCACCCAGGCGGAACCGCCGGCCGCCCGTAGGGTCAGCAGTGGGGCGATCACCACCAGGTAGCCGGCGGGCAGGGCCAGCAGCCAGGGCCAGCGCGCGACCGGCGGGGCGCCGGGGTGGAACGCCGCCATGGCCAGGACCAGGACCAGATTGAACAGGATCCACCAGGACCACGGCCCGAACGGCACCGGCATGACGCGGGTGAACTCGGCCTGCAGCAAAGCCACCAGGCCGGGGACGATGGCCAGCGCCGCGAGGACCCGGGCCGTGCGGTAGCGCCCGAAGACCAGCGTCACGAAAATCACGATCCAGGCGAAACTGACCACGTAGTACACCGCGTCCCAGACACCGCCGGGCGTGGCGGTCGCCAGGATCACGGGCGGTGCCGGGAGCCCGAACAGACGGCGGCTCCAGGTGGCCAGCACGAGCACGTTAAGGCCCAGCACCGCGTGCACCAGCAGCAGGGCCAGCGCCGCGCGCCGGATGGCCTGGCCCCAGGCGTACCGGCGCGCAGTGGCCGGGCCGCCCAGGTGCAGCCGGGCGGCCAGCCAGGCCACGCTGGCGACCTCCGCCGGGCTGGGCCCGGCCAGCTTGCTGATGTACTCATCCGCCGCCGGGTCGCCGGTCAGCCAGCTGTCCAGGAACGCGGCGGCCATGTCGTCTTCCCACCGCTCCCGGTACCAGCCAGGCAGCAGCCGGAGCACCCGCCGGTACCGCCGCTCCAGGTTGCTGCTCATCCGGCTGCTCCGGCCGCCGCCGGTCCCGTCTGGCTCAGCCTCGCCCGCACCACCCGGGCGGTGGCGGCGCGCAGTTCGGCTTCCTCTGCCAGCGCCTGCCGCCCGTCCTGGGTCAGCCGGTAGTAGCGGCGCAGCCGGCCGTCGTGTGCTTCCTCCCGGTCGGGCTCGATCAGGCCCTCGTCGGCCAGCCGGTCAAGCACCCCGTACAGGCTGCCGATCTTCAGCCGGACCCGGCCCTGGGACAGCTCGGCCACCTCACCCACGATGCCGTAGCCATGCCGCGGCTTATCAGCCAGCGCGGTGAGCACGAAGAACGCCTGCCCTGTCATCGGCTTATCAGGCATGCCACCAATATAATGGAAACCAGGATATCGGTCCAACTCAAAGTACGGCCCGGCGTCGGCCTCTGCAGGACCGGTCGGCAGCCGGCGCCAGTCAGCGCCCGCGCCGCCGTCCGGGACGCGCCGGCCGGCGGCCTGGTGGCGCGGTGTCCCGCCCCGGTCCGGCACGTGGGTGGACTTTTGCTGCAGAGCCGACTCACCGCCACTGACCCGACGCACAGGGATGCCTTCTCTGGCCGGCCCCACCAGCACCACAGACCCCACAACCCGCACGCCCCCGCGGCGCTGACCGGCGCAGCGGTGTGGTAGCAGCGGGATCAGGGGCGGGTGGCGAAGACGCTGGGTGGCGGGGCGGGGGAGGGCTGGGCCTCGGCGTCGGTGACTGGTTTCGCGCCTGCCGCGAACCGCTCCAGGTCGGCGCCGTGCACCAAGCGGCCGGGGAACGGGTCGCCGGCCGCGCGCCGGGCCAGCCCGGCCAGTGGCAGCTCGCTTTGGCTGGCCGCGAGCACCAGGTTGCCGAACCTCCGCCCGCGCAGCACACCCGGGTCGGCGATCAGGCACACCTGGGCGAACACCGAACCGAGCGTGGCCACCTGTGCGCGCGCATAGGCCAGCGGCGGCCCGTCGCCAATATTGACCGCGTAACAGCCGCCCGGGGTCAGCATCTGGGCCGCGGCCGCCGCGAACTCGGCCGAGGTCAGGTGGGCCGGTGTCCGCGCACCCGCGAACAGGTCCGCCACCACGAGGTCGAACGAGGCGGCCGGCAGCTGAGCCAGCGCCGCGCGGGCATCACCGACCCGGATCCGCACCCGGCCCGATCCGGTCCGGCCACCGCCACGGCGGGCGGGCTGGTCCAGTGGCAGCCACCGCCGGACCAGCGCGACCAGGGCGGCGTCGCACTCCACCGCCAGCTGGCTGGACCCCGGCCGGGTCGCGGCCACGTAGCGGGCCAGGGTCAGCCCGCCCCCGCCCAGGTGCAGCACCCGCAGCGGCTGGCCTGCCGGCCCGGCCAGGTCAGCCACGTGCCCCAGCCGCCGCATGTAGTCGAAATCCAGGTACTCCGGATCGCTGAGGTCCACATGCGACTGCGGGACGTCGTCCACCAGCAGCATCCAGGCCCCGGGCCGGTCGGCGTCGAGCAGCAACTCGGCCATCCCCGAGTCGACCGCCCGGCGGAAGGGCGGCCGGTCGTCGGCATGGGGCTGGCGCGGCATAACGACCAGTATCGCCCGGTCCGGCTACCGCCCGCCCGGACCGGCCTGGCTTACTTGTAATTCCCGCGCTTTATTTCCATTAATGGAAATTCGCCGTATTGATATTTTACTAATGCTTGGTGAATCAGCTACCCGGCGTACTGCTCTGCATTAGTGTCAGTAGCCCCGCTGGCCCGGTACGTCGGATGAAACGGGGTGTAATTCGGGCAGTGGGCAGTAATTCGGGGGGCCGGGATGATCCGGTGACCCACGGCATCTCAGTTACGTGAGAAGGGGGATTTGAGTGCCATCGTACGGAATTAAGGTTACGTCGTCGGCCGCGGTTCGCCGCACCATTCCGGCGGCATTGTGCGCGGCCGGCCTGGTGAGCGCATGGATGGCGGCCGCGCCGGGGGCCCAGGCCAGCACGCGGGCCGCCGCACCCAAGACCGTCATGCACACGGCCAACGCGGTCAACGCGAAGGCCGTGCTGGCCTACTGGACCCCAGCCCGGCTGCGCGCGGCCAAGTCGGTCGACGTGCTCGTGGCCGGGTCGAGGCCGCACGTAGTGCCGCCGGTGGCCAAGGCGCCGGGGAAGCCGGGGCACGTCGCAGGCGGACTGGCGCGTGGCCAGGGTGCGGCCGCCGCGCCGGCTATCCGGAGGGCGTCGCCCAACGCTTTCTCGTATCCGTACCCGTATGACAGCTTCACGCCGGCGCAGAGTCTGTGGCACACCTATCCCTACGAGGTGAACGGCAAGCTGTTCTTCAGCAACAACGGCGGCAATTACGTCTGCTCCGCGACGTCGGTCGCCTCGTCCAGCGGGACCAGTAACGAGAACGAGATCTGGACCGCCGGTCACTGCGCGGCGAACACCGACGGGACGCACCATTGGGACAGCTCAGCCCTCTTTATCCCGGCGTACAACGGGAACGTGGCGAACTTCGACCCGTTCGGTGAGTTCGTCTGGACCGGTGCTGCTATCACCACCTCGGCCTGGTTCAACAACAGTGACCTGACCGAGGACGAGGCCGCGATGCAGGTCCGGACGTCCAACACCACCGGGCGCACCCTCGGGCAGGCGGTGGGCTGGGACGGCTTCGCCTGGAACTACCCGGTCAACCAGCAGTTCGTGGCGTTCGGCTACCCGGCTGCGTCGCCCTACAACGGCCTCAACATGGTCGAGGACATCGCCGCGACCGCGGGCCAGGACGGCAACATCAGCGGCGCCAACGGGACCAGGCCGATCGTGATCGGCAACCCGATGACCGGCGGCTCCAGCGGCGGGGCCTGGAATATCGGCTGGACCAGTTCGGGCCCGGGTTACATCAACGGGCACAACGATTACAAGTACACCAACCAGCCGCTGGCGATGTACTCGCCGTATCAGGACACCCTGTCCAACACGGTCCGCTGCTTCAACAAGACAAGCTGCTGAACGCAGCGCGACCGCAGACCGGCGTGCCCGGGGCCCGCGACCGCGGGCCCCGGGCCGTCTGTCCTGGTCACGTTCTGGTCTAAGACGAAACCGTGCTGGCGCCGGCTGCGTCTTATCGACGCAGCATTCACCGGATGCCCAGAGCGGGGAGGTCCCATGGTGCGGAGCAGACGTGGCCGCCAGCTGGCGCTGGCCGTGGCCATGCTGGCCGCCGCGGCCGTCCTGATGGCCGGCTGCGGCCAGCCGGGCTCAACGCACGCCGGGGGTGGCCAGCTGCTGACCGGCCGGGTCGAGAAGCTGCCCGCCGCCGCGCTGTCACCGGAGCGGCTCGCCGCCGCCGAGGACGCCTTCGGCCTGGCCCTGCTGCGCCGGCTCTGCGCCCCGGCCCCGGCCGCCAACCTGCTGCTGTCCCCGGAATCGGCCGCCGAGGCGCTGGGCATGCTGTACGCCGGGGCCAACGGCCCGACGGCGGGCGCCGTCGGGCGGCTGCTGCACCTGCCCGCCTGGCAGCCCGGGCTGGTCGCCGCGCTGGACCGGCACACCGCCAGCCTGGCCGGGCTGCGCCAGCTTCAGGTCACCAACCACCTGTTCGAGCAGTCCGGGGTCCGGCCCACCCAGCGGGTACTGAACGACCTGCGCACCGCGTACCGCGCCGGCCTGTGGTCGGTGAATTTCGGGGATGAGCCAGCCACCACGAACAAGATCAACGGCGTCGTCGCCCAGGAGACCCACGGCCTGGTGCCGACGCTGTTCCCGGCCCCGCTGCCCGCGTCGACCCAGACCGTGCTCGAGAACACGGTCTACCTCAAGGCGCGCTGGGAGCAGCCGTTCCCGTCCACCGCCGCGGCGCCCTTCCACACGGGGGCCGGCCAGGTGGCCCAGGTTCCGATGATGAGCAACACCGGCCCGGTGGCCAGCTACCGCCGGGTGGCCGGCTGGCAATCGGCCACGCTGCCGTACGCCGGCGGGCGGCTGGCCGCGGTCGGGCTGCTGCCGCCCGCGCACGCGGCCAACTGCTCCGTGCCCAGCCAGGCCCAGTTGGCCGCGCTGACCACCACGGCGCCCGCCCAGCCGGCCGGGGTGCGGCTGCCGCGGCTGCATCTCAGCCAGACCTGGGCCAACCTGCAAACCACCCTGGCTGCCATGGGCCTGCCGCTGACCGGCGACTATTCCGGGCTGGGGCCACAGGACAGCCAGATCTCCGAGATCGTGCAGCGCGACACGATGACCGTCGACGCCAAGGGGACCACCGCCGCCGCAGCGACCGGTGTGGCGGTAGGCACCGCCGAACTGGCCGGGCCGTCGCTGGTGCTGAGCTTCGACCGGCCGTTCCTGCTGTTGCTGGAGGACACGGCCACGCACACGCCGCTGTTCCTGGCCTGGGTCACCAACCCCAGCCGGCCCTAGCCGGTGAGCGGCAGGTAGGTGAACTGCGGGTCGTACGCGCCGGAGTCGTTCTCGGCCACCGACACCAGCACCTGCCCGCTGCTGGCGGGCTGCTCGGGATGGACCTGCGCGTCGTAGGTGAGCTCGCCGGTCTGCAGCACGGACGGCGCCGGGTAGGTTCCGGTCAGGCTCCATGAGCCGTCCGGCGAACTGGCCGACAGCCGGCCGATGCTGTTGCTGCCGTACAAGTCGCCGAGCTTGGTGTACGCCACCCAGCCGGATCCGGTGTTATCCACCGCGATCGTGGTGCCCGCGTTCAGCGTGGCCGCGAACACGCCGTCGTGCAGCTGCCAGTCGCTCGCGGTACCGAGGTCGCCGAACGGGATCCAGGCCATGTCGCCCACGTGGCAGTCGGTGGCGCCGGTGCAGGACACCCCGCGGGTGCCCGCGATCCACCAGCCCAGGCTGGCCTTGGCCGAGCCGCTCCACACCTCGCCGGCCGGGCCGGGCAGCTGCACGATGCCCAGGTAGGCCAGCGTGGCCAGGCTGAACTCGGCGGCGTACGGGGCGCCGACGGTGACGCTGCTGCCGCTCTGGCTGATCCGGTTGCCCAGCACGTACACGGTCGACCCGTCCACCACCACCCCTTCGGCCCAGAAGAACGTGCCGTCGCTCCAGTTCGGGACCTGCTGCCAGGGGCCGCCGCCGTAGGTCGTGCCGTAGTGCCCGGCCAGCACCGTCCAGGTCGTCGCGCCGGGCTGCTGGACAGCGAACGCGTCATGCGGGTAACCGAGCGCGCCGGTCGTGCTGACCCCGTTGACCTTGGTGGTGTCGCCGAACACCCACAGCGCGTCGCCGGCGTAGCCGCCGGACGGTAACACCACCGAGGCGGCCACATCGGCACTGATGGCCGACGCCATGCCCGCGTCCAGTGCGGCGGCCGTGGGCGGTGTGGCCGCCCCGGCCGGGATTGCTAACGCCAGCGTGGCGCAGCCGCACAACGCGGCGGCCGCTGCGGCGATCCTCATCGGCTGGACCTCCCCGTTCTGCTTACAGAGTCCGGGCGGCGCGGGCGCCGAGCACCCCGCCCACCACACACAGCACCGCGCAGGCCACCGCGCAGGCGATCAGCGTTGGCCCGGCGCTGGACTTGCCCAGCACCGCGGCCAGCGCACCGCCGAGCGCCAGCACGGCGCCCCCGGCCGCGGTCAGCGGCGCGGCCACCTTGTTGGCCACCTTGAACGCCTGGTCGCTGCGCATCGTGGATGGCGTCCTGACCCCGGCGAAGCTGTTGCGCGGCAGCCGTCCCTGCCAGCTCGCCACGGCCAGCACGATCAGTACCAGGCCCACCACGATGACTAAGACCGCTGCCCCGATCATCCTTTGTTCCCCTCGTAGCAACGGCATCCCCAGACGCCGCTGCGGCCATTTTAGGCCGGTACCTCACGTTTAGCCGACCCCCCGCGTCTACTGGGCATGAGCACACAACCTGCCGAGCAGACCATGACCGCGCCCCCAGCCGGGGCGCAGTTCCGCTTCGAGCCCATCCGGGCGGGCATCCTGGACGGGATCCGTGCCATCGGGGCGGACGAGGCCGGCAACCCGCTGACCGTGCAGACCGACACGGGGGGCGGCAGCCCGCTGCGCTGCTGCCTGCGCGAAACGGTGCCCGGCGAGCGGGTGCTGCTGATCGCTTACACGCCACCCGGTGGGCGCGGCGGGTACGCCGAGCGCGGCCCGGTGTTCATCCACGCCGAGCCGTGCGACGGGTACCGCACCCCGGACCGGTACCCGCCTGGGCTGAGCCACCGCCAGCAGGTGGTCCGCGCGTACAACCGGGACGGCCGGATCGCGGACGGCGTGCTGGTCGAGGACGGCGAGCAGGCGATGACCGCGATCCGTGAACTGCTGGCCCGGCCGGAGATCACCCTGGTCCAGCTGCGCAACGTCGGTTTCGGCTGCTACAACTTCGCCGTCCGGCGGGGCTGACGGCCCGGCAGGCTGACCGTCAGTCTCCCAGCTGACGATCGCGCGGTCGAGCTCGCCACCGGATGACCTCAGCTATCCAACCGGAGGATGGTTTCCTGGATGTCCGCGTTGCGGCCGGTGGCGTACGAGATCTCGGTCCCGATGTC
>Ga0335083_10009068_pt1 | contig 12105 bp, 13 predicted proteins | sample Lox_Sample_42_FD_206716 | JGI IMG/M metagenome (GOLD analysis project Ga0335083, IMG submission 206716) | Soil microbial communities from Loxahatchee National Wildlife Refuge, Florida, United States - Lox_Sample_4.2 | ecosystem: Environmental > Terrestrial > Soil > Wetlands | place: USA... | reverse complement strand
ACGAGTAAGAGCAGACCTATTGGCGCGACGCGCGAGGCGGCGCGCTGTTCGAGTGCGGTGGTCATGGAGGGCATTTCCGCGGCTCGGCTCGTTTTCCTGATGCCCGCGCGGCACCGGCGTTTATCGACAGGGTGTCAAAACTGTTTGTGATACCTGATGAACCCAAATGCTCTGCAACCTTGTCGTAAAGCGCTCTGGCGGTGCGGTTGGTCTCCTGCGTGTGCCAATAGACGCGTCCGCAGCCTGAGAGCTTTGCCTGCCGATGGACTTCCTCGATCAGCGCGCGGCCGACGCCTTTGCGGCGCGAAGCTTCCGCCGTGAATAAATCCGGCAAGTAGCAGACAGGTTCGATCGCGATCGTCGAGCGATGAGAGAGATAATGCGTGAGTCCAAGCAGCGCGCCATTGCTCTCAGCGACCAGGCCGTGCACAAGTTCATTCGGCTACTTCAGGGAAGGCGAGTCCGATCCGTTTTGCTTGGTCGTAGGTTAGCTTCGACTTGGGCATCTCGACTGAACTATATCTGGGCATTCGGAGCGATGCGTCCCTTCGATGTATCCACGCTTCATTCTCCCTCCTGATGTGGAGGAAGGAACTCGTCGAACCGAGCGCTGGCGACATTTTACCGTCACCGGGAAATCAAGATCTCCCTCCGGGCCTCCCGCACACGCAATCGCAGCGAAGCACGACTCCAACGGTTCGCCTTGGTTGCGATCGACGTAATCAAGGCAGCCGTCGGCTCGGCCCGCGAGTGTCAAGACTCTTTGATGATGCCGCATGCGACGCGCGCTCCCGAATTTCCAGTCGGTTGCGTCTTGTAGTCATCCGGATCCTTGTGCACGATCACTGCCTTGCCGATGATATCTGTGGTTCCCGCACCAACCGTCATCGGGCTCAGCTCCGCCGTCAACGAGGCGTTGCCACTCGCGTCGGCAACGAGCATCGGCATGTCCCCGGCGTGGTGGTCCGGCGCGTTCGGATCCCCGTGCGCCTTGCCGGTCGGATTGAAATGGCCGCCCGCGCTCATTCCATCGCCTGAGCTGCAGTCGCCTTTTTCGTGGACGTGGAAACCGTGTGCACCTGGGCTAAGTCCGCTTACCTCGGCAACGACGGTAACCTTGTCTCCCTTCTGAGTGAACGTGACGGTGCCCGCGGCCGTGTTCCCCGCGGTCGGCGAGAGTGTGGCAACTGCGCTCATCCCCTGCGCCATCGATGTTGAACAAACACTGAGGACAGCACTCAACGCAAACCCAATAGCCGGCGCCTTCATGAATATCTCCTCAATCTATGCGATGGGTCTTTCGCAGAACTAAAGATTATCAACTGCTTAGGTGAATGTAAATAGGACTCATTTGCATTCTAGCCAAATTCTCGGTAGAATGCCCTCGCCTCCTCAGGGGGATCTCACTGCCACCATGCCCACCTCCACCGACCGTGTAGCTGCCCAGGAAATGGGCGACCCTGACAGACGTGGGACTGCGTTCCCGGGCCAGCTCATTCATCGACTACCGGGCTTGGCAGCGCGTGCACCGCGGAGGCGGCGGACCTAAGCCATGTACATCTGCCTTTGCAACGCGATCACCGAGCGCCAGATCGTCCGGGCCGCGGAGCTTGGTGCGCGCTCCCACGAAGACCTTGCCCGCGAGCTGGGCGTCGGAATCGGCTGCGGTCGCTGCACGTCGTGCGCGAAGACACTGCTTCACGAAACCGTCACGAAGCTCTGTGCGCCATCGCAATTGAAGCCGTCGATCGAGGGAGGGGACTAAGTGAAGGGCAACGCCAAAGTAGTAAAGCATCTGAACGAGGTATTGACGAACGAGCTCACGGCAATCGATCAGTATTTCGTGCACGCCAAGATGTTCGACAACTGGGGATTCGGCAGGCTGGGCGAGCACGAGCGCAAAGCCTCGGTCGATGAGATGAAGCATGCCGAAACCCTGATCGAGCGCATCCTCTTCCTCGAAGGCGTGCCGAACCTGCAGGACCTGCACAAACTCCTCGTGGGCGAGGACGTCAAGGAGGCGCTCGCCTGCGACCTCAAGCTCGAGCTTGCCGCGCATCCGGCCCTCAAGGCCGCCATAGCTGACTGCGAAGCTTGTGGCGATTACGTGAGCCGCGATCTCTTTCGCCGCATCCTCGATTCCGAGGAGGACCACATCGACTGGCTCGAGATTCAGCTCGAACTGATCGAGAAGGTCGGCATCGCGAACTACCAGCAATCGCAGATGCACGCCGATGAATGAGAGTCCCGTTTCTCTTCCAACCGGCTCGACGGGAGTCGCTTAACGGTGCTTGCTCGGCAGCTGCAGCGCCACCTGCGGCATTTCGCTTCGCTCTTGTTGTAATCCTGATGATCACCTGTCCGTGGAGCGGGAGGGCCGGCGCAGCGCCACCGCCGGTCACGGTCCCCGTTGAGCCCGAGACTTTCGCGCCCGCCGAGGGTGCGGGAGGTCCGTTCGGTTTTCTCGCTGGGATCGAGCGCAGCAACTACCTGCTCGGCGACATGTGGGGCCTTCGCACGCAGCTCAGCCGCTACGGCATGTCGCTGGCTGTGCAGGAGACGAGCGAGATCCTGGGAAATGTAAGCGGAGGCGCCAGGCAGGGCTTCGTATACGACGGCCTCACGCAGGCGGTCCTGCAACTCGACACGCAGCGGGCATTCGGATGGTACGGCGGGACATTCAACGCAAGCATGCTCCAAATTCACGGTAGCAACCTCAGCGCCGAGAATCTCCTTACCCTGCAGACCGCGAGCGGAATCGAGGCGCTTCCCGCCACGCGCCTGTGGGAGCTCTGGTACCAGCAGAAATTCCTGGAGGAGGACAGGCTGGATGTGAAAGTGGGCCAGCAGAGTCTCGATCAGGAGTTCATGGTGAGCCAGAACGGCCTGCTGTTCGTGAACACGATGTTTGGATGGCCGATGCTGCCGTCCGCCGACCTTCCTGCCGGGGGGCCGGCGTATCCGCTCTCCGCGCTTGGCGTGAGAGCGCGCGCGCGCCCGCGCGACTCGTGGACCTTTTTGGGCGGCGTGTTCAGCGGCACACCGGTCCCCGGGACCGGTGGCGATCCGCAGAAGCAGAATCCCTCGGGGACCAGCTTCCCCTGGATCGGCAGCCTCTTGATCGCCGAGATGCAGTACGCCTATCCCTCGCTCGGCACCATGCTCTATGCCGACCAAGCGGAACCCTTGCCGCGCGTCTACAAGCTCGGCGTCTGGTACGACACGTTGGCGTTTGCGGACCAGCGCTTCGACGAAAATGGTCTGTCTCTCGCAAACCCCCCAAGCACGGGCATTCCGCAGATGCATCGCGGCAATTACGCCGTGTACGCGGTCGTCGATCAGATGATCTGGCAGGACCCGCACGAAGCCGACAGGACCTTGAACATCTTTGTCCGGCCGATGTGGACACCTCTCGCCGATCGCAACCTGATCGACTTCAGCGTGAATGCCGGCATCACACTTCGTGAACCCTTTCTGCATCGCGACGACGATACTTTCGGTATCGGGGTGGGCTATGCGCACGTCAGTCGTCGCGCTGCGGCTCTGGACCGGGACACCGCGTTCTACACGGGCGCCTTCACGCCTGTGCGCAGCGGCGAGACCTTTATCGAGGTCACCTACCAGTATCAGGTGACGCCGTGGTGGCAGCTCCAGCCGGATTTTCAGTACGTCTTCAACCCCGGCGCCGGCGTGGCCAACCCGAATGCACCGACACAACGGGTCAAGAACGAGGCCGTTATCGGGCTCCGGACCAACATCCTCTTCTGAGGGAGCGCCGGCTCGGTAATGAAACTTCTTTCGCAGGTAACCGAAGGACTTGGATCTATGGCATCTCTGGCTCGCATCGGATCAGTTCTCTACCTGACATTGGCCGCACTGGCCGCCACAACGCTGTTCTGGGTCGACGCCTCAAAGGCGGCTGAAGGAGGCTTCCTGGAGACGATCCACCGCCACGTCACACGCATCTCGACCGTCCCCGACAACGGCGACCTCAACCCCTACGCCGTCGTCGTGGCGCCGGTGTCCGCCGGGAAGATCCAGAAAGACGATGTGCTGGTCACCAACTTCAACAACGTCTCCAATCTGCAGGGCACGGGCGGCACGATCATCGACTACAACCCCTCCAGCAAGAAAATGACCGTGTTCGCGAGTCTGTCGCAACGCCTGCCACAGTGCCCGGGCGGCGTTGGGCTCGGCACAGCGATGACGATGCTCAAGAGCGGATGGGTCATCGTCGGCAGCACACCGAGCACCGATGGCACCACCCGCACCAAGGGTGACGGGTGCCTCATCGTGCTCGACTCGAACGGGCAGTTCGTGACTGCCTGGACCGGGCCGAACATCAACGACCCGTGGGGCAACATGGCGACCATCGATAAGGGGACGACCGCCACGCTGTTCATCAGCATGGCCGGGTTCGACGTCCCTGGCCCGGACGTGCGTGATCCCGAGACGGGCTTCCCCGTGACGGTGAACAAGGCGACGGTGCTGCGAATCGAGTTGTCGATTCCCGAGGGCAAACCGCCGTCGATTGCGAGCGACACCGTGGTCGCGAGCGGCTTCGGCCAGCGCGCCGACCGGGACGCGTTCCTCATCGGCCCGACCGGGCTCGCTCTGGCTTCGGACGGCACGCTCTACGTCTCGGACGCGCTCGGCAACCGAATCGTGGCGATTCCCGAGGCGACCACGCGCACGACGAGCGCCGGAACGGGCCGTACCGTCACCCAAGATGGGCTGCTCAAACGTCCGCTCGCGATGGCGATGACGGCGAACGGCAATCTTCTCGTCACCAACGCCAAGAACGGCCAGGTGGTGGAAGTCGATCCACGCACCGGCAAGCAGCTCTACGCACAGTGGATCGACACCAACCAGGCGCAGTCCCCGCCAGGTAACGGCGACCTGTTCGGCATCGCCATGACACCCGACGGCAAGGGTTTCTACTACGTCGAGGACGATGTCAACACGCTGATGGAGGCGATGCGATGAGTCGCAAGGACGATCCAACGGCGCACGCCTCGCGCCGCGGCTTTCTTGCGATCACGGCCCGCGCAGCGGCCGCGGGCGCTGCGCTCGGTGCCGGTGTGCCAGCGGCGGCGATGGCTGAGGCAAAAGGCGACGCTCACCGTATCGCTTCCGGCAGGAAAGAAATCGAGCCGTTCTGGGGGCTGCACCAAGGCGGCATCGCGACCCCTGCGCAGCAGCACAGCTATTTCGCTGCCTTGGACCTCACCACCGGCAAGCGGGAAGAGGTGATCGCATTGCTACGGAGCTGGACTTCCGCCGCGGCGCGCATGGCCGCGGGCGAAACGGCCCAGTCGCTCGACGGCGGGTTGAACCCGGTCGCCGGCGATTCCGCTCCTAAGGCGAACGGCTACGAGGACGAGGAAAGACGCGATCCGCGCACCATGGCAGCCGATTCCGGCGAAACGCTGGGACTCGCGCCAGCTCGGCTCACCGTGACATTCGGTTTCGGCGCGGGGCTGTTCAGCAAGGACGGCAAGGATCGCTATGGTCTCGCCTCGGATCGGCCCGAGGCGCTCGTTGATCTGCCGAAGTTCGCCGGCGACCAGCTCGTCGAGGCGCAGTCCGGAGGTGATCTCTCGGTGCAGGCCTGTGCCGACGATCCCCAAGTCGCCTTCCACGCCGTGCGCCAGCTCGCGCGCCTGGCCCAAGACGTGGCGCAGATCCGCTGGGTGCAGACCGGATTCATTCCTGGATTCAAGACCGGCGAGACACCGCGCAACCTAATGGGATTTCGCGACGGCACCGTCAATCCATCGGTCAACGATGCGAAGGCGATGGACAGAATCGTCTGGGTTGGCAACGAAGGGCCCGCATGGATGCGCCGCGGCAGCTACGTTGTCGTGCGTCGCATCCGCATCGCCCTCGAGCACTGGGACCGCATGAAGGTCGCGTTCCAGGAAGAGACCGTTGGACGGCACAAGTACTCCGGCGCGCCGCTCGGCAAGCACAAAGAGTTCGACGCGCTGGATCTCGATACCACCGACAAGGACGGCAACCCAATCATCGCGGAGAACTCGCATGTGCGGCTTGCCGCAGCTGCCAGCAATGACGGCGCACAGATTCTCCGGCGTCCCTACTCCTACAACGACGGCGTCAACTTTACCGCCGAGCGCTGGCCACCCTGGCGCCAGGGATTGGAATACGACGCGGGCTTGTTCTTCGTCGCCTATCAGCGCGACCCGCGCACGGGCTTTGTCCGGATCTACACGAAGATGTCGAAGCTCGACATGATGAACCAGTTCGTCACCCATGTCGGCGGCGGGCTCTTCGCCTGTCCACCTGGACCGGCGAAAGGCGAGTTCATCGGACAGCGCCTCTTCGAGTCCGCATGAAGCCCGCGAACCGACAGCACCATGACGCATGGCGCAAATACGGCACGGCCATCGCGCTGGTTGCGCCGCCGATAACGACGACCTTCAGGCAACGGTTCTGGCGCGGGAGAATTCTTCCGCAATGCCTCGTGCCGGTCTTTCTCGCCACGCTCGCGCTCGGGGGCCCTGCTCTCGCCGAAGACGTCACGAATATCGAGGTGACGATCAAGGATCACCGCTTTTCGCCCTCCGAAATCCGCGTGCCCGCGGGAAAGCCGACCTTGCTTACGATCAAGAACGAGGATCCCACGGCCGAGGAATTTGATTCCTCGGCGCTCAAGGTCGAGAAGGTGATCGCTGGCGGCCGATCGGCGACGCTGCGACTGCGGCCGCTCGGTCCCGGTCGCTATCCATTCATCGGCGAATACCACCCGGACACTGCCCAGGGCGTCGTGATCGCCGAATAGGAGCATGCCGTCATGCTTGCTGCTCTCGTGATCGTCTTTCGGGAAATGATCGAGGCCGGCCTCATCGTCGGCATCGTGCTCGCGGCGACCAAAGGCGTTCCGCGGCGCGGCTTGTGGGTGGCCTACGGCTTAATCGGCGGCACCGCCGGCGCTTGTATCGTCGCGGCCTTCGCGGGTCAGATCGCCACCCTGTTCGAGGGCTCGGGCCAAGAGCTCTTCAACGCCTCGATCCTGCTCCTCGCCGTCGGCATGCTCACGTGGCACAACGTCTGGATGGCGAGCCACGGCCGCGTCATGGCCCGCGAAATGCGCCAGGTAGGCGTCGCCGTGGCGTCCGGCGAAAGGCCTTTGGGCGCGCTCGCGATCGTCTGCGGCGTCGCGATGCTGCGGGAAGGATCGGAGGCGGTCCTCTTCCTCTACGGCATCGCGGCGTCGGGCGGCACTTCGGCCGCCGGCATGATGGCCGGCGGCGCCCTCGGCGTGCTTGCTGGCGCCGCAGTCTCGGCGCTTATGTATTTCGGTCTCCTCAGCGTTCCCGCGCGGCATCTGTTTGCGGTCACCACCGGTCTCATCACCCTGCTCGCGGCCGGGCTCGCTTCGCAGGCCGTCGCATTTGTTCAGCAGGCCGGATATCTCGAGGTGCTGACCGGCACCGTCTGGGATACGTCTTGGCTACTCTCGGACGACAGCCTGATTGGGCGACTGGTCCACACGCTCATCGGCTACACGGCTCAGCCGAGCGGTGCGCAACTTCTCGTCTATCTCGTGACCATTGCCGTCATCATTGTCCTAATGCGGCTCGTTCGGTTTCCTCGCGCAAGTCAGGCCAAAGCGAGGGCAAGTTAACCTTCGCCGACCGCATCCCCCTCGACCTACCGGCACATGAACGGCTACAGCTCGCGCGCGTTCGGCCTCGAGGCGAAGAGCCCACTCTCGCCAACATCGTTGGCCGATGTCTCGCCTGAGATCTAGCTGCGCCAGATCCGCCCGTTCTAGAACAAGCAGTGGAGAAGGTAGTATCCACGTCGACGTAGCGAGCTTTCAGGGCAATATATACGCGCCCCGATATTTGTCGCAACATTGGCCTCGAAACGGACTTTGCGGGGGATGCCATGGAACGCATCACGATGTCAATCGACGACGCGCTGGCGACGCAATTCGACGCCTTGAGTCCAACTGAAGATTCAACGCGGCATCGCGGTCAGCCGCAACAGTCCAGCAACCCCCGGATTAGCACTCATCGTCCACGAGCTCGTAATCGCAAAGATCTTCGAGAACCGAATGTAGCTCGATCGTAAACCACTTCCGGAACAAAGCGAGCGTACGATTCTGTGGCCACGCGGCTTCGTCGGTATGCCAACCGAAGAGCTCGCGTTCGAAAACTTCAGCGAAAACGCGGCCCAGGACTTTTTGGGCCTCGTTGTCATCGTCGAACTGAGGGATAAGGTAGACAGTCTGCTCGCCCTCCACGTTCGGGACGAGACCCGAATCATCGACCTGCGCCGCCCAATCCAGAAACGGCTGTCTTGGACGCACGATAAGAACGGCTCGATTCAACATGACTGGTACCCAAAGCGATGGTGCGATCCGTCGATGGTGCGGCCCGCGCGTTGACCGTCCGCTCATGGAACGGTTGGTGCTTCCCCGTTCGCGGTTGCCGATCCTCAAGGGTCACTGCACGGCAAGGTGCACGCGTTTGCCGATACGCGTCAACATGCCGACGAGTGCATCGATCGTGAACTTTTCGACTTTGTGATTCACGACGTCGGAGACGCGGGGCCGCGTAACGTGCAGGACCTCGGCCGCTGCGGCTTGCGTGGCGTTCGTTTGCTTCATCCAGTCGGCAATCTCGTCCATAAGCTGTTGTTTCAGTCGAATCGATTCATCGATCTGCGCGTCCGCATGAGCAAGCAGGCGCTTTGCCTCTTTCGGCGGGAACCCGAGATCCAGGAAGACGTTGCCACCAACGTTGGTCCGATGACGGGACTTCGTATCAACCTTCATTCCGATGCTTTCCTTTCTGCGACCACAGCGCGGTAGCGCACCCTGGCAATTGCGATATCGCTTCGCGAGGTCTTGCGAGTTTTCTTCTGGAAGCTGTGAAGCACGTAGATGGCTTCGTCGAACTTCGCCACATACATCACCCGGAACCACCCGTCCTGCAAATCGATTCGGATTTCGTTCACGCCCAACCCTGCTTCCGAGAATGGCCGCCAATCATCGGGTAATTCCCCACGCTGCAGCTTACGCAGTTCATAGCCTGCCCGTCTTCGGGCGGCTTCGGGAAACTCCCGCAGATCCTCAAGTGATGAGCCCCGCCAGTCGATAGGCTTGTCCATCAAGAGCGTATTGTATCAGATTTTATACAGGCATTGCCCGTTGGAGGCCTGCTGCTGCCGAGCGGGTGCCGTTGCCACGCTCGCGAGAGTGATGCCTTCGTGTCGCTGCGACAATGCGAGCCGACCACACAACGGAGGAGCCCACTAATGCCTAGGACCCGGACCCCGGGAATAACGATCAACGCGGCCAGCGAGCGCATTATCGACAAGGAGCACCGCAGCGTGCGGATCTACGTGCGGCTCGGCCCAGTCGGCGAAGAAGAGGCCGAGCAGCGGCTCGCCGCTGAGATAGGGCGTGTCGAGCAGGAACTACAGCGAAAGGCCGGCCGCCCGCGCTTCGCCGATGCAGCGACGCGCGACCTCGAGGAGTCTCACGATCTGCGGTCAGCCGATGTGACCGCGTGGCACGTTCGCTTGCTCAGTCGGTACATTGGCACACTCGAGCTCCACCGGATACATGACCGTACCCTTGAGGGTTTCATCGCCGATCGATTGGCCGAGGGCGTTACGGCCACGACGATCAATCGTAGCCTCGAGGTCGTCCGCACGACTCTCAACCGTGCTGCGCGTGCGTACCGCGACGACGACGGTCGCCCCTGGCTCGAAGGTATGCCGCCACTGATCACGATGCTTAAGGAAACGCGGCGCTTGCCCTACCCCATCACCTGGGAGGAGCAGGATCGGCTCTTCCCGAAGCTTCCCGCTCGGCTCGCGCGAATGGTTCTATTCGCAGTCAACACCGGATTGCGTGACAGCAATGTGTGCGGACTGCAGTGGACGTGGGAGGTTCCAGTGCCCGAAATCGGTCGCAGTGTGTTCGTGATCCCGCCGGAAGCGTTCAAATCGAAGCGCCCGCATGTCACGATATTCAACGATGTTGCTTGGTCCAGCAACGCGGACAACATCCCATCTGGGTCTTTCCATATCGCGGGAGAGCGGTTGCCACGATGAACAACACTGCCTGGCAGCGTGCGCGACGCGAGGCCGGGCTACAACCGGTCCGCATCCATGACCTGCGGGCCACGTTTGCCTCTCGCCTGCGTGCGGTCGGCGTATCGATGGAAGATCGCGAAGTTCTCCTCGGCCACGCCAACCATTCGATGGCTGGACATTACGCGAGCGCCGACGTCGGTCGGCTACTCAAGCAGGCGAACTTGATCTTGAATCGCGAGGAGCCGCGCACTGTGTTGCGCGTCGCAAATGCTGGAGCGGGCCTGTGGATAAAAGGTCCTGCAAAGGTCCCGCAGCGAGAGAAACGAGCGAATTTGCGGCTCGTAGCCCTTTGAAAAGTGGCGCGCCCGGCGGGATGAATCTGGGCACTGGCGCGAGGTCGTTTCGGTCTAGTGCAGCCGTTGATCGCTCCCGTCTCGGGCAATGTGTGTTCCGAGGATAGGTTGCGCGGGATCGCAACCCGACCTCGAAGTGTGTACTTATCAGATAGTTAACGCGGAGACTCGCGGTAGCATTCAAATCAAGCGAAAGGACTCCTCCGTCGACCGGTTCCGGATCTGTCTCAACCTATGAAACCGTACGCTCGTTTAACGATTCTGTCCCCCGACTGGTCTCCAGCGCATAAGTCCCTAGAAATTGTAGAGTAGCCCGAGACGGAACGAACGGCTTTCCATCGGGTGAAAGAGGATGTCGGCCACGCCCTCCGGCGGCTCTCCGGGCAATCGCGACGTGTAGTAGTAGGCGATGTCGTTGGTTTTGGCGTTGAAGAGATTGAACACATCGAAGCGGATGCGCGCGTTCGGGTTGAGCTGATAGGTCGCCTGCAGGTTGAATACGGTGGTTGAATTCGACCTGATGCTGCCATCCTGGGTCAGGTAGCGCGGACCGAAGTAGCGCCCGAAGATGCTCGCGGTCCAAAGGCCCAGGTTCTGAACGGTGACCCCCGCTTGGGCGGTAGCCTGCAGCGCCTCGGGAATGTAGTTCCCGTCCGGATTGTTGCCGGTGAAGCGCGCTTTCGTCCAGGCGAGGTCGAGATCGAGCAGCAGCCAGGGCAGCGGCGTGTAGTGGTTCGACCATTCGACGCCGATGCGCTTCGAAGGCAGGCTGGCCTCCGTGGTCCCGGTGTCTCCATCGAATACCAGCTCCGAGTCCAAGTGCAGGTACCAGAACGCAATCGAGGATTGAAGGTTGGGTACATATTCGCTACGCGCGCCAATCTCGGCGCCCTTGGCTCGAACCAGCGGGGTCGCGGGTGAGACGGGCTCGAGCGTGCTGGGATCGACTGTGGAGAGGACCCCGCGCGCGTCGTTGCTGTGCAGCCCCTCCCCGGCATTCAGGAAGAGCTCGGTCTTGGCCCACGGCCCGAAGATGAGCGACAGCTTGGGAAGCCCGATCCCTGCTGTCGTGCTGCCGGAGTTCTCGGGGATGTTGCTCGCGACCTCGAAGTGGTACTCCTCGCCGCGAACGCCGACGATGCTTCGGAACCAGTCGGCCCAACGCGTCTGGTTCTCGAAATAGACGCCGTAGCTCGCCTCGCGGACGTCGTCCTGCCGCACCGTGTCGAGCCGCTGCCGTTGTACCGTGTCGTAGATGCCGACCGGGTTGATCCGGTCCTGGCGAATGTCCCAGCCGAGCGTGTTCTGCATCGGGTATCCGAAGATGGTGTCGAATCTTGTCCAGCTTCCATTCCAGCCGTAGATCTTGCGGTTGTCGTACTGATTGAACTGGTCGCCATCGACGGGGTTGTTGAGGTAGAAGGTGAAGTTGGAGAAAAGGTTTAGGTAGTATCCAATCCCGTAGGCCGTCGTCTGCAGCGTCCCGCCGGCAAGCGGGGTCGAATAGTCCACCGACAGGCTGTAGCGATAGCTCTGGCCGCCGTCGCTGGGATCGAGCGAGCCGAAACGGTCGATCAGACCTTCGTCGACGGCACGCAGCGGAATCTGGTTCGTGGCCGTCCACTTGCCGTCGTAGCCCATCGCGGTCACGGCCAGTTGTCCGTCGCCAAGCGGCATC
>Ga0335083_10009065_pt1 | contig 12106 bp, 11 predicted proteins | sample Lox_Sample_42_FD_206716 | JGI IMG/M metagenome (GOLD analysis project Ga0335083, IMG submission 206716) | Soil microbial communities from Loxahatchee National Wildlife Refuge, Florida, United States - Lox_Sample_4.2 | ecosystem: Environmental > Terrestrial > Soil > Wetlands | place: USA... | reverse complement strand
CCCCACAGCTCGCCGTTGATGAAGTTGCCGAGGCGCCCTGCAGCGAGGCCGGTGGGCACCATCGGCGCGACGAAGTCCGTCACCTGCAGCCACGTGCGGCCACGCTGCCACGCGAACAGGATCATCGCAAAGGTCACCCCGAGGAAGCCGCCGTGAAACGACATGCCGCCTTCCCACACCTTGAAGATGTCGAGCGGATGCGCGAAATACCAGCTCGCCTTGTAGAACAGCACGTAGCCGAGGCGGCCGCCGAGGATCGTGCCGAGCACGCCGTAGAACAGGATGTCGTCGATGTCCCTCGCGGTCCAGCCCTGCGCGGCCACGTACGGCAGGCGCAGGCGCAGACGGCCGATCACGATCGCGAGAATAAAGCCGACGAGATACATGAGGCCGTACCAGCGCACGGCGAGCGGCCCCAGATGAATGGCGACGGGGTCGAAGTTCGGGTGGATGAGCATCGTGGAGTGAGGTCTTGTCGGCGATATCAGGTGAAATCGGGTTGTAAGCAGTGCGGCGCGGCTCGCAAAATCAGGCCGGGCACATTGGACGTTTGCAGGGCGGCGAGGTTCGCCGCCAGCGCGTCACGGCGTGACATTATCGCCGACGCGAGGGTGCACGAGCCGAAATGCACGCTTCGCGCGCGCGCCGAATGTAACCGCGACAGATGAAAAACCCGTGTGTGGCCGAGCCTGGTACTACTTCGTCTGCCGTGCGCCCACCGTCCCCGCGTGCGCGCGCACGATTTCGATAAACGCCGCGAGCACCGGGCTCACCTCCGCCGAGCGCCACACGAGCCCCGTTTCGATCATCGGCACGGTCCCGGCCAGCGGCCGGTACACGACGCCCGTGCGCCGCAGATGCCGCAGCGACTGCGGTACGAGCGCCACGCCCATGCCTGCGGAGACGAGGCTCACGATCGTTTGCATCTGGATCGCCTCCTGGCCGACGACCGGCGCGAGGCCAGCCGCGCCATAGCAGTCCATGATGGTGTCGTAGAAGCCGGGGGCCAGATGGCGCGGAAAGACGACGAGCGGGACGTCGGCGAGTTCACGCAGGCTCACGGGTTCGTCGATCCAGTCCGCGCCGGTCGGGTCGATGGGGTCGATGGCGCTGGTCGGGCCAGTCGCGCCCGCGAGCCGCGCCGACAGTTCCGACGGCATGGCAACCACCAGCGGCTCGCGCGCGATCGGCAGGTAGGAGAGCTGCGCCGCGTGGCGCGGCGGCAAGGGTGCGATCACGAGGCCCGTATCGATGCGCCCCGCCACCAGTTCTTCCACCTGCACGTCGCTCGTGGCTTCGGCCAGTTGCAGGCGCACGCGCGGATAGCGCGCGCCGAAGTCGCGCAGCAGGAGCGGCAGCAGCCCGTAATCGGCGGTCGAGACGAACGCCAGCGCCAGCACCCCCGCCTCGCCGCGCGCGAGGCTCTGCGCGAGCGGCCGCAACGCTTGCGCCGAGGCGAGCAGGCGCCGCACCTCGGGCAGCAGGTCGGCGCCCACCGCCGTCAATTCGACCGAGCGCCGCGTGCGCGCGAACAACTCCACGCCCAGCGTCTCCTCCAGCGCGCGGATGGCCTGCGAGAGCGGCGGCTGCGTCATCGAAAGCCGCGCCGCCGCGCGCCCGAAATGCTGTTCCTCGGCGACGGCCACGAAGTAGCGCAACTGGCGCAGATCGGGGATCGTCGAACTCATCGGCATCGTGCCCGCATTGATATGTTTTCCGACTCAATAGACCACGAATAATATATTAGACATCCTTCTCGCGAAATCGCATGCTTCTACGCACATGCCGGCGCGTCCCCACAAGAGCCCACCCAGGCCCGGCATCCGAGACAAAGCCCACCGGAGGTCCCCATGCCCTATAACCGTCGTTCGAAGCACATCACGCAAGGCGTCGCCCGCTCGCCGAATCGTTCGATGTATTACGCGCTCGGCTACGAGAAGGCCGACTTCGACAAACCGATGATTGGCGTCGCCAACGGTCATTCGACCATCACGCCCTGCAACGCGGGCCTGCAGCGGCTCGCCGACGCGGCCGTCGCGGCCATCAAGCAGGCGGACGCGAACCCGCAGACCTTCGGCACGCCCACCATCTCCGACGGTATGTCGATGGGCACCGAGGGCATGAAGTATTCGCTCGTCTCGCGCGAAGTCATCGCGGACTGCGTCGAGACCTGCGTGCAGGGCCAGTGGATGGACGGCGTGGTCGTGATCGGCGGCTGCGACAAGAACATGCCGGGCGGCATGATCGCGCTCGCGCGCATGAACGTGCCGGGCATCTACGTGTACGGCGGCACGATCCGCCCGGGCAACTGGAAGGGCCGGGCGCTCACGATCGTCTCGGCGTTCGAGGCCGTCGGCGAATTCACGGCGGGCCGCATGACCGAGGAAGACTTCGAAGGCGTCGAGAAGAACGCATGCCCCTCCACAGGTTCGTGCGGCGGCATGTACACCGCGAACACGATGAGCTCGTCGTTCGAGGCGCTCGGCATGTCGCTCCTGTATTCGTCGACGATGGCCAACCCCGACGAGGAAAAGGTCGACTCGGCGGCGGAGTCGGCGCGTGTGCTCGTCGAAGCGGTCAAGCAGGACCTCAAGCCGCGCGACATCATCACGAAGAAGTCGATCGAAAACGCCGTGGCGCTCATCATGGCGACGGGCGGCTCGACCAACGCCGTGCTGCACTATCTGGCCATTGCGCACGCGGCGCAAATCGAGTGGACCATCGACGACTTCGAGCGCATGCGCAAGAAAGTGCCGGTGATCTGCGACCTGAAGCCTTCGGGCCAGTATGTCGCAACCGACCTGCACGAGGCCGGCGGCATTCCGCAGGTGCTCAAGATCCTGCTCGACGCAGGCCTGCTGCACGGCGACTGCATGACGATCACGGGCAAGACCATCGCCGAGGAACTGAAGGACGTGCCGTCGAAGCCGCGCGCCGACCAGAAGGTGATCTTTCCCATCGCAGAGGCGCTGTACAAGGAAGGCCACCTCGCCATCCTCAAGGGGAACCTCGCGACCGAAGGCGCCGTCGCCAAGATCACGGGCCTGAAGAACCCGGTCATCACGGGCCCCGCACGCGTGTTCGACGACGAGCAGAGTGCTCTCGAAGCGATCCTGGCCGACAAGATCCAGGCCGGCGACGTACTCGTGCTGCGCTATCTCGGTCCGAAGGGCGGGCCCGGCATGCCTGAAATGCTCGCGCCGACTTCAGCGATCATCGGCAAGGGGCTCGGCGAATCGGTGGGCTTCATCACTGACGGGCGCTTCTCGGGGGGCACCTGGGGCATGGTGGTCGGGCACGTCGCGCCGGAGGCGTTCGAAGGCGGCACGATCGCGCTCGTGCAGGAAGGCGATTCGATCACCATCGACGCGCACAAGCTCCTGCTGCAACTGAACGTGGACGACGCCGAACTCGCGCGCCGTCGCGCGGCGTGGAAGCAGCCGGCGCCGCGTTACACGCGCGGCGTGCTGGCGAAATACGCGGCGCTCGCGCGGCCGGCGAACGAGGGCGCGGTCACGGGCTGAGCCGCAACGCTTGCGTGCGCGGGGCGGCCCGCGACGAAAAAGGGCGCGCGTCCTGGACGTGCGCCCTTTGCTTCTATAATGCGACGACACAGCCGGCGCCCAAGCTGGCGGAGACCAGTATGAAACGGAAGTCGCAAGCGAAGAACAAGACAGCGACGCTCGCCGCCGCGCTCGCCATAAGCGCGCTCGGCGCTCTGACGTTCGGCGCAGCCCCGGCCCGCGCGCAGGACGCTCCGACGGGCCTCGCGCTCGCGCAGCAACAGAACTGCATGAGCTGCCATTCGGTGACACGCACGTTCATGGGCCCCCCGCTGCGCGATATCGCCGCGAAGTACGCGGGCAAGCCCGAGGCGCAAACCTATCTCACGCACAAGATTCTGGAAGGCAGCAGCGGCGTGTGGGGCACCGTGCCGATGCCGGCCAACACGCAGTTGAATCCGGGCCAGGCGGCCACGCTCGCGAACTGGATCCTCACGCTGAAATGAGGCCAACGGCTCGATGACGTGGGCGCGCGGCGCATTGCGCCGCCGCGCATGCCATGCAATCAGGCCGAAGGCGGATGACCCGCGCGCGCCGCCAGTTCTTCGCGAACAGCGGCCTTCACCCACACCTTGAGCTCGGTTTCGAGCGCGAGACCGATTTCGCGCGACACCTGGCCCACGAGCCAGGTCGAATGTTCCTGCATCGCGGCACTGCAGCGCGCCTCGATCACGGCGCGGCCTTCGCCCGTGAGCCAGGTCATGCAGCGGCCGCGCAAGCGTTCCACCAGGGCGTCGGCGTCGTGGGCGAACAGACCCTCGGGTTCGGGCACGCTCGCCTTGACGGAAGCGGCCACCGCGGCGCGCGCCCGCTCCACACTGCTCGCGCGCAGCGGGTTGCCGGACACCAGAACGTCGCTCAACAGCGGAATTGAAACCTCTTCCTTGTCGTGCAAGCCGGACACGATTGCCTCCATCGATCGAAGAGCGGTGCGGCCTCAGCCGCCCTGCTTGTAGTTGTTGAGCGCGTAACCGCGGTCGCGGTAGAAACGATAGCGCTCGCGGCCCGACGCGAGTTCGTCGGGCGCATCGCCGATCACCTCGAGCAGGCGCTCGAAGCGCGCGAACTGAGGCGGCACCGCCGCGCCGAGGTTGAGCAGCACGCGATGATGCGGCGCACGCTCCAGATCGGCCGCCAGCACGATGGGCGTCGTGACGGCGTGCGGACTTTCGGCCATGCAGTGCGGCACGAACTCGAGCGGCGCGAACGTCCACAGCATCTCGTCGAACGCGCGCAGGCGCGCAGGCTCGGCCAGCACGACCGCCTGCTCGCCCGCCAGATAAGCCTTGCGCACGAGCCGGCACGCATACAGCAGCGAGTCGCCGACGTTCGTGTGGAAATCGATACGCGTCATGCCCGGGCCACCTCGCCCACCGTCACACGCGTCGCAATCGTCGTGCCTGGCTTCATTGCGCCGAGCGAGCGTCCGCGGCCCGGTCGATCAGGAACTGCGCGAGCAGCGGCACGGGGCGGCCCGTCGCGCCCTTCGCCGCGCCGCTCTTCCATGCGGTGCCCGCAATGTCGAGGTGCGCCCACGGGTAGCTTTCCGTGAAGCGCGAGAGGAAGCACGCCGCCGTCACGCTGCCCGCCGGACGCCCGCCGATGTTGGCGAGGTCGGCGAAGTTCGACTTGAGCTGTTCCTGATACTCGTCGTCGAGCGGCAGGCGCCAGGCCGGATCGTTCGCTTCGCGCGATGCGTCGAGCAGCTCGCCCGCGAGCGCGTCGTCCTTCGAGAACAGGCCGCTGTTGTGATGGCCGAGCGCGATAATGCACGCGCCCGTGAGCGTGGCGATGTCGATCACGGCGGCCGGCTTGAAGCGCTCGGCATAGGTGAGCGCATCGCACAGGATCAGGCGGCCTTCGGCGTCGGTGTTGAGCACCTCGACGGTCAGGCCCGACATGGTCGTGACGATGTCGCCCGGTTTGGTGGCGTTGCCCGCGGGCATGTTCTCGCAAGTCGGGATGATGCCGATGACATTCAGCTTGAGCCCCATTTCGGCGACCGCGCGCATCGTGCCGAGCACCGAGCCCGCGCCGCACATGTCGTACTTCATCTCGTCCATGCCCTCGCCAGGCTTGAGCGAGATGCCGCCCGTGTCGAACGTGATGCCCTTGCCGACGAGCACGATAGGCGCGGCCTTGGCGCTTGCGCCCTGATAGTGCAGCACGATGAACTGCGGCGGCTCGACCGAGCCCTTCGTTACCGAAAGAAACGAGCCCATCTTGAGCGCTTCGATCTGGCGCTGGCCGAGCACCTCGACCTTGAGCTTCCAGTCGCGCGCGAGCTTCTTGGCCGTGGCCGCGAGATAGGTGGGCGTGCAGACGTTGCCCGGCAGATTGCCGAGGTCGCGCGTGAGATCCATGCCGTTGGCGAGCGCCGCGGCCTGCTTCGCCGCGAGTTTCGCGGCTTTCTCGTCGGCGGCGTCGATGCTGAAGACCACGCGCTTCAACGCGCGCTGCGCGACGTCGGGCTTGCTCTTCATTTGCGTGAAGCGATAGGTCTCGTTGCGCAGCGCGAGAATGGCCGTGCGCACGCACCAGTCGCCCGTGCGCTCCTTCACCGGCAGTTGCGCGAGCGAGAACGTGACCTGCGCGATTTTCGTGCCGAGGATCACGCGCCAGGCGGCCTTGACGGCGTCGCCGTAGGCCTTCTGGCCGAAGGCGTCCTGCTTGCCGAGGCCCACGAGCAGCACGCGCGAAGCGCCGATGCCGCTCACTTCCGGAAGCAACAGTGTGGAGCCGGCCTTGCCGTCGATGTCGCCGGCCTTGACGACGCGCGCGATTGCGCCGCCAATGGCGCTGTCGATCGTGAACGCCGCGCCCGAGAGGGTTTGCGCCTCGAATACGCCGACCACGATGCAGTCCGACTTGCCGGTCAGGAAGGAGGCCTCCCCGCCTTTGCTCCAATCACAGGCTTTTATGCTAAAGTCCATCGCGCTTGTCCTCGGATAAAATCAGGGCTTAGGATGAAAGCCGCAATTATCCGCTATTTTTCCCGTGGCGGCTCCTGGGTGGTTGCGCGAGCTGCGCGCCCCCGGCATGGGCCCGCCGCCCTGCCCATCTAGAATGATCTTCGAACGTTCCCTGCAGCGCGAACTCGCGTACACGGCCGGCGCCGTGTTCATGGTTCTGCTCACGATCATGCTCACGACGATGATGATCCGCATCGTCGGCTTCGCGGCGTCGGGCCAGATCGACCCGCGCGACGTGCTGGTGCTGATCGGCCTCACCGTGATCGGCTACATGGCCGTGATGCTGATCGTCACGCTCTTCGTGTCGATCCTGTTCGTGCTCACGCGCTGGTACAAGGATTCCGAGATGGTCGTGTGGCTCTCCTCCGGAGTGAGCCTCACGCGCCTCATCAAGCCGATCGCCGTGTTCTCCACGCCGATCATCCTGCTCGTGGTGTTCTTCGCCTTCGTCGGCTGGCCGTGGTCGAACGCGCAGAGCAAGCTGATCCGCGCGCGCTTCCAGCAGCGTGACGAAGTGTCGCTGCTCGCGCCCGGCCAGTTCCGCGAGTCGCCCACTACCAACCGCGTGTTCTTCATCGAGAGCATGAGCCCAGACCAGGCGCACGTGGAGAACGTGTTCGTGACGAGCACGGAGAACGGCAAGGTCAACGTGATCGTCTCGAAGACGGGCCACACGGAAACCATGAAGAACGGCGACCGCTTCGTCGTGCTCGAAAATGGCCGCCGCTACGACGGCGAACCCGGGCATCCCGACTTTCGCATCAGCGAGTTCCAGCGCTATGGCGTGAAGATCACGAGCCAGCCCGTGGTGTCCACGCCGTCGGCGAGCACCACGTCCACGCCGGGCCTGTTGCGCCATCCGACCCGCGACAATCTCGGCGAGCTCGCGTGGCGCGCCGGCCTGCCGCTGATCGCGATCAACCTGATGCTGCTCGGCATTCCGCTCGCCTATCAGAACCCGCGTCGCAGCCGCACAATCAATCTCGTGATGGCCGTGCTGATCTACCTCACCTATTCGAACCTGCTCAACGTCGTGCAATCGCAGATCGAGCAGGGCAAGATGTCGTTCGGCGTCGGCCTTCTCGCGCTGCACGTCGTGGTGTTCGCGCTCGTCGTGTTCATCTTCTGGATGCGCGTGCGCAACCGGCCGCTCTTCACGCGTGCGATGTTCCATCGCGCGCCCCAGGGGAGCTGACCGATGCGCATCTACGAGAAATACTTCGCTCGCCAGGTCTACCTGACGTTCATCTTCATCCTGTTCGCCTTCTCCGGCCTGTTCTTCTTCTTCGACCTCATCAACGAGCTGAACTCGGTCGGGCACGGCAACTACAAGTTCCAGTACGCCGTGCTGCGCGTGGCGCTGCAGGCGCCTTCGCGGCTCTACGAGATCATTCCGGTCGCGGCGCTCATCGCCACGATCTACGTGTTCGCGCAAATGGCCGCGAACTCGGAATACACGATCTTTCGTGTGTCCGGCCTCGCCACGCGGCAGGCGCTCGGCTCGCTGCTGAAGATCGGCATTCCGCTCGTACTCCTGACCTATGTGATCGGCGAAGTGGTCGGGCCCTACACCGACCAGCTCTCGGAGCGCGTGCGTCTCGAGGCGCTCGGCTCGGCCGTGTCGAGCAATTTCCAGTCGGGCGTCTGGGTGAAGGACACGCTCACCGCGCGCGCCGACGGCGAGCAGGTCACGCGTTTCGTCAACGTCGGCGAGCTGCTGCCCGATGCGACGATCACGAACGTGCGCATCTACGAATTCGATTCGCTGTTCCGGCTCACCAACGTGCGGCTCGCGAAGAGCGGCACCTATCAGCCGCCGGGCCACTGGCTGCTCAAGGACGTGACCGACACCCAGCTGATCGGCGTGCCGCCGCCGCAAAACCAGCCGGTCGACGCGCTCAACCCGGTCTATCGCGCGCAGCAGACTTCGGCGCCCGAATACTCGCTGCGCTCGGAGCTCACGCCGAACATTCTCTCGGTGCTGCTCGTTTCGCCCGACCGCATGTCGATGTTCAATCTGTTCCGCTACATCCAGCATTTGACGGAGAACCATCAGGACGCGCAGCGCTACCAGATCGCTTTCTGGCGCAAGCTGCTCTACCCGTTCGCCGTGTTCGTGATGCTCGTGCTTTCGCTGCCGTTCGCGTATCTGCACACGCGCGCGGGCGTGGTGGGCATGAAGGTGTTCGGCGGGATCATGCTCGGCATGAGCTTCCAGCTCGTCAACACGCTGTTCTCGCACGTGGGTACACTGAACACCTGGCCCGCGCCGCTCACGGCGGCGACACCCGGGCTCATCTACCTCGCCGTCGGCCTGATCGGGCTGAAATGGGTCGACCGGCACTGACTTTGCGGGCATCGGCAGGCATGGGCACCCACGGCATGATCCTCTTTGGCCACGGCGCGCGCGACGCGCGCTGGCAAGAGCCGTTTCAGCGGCTCGCCGTCAAGCTCGCCGCCGCGCGCGGCGAAGCGGCGCCGGTGGGTCTAGCCTTTCTCGAACTCATGACGCCCGACCTGCCCACGGCCATCGCCGGGCAAGTCGAGGCCGGCTGCGACACGATTACGGTCATCCCCGTGTTCTTCGGCCAGGGCGGCCACGTGCGCCGCGATCTGCCCGCGCTGATCGCGCAGTGCCAGGCGCTGCACCCCGAAGTGCGCCTGCGCTGCGCGGGGGCCGTGGGCGAGGACGACGCCGTGCTCGATGCGATCGTGCAGTATTGCCTCGAAAATCAGAGCGCCGAGCCGCGCTGACGCATAAAAAACGGGCTGCTCGAAAGCAGCCCGCCTTGCATTCCACCATTGCGGCACCAGGCCGATCGCGCTTACGCCGCGGCGCGGCGACCTTGATGCGTGTCCTGCGTTTCTTCCGCGGCCTCGTCCCCGCGATGCGCTTGCCCTGCCCTCTCGGCGAACGCCGCGCCGATCATGAGCAGGCTCGGCTGCGCCGGGTCGAGCCAGTCCTGCGCTTCACCCGCGGCGAGCCCCGCCAGCGTGAGCGTGAGCATGCGCTCACGCGCGGTGCTGCACGCTTCGACGATCGCCACCGGTGTCGCACCTGCGCGGCCCGCCTCGATGAGCTGGCTCGCGATTTCGGGCGCGCTGTCGCGGCCCATGTAGAACACGAGCGAATCGGCGTTCACCTGCTCGCGAATTTCCTCGCTGCCCGCCGCGCGCGAATACGTGGCGAGCGCGACGCTGCGCGCCACGCCGCGCAGCGTGAGCGAACGTTGCAGCGTGGCCGCGCTCGCGAGCGCTGCGGTAATGCCCGGCACGACTTCGAACTCGATGCCGGCCGCTTCGAGCGCACGCATTTCCTCGTCGGCGCGGCCGAACAGCATCGGGTCGCCGCCCTTCAGGCGCACGACCACCGCGTGTTCGCGCGCCGCATCAACGAGCTGCTTGTTGATGAAGTGCTGCGCCGTGGAGCGCTGCCCGCAGCGCTTGCCGACCGCGATGAACTTCGCGCCTTGCGGCGCGTAGTCGAGCATGGCCGGCTCGACGAGCGCGTCGTGCAGCACAACGTCGGCGCTGGCGAGCAACCGTGCGCCGCGTACCGTGATGAGGTCCGCCGCGCCCGGGCCCGCGCCGATCAGATATACCTTACCCATTGACTTTCGAATCTCCTGTCGGCAGGCGTTGGCGCGCTACCGGGCGGAAAGCCTCACGCGGAGAACGCGCGGATCATGCCGGCCGCGACCGTGTGATGCGTCGCTTCGTCGATCAGCACGAATGCGCCGGTGCCAGGATTCGCATCATACAGGTCGCAGACGAGCGGCTTTTGCAACGAGAGCGCCACGCGGCCGATATCGTTCATCGCGAGGTCGAGGCGGTCGGTCGCGTGCGAAAGCGTATGCACGTCCAGCACCTGCTTGATTGCGCCGATCTTCGCGAACACCGTGCTGGTGGTCTGCTTGAGCAGGTACTTGCGCTGCGGCGAAAGCGGTTCGTCGTCGAACCAGCAGAGGTCCGCTTCGAGCTTCTTCGCCGGCTGGATGCCGTCGGCCGCCGGCACGAAGGTGTCGCCGCGCGAAACGTCCACGTCTTCGGCGAGACGGATCGTGACGGTCTGCCCCGCGAACGCGCGGTCGACCTGCGCCGTGCCGCCCGGCACCGGCGCGATGATTTCGGCGACCGTCGCGCTGCGGCCCGCAGGCAGCACCGTGATGGCGTCGCCGAGCTTCACTTCGCCGGCTTCGACGCGGCCCATGTAGCCGCGGAAGTCGTCGGCGCTCGAGCCGTCCTGGCGCGCGACCCATTGCACCGGGAAGCGCAGCGCCTCGCCCGTGGCCTGTGCGACCGGCAGCGACTCGAGCACGTCGAGCAGCGGCTCGCCCGCGTACCACGGCATGCGCTCGCTCGCGGCCACGATGTTGTCGCCCTTGAGCGCCGACACCGGCACGAAGCGCACATCGGAGAGACCCAGCTGGCGCGCGAGCCCGACATAGGCTTCGCGGATCAGGTTGAACGTCGCTTCGCTGTAGTCCACCAGATCCATCTTGTTGATCGCGACGATCACGTGCTGCAGGCCGAGCAGCTTGACGATGGCGCTATGGCGCTTGGTTTGCGGCAGCAGTTGCGTGACGCCATCCTCGACCGTCACGCGCGTGGGATCGATGAGGATGATCGCGGCATGCGCCGTCGAAGCGCCCGTGACCATGTTGCGCGTGTACTGCTCGTGGCCCGGCGTGTCGGCGATGATGAACTTGCGCTTGGCGGTGGCGAAGTAGCGGTACGCCACGTCGATCGTGATGCCCTGCTCGCGCTCGGCTTCGAGGCCGTCGGTGAGCAGCGACAGGTCGATCTCGTCGCCCACGGTGCGCTTGTTCTTCGCGCGCGAGAGCGCCGAGAGCTGATCCGAGAGCACGGCCTTGCTGTCGTACAGCAGGCGGCCGATCAGCGTGCTCTTGCCGTCGTCCACGCTGCCCGCCGTGATGAAGCGCAGCACGCCGAGGTCTTCAGGTTGATGCGTCGTAACCATGTTCAATTGTTCCTCGTCGTGCTCTTTAGAAATAACCTTGCTTCTTGCGCTGTTCCATCGCCGCTTCCGACGTCTGGTCGTCCATGCGCGTCGCGCCGCGTTCCGTGATTTCGGTCACGGCGGTTTCGGCGATGATCTTCTCGACGTCGTCGGCATCGCTTTCCACCGGGCAGGTGCAGCTGATGTCGCCGACGGTACGGAAACGCACCTGCGCCATCTCGCTCGTTTCGCCTTCCTTCATCGGCGTGAGCGGCGTGACCGGCACGAGCAGGCCGTTGCGGCGCACGATCTCGCGCTGGTGCGCGTAATAGATCGACGGCAGTTCGAGCTTCTCGCGTTCGATGTACTGCCACACGTCGAGCTCGGTCCAGTTCGAGATCGGGAACACGCGCAGGTGTTCGCCGTTGTGCAGACGCGCGTTGTAGAGGCTCCACAGTTCCGGGCGCTGGGCCTTCGGGTCCCACTGGCCGAATTCGTCGCGGAACGAGAAGATGCGCTCCTTCGCGCGGGCCTTCTCTTCGTCGCGGCGCGCGCCGCCGATCATCGCGGTGTAGCCGTATTGCTCGATCGTCTCGAGCAGCGTGACCGCT
>Ga0335083_10009064_pt1 | contig 12107 bp, 6 predicted proteins | sample Lox_Sample_42_FD_206716 | JGI IMG/M metagenome (GOLD analysis project Ga0335083, IMG submission 206716) | Soil microbial communities from Loxahatchee National Wildlife Refuge, Florida, United States - Lox_Sample_4.2 | ecosystem: Environmental > Terrestrial > Soil > Wetlands | place: USA: Florida... | reverse complement strand
GGGCGGGGCGGTAGGGGAAGCGCGTCGGCCATACGAATATCACTGCGTGTCTGGAGTCCGCACGAATCAGGCTGAAAGGAGGTTCGTCCAACTACGTTCCGGTGGGTGGGCACGGCCCTTTCCGCGGACTGGATGCGCCCCTCGCGCTGAGTCCTTTATATCATGCCCGCCGGGCGGGAACTCCGACGCTACTTGGTTTCCAGCACCACCACGGAATCGATTTTGTCGGGCTGCGCGGCGGGCAGTGCGACTGCGACTTTGCCGCCCGATTGCGAGACCTTCAGCGATTTGCCCTTATCGGCGAGCATGTAGGCTTTGGAGACGCTGCCCGGAACATCCGACAGTTCCAATGACGCCCCGGGCCACTTGAAGAGGTGGATGTAGAGCTTGCCGGGCTTGGTCGTGCAGCGCCAATCCATGGCGATCTTGAATGGCGGATTGCCCTTTTTGTCCTTGGGGCCGTCGGGATCGACGGCGCCGAGTTCTTTGCCGAAGGGAGTCGGGCCGGCGCCGTAGATGGCGTCGCCATTGACTTTCAGCCAACGGCCAACGGCGCGTAGATTGTCCTGGCTGGCCTGCGGGATGACGCCTTCCGATGTCGGGCCGACGTTGAGCAGATAGTTGCCTCCCTTGCTGACGATGTCGACCAGCTTGAAGGTGATCTCCGCCGGGCTCTTCCAATCGGTGTCCGCCTTCTTGAAACCCCAGGTATGGTTGATGGTGGCGGGGACTTCCCAGTCTTCATGCACCACCTGGTTGGGAATGGCGTTGTCACCCATGGAACGGTAGTCGCCCTTGATGCCGAGCCGGCCATCGATGAGAGTGGCGGGCTGCAACTGGCGCGCGAGGTCGATGAATTTCTGGCCGCGATCGGCGTGGTCGCCAGAGATCATGCCGCGCGGTGTGTCGAACCAGATCAGGCAAATCGGCCCGTAGCCGGTGAGGAGCTCGCGCACCTGCGGCAGCGCCTTGGCATTCATGTAGCTGTCGAAATCCTTGTGGCCATCGGTATCGGAGCCGAAGTCCCAGGTGTTGCCGTTGGCGTTGGGCTCGTGCCAGTCCTGGACTTGCGAGTAGTAGACCCCGAATCGGATGTGATGGCGGGCGGCGGCCTCGGAAAGCTCCTTGATGGGATCGCGGTGGAAGGGCGTGGCGTCGTAGACGTTGTACTTGCTGACGGTGGAATGGAACATCGCAAAGCCATCGTGATGCTTGCTGGTGATGACGATGTACTTCATGCCGGCGTCTTCGGCCATCTGGACCCATTGCTCGGCGTTGAATTTGACGGGGTTGAACTGCGAGGCGAGCTGCTCGTATTCCTTGACCGGTATTTCCGCGTCGTGCATGATCCACTCGCCGATATGGTCGTACTGCTTGCCCTTCCATTCGCCGGCGGGAATGCAATAGAGGCCCCAGTGGATGAAGAGGCCGTACCTGGCTTCCCGGAACCACTGCATTTTGGCGTCCTGGGCGGGATCGGTCTGGGCGAACGAGGACCAGACGAGGAGGCAGATCGCGATGGCGGCGAGGGCGAGTTTTACCGCTAAAAATGGGCGTTTCATGGCTGCCTGATACTGTATCACGGGGAAGGGCGGAAGATACCATACGAACCGGCTCCGGCGGCGTGATCCGTCTGCGCCGGCGGCCTCGATCCCAGCCGGGGCGAACTGGGGCCCGCCTGGACCGATTGACGACCGGTCCGCAGCTTGCCAACCCGATGCCGCTTACGTCTTCCCGCTGGCAGGCAGTATGCCGGCGCCGGTCCCTCTGACTGGGCGTTACACCCGAGGGGTCCGCTGATGGCATGGGAATTTCGGCGTGTTGGCGTACAGGCCGACTAAAAATCGGCCGCAGGCTGGAAACGTGCCCCACATCTATGCGCTAAAATGCGCTTTTAAGATCCTCTTTACTTGTAAAGGAATTCGGCAGGTGTGTTGATTTGCCACGCTTTTAGGTACATGGCAGGCTGATTGCTCAAAGTACCTAGTTTCTGGAAAGGAGTATTCCGTGACTTTAGCTGCGACGGAAATCAAGCCCGAGACCCTGCGGGCGCTCCCAGGTGACGACGTCCGTCAGATCCTGTGGCGATTCGCGGATCGCTTTGATTTGCAGATGCTGGTGCAATCGGTGCGCGGAGTAGCGCGAGGCCCGGTCGCCCGGCTGGTGGCGCAGGGCGGACGGAATACCCACGAGTGGACTCCGGAAAAGCAGGCGCTGCTGCAAGCGTTCGACGAATCGGGGATCACCGGCGTTTTCATGGAACCCGCCGAAGGAGGATTCATCGAAGGACCGAAGAACCTGGCGCTGGCGCTGGTGGCGTTTGAACTGGCCTGGGTGGACGCGGGGGCGGCCACGGGAAGCCTGGCTGGATGCCTGGCGCTTTCGCCGATACACGAGCGCGGCACTCCCGAACAAAAAGAGCACTACATGGCGTTGTGCGCGCCTCCGCAGCCGGGCGAGGACCGCAAGCCCTGGCGCGGCGCCTTCTGCCTGACCGAGCCGATTCCGTATGTCGGCGTCGAAACCGGCCTATTGGGCGGGAAAGTGCGAATCGCCGAATGGAAAGACGGCGAAGAGCCGATGTTGCAAGTGGAAAAGCGCGGCCGGTTCATCACCAACATGGGGTTCGCCAACTTCGTGACGGCGGCGGTGGAATCCGACGATCCGAAGATCAAGGGCACGTGCATGGTGATCCTGGAAGAGACCGACCCGGGAGTTTTCGATCGCGGTGTGCCGACGCGCAAGCTGGTGCACCAGCTCTCGTCGACGCGCGATCCGATCTTCAGCCTGAAAGTGCCGGCGTCGCGCATCATCGGCGGATACGTGGTGAAGGATGGCGTCATCGTCCCGCGCTATTCGCACGGGGAAATCATCGAAGCGGTGTTCCGGCGGACGCGCGTGACGGTGGGTATCATGACGTCGGCCAAGCTGTTGAGCGCGGTCGAGCCGGTGATCCGGTACGGGCGCAGCCGGTTCCGCGGGGGATCGATTGCTTCGCCGGGATCGCCGCGCTACGAGCTGGGGTTGCAGCTCAAGCCGGACGTCGTGCATCGGCTGGTGGAGGTGTGGGCGGCGGGCGAGGCCAGCGCGTCTTTAGGGTTCGAAGCGGCGCGGGTGTTCGACAAGCTCGATCCGCTGGAGAAACAGAAGATGGAGATTCTGGAAGCGCGCGGCATCTCGGGCGGGACGCCGGTGGTGCGGGCGGTGCGCAAGGTCCAGAAGGACGCCATCGAGTTTCTGCACGGCGTAAAACCCGAAGCGGCGGAGGATGTGCTGATACAGTACGCGCTGCTGGATTCGGTGGCGAACGTGGTGTGCCCGGCCTGCAAGCTCTGGAATACGGGCTATGGAGCACGGATGATGCGGGAGGCTGTCAGCCTGATGGGCGGGTACGGCATCACCGAAGATTGCCCCGGCTTCCTGGGTCACAAGTGGATGGATTCGCAGCTCGAGGCCACCTATGAGGGTCCGGAGGCGGTGCAGCGGCGGCAGCTCAGCGTGACGATGACGGATGAGCTGTTTCTGGCGCAGTTCCGCGAATGGATCCGCGAGATGCGGCACATCGCCAACGACCGTCCGGGCACGGGCGCCTGCGCTGTGGCGACGGCCATGCAACTCTGGCTGTGGACGTTGCAGCGTCTGCAGAAAGTCACGGACGCCGACGGGGACAAGCTGTACCACACGCAGCGGCAGGGCGTGACGTTCCCGCTGGCGGATGCTCTGTGCTTCCTGCTGGCCTCGCGGGCGCAGATTCTGGATGTCATCGAGCTGGAGCGGAAGGGTCCGGAGAATCCGACGGTGGCGGAAGGGTTGCCCGGGTTGCTGACCTTCCTGAGCGATCTGTGCCACGTGCAGGCGGCGCGGTCGGCCGGCGAAGTCGGAAGGATTTGCGCGGAGCTGGTATTCGGGTACAACCGCCATCCGGCGTGGGACACGGAAGGGTGCGCGGCATGCTACCAGTCCGCCGACCTGGAGGCTATGGAGGGGTTGATTCCGGGAATCGCTTCGGTGGCGCGCGGGTACACGGATGTGATCGAGGCGGATGGGACGCATCCGGAGAAGGCCGGGCCGTGCGTACGGTTCGAGGGATTGGATCAATTTGCGCGGCTGCGGGTGCGGCTGGATGGCTGCCTGACGGGTTCGCAACTGGCGAAGGACCGCGCCGCGGAATCGCTGACGAAGGTGATGATTCCAGAAGCCGCGAGCTACCCGGTATGAGCGGCGGGTCGAATGGCGACCGGTTCGACGAAGCAGGCGTCGAGCGGCAGTCGATGGATGTGGATATCGTCTGCGTGGGATTCGGTCCGGGCACGGCGGGGTTTCTGTCAGCGTTATCGCGCGGCCTGTTGAACGAGGACGGCAGCCCGGCCATCGAAAGCCGCGTGGTTCCGGGGATGCCGCTGCAGGTGGTTTGCTACGAGCGCGCGGACGATGTCGGGTTCGGTGTGTCGGGGGTTGTGACGCGGGCGCGGGGAATTCGGGCGGCCATGCCAGGGCTCGACTTCCGCGAGATTCCCATGGCGACGCCGGTTTCGAGCGAGAAAGTAGTGTACCTGCTCGATCCGGTGGGCGCGAGCCGGAGATCGGCGCCGCGGCGGATCGCGGACAGGCTGATCCGGACGCTCGGGCTGCACCAGCATCTTGGCGTGGAACTGCCGTACCTGCCGCCGTTCCTGCGAAAACACGGCGGCGTAGTCCTGTCGATGGGTCAGTTCATGCAATTTGTGGCGGCGGATATCTCGTCGTCGGGCGTGGCGCAGATCTGGCCGGGCACGCCGGTGGCGGAAGCGCTGATGAACGAGGACGAGCAGGGGGTCATCGGGATCCGGCTGGCCGACCAGGGAGTGGAGCGCGACGGCACGCCGCAGGCGGGATTCGTCGCGGGCATGGACATTCACGCGGATCTGACGGTGGTCGGCGATGGACCGGTGGGCGCGGTGGGGCGGCAATTGAACGAGCGCTTCGGGCTTCCGGAAGGGCACCATCAGCGCGAGTGGGCGCTGGGAATGAAGATGGTGGTGGACCTGCGGGAGGGATCGGCGCTCGAGGCGGGGACGGTATTCCACACGATCGGCTATCCCGAGCCGGAGATTTTCGGTTTTCTGTACGTGCATCCGGGCAATGTGGCGACGGTGGGAATCTTCGTGCCGTCGTGGTTTCGCAGCCCCATGCGGACCAGCTATCGCTACCTGCAGCATTACATGCAGCATCCTTATTTGTGGCGCTACCTCGCGGGCGGGAAGCTGCGGAGCTGGGGCGCCAAAACGCTGCAGGAATCGGGGCGGCGCGGGGAGCCGTTTTTGGCCGGCGACGGGTATGCGCGGGTAGGCGAAGGGTCGGGCAGCACCAATGTCCTGACGGGTTCGGGGGTGGATGAAGCCTGGACCACCGGGGTGCAACTGGCGCAGGCGGTTCTGGAACTGGCGCGCGAATCGAAGCCGTACACCCGCGAGAATCTGGAACGGACGTACCTGGCACGCCGCCGGGCAAGCTGGCTGGAGAAGGAAGGCCGCACGGCGGAAAAGGCGCGCGACGGCTTCCATCGCGGCGTGATTTGGGGAATGGCCGGAATGGCGCTGGCGGGTCTGAGCGGCGGGCGGCTCTGGATTGGCGGGGAACCGCGGCTGATGCCCTCGCCCGAGGAATTCTACGCGAAGAAGCTGGAGGCGGCGGAGTTTCGCCGGATCGTCGACGAGTGCCGGGCGAAGGGCCTGTCGTGCCACGATGCGCTGATGGACGCGGCCGGGTGGCCGGAAATCCCGTTCGACGGGCAATTGCTGGTGACACACCAGGACGCGCTGCTGATGGGCGGCAAGGTGCAGGCGCCGGCGGGGTTCGCCGACCACGTGCAGTTTCTGAACGCCGATTTTTGCGAGGCCTGTGTTTCCAAGCAGTGCATCGAGATGTGCTCGGGGCAGGCGATCACGGCCGGTCCCGGCGGGGTTCCGCTGTTCGACCGCGAGAAATGCGTTTTCTGCGGCGCATGTTTGTGGAACTGCCCCTCGCCAATGGACGACGATCCGCCGCGCGCCAACATCGCATTCCATGCCGGAGCCGGCGGCCTGCATTCCACTGAAAACTGAGAACTGAATACTAACTACTGAAACTAAGATGACACCCTTTCAAATCGTGGTTTGTGGAAGCATTGTTCCCGACCCGCTACAGACGCTGGAGCCGGTGACCGCGGCCGGCGGTCCTTCATTGAAGAACGAGATGATGTTGCCGGCAGTGCTGGATCCGTGGGCGGGACACGCGCTGTTCGAGGCGGCGAACCTGGCGCAGAAGACGGCCGGCAGCAAGGTCTGGCTGGTTTCGCTGGCTCCGAAAGCCAAACTGCAGCAGGTGATGATGATGGTGGCGCAGAAGGCGCCGTTCGAGCTGGTGGCGCTGGACGGACCGGCATCCGGCTTCACGGATTCGTTCGAAACGGCGGCGGCGCTGGCGGGAGCGGTGAACGGCATCGCCGGGCTGGAGGGGTCGCGGCTGCTGCTGTTCGGCGGCTGGGAATCGGCATCGCGCGGGGCCGGGTCGACCTTGCAAATGGTGGGCGAGCGGCTGGGGATCGCCGAGCAATTCCAGGGGGTCGATGAACTCACGGTGCGTGAGGATGGCAGCCTGGAGATTCTGGAACGGGTGGAAGGCGGAAAGCACCAGGTTTCGGTGTGCCAGGCGCCGCCGGCGGTGTTCGGATGGGCGACCGGAAAACTGCCGGAGCCGCGGAACAATCCGCAGGTGGGGATGGTGAACATGCGCGGAGTGATGCCGGCATTGCAGAAGGCCAGGCCGGCGGCGGTGAAGAGCGCCGGGTTGTGTTTCGCGTCGGTGAGCCTGCCGAAGCAGCAGCGGGAGACGCGGGTGGTGAAGAACATGCCGGCCGAAGAGATCGCGCGCGAGATCGCCGCCTGGATCGGGGAGGAATAAGATGGAGACCATTCTGCTGTTGGCGCACACGGAAGCGGACGGGACGCTGGCGAAAGCGGCGCTGGAGGCGTTGGCGGCGGCGAAATCGCTGGGCGGAGAATTGCACGTTGGGCTGGTGGGAGTTCAGGCACAGCCGGCGGCCGATCAAATCGCGGGTGCGGGCGCGGCGCGGATTCTGGCGGTATGCGGCGAGCCGTTCGCGACAGCGCGTTATGCGACCGATGCCGTGGCGGCCGAGGCGCTGTGCCGGGCGTCGGGCGCCGCGGTGGTGATGGCGCCGACGACATCGCGGTGGTCGCGGGCGCTGCCGGGCGTGACGTTTCGGCTGAATGGCCGCGTGGATACGCACGCAACGGCGGTATCGATGGTGAACGGCGTTCCGGCGGTCACGCGATGGTTCTACCGGCAACGCATGGAGGCGGTCCTGACGCGGTCCGAGCGGCCGTGGATCATCCTGCTGGATGCGGGCTGTGTGGCGGCGTGGAGCGGGCCGGCGGGTTCGGCGGCGGTGGAGTTGTTGGATGTGGCGACGCCGGAGACGCGCACATCGGTGGTGGGGACGCGGGCGCCGGAAGCAGGCGAGCAGACGATCCGGCCGGATGCGAAGCTGCTGTTCGTCGCCGGGGCCGGCTGGACCAAGAAACAGGCGGATGGCGCGGTGCATGCCGCCGAAGCGGAAAAGCTGATCCTGGAATTTCTGCGGGCGGCGAAGGCGTCGCTGGGCGGGAGCAAGTCGCTGGTGGATTTGAGCGGTGAAGGCGAGGCGGTGCTCCACTGCATGACGCACCTCAACCAGATCGGGCAGACGGGCGCGACGCCGCGGCATCCGAAGGGATTGTCGACGTGCTGTCACGGGGAGGAGCCGCATGCGGTCGGATGGCGGTTCATCGGGGAACGGCGGGCGATCAATCTGGACGCGAATTGCGGATGGGCGCGGGGGAAGGCGGATGTAGTGTACGTCGCCGACGCGTTCGAAGTGATGAAGCGGTTGAACGAGTTGATGAAGTAGGGCGGTCCCTGGAGGTCCGCGGGGGATCTGTGCGCGGATCGATTAATCGCCTTGCGCGGCCAGGCGGACTGCCAGTCCGCCGCAGGCTCCCAGCCTGCCTCACAAAATACTGAAAATAATGGAACTTCCGGGTGGCGTAACCCTGGTGGAACCTTCGACGCCCAATCCTTAAACTAGATTCATTGGAGCTTGAATGATTCGTCGTGGATTGGTTTTTCTATGCGTCCTGGCAATGCAGCTACCGGCCGATGAAGGGCTGTGGCTGTTCAACCAGTTTCCCAAGGACGCCGTCAACAAGAAATTCAGTTTCGAGGTCTCGGACCAATTCCTCGCCAATCTGCAGCTTTCATCGATGCGGCTGGGGTCAGGCTCGGGCTCGTTCGTCAATGGACATGGCCTGATTTTCACCAACCATCACGTGGTGATCGACTGCATCGCCAAGCTCAGCGGCGCGGGGCACGACTATCTTACCGACGGCTTCTACGCGGCAACGCGAGAGCAGGAACTGCGATGCCCGGACCTGGAAGCGAATGTCCTGCTGAAGATCGAAGACGTCACCGCGCAGATCAAAGAGCCGGCGCTCGCGGAACCGAAGGCGCCGGCCAAGCCGGTCTCGGCCGCGGCGGCGGAAAAGGCCAACTCGGCGGCGCTCGAGAAGCGGAATGGCGCGATCGCGCGGGTGGAGAAAGAGTGTTCGGACAAAACCGGGAATGTCTGCACGGTGGTGACGCTCTATTCGGGCGAGCGATACGACCTCTACCAATACAAGCGCTATAACGACCTCCGGCTGGTGTTCGCGCCAGAGCGCGCGATTTCGTTCTTCGGCGGCAATACCGATAGCCGCACGTTCCAGCGCTACGGGCTGGATTTCGCGTTTTTGCGCGCCTACCAGGGCGGCAGTCCGGCGGAGTCGCCGAGTTTTCTGAAGTGGAGTCTGGAGCCGGTGAAGGACGATGACCTGTTGTTCGCCGTCGGCAGCCCGGCCGCGACGGCGCGTGTTTCCACCGTCGCGCAGCTCACGTTTTACCGCGATACGCAGTTGCCGCTGATCGTGAATCGCCTGGCGAATCGGATTTCGCTGCTGCGGAACTACGGCGCGAAGAGCCCGCAGAACCAGCTTGCCACACAACTTCCGATGGTGACGATTGGCAACGAGTACAAGTTCTCCGCCGGCCGGCTGATCGGGCTACAGGACGATTTCCTTTTCGCGCGCAAAGCCAACTTCGAGCGCAAACTCCGTTCGGCGGTGCAGCACGATCCGAAGCTGGGCGCCGAGGGCGTGAAAGTGTGGGACGACGTGGCGGCGGCGTACCGCACCTGGCAAAGCTCGGAACGTACCTACCAGCTTCTGGAGAGTCCAGCGGCGATCGGGTCCGACCTGTTCCGCATCGCGCGCACCATCGTGCGCCTGTCGGAGGAACGAAGCAAGCCCAACGATCAGCGGCTCCCGGAGTACCGGGATTCGGCGCTGCCGTCGCTGGAACAGGCGCTCTACGCTCCGACCCCGATCGACGACGGCGTCGAAATCGCGATGCTGACGCGCTACTGGGATGAGGTGAAGAATCTCGCCGATAAGGAAGTGACTGCGAAGATCAAAGGCGAGAAAGGCGAAAAAGGCGAAAAAGGCGAAAAAGGCGAGAAAGGCGAGAAAGGCGAGAAAGGCGACAAGGGCGACAGAGCTGCGATCCGGGCCGAAAAAGGGAAAGGCGAAACTCCCGCGGGCGGCGGCGCCGGGAGCAATAAGGCATCCGCGCAGATAGCCGAGGAAGCCGTTCGCAATACCAAGCTGAAGGATGTGGCTGAACGAAAGCGGCTGGTGACGGAAAAAGGCGCGGTAGCGAGCTCGACCGACCCGATCATTCAACTGGCCCTGGAGCTGGACGAACCGGCGCGGCGGATTCGCAAGAAGCGGCAGGACACCATCGAGTCGCTGGATGTGTCGGCGGCGGAAAAGATTGCGCAGTATCGCTACCGGATTTTCGGAGCGGCCGACTATCCCGACGCGACCGGCACGCCGCGCATCACGTTCGGAGTCGCCAAGCAATATAAGGATCGGACGGAAGCGCCGGTGCTGGACGCCACGACGTTCGGCGGGCTGTTCCATCTCGCGCTCAGCGATCAGGATCGGTACAAACTGCCGCAGCGGTGGAACGACGCCAAGCCGAATCTCGACCTGGTGACGCCGATGAATTTCGTCAGCACCTGCGACATCACCGCGGGGGCGTCGGGCGGCCCGGTGGTGAACAAGAAGGGCGAGCTGGTCGGCGTGACGTTCGACGGAAACATCGAGAGCATCGCGCTGACCTACATGTACGCAGACGATACGGCGCGCGCGGTGCACGTATCGACGGCGGGGATTGTGGCGGCGTTGCGGCACATCTATAAGGCGGATGGGCTGCTGAAGGAGATCGGCGTGCCGGAGGCAGCGGGGACGTCGCGAGGAGCTTCGGCGAGCAGGTAGCGGGGTAGCTCTTCACGCGCTCAACCTCTTGGCCGGGATTCATCTGACGGGCGCAAAAACCCGTGCGACCCGCGGGCGCTGTCTACGAACGTTCCCACCACCTGGCCGCTGTTGTTGATCGCCTTGGGGAGATATTGGCGCCGCCTGGTCCGGTGAAGGTTACGAAATCGTACGTTCCAGCCTTGGCGGGAGCCAGCACCAGCGCGTTCATCCGAGCGGCGTAGATTGTGGGTTTACACGGGCAATCCTGGCGCCACGATATCCGCAAAGATTACACGCTATGGACCATTCGCACGGGCCCGGCACCATCGGCCGTTTGGAAGCCGGACCCAATATCGGAGCGGGTCCATCGATTCGGTTCGTGCGTAGCCGATGAAGCCTACCGTCGGGTCGTACTCGCTGAAGATTGGAATCGTCCGCGCCAACCCCACGACCGTGCTTGTCGCGTCGGCCATCACCACATCCAGCCGCCGCCGGCGCCATGCCGGATCGACCGTCAGAGCGCCGGTCACGCGAAATCCGCGGCCTAGCCGGACCGGCGGCTGGAGCGAAACCTCGCAACCGGCCACGGAAGCCGGCGGTAGTGGCCTTCCCACCCAGTCTGCCCTCGGTTCGGCAAACACGGATAGGCGATGCGTCCGCATGAAATCGACTGACTGGTTGCGGACTTCGTCCGTCACAAGTATCGCGGACATCCACTCCGGATCGGAAACATCCACCAGAAAACCGGAAGCGAGCACATCGTAGCGTTCGGAAATTGCCGCCCACTCGCGGGAGAATCGCCATTCCCAATCCCACTGGCCGAATGTCAGCGCGGCCACGATGGCACACACCGCGATTCCCGGGATGCGACCCGAGCCCAGCGCGACCGGTAACAGCACCGCCCAAAAAGCCAGTGTCGGCAACAGGTATCGGCTGGGGAGGATTGCGCCATTGTAGACGGCCAGCCACTCGGGAGAAATCCGGCCGGCGGCCAGCGCCGCGGCCGATCCGATGAAGAAGCCGATAAGCAGACGGAGGAGCATCGCCGCCGGATCGAGCGATCGCGCGCGGCGTAGTCCCGCAATCGCCGCCGCGCCCGCCACGAGCCCTACCGCGCCGGCGAGCGTTCCGAGTAGTCGCGACCGGTCGCTGATCGGTCCGCCAAGCACCATCGCCAAGATTCGCAAGGCCTGGATCGGATGGCGCGCCATACCGCTCAATCCCATGCCCATATCCGGCCGCCAGTAGCCGATGGCGTAGACCGTGGCGATCGAGCCCGCAATTCCCGCAAGCACCAGGTGATGCCGCAAGCGAGCCTTCATGATCCACGCTTCGACGATCAGGATCGGCCACACGAGAAGACCGATAGCGAGGCAGGCGCTCGATGCGGCCGCGAGTAGCAGCGCCATCCAGAAACGCAGCTCGAACCGCCCGCGGCCCATGCCCAATACGGCGATAGCCCCCACCGCCGACGCGTATCCCCAGGTGAATTGAATCCCGATGCTCTCGATCAGCACTTCGATGTGCAGCGAAGAGAACAGAAGATGGACGGCCGCGATCGCCGATACCCAGAACAGCCAACTCCGCCCCCAAAAAAGCCGCCGGATCAGCGAAACCACCAGCGCGGCCATGGCGCACTGCGCAGCCAGGCTGCTCAGATTGAACGGCAGCATGGCGGCGTGAAAATACGAAACCGAAAGCAACGTCGCCAGACGCGGCAGCAGCGGACGCTGG
>Ga0335083_10009063_pt1 | contig 12107 bp, 8 predicted proteins | sample Lox_Sample_42_FD_206716 | JGI IMG/M metagenome (GOLD analysis project Ga0335083, IMG submission 206716) | Soil microbial communities from Loxahatchee National Wildlife Refuge, Florida, United States - Lox_Sample_4.2 | ecosystem: Environmental > Terrestrial > Soil > Wetlands | place: USA: Florida... | reverse complement strand
CGCGCCGGAAAGCGAGAAGAGGAACAGTAATGTCGCCCCCTCCGCCCAGGCGCCGATGCATGCCGCGCCCACGGCCACGGCAATCATCAGGAAATGGACGTCAATCATCCGTTCGCGCAGCCGCTCCCAGACTTCTTCCACCGGATAAAAACTTCCCGCGATGTACGCCGCCACGTAAAAAATGGTTTTCCATGGCGCGGGCGAAAACGCGCCGGCCAGTCCGAAGATGCCGCACAACACCGCCGCGACCATCTGCATCTTCCATTCGTTGATGTGCTCGTCCATCTCCTCCGCGCTTTCGGGAACTTCCAATTCGCGCGGGACGACCTTTAGTGGCAAATCGCGCCAGCGCCAAAAAACCGGCGCGGTCGGGCAGGTAGCGCGGGCAATGGTCGTGCTGCCGCCGTCACGGCGGATAATGATGTTGCGCCGTTCATCCGGCGAGAGCGGCATGTCGCAGATATGACAATCACCGCCACCCTCCAACAACGTGCAAGTGCGAGTATCCCGTGCCGCCTGGATTTTTTCCGTGAAGCGACGCGTCATCGTTTCGATTCCGCCCTGCGGGACCTGGCCCAGGGTGGCCACGGAAATCTTTTCGTGCGCCGGATCAATCGTCACCGCCTCCAGCCCCGGCTCACGTGCCAGCGTGTCCACGACCGAACGCGCCAGGCACGTTTCCGTGCCCTCCTGCGTGATCGGTTGTTCGGCCGCTTTCATGCGTCTTTATTATTTACCATATTGCGCAAGGTGACGCGATGGAAAAGGCTGACAAAGGTAGGGCAGGGCACTCCGTGCACGCCGAAAAGAAAAGCTGAAGTTTCATCCCGCGCCGCGGGATGCTAATTAAGAAACAGGACGTATCCACCCCCCGTCTTGTCGGCTTTAGTCTTGGCGAAGGCAGGTCGTCCTCATCCTCAAAAAAGGTCGGGCCCGAGCCACACACGCGTGCTCCGAGCGGGCCGTACAAATTCATTCCGGTGGGGCGAGACTCCATCGAGCCCTGACTGAGAACCTCAACAAAGACCTCCGCAAAAGTAGTGGGACAGGCATCTTGCCCGTCAAAAAGGAATTCATTTTCCCAAAGAAAAGGGACAGGCTGGAAGGCTATCACACTATCTTGGCCGGCTTTTGCCGAGGTCTCCAACGTGGTTCCATCTATCAGATGGCAGCGTTATTTGCGCCGCTGCCACAGCCACAACGCTGTCGTACCCAGGCCTATGAGCGATACAGTGGACGGCTCCGGAACCTGACTGATAGCAATGCCAAGAAGCGGTTGTCCCAACCCCGTAATCAACGACGCGTTGACGGTTGAGCCGGAAGTGGTGTATTCACCAATAGTGCCAGTGAGAGAATTGGCGACAAACAGGTCGTTCCCTGAAATCGTGATGCCTTCAGGTCCATTCAACCCGGAAATCAGCGACGCATTGACCACCGCCCCAGATGTCGTGTATTCACCAATGGTGTTTGAGCCATAATTCGATACAAACAGGTCATTCCCCGCAGTCGCGATACCGGTAGGCGTGTTCAACCCGGTAATCAACGAAGCATTCACTAGTGACCCGTTAAGTCCGTATTCGCTAATAGCATTGGCACTGCCATTATGAACAAACAAGTCGTTACCCGAAATCGCTAGACCAAAGGGGAAATTTAGCCCGGTAATCAGCGACGCGTTGACGGTCGCCCCCGACGTGGTGTATTCGCCGATGACGTCCTTGCTCTGATTGACGGCAAACAGGTCGTTACCCGAAGCCGCAAGGCCAGCCACAACGCCCAACCCGGTAATCAATGACGCATTGATGGTGGTTCCGGAAGTGGTGTATTCGCCAATGATGCCGCTGCCAAAATTTGCGACAAACACATCGTCCCCCACGATAACGATGCCTTGTGGTACATTCAATCCGGAGATCAGCGAGGCGTTGACCGTTGACCCATTCAATCCATATTCACCAATCACGCCGTTCGCGGAAGTTCCTACATATAAGTTTTGCGCCTTGAGAGGAGCGGCCAGAGCACATGTTAGTACGAGAATGATTCCATGGATTTTGGCGGCTTTTTTCATATGAAGATCACTTCTGTATATTAGCTTTGATTGAGATAAGGTGGCCAAGTTCCATTAAAACAAATAATAATCAAAAAACAATACATTTATAGGACGTTTGCGTTCGCCGTTCAGACTTCCCCACAAAGGTCTAGTCCCGGCACCGTGAACAACCAGGAGTCAAGTTTCGGTTCCAGCCCGCCAGCCCTATGGTAAAATGCCCGTTAGTTCTTTGACATATTATTATTGAATGTAGACGAGGCCATGGCTTCGTTGCCTTCGTTTGCTTCTGTAAAAAGCTTTTCGTGTAAAAGCGTCTTAAGGTATCGCAAGCTATTGCAAGCCAATGCAAGGTGTTGCAAGGCTGTTTTGAGGAAAAAAGATTGCTGGCTGCGCCGAAGGCGGGTTGAGGTTATCGGTTTCTGAAACCTACCGAAGGCTAATGTAGGCTACTGAAGGCTATTGAAGACCCCCGGGGGGACGTCTGGCAGGAGAATGGATTTGGTTAATCGCCTCACTCCGTGCATCATCCACAGCCATTAATGAAACCGTCTCCGTCCGTCCTGCGCCAGGTTTTGCATCCCGCCGTCATCGTGGGCGCGCTCGGTTATTTCGTGGATGTCTATGATTTGATCCTGTTCAGCATCGTGCGCAAGCCGAGCCTCCAGGGTCTGGGTTTACCGACCGAACAGATTTTGCCCACGGGCGTAACGCTCCTCAATTGGCAGATGGGCGGGATGCTCATTGGCGGCATTTTCTTCGGGATGCTCGGCGACCGCTTTGGCCGCGTGGCGCTGCTGTTTGGGTCCATCCTGCTCTATTCGGTCGCGAACATCGCCAATGGCTTCGTCCATAGCATCGAAGCCTACGCGCTGTGGCGGTTCATCGCCGGGTTCGGTTTGGCCGGCGAACTCGGCGGCGGCATCACGCTGGTCACGGAAATTTTGCCGAAGGAACTACGCGGCTACGGCACGGCAATCGTTTCGTCCGTGGGCGTATTCGGCGCGGTGATCGGCGGGCTGGTCGCGCAAAAAGTCCCGTGGCGGGATGCCTATTTCATCGGCGGCGGGCTGGGCCTGTGCCTGCTGGTGCTGCGCATGAGCGTGGCGGAATCCAAAATGTTCCGTCAATTGCGCGAGGACCATACGCACGTGTCACGCGGCAATTTCCTGAGCCTGTTTACCAACGCGGAGCGCTTTATGAAATATATGCGCTGCATCCTCATCGGCATTCCGCTGTGGTGCGTGGTGGGCGTGCTCATCACATTCTCACCCGAGATTTCGCAGGCGCTGAATATCCAGGGCGAAATCAAGCCGGCGCAGGCCGTGGCGTTCACGTACCTGGGCATCACGTTCGGCGGCTACGCGAGCGGCCATTTGAGCCAATGGCTGCAATCGCGCCGGAAGGTATTATTCGGCTTCCTGATTTTTACGGCGATGACCATCGCCGCCTACTTCTGTTGCCGCGGGCTCTCGAGCGGCACGCTTTATTTGGTCATGCTGCTGATCGGCTTCGGCGTGGGTTACTGGACGATTTTTGTCACGGTGGCGGCGGAACAATTCGGCACGAACATCCGCGCTACGGTAGCGACAACCGTGCCTAACTTCGTGCGCGGGGCCACGGTGCCGCTGACGCTGGCGTTCAATGCCCTAAAGCCGCACGGCGTGATTAAGTCAGCCGCCATCGTGAGCGCGGCGTCTATCCTGATTGCGTTATGGGCCGTCTGGGGAATGAAGGAAACACACGGGAAAGATTTGGATTACGTCGAAACGATCTAGGGTTCATGGTCACAGATTGGCACAGATGAAACGCAGATTTTTTAGACGCGAATTTCACTAATTTACACGAATTAAAAAACGCCCCGCAGTTTCCTGCGGGGCGTGTTGTTAATCGTTTTCTAGTACGGCGCGCTCGGAGATCGCGCCCTACCTTTTAATTAGTTAAGACCCGACACTCGCCAGCTCTTCGTTGTTCTGGACGTTGACGATCTTGAATTGTTCGGCGTGCATGCCGGTGTCGGCGCGGAACGAGAGTTTGCCGAAGTAACGTTTCTCCATCTCGATGAGATGTTTTTCGTCCTCGGTGCGGAGGCGTTCGAGCACGGTGGGATGCACGACAATGCGGAGCTCGAAGTCCGTTTCGTCGCGGGTGCGGCGCTTGAGGATTTCCTGGAGCTTGCGCTGGATTTCCACGCTCATGGTGACGACACTCTTGACCTTGCCGCGGCCTTTGCAGTACGGGCAATCGTCGTAGACGGCGCTGCGGACGCTTTCGCTGTGGCGCTGGCGGGTCATTTCCATGAGGCCGAGCTGCGAGATGGGCAGGATGTGGGTCTTGGCCTTGTCGCGGCGCAGGCCTTCACGCATGCGTTGCATAACCTGCTGGCGGTCGCGCTGGTGTTTCATGTCGATGAAGTCGAGCACGATGAGGCCGCCCATGTTGCGGAGGCGAAGTTGACGACAGATTTCGTCGGCGGCTTCGAGGTTCACTTTGAGGATGGCGGCTTCCTGGTCGCGGCCGCTCTTGTGACGGCCGGTGTTCACGTCGATGGCTACCAGCGCTTCGGTCTCGTCGATGACGATGTAGCTGCCGCTCTTCAAATGCACCTGGCGCGAGAAGGTATTCTCGAGCTGTTTGCTGATGTTGAAGCGGTCGAAAACCGGCTGGGCCTCGGTGTAGAGCTTGATCTTGCCGGCGGAACGCTTGGAGATGCGCGAAATCATGTCGCGCATGCGGTCGTGCGCCTTCTGGCTGTCCACGACGATGCGCTCGACGTCTTCAGTAAGGAAATCCCGCACAGTACGCTCGATGAGGTCCGGCTCCTGGAAGATGCAGGTGGCCGTGGGTTGCTTGTCTTTCTTCTCGAGCACCTGGTTCCACTCTTCGAGCAGAAGCGCGAGGTCGCGGACGAAGTAACGTTTCTGCTGGCCTTCGCCGGCGGTGCGCATGATGACGCCCATGCCTTCGGGAATGGCGAGTTCGCGCAGGATTTTTTTCAGGCGCTTGCGCTCTTCCTGGTTTTCAATTTTCCGGGAAATGCCGGATTGGTCGGAATTGGGGAGCAGGACGAGGTAACGTCCGGGCACGACGAGGTTGGTCGTGACGCGGGGGCCTTTAGTGCCGATGGGGCCTTTGGTCACCTGCACGATGATTTCGCTGCCGGGCGGGTACAAACGCGGGACGTCCTTTTGGGTAATCTTCGGTTTGTCACGGCGGCTGCCTTCGCGTTCGACGATTTCGACGCCGCTGTCGAACTGGTTGGGAACGATGTCCCAGTAATGGAGAAACGCATTTTTCTCGAAGCCGATGTCCACGAAGGCGGCCTTGAGGACGTCTTCCAGGTTGCGGACGCGGCCTTTGAAAATGCTGCCGACGAGGCGTTCTTCCGTGGTGCGTTCGATGTTGAATTCCTCGAGCTTGCCGTCTTCGGAGACCGCGACGCGCGTTTCGAGCGTCTCGGCGTTGATGATGACTTCTTTGTGGATTTTCTTCACCGGCTTGATGAGCCGCTGGACTTTTTGGACGAGTTTGGTGGCGGCGGTTTTGATCGCATCCAGGACGCCCGCGGGCCGTTCTTTAATGGTCACCGGCTCGAATTTTTCCTCCTGCACGACGGCGGGAGTTTCCATGTTGGGCTCGCGAAATTCTTTATTTTCGTGGAGCTCCGCGGCGGCTTCAGTGCCTTCCGGGGGCAAACCGGCGGCGATATTTTCCGCGCGCTCGATTTCATGGGTATGGCGTTTCTCGAACAGCCGTTCGTTGCCACCCTGCTCGCTGACGACGTCAGCGCGGGCCTGGCTGGCTTCCTTGTCCTGCTTTTGCTTCATGGGGCCGAGGCCGCCCTTGGGACGGAAGCGCATTCCGCGGCGATGCCGGGAAAATTTATTATCACTCATAGTTTCAGTATCCTTTCCGATGGATGTAAACGTTTTGCATCAGGCCCGCGGCGATCAGGGAGCCCAGCACTGAAGATCCGCCGTAAGAAACCAGCGGCAATGGGACGCCCGTCACAGGCATGATGCGAATATTCATTCCGATGTTAATAAAGACGTGGCTGAAGATGAGCGTGACAACGCCCACCGCCACGAGTTTGCCCAGGCGGTCGCGCGCCTGGCCGGCGATTCTTAATCCGGCGAAAAGAACCACCGCATACAGCGTCAAAACAACGACGCTGCCGACGAATCCTTCCTCCTCAGCAATGACGGAGAAAATGAAGTCGTTGTGAGCCACCGCTCGCGGCAAATAACCGAGCGCATTTTGCGTCCCGTGCCGCCAGCCTTTGCCCGTCAGCCCTCCCGAACCGACGGAAATCAACGCCTGCCGGACGTTGTAATCATCACCTTGCTGTTGTTGGCGAAGGGTTTGCGACTCCACCGGGGTGGCATCCGGCGGAGTGAAATCATCATGACCGAAATAAACCAGCAGCCGCTGCTTCTGGTAGGCTTTCATGGGAAATTGCAGGGAAGGCGGCGCGAACAAAATGTCTGCGATAAACAGCACGCCCAGCAAGCCCACGGAACCGACTAAAAGCGCCAAATACCGTTTAGGAACTCCGCTCACATACATCATCGCGAGGCCCGTGGGGACCAGGACGATAGCCGAGCCTAAATCGGGTTCTTTCAAAATCAAAGCGAAGGGCAGCATCATGAGTCCCATGGCCATCCAAAAGACGGGCGGACGCCGCAGTTCTTCCACTGGACGGCTTAAATAATTCGCCGCGGCGAGAATGAAGGCGAGTTTGGCGAATTCGCTGGGCTGGAATTGGAACCCGGGCAAATCAATCCAGCGGCGCGCGCCCCAGCCGTGCGTGCTGCCCACGCCGGGAATCAAAACGGCCACCAGGCAGACAATCATGATCCAGTAGAGCACCATCGCCCAGCGGGCAATCACATGATATTCCACGAAACACACCGCCGCGCCTACGCCGATGCCGACAGCGTACCAGATAAGTTGCCGGACCCACATCTGGTCGTACCACGGCAGCGTCGCGTAAAGGGGATTGGCGTGCGTGGCGCTGCAAACAAACATGGCGCCGACAAACATCAGCCCCACCAGCGCCAGCAATTGCAACCGGTCGAAGCGTTGTCCGTGTTCGTTGATGGATGGGTCAACCATGGTTATCTTACATTCATCGCCACGACGGGTGGCATTGAATTTTCTTTCTTCAAAATTTCCGCGTAAATGTCGTGCGCGATAGGCGCGCAAACGATGCCGCCGGAACCCGGGCCCGGCCCTTTTTGGACCATGACCACGACGGCGTACTTGGGATTTTCATAAGGCGCGTAAGAGGCAAACCAGAAGTTGTGCCCGATCAGGTCGCCATGTTGATTCTGCACCTGCGCAGTGCCGGTTTTGCCGCAAATCAGGAAACCGGGAACACAAGCGGCTTTGCCGGTGCCGTTTTGGGTTTCCCCGAGCATCGCTTCGCGCAGAATGGTCAAGCTCCGCTTACTCACGTCCAGGTGATCGCGCACGATTCCTGAAGGCTCAATCGTGGGCGCCTCGCCACTGGATGGATCCTGCGGTTCGATCCGGTCCACCAGGCGCGGCCATAAAACGGTCCCGCCGTTAGCGATAGCAGAATAAGCAACGGCCATTTGTAGCGGCGTCACCGCCAGTTCGCCCTGGCCGAAAAAGATATTCGCGGAGTCGCCGTCATGCCAGTCAGACTCGTGGACGCGATTTAATGTAGGGAAACGGCCACGGGAATCCTGGCCGGTGGGCACCCCGGTGCGTTCGCCGAAATGTAATTTTTCCCCGAGCTTGATGACGTGCTCAATGCTCGTGTGATGAAAGCCAACGAAAATGAAATAGGAATTGCTCGACTCGGCGATGGCGCGTTTGAAGTCATAGGTCCCTGGCGCCACGGTGTCTTTAATTTTTCGCTCGCCGATATGGATGCAGCCGTGCCCGGGATTTAATGGATCCTCCTCGACCTGGTAAGTCTCATTTGGATTCAATCCATCCTCGAGCGCGGCGAGGCCAACGACGGGCTTGAAGATAGAGCCGGGAGCGTCAAAGGTCTGCGTGGCGCGATTCATTTGTGGAAGGAGGTTGGTGTCTTCCATCATCTCGGATTCCTTTTGCAATTCATCGGGCGGCAAATTCCCGGTAAAATAATTGGGATTGATGGCCGGCGAAGAAACCATCGCCAGCACGTCGCCGGTGTGGACGTTCATCACTACGATGGCGGCCCGCGAGTTCTCGCCCTGGTGTTGGACGAGCGATTCTTCTGCAGCTCGTTGGATGTCCAGGTCAATCGTCAGCCGGATATTATTTCCCGGCTCCGGTTCGCTGCCGATGTCCTGGTTTTCGCGAAAGCCCTGGTTGTTGACCAGCACAGATTCCACGCCCGCGCGCCCGTGAAGCTGCTTGTCGAAACCGCCTTCGATGCCAATGACGCCTTTGTAATCCGGCAGGCGATAATTGAAATAAGCTTCCTCACCTTCCATGGAGCTATCGTCTTTTTGTACGTACCCGAGCACCGACGAGGCCATTCTCCCGAGCGGATAAAGGCGCGTCGTCAGCACATCCAAATCCACGGCGTTGTGGTCGGAATAATTTTCCTCAAAACGCGCGACTTCCGCCGGCGAGAGATTTTGGCAAATCGGATAGGGCTCATACAGGCTCGATGAATAAGCGCGCTCGAACCCGCGGGCATCAAACGTCAGCGGCCGCTGCAGGGTCTGGGACATTTTGGAAATGACGTTGTAGGCCACGTCGCAACGCGCCTGCCACCGGAGCGCGGAAATTTCATCCCTGGAAAGCGAGGCGCTTTTCGCATTGGAAGAGGAACGTGCCCAGAATTTCCAGAACGGATGAGATTGCGTGGCAGCTTTGGCCGGGTGCAATCTTTTTTCCTCCGCCTGGAATTGCCCGGTCAAATCGCCGAGATAGAGGCTCAGGTTGTAGCTCGCGCCGTTTTCGGCCATGACACGGCCTTCGCAGTCCAAAATTTTTCCGCGCATAGCGGGAACGCGGACCGTGCGATAAGATTGCGTCTGTAAATGGCTTTCGTATTCGCCCGCACTCGCCACCTGCACCCACCAAAGCCCGGCGAGCAAAATGAAAAAGCCCATCGCCAGCCCTATCGCCACGAGGCGAAGCTGCGGGTCATTTTTCTTTAGCTCGTCGAAAATTAACATTGGTTTTTATGTCCTTCGCCGCCGCAAAATTTCGCGGTCAGGCCGAAAACTGGTTTCGGTTCGCACCTGGTAGCCCAGCGCTTTGTCGCACCAGCCGAACAAGGCGAAAAAGAACGGCGTCGCCAGCGCGCCACCGGCGGTCATGACCAGCCATTGCCAGAGCGAACCCCAGCCGAGCAACGGATGCTTGCCGGCGGTCAACAAAAGCAGCACGGAGATGAACGGCGCAATGGCACTGGCCACGCCGCCCAGGATGAATTGTGCAAAAGGCAATTCGCGCAGGATTAAATCGCGCTGCAGGAAAACCGGAAAGCTGATGATGAACAGCGGCAAAATCGTAAGCCCCAGTGGATTCGCAGAAAGCGAATCGAACCAGAGCCCGCCAAAAATCGCGAGCAGGGAAACAATCCCGATATTGCAACTCAGCGCAGCATAAATCATCAAGGCCGGCAACAAAACAATTTGTGCGCCCAGCAAATTCCGGGGACCCGTAAGCACCGATTCTCCGAAAACGCAGAGGAACGCCGCCGCCAGCACCAGGATGGAATTGAGAACATTCATGTGGGTTCTATTGCACCAGCACCATCACTTCTTCCAGGGCGCCGAGGTTGACGTTCAATTTCACGCGCGCTTGCGTGTACAGGCCAAATTCGACCTGCCGGGAATCCACGATTTCGCCCACGGGAATGCCGCGGGGAAACACACCGCCAATGCCGCTGGTCAGGACCTGCTGACCGGATTTTAAATTAGCACTGCTCGAAAGATAGGTCAGGTCCGCCAGGGAACTGTTCAACGGGCCGCTGGCGCTCAAAATCCCGGTGTCCTGGGCGGTATTTTGTACCAGCACAGAAACGCGGCAGTTCGGGTCGCCAATCAAAATGACCTGCGACCGCGTCAGGCCCACGGACGAAACCCGGCCGATCAGGCCGTCCTGCGTTAAAACCGGCAAGTTCGGCGTAATGCCATCGTGGCTGCCGAGGTCAATCTCGATAGTGCGCCACCAGTTGGCCGGGTCGCGCGTGATGACCCGGGCCAGTTTGAACTTCCACGGCTGTTGCCGTTGCCAGCCGTACAGGTCGCGGAAGCGGTCATTTTCTTTAGCGGTGGCCTGCGCCTGGAGTTGCTGTACCTGGAGCTGCTGGACTTGCTGGCGCAGGTTGGCGATCTCATGGAGCAGTTCGCGCCGGGGCAGGACGCTATCCGCCAGGTCAGCCGGCAGTTGCTGGCCGGCGTTGGCGAGGCCGAAAAGCGGTAAAAACAAACTGCCCAGGGCAAGCTTGAGGTGAGCAGTGGCACTTGAGGGCAGACTTAAAATTAAAACTGCCGCCAGGACCACGATTCCCGCTGCGATATAATTATTCTGTTTGAACATCCTGCAATTTCTTGCAGGCGAAGCCTAAGGAGAAATCAGTATTTGGCGTTGGTCGCGACACGCTTGAGGAATTCGATTTCCTGCAAGACGCGTCCGGTGCCTTCAGCCACGGCGCTCATGGGATCGTCAGCCAAATGGACCGGCAAGCCGGTTTCTTCGGCCACCAGCCGGTCTATGCCGCGCAACAGCGAGCCGCCACCGGCCATGACCAGGCCGCGATCCACGAGATCGGCGGCGAGTTCTGGCGGGCAGCGTTCGAGTGTCAGGCGGATGGATTCCAAAATGCTCGAGAGCGGTTCTTGCAACGTTTCGCGAATTTCCTCGGAACGGATCGTCAATGTCTTGGGCAGGCCCGTGCTTAAATCGCGGCCTTTCACATCCATCGTCAGTTCCTGTTCCAGCGGAAAGGCCGAACCGATGCGTATCTTGATTTCTTCCGCAGTGCGTTCACCTATCATCATGTTATAGGCACGTTTCATGTGCGCGGTGATCGTTTCGTCAAATTCGTCTCCACCTACCCTCAGGCTGCGGCTGAAGACAATACCCGCGAGCGAGATGATTGCGATTTCGCAAGTCCCGCCGCCGATATCCACGATCATATTGCCCGCCGGCTCATGCACCGGCAGACCCACGCCGATGGCTGACGCCATCGGTTGTTCAATCAAATACACTTCCCGCGCTCCCGCGTGAGTGGCGGAATCCTTGACGGCCCGTTTTTCGACTTCGGTGATACCCGAAGGCACCGCCACCACGACGCGTGGGGCGATTAATTTCCGATGGTGGACCTTTTGGATGAAGTGCCGGAGCATTGCCTCGGTGATTTCGAAATCGGCGATCACGCCGTCTTTCATCGGGCGAATGGCGACAATATTTCCGGGGGTACGGCCGAGCATCCGCTTGGCTTCGTCACCCACGGCCAGCACGTTGGTTGTGCCGGATTGAATGGCCACCACAGAAGGTTCGCGCAGGACGATTCCGCGGTCCCGCACGTAGACGAGGGAGTTTGCTGTGCCCAAATCTATTCCAATGTCGTTGGAAAACAGGCTTTTTAATTGCGCAAGCATGAATATGCCTAACACCCGAATTAAACAGTTTGCGGGGCAAGCCGTCAAGCGGTGAATAACTTTTTGCAATTGACCACGGATTAACACCGATGAACACGGATTGTTCTCACGCAAAGGCGCGAAATAATTCTCCCTCGCCCCCATCGGGGGAGACTTGAGCCGTTTGGGAAACGGCGAAAGGAATTTGTTCCGCGTAGCGGAACGAAGGCCGCAGGCCGAGTGAGCGGGCGCGAGCGAGTCAGCGCCGGGGTGAGGGGGCCGCGCCGCCCAATTCATCATTCTAAATTCAACATTCATCATTTGCCTACCCCCCCTCCCCCCCCGTTCTGTAGGGTTCTATAGGTTACATTAGGGTTCACTAGGGTTCCAAAAAGGCAGGGCGAGGAACCACACACGTGTGCTCCGAGCGCGCCGCAAGAAGAGGATGAACCTGCGCCCTGGGCGCTGATTTTCTCCATCAACCCTCAACCATCAACTCTCAACCT
>Ga0335083_10009061_pt1 | contig 12107 bp, 9 predicted proteins | sample Lox_Sample_42_FD_206716 | JGI IMG/M metagenome (GOLD analysis project Ga0335083, IMG submission 206716) | Soil microbial communities from Loxahatchee National Wildlife Refuge, Florida, United States - Lox_Sample_4.2 | ecosystem: Environmental > Terrestrial > Soil > Wetlands | place: USA: Florida... | reverse complement strand
TCAGGACCACGTATCGGGCGCCGGCTAAATGCGCCCCCTTCACGTGGACCTCGGCCGCCCGGTCCTGCAGCGCCATCACGAGCGGGTCGGGCAAGGTCGCCTGACCCTGGCCGTACAGCCGGAACCCGCGCTCCACCGCCGCGATCGCCGTCGCCATCGGCAGCTTGTCGCGGAACGCCTCGAGCGGGATGACGCGCATTACTTCTGGCCGAATGCCCGCTTCAGCTCCGGCCCCGCCAGGGCGAGGGCTTCCTTCAACTCCTCCTGCTCGTTGCCGTAGCCGAACCGAATGTACCCCCGCATCCCGAAGTGCTCGCCCGGCACGAGCAGGACGCTTTGCGCCGCCCGCACCCGCTCCACCAAGTCGAGCCCCGAGAGCGCCGGCGCGTACTTCGCGAAACAGATCGCCCCCGCCTGCGGCGCCGTCCAACGGAATGTCCCGTCGAACCCCTGCAGCCAGCGCTCGAGGATCGGATAGTTGTCGCGCAGGATAGCGCGCGTCCGCGCCAGGATCCGCTCCCGCACCCGCGGCTCGAGCGCGACGCTCGCCAGGTAATCCGACGCGCCCGACGGGCCGATGGTCGTGTAGTCGTGGCGGGCCCAGCACTCGGCCACGAAGTCCTTGGGGCCCGCCAACCAGCCGATCCGCAGCCCCGGCAGGCCGTAGGCTTTGGACAGTCCGCTCACGCAGATCAGCTTGTCGTAGCTGCCCCAGAACGAGGGCGTGGTCTTGCCGTTCCGCTCCGCCCCGCTGTACACCTCGTCGGCGAGGAGCCAGGCCCCGACCTCGGCGGTCCGGCCGACGATCGCGCGCCGCGCGGCATCGGACAGGATGTGCCCGGTCGGGTTGTGGGGATTCGTCACCACCACGAGCTTCGTCCCCGGCGTGATCGCGTCGGCGATCGCCGCCGGATCGAGGGACCACCCTGTTGCCTCGTCCAGCTGCAGCCCCCGAATCCGGGCGCCGCGGTTCTGTGTCTGCCCCCAGATCTGCATGTAGTTGGGGAGCATCATGGCGACGGTGTCGCCGGGCTCGAGGATCCGCCAGCAGGCGACGTAGTTCGCTTCCGCGCTGCCGGTGGTGACGAGCACCTGGTCGGTCGAGGCGCCGGGATACAGCGCCGCGATGCGCTCGCGCAGCCGGTCGGTGCCGTTGGACTGGCTGTAGCCCAGCCGTACGTCGAGCAGGGGATCGAGTGGGGCGCCGGCCAGCTCCAGCAGCTCTTTCACCGACAACGGGTGGACGCCGGATTCGGAGAGGTTGAACCGCACCCGGTTCTCCCAGGTGCTCTGCCAGCGCTCGAGCTCGAAGGTGACGAAAGTCATGAGGACAAAGTACTCGCGATCAAGCCAGGGTGGCGAGATCTCCCGGCCGCTCGAGCCAGTAGTCCGGCTCGAGGTCCTCCAGGTGCGCGCGGTCAAATGGCCCCCATAACACGGCCGCCGTCTGCACACCCGCCGCCCGCCCCGACTCGAGGTCGTGCCGCGAATCACCGACGAACACCGCGTCTTCAGGGACCGCGCCCATGCGGGCCAGCGCCGTGAGCACGGGCTCCGGGTGCGGCTTGGGGCGCTCCACATCGTCCGCGCCGATGATCACCGGGAACAGGTCCTCGACGCCGGCGAGCGCCAGGCCGCGGCGGGCACCGCTTTGGAACTTGCTCGTCACGAGGGCAAATCGCTTCCCCTCGGCGTGCAGCGCCCGCACCGCCGCGCTCACCCCCTCATAGGGGCGCGCCAGCTCGTCGTGATGGGCGTTGTTGTACTCCCGATAGGTCTCGACCATCGCCTCCAGCTCAACGGGATCATCGGTCCACAATCGGAACTGGACGCGGAGCGGGGTGCCGAGGCCTTTCATCCAAACCGCGTCGTCGGGCTCGAAGCCGCGGTGCAACCGCAGGGTGTGGCGATAGGAACGGAGGATCAGCTCGACCGAGTCGAGGATGGTGCCGTCCAGATCGAACAGAATGACGGGACGGCCCACGACGGCCTTAATGCGACTGGTACCAGTCGCAGTCGCTCGCGAGGGGGCACTCACCGCAACGGGGCGAAGAGCTCTTGCACAGCTCGAGGCCGTGGCGGCGCAATAGCTGATGTGCCTGCACCAGCCAGTTGTAATCGCGGGGCAGCTCGGGCTGGATCGCCGCGGTCACGTGCTCGTACACCTGCGCGAAGCTCGATCCCGCCTTCCCGTACCCGAGTCGCGACAGCACGCGAGCCCCATTGGGGTCGGGAGCGAGACCGGCCATGCTCTTGCAGAAGAGCAGGATGCGGTCGGCTCCGGGCTCGCCGATCCCGGGGAATTTCTTGATCAGCTTCTTGGCCTCGCCGGGGTTCTCGCGCACCAGCGTGCGCAGGCGGGCGAGACCGATCTCGATCATCACCTGCGACGCCTTGCGCAGCTTGTCGAGGCGCTTGCCCGCATCGGGGCCGGCGAGATCGAGTAATGGGGTGATCACGCCTTTGGCCGCGTTGAGGATCGCCTGGGGAGTGGTGCCGAGCTTCTGGCGCAGGGCCCGGAACGCGACGGCGCGCTGGTCGTCGTCGGCCTGGTCCCCGATGTGCTCCCAGATAATCCACTCGAACGGTCCGCTGGGGATCGGTCGCTTGGGGCGGCCATACTTGGCCCGGAGCCGGTCAATGTAGGTGCGTAGAGGGAGTGTGGGTCTGCCCATGAGAGGTGGCTTGAGTTACCTGAAATCTCTCATGGCGGACCCTCCTATCCAAGGGCGCCCAGCATCACCGCGGCCAGGAGCACCGGGCGCTGGGATTCGACCCGCACGGCGGCGGCGGGGAGTCTGGCGTCCCAGGCCAGCAAGTCCGCCACGGTGAGCGATTGCCGCTGCCGCAGCAGGTCCTCCAGGAGCAGCTCCTCGCCCGCCGACATCCCAGCCGCAAGTCGCGAAACCAGCCGATCGAGCCGGGTCAGGGCGGTCCGGTTCCCCCGGCGGGCGGCCCGGCGCGCCGCGGTCAGCGCGTAGGGGATGAGACGCCGGCCCAGGCGGTCCCGGTCGGTCGCCCGCCAGCGGCCGTCCGCGACTGCGGCGAGGCGCTCCTGGACGAGCGGCGCCGCCTGTCGCAATGCCACCCGCAGCCGCCCCGGATCGGGCGGGGCGGGGTTCCCGGTGCCCGCCTGAGCCAGGAGCGTGGTAGCCCGCTCCGGATCGGCCAGGGCCGCCCCTCGGGCATCGTCGACGACGATCGCTTCCGTGAATCCCGCTCCCAGACCCACGACGAGTACCACCGCCCTGGGACCTTCCCGGACGGCGGCGACCGCCCCCAGTGGCACCGGGTCGCCGCCGAGCCGCGCCGTGGCCAACTGTTGCAGCCGGTCGCACCAATCGAATGGACTGCCGCCGTCTCGCTCGAGGCGCCCTGCCACCGTCTCCACCTCGGCGGCGCCGGCCTGGACCTGGGCCTGCACCTTGGCTGCGAGCCGCTGTTCCAGCGCGATCGCGCGCGCCAGCGGCTCGGGCGGCGTGAACGTCGCGGTCTCGATCTCGGCGTGCCGCGAGCCGAGCCGGTCGATCCGGCCGACGCGCTGGGCCAGCCGCGCGGGGCTCCAGGGAAGATCGTAGTGCACTACGCGGCCGGCGTCCTGGAGGCTCAGCCCTTCGCCCACAAGGTCGGTCGCCAGCAGAACGTCGGCGGTGAGGGCGTCGGGCGGCAGTGGCGCGCCTTGCGCGAGCGGCGCGAAGCAACGCAGCACCTCCTCCCGCCCGGCGCGGTCGCGACCCAACCATCCCGTCGTGCCCGCGACCGCCGCGACGCGGAGTCGCCCGCGAAGCCGGCGCAACAGGTCCTTGAGCGTCGCCGCCGCTTCGGTGAAGACGATCGTCTTCACGGCGTGCGACTCCAGCAGCCCCAGCAGGGCGTCCGCCTTGGGATCCTCATCCGGCCGGCACAAGTCGCGGAGCATGCTCACGCGCTCGCGCTCCGTTGCGTCACGCACCAGCGGTGCGTCCGGCGCGAGCAGCAGCGGGAGCAGGGCGAGCTGCAGGTCGCCGTCGTCGGTGCGGGCAAAGCAGCGCTGGAAATCGCGCGCCTCGAGCCGCCGGTCCGCGCTCGCGGCGAGGTCGAGAAACGCCTCGTAACGGTCGAGCGACCAGCGCAGCGCCGCCACGCTGGAGGCAAGCCGGCGCAATAGGGTGAGGCGCAATAACGGAGCGGCGTCGCCCTGGAGGCTCTCGATCCCCGCCACCAGGGCGGCGAGCGTGGACCCTGGTGCCGGCGGCGCGGCGATCAGCGCATGCCCGCCGCGGGCGGGGAAACTGAGCCGCACGGGGGACTCGCCGTACCCCGACCGGGCGCGGCTCCGCGATCGCGCCACGACCAGGCGGGCGGCCACGCTGGAGACGCTGACGGAGCGTGTGTCGAGCTTCCCCGACGCGGCGAGACGGAGTGAAGGCAGGCCGAGCGCCGCCAGGGCGTCATCGCGGAGAAACAGACGGAACAGATGCAATAGGTCGGCGATCCGGTTGTGCACCGGTGTCGCGGTGAGCAGCAGGACGCGGGCCCCAACCAGATACCGGGCCAGCGCGCGATAGCGACGCGTCTCCGGATTGCGGAAGCGGTGGGCCTCGTCCACGACGACGATCGCAGGTGGATCCACGAACCGGACCGCACGACCACTCAGGGATTCGCTGCTGACGATGGGCGGGGAGATGGCGAGCCGGTCGCACAGCGTGCGCCATTGCGGGATCAGAACCGCGGGGACGATGAGCGTGGCCGACGGGTGCAGCGCGGCGATCGCCAGCGCGACGTAGGACTTCCCCATCCCGGCGGCGTCGGCCAGTACCGCCCCGCCATATCGCTCGAGGATGGCCATGAGCCGGTGGGCGGCGGGGACCTGGTGTGGCGCGAGCCACGGGGGCAGGGGCGGCGCCACCACCGGCAGGTCGAGCAGGGCGCGCGCGGCTTCCTGGCAGACCGGACCGGGTGCCGCCGCCGTATTTCCCACCGGCTCGAGGAGCAGCGCGCCCGGTGCCGGGACCGGGGCGAGCTGCTCAGCCAGGATCCGGGGGAGGGGCGAGCGGCGCCAGAACGCGGCGGTCGGCAGCATCGAGAGTCAGGGCCTCGGCGACGAGAGAGTCCGGGGTGTCGTGTCTTCGCCCGGCCGCGGCCAGGGCGCCCCACCCCTCGTCGGTCAGTGAAGGGAGCGGGAGCTGCGCCACGACGCGGGCATTGCAGCGGCGGAATCCGCCGCGCGCCGGGTCCGCGACGAGGCGCACGAGCGCCGAATACCAGCGGGTGTTGAACAGCGCCGCGAGCGCGTGAGCGTCGTCGCCGCTGCGCGTCGCGATGCCGTAGACGGTGTTCAAGGGCACGCAGTCGGAGGGCGGAACGACGGCCGTGAGGCGGCGCGCGACATCGGGCCAGAGCACGCGGTGCGGGGCCGTGGCGAGGGCGATGCGAAACACCTGCCAGGCCGGCCCCCGGCGATAGTCGGCGCGTCGCCGCAGACGTTCGGCATGGGCGTCGAGTCGCTCGGCCAGCGGGGCGGGAAGCCGCGCCAGGGGACGGCCGGCCGCGTCGTGGGTCCACAGCAGAAAGACCCGAGACCGGACCTCCCACCGGGAGATGTCGCGGCCGCGAACGGCGGGCTTGGCGCCCGCGACCCGGTCCGCCACCACGAACAGATCATCCGCCCCGGTCTTCACGCCGAGCTGGGGGATCCAGCGGTCCCCGATCCGGGGCAGCTCCCTCGCGAGCCGGGCCGCGACAGTCGCCGCCTCCCGATGCAGCAGCCATGGTCCGGCCCGCTGCAGCGTTCGCTGCGGCAGGGCCCGGTGGCCGTCGGTTGTCGCACCGAGGGCGACGGACACCCGTGCATCGTCCTCCATCGACGGCTCGCGCCGGGCGGTGACCAGGGCCATCGGGTACACCACGGCGCCGAATGTCTCCGCTTCAGCCTCGAGCGGGACCAGCCGCTCGATCGTGGTGCGATGGGCCAGCTCCCGTCGCAACGACTCGGCGTAGCCGCTGGAAGCGAGCTTGGCGGGGAGGAGCATGGCGGTGATCCCGCCCGGCGCCGAGAGCTCCAGCGCGCGGGCGACGAATGCGACCGCGACGTCGGGGAGGTGGGCGAACCTCCCACCCCCACCCGAGGGGCCCGATGCCGGGCGCCACACCGCGTAACGCTCGGCGAGTGCCTCCCGGACCCCCACCGGCAGCCGCTCACCCCGCACCCAGGGCGGGTTGCCGACGACCAGGTCGAACCCGCCGGCCGCGAGGATGTCACCGAAATGCGATTCGAAACTGAAGAACGGCACACCACCATCGCGGGTGATGCGGCGGGAGACGAGACGCAACTCGCGCCGGGCCGCCCGCAGCCGCCGCAGGCGTAATCGGTCCTCCCGGTTGAGCCCGCGCACGGCCCCGAACAGATCGGGCGCGCGCGCCGCCTCACAGAGTGCCCGCACGCCGCTTTCCAAGGCCGCGATCGCCGCCGTGAGGAGCGATCGAGCGAGTTGTGCTTCCGCTACCGCCAGCTGGCGCGCGCCGTCGCGCTTGGCGGCCCCGGTCAGTGCGAACAACTGACGTCGGGCGTGAGCGGCCGCGACCAACGTCGGGGTCGCCGTGGACCGGGCTTCGCCTCCTCCCAGGAGGGTGTGGGCCACGCCCAGGCAATCGAGCAGGGCGTCTCCCTGGCGCACATGCCCGTCGAAGTTCGGGAGCGGTGCCACGGCGTCCGGGTCCGCCGTCGGATCGTCGGCGACGAGGGCGAGCCAGAGCCGCAGCTCGGTCAGCCGGACGGCGGTGAGGGACCGGTCCACACCGTAGAGCGAGTGGGCGACGATATCGCGGCGCAGCGCCGCGGAGGCCGGCTCCCCGGCGGCGGCCCGCATTCGCAGCAGCTCGTCCAGCGCCCCGAGCAGGAACGCTCCCGATCCGGCAGCGGGGTCGAGGATGGTCAGGCGGCGGAGGTCCGGGGGACGGGGGGGCGGCGCACCGTCGTGCACCCACCGGGCGGCGGCGTCGCGTGGAACTCCCAGGCGATGGACCAGCGCGGCCTCGACCCCCGCCCGCACGATCGCGCGCACGAGCGCCGGGGGTGTGTAGTAGCTGCCGCTCGAGTGCCGTTCGTCGGGGTCCATGACACCCTCAAAGACGCGTCCCAGCATGTCGGGCGCCACGAAGTCGCCGGCGTCGCCTTCGTGGGCCGAGAAATGGAATCGCTCGAACAGGTCGTCGAAGCCGTCGCGCCAGACGCTGTTGCTCCACACACCCGGGCCGACCTGCCGCTCCAGCGCGGTGGGCTCGAAGAGGCCGCCGTTCAGGAACGGGACCCGCCCGAGAGCGCGCGCCGCCCTGGGGCGGACCGACGGAGGGCGGTTCAAGGCCCCGAAGCACAGCGGGTGGAGGGCGGCGCGATGGAAATGCGCGCGTTGAGCGATGCAGCGGTCGAGCAGGCGCGGTAGATAGCGGTGGTCGCCGTCGAGCCAGCCCTTTTCCTGCACGAAGTAGAGGAACAGCACGCGGGTCAGCGCGGTCAGAGCCAGGGCATGGCGATCGGCGCGATTGCCGGGATGCGCGAGGTGGTCGGCGAAGCGATCCAGCACGGTGCGGAAAGCCCGGAAGAACCGGGGCGTCACCGCTTCGCTCGCGAGCGCGTCGCCGACGCGCAGCGACAGAGCCAGGGCCGTTTCTCCCGGCACGGGCGTGAGCCGCTCGAGGATCGCGAGCGCCGTGGCCGGGGGGTGGGCGAGAGCGATCGTGGTGTCACGGATGCGCAGGATCCCGGAGGCCGTCGCCCGCCATGCCGCCAGTACCAGCCGGCGTGCCGGGGGATCGTCCAGGGCGCAGGCCAGGCCGCGCTCACCGCCGCCGGCCAGGCGCTGGGCTGCGGCGCGGGCGGCTCGCAGGGGGTCGGCGGCCGCGAGGGCGAACACGCGGAACGCTTCGTAACGGGCGACCACGGCCGCCATGCGGACGCCGAGTCCCTGTTCCAGCTCCGTCCCCAACCACGACCCGGGTGGGACGGTCTCCCACGCCGCTTGATAGCCGAGCACGCGAAATAGTTCGCGGAGATCGCTGATCTGCTCGGTGCGGGTGAGCAGCTCCCGTACCACCACGGGTCCTTGCGAGCGAGGCCGCATGATGCGGGGCGCCTCGTCGCGGTGTGGTACCGGAGTGTTGCGGGAGGGGGCGGATTACTGCGAGGGTGAGGCGACGGTAGGATAAACGACGATAGATGAAACGACGATAGGGAGAGGCGGCGGTAAGCAGGCACGAATTGTCGCCTCAGCCTACCGCCGCCTGACTCTACCGTCGCTCTACGCTACCGCCGCTCTATCCTTTCACGCCTTCCGAAGACGTATGCTCCCATTCACCGTCGTCAAATTCAGCTTCCGCCCCCCGTTCCCGATGGTGCCGTGCAGGTTGCGCGGCCCGAACTTCCCGGTGACGGTGAGGGGAAAGTCGGACTCGAGGTCGCCGTTCACCGTTTCGGCACGGACTTCGGCGCTGAAGGTGGTGGGGAGGGTCAGCGTGACGCTGCCGTTCACCGTGGTGAATTCGGCGCTCCCGGTCCAGTCGGCGCGGCCCATGTCGGCCTCGATCGACCCGTTCACCGTGGTCGCTTCGACGAAGCCCGACGTCGAGGCGCGGATCCCGCCGTTCACGGTCGTCAGGTCGGCGTCGCTCTTCAGCCCCGTCGCCTCGACGTCCCCGTTCACGGTGGTGGCGGTCAACAGAACCCCCGCCGGGACCTTCACCGTGAAATCGACGACGACGTCGTTGTTCTCGGTGTCCTGGTCCGAGTGGCCGGCCTCGCAGGTGTTGTTATGCCGGGCGTGCCGGCCGGTCGGATACACGGCGCAGATCGTCACGCCCTCGGCCGACGGCACCACCTGGATATCCACCGATGCGGGATCGCTGCGGTGCGCCGTCTTGCGCGCGGAGACTTCGATCTGATTCCCCGTGGCGAGCGACGCCGTGATGTCGCCGTTGACGCCGCGGATCTCGAGCCGCTTCCCGGCGGCGACCGTCCCGGTCCAATGGAAATCCTGGGCGGCGAGCGGCCCCGCGAGCAGCAGTGTGGCGAGACCAAAGGTGAGCTGTCTGGTCATGGTCAGTTGTCCTCGTCCTGGTCGTCCGAATCCTTCTTCTCCTTGTCGCCCTTGACCTCGACCCGTACGTGGGGGTTGACATGCACCCGGACGCTCGCGCCTTCCCCCTCACCCGACTTCGCGTGGATGCTGCCGGGGCACGCCAGGTTCAAGTCCCCGTCGAACGATTCGATCTCGATCCGCGCGCTCCCGGTGCCGAGGGTGAAGGTGAAACGGTGCTTGCTCTTGTTGACGAGCTTCACCGGCCGGCACGACTGGAATTCCCCGTTGTACGTGGCCACCGACACCGTGGCATTGGCCTTGTCGGGAATCGCGGCGGTCACGTCGCCGGAGTGCGACCCGAAGTGGTAGCGTCCCCCATCCTGGATCGTCCCTTCATACGTGATCCCGCCGTCTACCGTATTGGCGTCCACGTCGGCCGAGGTGATCCCCGCGAGCGAGATGTCGCCCGACACGGTCTCCGCCTCGATATCGCCGCTGACATTGGTCAGATCGAGTCCGCCGTCGACGCTGTGGACCTCGACGTGTCCCGCCGCGTTCTTCAGGGTGACGTCCCCATTGACCGACCGGAGCGACACGTTGCTCTTCCCCCCTATGACGTTGATCGTTCCCTCCACGGTTTCAGCCACAATTTCCGCAACCACGCCATCCACGTTGATGTCGGTGGAAACGCCGGAGAGGTTCAGGGGCATCCAGGCGGGCACCGTGAGCTCGTAGTCGACCATCGGCGGGCCGTGGCGCGACTCGCCGCGGATCGAGATGGTCGCGTCGTCGCCGAGATCGATGGCGATCCGATCGCGGCTCGAGTGCGAGGCGCTGAGCTTGATGGCATTCTGGCGCCAGATCTTGACGTCGATCGTGCCCCCGAAATCGTTGACATCGAGACGTTGTCCCTGGCGGACGGCGAATGTCGTATCGGTGTCCTGGAGGGCCGAAGCGCTCAGGGCAAGGACGGCGGCCAATACCGGCAGCATAGATGCTCCTCTTATGACCGCGCCGAGGCGATGGTACCCGCCTGACGCAGAAATTCGAACTTTCGCCGCATCGTCGCGGCGAGGTGATGATTCAGATAGGGACTGTTCGGGTCCTGGGCGAGCGCGACCCGCGCTTCGGTGATCGCGCTGTCGATCACGGCGAGACTGTGCTCCAGCGTCGCGACGGTCGCCGAATCGATGCGACCGGCCTGCCGCCCTTCGGCCAGCGCCAGGCGCAGATCGGCGACCGCGTGATCGGCGCTCGAGTCGGCCTTGGGCACCCAGCTCACGACCGCCGCCCCGACTCCCGCCCCGCCCAGGCTCGGGCCGGCCGCCACGGGAGGCTTCGCCCCGCCCGTCCAGGAGCGGGCCAGCCACGCGGCGCCCCCAGAGACGACCGCGAGAATGAAGCTCGCGGCCACGAGCTGCGGCACGCTGAACGAGAAGCGCCGGGCGGCACGCCGCCGCGCCAGGTCATCGGTCGCGAGGCCGATCCGGTCCGCGATCCTCGGCCACAGGTCGGCGGCGGGAGCGGCGCCGCGCTCATCGAGCCGCTGCGCCCGCGCGACCACACCCTTGAGCTCGGCGAGCGTCGCGCGGCATTCACCGCAGGCGGCGAGGTGCGCGTCCATCTCAACCCGCGATGCGGGATCGAGCTCGTCGTCCAGGTACTCCGAGAGTCGATTGGTGTACTGGTCGCTCATAGGTGTGCTCCGTGTTCCGTGCTCAGTCCAAGTGCTTTCTCAGCGCCATCCGCGCATGGTGCAGCTGTGATTTCGAGGTCCCCGGCACGATCCCGAGCATCTTGGCGATCTCCTCATGCCGATACCCGGCCACGTCGTGCAGCAGGAACACCTGTCGCGCACCCTCCGGCAACCGCGCCAGCGCCTGCTCGAAGTCCATCGTGTGCTCGACCGTCTCGCCGCGGCCGCTGGCCTGCTCCAGCGACGGCTCCGGATCACCCTCAAACCGGCTCCGCTCGATCCCGAACGTCTTGCGACGGGCCAGGATCACGTTCACCGCCAGGCGGTGCAACCAGGTGCCGAACTGCGCCTCACCCCGAAACGTGTGCAGCTTCTCCCAGGCCCGAACAAAGACGTCCTGGGTGACGTCGTCGGCCACATCGGCATCGAGCATGCGCCGCACCAACCCGTGCACCCGGTTCAGGTGGGAGCGGTAGAGCCGCTCGAACGCACGGCCGTCCCCGCTGGCCGCCAGGGCGACATCGGCCAGTTCCGCATCGGCTACCGGGATCGTAGCGGGATCGTCGGTCAGGGTCGGAGCCTCCGCCATGCCTTCACTTCGATAAGGAAGCTGGGCAAATGGTTGTAGGGCGCTAGGGTAGCCTGAAGACGCCTCATCCTGCCTTCATGTTTCCCGCTACATTGTTTCACACCTATGGCCCCCACTCTCGCCGCGGTCACCGGAATCGGCCTGGTCCTGGGGTTCCGGCACGCCTTCGAGCCCGACCACCTGGCCGCCGTCTCGACCCTCGCCACCCGGCAGGGCTCGCTCGGCGCCGCCGTCCGGTTGGGGCTCGCCTGGGCAGTGGGCCATACGGCGAGTGTCGGCGTGGTGGTGCTGGGAATCGTGGCCTGGAATCTCCACCTCCCCGAATCGCTGTGGCCGATCGCCGACCTCCTGGTGGGGGTATTGCTCGTCGGACTCGGGGGGTCGGTGCTGGTGCGGTACCTGCGCGGTCGCTGGCACCTCCATGCGCACACCCACGCCCCGGGCACCGGCACCCACCTGCACCTCCACAGCCACGAGCATGGCGTCTCGCACGTCCACATCCATGGCATCGCTGACGTCCGGCGCTCGCTCGGGTTCGGACTGCTGCACGGGCTCGCCGGGAGCGCCGCGATCCTGCTCCTGCTCGTGGCGGCGGCGCCGACGCGCGCGTCCCAGCTCGCCTACTTCCTGGCCTTCGGGCTCGGTACGATGGGGGGGATGCTGACGGTTTCGTGGTCGCTGGCATCGCTCGTGCGCACGGCCGCGCGCCGCGGCGAGCGGCTCGCCACCATGCTGCATCTGGGCAGCGCCACGGCCAGCGTGGCGATCG
>Ga0335083_10009060_pt1 | contig 12108 bp, 12 predicted proteins | sample Lox_Sample_42_FD_206716 | JGI IMG/M metagenome (GOLD analysis project Ga0335083, IMG submission 206716) | Soil microbial communities from Loxahatchee National Wildlife Refuge, Florida, United States - Lox_Sample_4.2 | ecosystem: Environmental > Terrestrial > Soil > Wetlands | place: USA... | reverse complement strand
GGCGACCAGCACCGCCCGGCCGGTGCTGCCCGGCCGGGCGGTGGCCGCCTCGGCCGCGGCCGCCAGGTCCACCGCGAACAGGTCATCGACCTCGGTCCCGATCCCGGCAGCCTCGGTTCCGTCAGTCCCGGTCCCGGCGGCACCGGTCCCGGCGGCACCGGTCCCGAGCGCCCGCACGGCGCCGACCGGCCAGCCGGCCAGCCGCCCGCAGGCGGCTCGCAGCGGGAGGCGGCCGTCGCCGACGGTTATCACCCAGGGCTCGGCCGGGGCGGCGGGCCCGGCCGGGGCGGCGGGCAGCAGGCCCACCACCGCGTTGGCGTGCTCGGCCAGCGCCCGGCTCATCGCGGCCGCGTCGCCGGCCTCGCGGTCGGGCAGGCCCAGGCGGGCGCCGAGCGCCACCGGATCGGCCAGCAGGCGCAGCGTGTGCCCGGGCGGGCGCACCTCGACCGCGAGCAGCTGGCACGCGACGGCCGCGGCCGCGTCGACCTGGTCGATGACCGGCAGTTCGGCCGGGAGCCGGTGGGCCACGAGCACGCCCTCGTCCCCGGCCACCAGGACCGCGCCGATCCGCGCCCCGGCCGCCAGCAGGGCGCGCAGCCGGGCGGCGGCCTCGTCGTAGCGCACCCCGGGCGGCACCACCGCCACCAGCATGGCGGCGTCACGCGGCGCCGGGTCCGCGAGGGAAAGGGGCACCCCGACGCAGGCCCCGGTCCCGCCGGGGGTGGGCACGCCCGCCGCCAGCACCCGCAGCCGGCCGGCCGGAGCGGGGGCATCGGGCACCGTCAGCACCGAGGTGTCCACGGCCCGCAGCGGGGCGATCCTGCCCTGCTCGACCGTGCACCCGGCCTGGCGCTCGACCCGGCGCACCAGCGCGGCCGCGCCGCGCAGGGAGCTGGCCGACCCCTTGCGGCCGCGGGTCGGCACGCGTCCCGCGCCGAGGATCTTGCCGCCGGACACCAGCACGACCTCGGTCGTGGCGTTCCCGACGTCGACCCCGGCGATCACCGTCACCCGGAGGCTCCCTACGCGGACAGGCCCCGGCGGGCGTAGACGTCCGCCGCTTCGGCTATCAGCGCCGCGCAGCGAGGCAGGCCGCGGGCGGCGAGCGAGCCGGCCAGCTCGGTCAGCTGCGCCTGCGTGGACCGGCCCGGCCGCAGCGCCTCGTAGACGGCCAGGACCTCGTCGTCGGGCAGCCGGGTCAGCTCGGCGGCGCGGCGCAGGTTATCCGCCAGCTGCGGGTTGCCGTGCTCCTGCGCCACCGCCGCCTGGCGCTCCAGCGTGTCCGGGTGGATCCGCAGGTCCTCCAGCCCGACCTCGCCCCCCCGCACCGCCTCCACGGTCAGCCCGTCCACGGCCCGGCCGGACAGCGCCCGCACAGCCTCACGAGTCTCACCAGCCACGTCACTCACGTCCCTCACCCGCCCGGCCGCCCCGGAGCCCCGCGCTAACCGCAACGATGGAACATTGATGCTGCCCTGGCGACAACGATGGAGCATCGTTGTCGTTTGCGGAGGCGCGGGGGCGCGCTCCGGAGGCGCGTGGCGAGGTGGTGGGGGCGATGGGGGCGCGGGAGCGGGCTGCGGGGGCGGGGATGCGGGGCAGCGGAGGGGCGAGAAGGTGGTAGCGGGTCACGTGATTCCCTCCAGGCTCAGTTCTTCGGGGGGCGCGCCGGGGACCATGCGGCGGCGCTCCAGTTCCATCAGGGCGATCACGGTGGTGTGGTAGCGCGCCTCGATGGCCTCGTCGGAGTACGGGTTCCTGGCCGGGTCGGGCGTGCCGCCCTTGGCGTGCCGCGCGGCGTTGGCGCCGAGCAGGCGGTACAGCTCCAGGGTGACGGAGGGCGCCACCGAGTACAGCTCCAGGTTGGCCAGCGGGGCCAGGTCACGCCGGTGGATCAGCGCGGTGCCCTTGCCCTGCAGGCCGATGCCGATCCCGGATCCGGCCAGCCGCGCCGCGGCCAGGCCGATCCGGCCCAGGTCGACGCTGTCGTTGAAGCGGACGACCCGGCCGGCGCAGCCCTCTTCCTCCAGGCCCGCCAGCATCTCGCGCAGCACGTCCGTCACGGCCAGGCCGGACAGGCACCGCCACACGTCCCGGCCGACGGCCGGCGAGACGCCGATGACGACATCGCGCGGCCCCTGCCCGGGCCCGGCGGGGCCGTGAGCAGAAAGCAGGGAAACCGCGAACCGGGCCTGCTCGGCTCGCAGGTCCGCGACCCCGCGCGCCTGGCGGATGGCGTCGATCTCGGCTTGCCGGGACGGCGTGGGCTCGTAGCCGGTGCCCGGGCCGCCGTAGTCGTTCGGGTCGGTGACCAGGGACAGCACACGCAACTGCTCGTCGAAGATGGCCGACGTCTGCAGGTAATCGCCGGACAGCCTGGCCCGGGCGAAATCCATGGTCCGTTCGGCCTCATGGAAATAGCCGCATTCGTCCAGGGCGGCCACGATGTCCACCACCGTCAGCCCGCGCTGGCGGATCGCGTGGGCCGCGCCGAGCACGGCCAGGGTGTCGGTCTCCCCCAGGTCCTTGGACCCGGCCGCGTCCACCGCCAGGTCGACATGGGTGTCGGTGAAGTCGGCGAGGCCCAGGTGGGCGTAGACGGCGCGGCAGGCCTGCGCGGCCTCGCGGCGCAGTGACGCGATCCGCTCGGCGGGGACGGTCCGCAAGCCCCCGTCGACGCCCCAGTCGCGCTGCATGGCCAGGAAGTCGTCGATGTCCTCGGCGTTGAAGTTGCTCGGGCCGAACATGTTGTCATAGCGCTGGATGGACCCGAACCCGCTGAACGCGAAGTCCGAGCCGGCCAGCACGATCGGCAGCGTGCGGGAGGTGCGACGCATGTCGGACTCGCTCATCAGCGCGTCGTTGCCCGAGCAGGACTCCAGGTTCCGCATCATGACCATGACGTTCTCGGCCATCAGCTCGCGCAGCCCGCGCGGCACCGCGGCGGCGACGCTGGCGCCGTCGATGCCGCCGTTCTGCACGCCCTGAGCGCCGATGGCCCGGGCCAGCGCCACGCAGCGTGCCTCCAGGTACAGCATCGAGCACCCCTGGGCGCCCGCCATCAGGACCTCGGCGCCGGCCCCGGAGGACACCCGCATCTTCATGCCCCGGGAGGCGTAGGCCGAGGTCAGGAAGGCCTTGGACCAGGGGGTGTCGTCACCGTCGGTGAAGACCTGTTCGGTGCCGTACAGCGAGACGGTCTCGGCGTAGGAGGTCAGCCCGCGCATGCCGAGCTCGAGCTCCATGGCCTCCTCGACCGAGCACTGGATCAGCACCCCGTCGGCGCCGAACGCCGCCCCGATCAGGCAGGCCACCGCGTTGCTGGGCGCGTCGCCGAGGACCGGCACGGTGGTCTCGATCTCGCGGAAGCCGAACGCCGCCGCGGTGGCCGCGTCGGCCGCCAGCAGCAGCGGGTCGTCAAGACGGTTCGTCACATGCGCCTGGTTGGATGGCGTCCGGCGGGCCCGCAACTTGGTCATGGCCATGACCAGCTCGGGCGGGCGGAGCAGGGCCAGCACCCGGGCCAGCTTGGCCGGGGTGGCGCCGGCGCTCAGCCTGATGATCTCCTGCCGCGGCACCGCCGGGTCGACCAGCAGGCGGGCGAAGGCCACGTCGGACAGCGCCATGACCTCCGCCGCGACGCTCAGGTCCAGGCCGTGTCGGGCGATATAGGTGTCGATCGAGTCGAACTCCGCCTCGGGCGCCCCGTCCATCTCCACCACCCGGCCGTCCGTGATCACCAGGCCGGGTGACGGATCGTCCGGCGAGCGGAGCGCGGTCAGGCCGAGCGCGGGATCCTCGATGGCGAAACCGTCCAGGTTGACCCGCTGCCGGTCCATGAACCGGATCCGGCCGACGGGCTCCTGGGCGGTCATCCGGCCGCCTGGGCGTGCAGTTCGACGACCTGGGCCCGGCCGGCGCCGGGGCGGGACGCGCCGCCCTCGGTGCGGACCACGATGCGGGTGCGGTCGGCCCGGAACAGGTCGCGGGAGAACTCGATGGGCTCGCCGTCGGTGCCGGTAGTGGTCCTGGTGATGGCCATCAGCGGCGCTCCCGGCTCGATGTCGAGGATGGCCGCCTCGTCCGCCGAGGCCAGGACCACCTCGATCCGCTCCACCGCCTCGGTGGGCTCGGCGCCGAAATGCTCCTCGATCAGCTCGTAGACCGAACCGCCCAGCGGCAGCTCGAGCAGCCCGGGGAAGCGCCGGGCCGGGAACCTGGCGTGCTCCAGGGAGAACGGGCTGCCGTCCGCCAGCCTGATCCGCACCAGGTCGATGACCAGCTCGCCGGGCCGGGTCCGCAGCGCCTGCGCGGTGACGTCGTCCGCCCCGGCCAGCCGCGCGGACAGCACCCGGGTCCCGGCCACCACGCCCTGGCTGCGCAGCAGCGCGGGCACCCCGACGATGCGCGACAGGTCGCGCTCGATCTTGCCCTTGGCCACGAACGTGCCGCCGCCGCGGCCCGGCACCCGGCGGACCACGCCGCCGTCGGCGAGCACCGCGAGCGCCTGGCGCAGCGTGGCCCGGCTGACCCCGAGCTCGGCCGCGAGCGCCCGCTCGGCGCCGAGCCGCTGCCCGGGGCGCAGCCGGCCGCTGCTGATCTGCTCGGCTAGCACGCGCCTGACCTCCTCCGGCGTCCGGACGGGGGGACCCTCGGTCATGCAGAAATCGCCGCCATGGCTTCGGGTGACTCGGGCAGCACCTGGCCGCCGTCCACCACGATCGTCTGGCCGGTGATGTACGCGGCCTCGTCGGTGGCCAGGAACAGGGCGGTGTAGCCGATCTCGTCGACGGTGCCCAGGCGGCGCATCGGGATGGCCGCGGTCATCCCGGCCGCGTAGTCCTCGCCGAGGCTGGCCAGGCCCTCGGTGGCGATGTTGCCCGGCAGCACCGCGTTGACCGTGATGCCCCGGGGGGCGAGCTCGATGGCGGCGGTGCGCATGAAGCCGAGCTGGCCGGCCTTGCTCGCGCCGTAGTGCGTCCAGCCGGGGTAGCCGGTGATCGGGCCGGTGATGGACGAGGTCAGGATCACCCGGCCGTGCCCGGACGCCGCCAGGGCGGGCAGGCAGGCCTGCACCGACAGGACCGTGCCCTTCAGGTTGGTGCCGATCGTCTGGTCCAGGTCCTCCTCGGTCAGGTCCTCGATCCGGGCGTCGGGGAAGATCCCGGCGTTGGCGCACAGCACGTCGATGCCGCCGAGACGTTCCTGGGCGATCGCGGCCATCCGGCGGCAGTCCTCCCGGCTGGCCACGTCGGCCAGCACGAACGAGACCTCGCCGGGCTTTTCCGCCGCGGCGGCCTGGGCGTGCAGCGCCTCGGCGGCGGCCCGGGCCGCCTCCGCGTCCCGGCCGGTGATCAGCACCTTGGCGCCGTTGCGGGCGAACACGCTGGCGATCCCCTTGCCGATCCCGCGGGTGCCGCCGGTCACTACCACGGCGCGTCCGGCGATCGATGTGAACATGGCAGGTCCTCTCAGTGGGTGCTCAGGTATGACTCCGCAAGGTCGCAGCTGCCCTGCGTGTATCCGGCGCCGAGCTCGGCGGCGATGTCCACGGCCCGGTGCGAGCCGATCCACGCCACCAGCAGCAGCCGCCGGAACATGATGAACGTCCAGATCTCCGCCTCGTCCTCGGCGGACAGCTGCCCGGCCCGCCGGTACCCCCGCAGCCAGCTGTCCACCAGGGCGGGGACCTCGGGCGCGTGCTCGAAGAAGCTCACCGAGGTGCCCAGGTCGTACAGGTACCAGCTGAACCCGGAGTCGTCGAAGTCGATGACGCTGACCGAGCCGTCGTGCACCAGCAGGTTGGCCAGCCGGGTGTCCGCGTGCACCAGCCCGTACCTGCCCGGCCCGGAGCCGAACGCCCGCAGCCGGGCGCGGAGCATGTGGTCCAGCCGGGTGAGGATCTCGCGCTCGGACGGCCCGACGCCGACGCCGTCCTGCCAGCGGCCCCAGCGGGCCTGGGCCCCGAACGCCGCCGCGTAATCCCAGTGGAAGCGGGTGAACCAGGCCGGGCGGGACCATTCCCGCGCGTGCCGGTGCATCCGCGCGGTGATCTCGCCCAGCTCGGCGAAGTGGACGGCGGTCAGCCCGGCCTCCAGGTCGTCACCCGGCTCGGTGCCGGGCAGGAACTCGAAGCGGACGCAATGCCTTTCGGCGGCGCCGCCGGGCTCGGGGACGGTGACCACCCGCCGCCCGTCGGCGGCCGGCAGCACCCGGGGCGTGCGCACCCCGGCCTCCGCGCGCAGCGCGTCCATCCAGGCCAGCTCGGACGCGATCTCCTGCTCGGTGTGGTAGCCGAGCCGGTGCACGCGCAGCACCGACGGCCCGGCCTGCGGGTCACGGACCAGGAAGGTCGCGTTCTCCGAGACGTTGAGCAGCTCGACGGACGCCCCGGGGTGACCGCCGTAGGCGGCCAGCGCGTCCCGCGCGCAGCCCCGCACCCGCTCCATGACGTCGCCGCCGGCCGACAGGTCGTGCTCTGCCATGGCTACCCCGCGTGGTCCCGGCCGGCGACAGCGGCCAGCACCTCGGTGATCTCGCGCTGCGCGCGCCGCACGTCGGCCGCGGGCCCGCTCAGGTAGATCCGCCCGGCCGCGCCGATCATGGACACGTCGACCAGCGTCACGCCCGGGGCGGCCCGCTCCGCCTCGTTGGCCGCGACCGCGGCGAACAGGGCCGGGGTGACCTCGCTGACCCCCAGCGTATCGCCGGGGATGATCATCGAGCCGGACCGGTTCCGGTTGATGATGATGGCGTGGACGTCGGTCACGTCCTCGATCACGTCGGAGAACAGGATCCGGGGCCGCAGCTGGTCCTTCTCGTCGGCGTCGAGCCCGGCCAAGATGGCGTCCCCGGCCCGGCGCACGTCGCCGAGGTCCCGGCCGTGCACCTCGAGCACGCCGAACTGCCGCTCGACGAACAAGATGCCCGGCTCGACCGCGGGCACCGCCCGCAGCGCCAGGTCGGTGACCCGCTCGATCGCCAGCGCGGGCGCCACCTCGACGATGAGGGCGTGCTGCCCGGCGAACGGCGGGTAGCCGCGGGCCCGGGTCGGGGTGCCCAGGTACGCGGCGAACTGCGGCTGCAGGTCCTGGACGAGCAGGTATACCCGCAGCTCAGCTTGGCTGGCGTCAGTCACCGCTGATCTTGAAGTGCCTGGCGAGTTCGGGGTGCGGGCGCGGGATCACGTGGACCGAGACCAGCTCGCCCACGTTCGACGCGGTCTCGGCGCCGGCCTCGGTGGCCGCCTTCACCGCGCCGACGTCCCCGGTGATCGTCACCGACACCAGCCCGTCGCCGACCTCCTGGCGGCCGACGATCGTCACGTTCGCCGCCTTGACCATGGCGTCCCCGGCCGCGAGCGCGGCCACGTACCCTTTGGTCTCGATCAGTCCGATCGCGTTGTCCGCCATCGCTCACTCTCCTGTTCTCGGGCTTGCGGGGTTCTTCGGGTTCTCCGGGTTCTCCGGGTCTGGATCGACGGAGCCGATGATGAGCGCGTCGACGGGGGGCGGCTTGCCGGCGAACCAGGCCGCCGCGACGGAGCCCTGGGCGACGAGCACGCGCTCGCCCACCCCGCTGCCGAGCACGTCGAAGGCGATCAGCCGCTGGCCGCTGCCTTCGGCTTCCACCTCGAGGAAGGCCCCGTTGGGCAGTTCGGCCAGGCGCCGCGTGGCCCAGACGTTCCCGATCACCATTGCGGTCAGCATCAGCGCTCCTTGTCGATCTGCACGCCGCTGGCCCGGGCCCGGTCCCTGGCCAGCGGGGTGAGGACGGCGGCGCGGCCGAGCACCAGCCGCTCGCCGGCCCGCGCCGCCTGGTTGATCACCGCCTCGGTCACCGCGCCGCGCTCGATACGGCGCACGGGTCCGGCGCCGGCCGCGGCCGGCAGGGCTGATCGGATGTGAGGGATTGGCGGCTCCAGGAAGGCCGGCGGGGCCGGAGGGGCCGGGGAGGCCGGAGGGGCCGGGGAGGCCTGGAGGGCGGCGATCCTGAACCGTTTCCGGCCGGACCGCAGCTCCTCACGCTGGTCAGGGTCCAGGTCCAGGAGCCGTTTCACGAACGCCGCCAGATCCTCGTCAGTCGAAAGGTTAACCGTTTCGGTAACCGGGAGACCATTGGGCAGCACGTCCCTGATGACCTCGCGCACCAGTGCGCGGAGTTCCTCGAGCTCCTCGCTCATGACAGGCTCCGCAGGGCGTCCTCCGCGGCCTCGGCCGCCTGGCGCACGTCGGCCTCGGAGCCGGACAGGTACAGCCGCCCGGTGGCGCCGATCATCCGGTAGTCGACCAGCTTGATCCGGGCCGCCTTCTCGGCCTCGTTGGCGGCCAGGATGGCGTACGAGGCCGGCTGCATCTCCAGCACGAACAGCGACTCCCCGGCCAGCGCCATCGAGCCGATCTTGTTCCGGTTGACCAGGAACGCCTGCTGCGGGTCGAGCATCGTGATGATCTTGGACGCGAGGACCTGGGGCCTGGTGGCGTCCCTGGCGGTCGCGCCCAGCGCGCCGAGCACCGCCGACGCCGCCGCCTGCACCTCGTCGGTCCCGCCGTGGATCTCCAGGTAGCCGAACTGCCGCTCGACCACCAGGATCCCGGCCCGCACGTCGGCGTGCTTGACCGCCACGTCGGTGAGCGGCTCGATCTCCAGGCCCGGCGCCACCTCGATGACCTGCGCGGCGACGTGGCTGCGCGGCAGCGACCCGCGGATCCAGGTGCCCAGGTAGCACATGGTCTGCGGCTGCAGCCGGGACAGGAAGATGCACGAGCGCAGTTCGGCCACCGGTCAGCCCCCGGCCAGCTGGGAGAGCTCTTCGAGGATCAACCTGCGGATCTCCTCCCGCAGCGCCGCGGCATCAGGCCTGAAACCATTGGGTCCCGAACGGACGGCGTTTTCCGCCCAGGCGCCGGCTTCGGCCGGCACCGGGCGGGCGCCTCGCTGGTTGGACGCCACCGGGTACGGGGGCATCGGGCCGGCCGGCGCCTGCCAGGGCACCAGCCCGGTGAAGTCGCCGAACGGCTCGGCCGGATCGCGGTTGCAGGCCAGCCTGGTCCACTGCACCAGGTGGCTGGGGTGCAGGTTCTCCGCCACCGAGGAGCGGCCGAAGAAACCGGTGCCGATCGTCATCGTCGGCGCCAGGTTGGTCTCCAGGCCCGCGCTGCCCAGGCTGCTGCCCACGTTGACGGCGACCCGCAGCACCTCGACCGCCGCCCCGTACTCCATGATGACCTGCGGGTCGGTGCTGTGGATGGCCGCGGAGTGGCCGCGGCCCGACAGTCGCAGCACGGCCCGCGCGGCGTCGATGCCGCGCCGCGGCGACGGCACCCGGACCAGGCCGAGCACCGGGCAGAGCTTCTCGTGGGCCAGTGGCTCCTCCGGCACCACCAGGTCGAACGGGGCGAGCAGCACGCGGGTGCTCTTCGGCACCCGCAGGCCCGCCTCGGCCGCGATCCAGCTCGCGTCCTTGCCGACGAAGCGGATGTCGAACCGGCCGCCGGGGAACAGCAGCCCGGAGATCTTGTCGCGCTCAGCGGGCTCGAGCAGGTAGGCACCGGCCTGCCTGAGCTGCCGCAGCAGCCCGGTGGCGGCCTGCTCGGTGACGATCAGCACTGACTCGCTGGTGCACAGCACCGAGTTGTCGAAGCTCTTGCTGTCCACGATCCGCCGTGCCGCCTTGGCCAGGTCGGCGGTCGCGTCCACCAGCACGGGCACGTTGCCAGGCCCCACCCCGATGGCGGGCGTACCGGAGCTGTAGGCGGCCCGGACCACGGGCACGCCACCGGTCGCGACGATGACGCTGGTGCGCTCGTCGGTCATCAGCGCGTCGATCAGCGGCACCGACGGCTCGTCCACCACCTGGATGACCCCGTCCGGGGCGCCCGCGGCCACGGCCGCGGCGCCCAGGGCGCGGGCGGCGTCGGCGCAGACCTCCCTGGCCAGCGGGTGCGGGCTCAGCACCACCACGCTGCGGGTCATCAGCGCGAGCAGGCACTTGAAGAACACGGTGGCCACCGGGTTGGTGGACGGGGTCAGGGCCAGCACGACCCCGGCCGGGCGGGGCACCTCGACGATCCTGGCCTCGCGGTCGATGCGCGGTGTCACGTAGTCGTGCCCCGCGTAGTAGTCCGCGATCCCGGTGCTGCACGCGACGTTCTTGAGCACCTTGTGCTCCACCACGCCGAAGCCGGTCTCGCGCACCGCCCATTCGGCGTACTCGCGGGCCCTGGCCGCGCCGGCCGCGGCGGCGGCCCGGACGATCGCGTCCACTTCGGCCTTGCCGTACCGGGCGAAGGCGCGCGCGGCCCATTCCGCCCGCTGCAACATGGCCCGGGCGCGCGGCACGCCCGCCGGGTCGACGAGCAGCTCGGAGACGCTGATCTGAGCCTCGGTCGCAGTGCCTCTCACGGGCGCGCCCCCCTGGTTACGTCGTCGCGGGCCTTGCCGATGGCCACCTCAGTCCGCTCGAGCAGTTCCTCGCAGAGCGCCGGGGCGAGCAGGATGCCCGGCTTGTACTGCAGCACCCGGGGGTCGAGGGTGGAGAAGATCGCCCACACGCCGTTCTCGTACAGCCGCTTCATCACGAACTTGGCGCCCTGCGGGTGGCCGAACTCCAGGCCCATCACGAGCCCGTCCTGCCGGATGCCGGTGAACCAGTCCGGGTACTGGGCCTGGATCCGGGCCAGGCCTTCGGTGAACACCGACGCGATGTAGTGCACCATCGACCTGACCTCGGGCCGGCAGGTGATCTCCAGCGTCTTGAGCGCGGCCACGCAGCCGAGCTCGGCGCCGCCGAACGTGGACATGTGCGCGAAGCCGTCCTCGGTCAGCCAGCCCGCGGCGGCCTCGCTGGCCAGCACCGCGCTGACCGGGTACAGGCCGCCGGAGATGCCCTTGCCGGAGACCAGGATGTCCGGGTTGACGCCGTGCTTGCTGATCGCCCACAGCTCGCCGGTGCGCATCAGGCCGGTCTGCACCTCGTCGGCGATGTAGAGGGCGCCGTAGCGCTCGCACAGCTTCTTGACCCCGGCCAGGTATCCGGGCTCGGGCAGCGGGAAGCCGTAGGTGGCCGGGATCGTCTCCATGATCACCGCGGCCACGTCCCGGCCGCGCAGCGCCGCCTCCATCGCGCCGATGTCGTTGAACGGCACGTGGGTGAACTCGTCGGGCCGGTCGGCCAGGAACAGCGTAGCGAACCGCTCGTCGCCGGTGGCCACGGCCAGCCCGGTGTGCCCGTGGTAGGCCTTGGCCACCGAGACGATGCCGCGTCTGGAGGTCGCGTGCCGCGCGCTCTTCAGCGCGATGTCGATGGCCTCCCCGCCGCCGCTGCCGTACATGACCTTGGTCAGGCCCTCGGGCGCGGTGCCGACCAGGGCCTCGGCCAGGGCGGTGCGGGCCAGGCTGGGGAAGTGGTGGTTGCCGATGTCGAAGCGCTGCATGGCCGCGGTCACCGCGGCGGCCACCTCGGGGTTGCGGTGGCCCAGGTTGTAGGTGCCGCCGTTGAGGTGGACGTCGATGAGGCGCTTGCCCTCGACGTCGTAGATGAAGTAGCCCTCCCGGCGGTCGATGACCAGCGGGACGCCGGAGTCGATCCAGAACTGCGTCTTGTCGGGGTTCCAGAACTGCTTGGACTTGGCCAGCATGTCCTGCTTCGAGGCGAAAGAGATCAGTTCCTCGGCCACCGCGACCTCCGTCACCTCACCGCTGCCGCAACCATATGGTTCGTTCGGCTAAACCAAAGAAGTATCGCTATGACCGTTTGCTGTCAAGCGGTTGTGTTTCGCACAGATTAACTCAACCAGAACTCTTGATCATGGTTCCCGCTGGCTGTTACGCTCCCCGCAAATGCGCCGGAGGTATACCATGGCTCAGGCCCCAGGACCCCAGGTCCCCGAAGTCCCCCGCTTGCCCGTGCGACCCCCAGTCGAGGACTTCGATGTCTCGCAGCGCACGGACGTAGCCAAGCTCCGCAAGGGCGCGATCGGGCTCGGCGGCGTCCTGTTCCTGACCGTGACCGGGTCGGCTCCGATCTCGGCCATGCTGTTCAATACGCCCATCGTGGTGGGCTACGGCCAGGGCGTAGGTGCCCCGGCCGCTTTCATGTTCGCCACG
>Ga0335083_10009059_pt1 | contig 12109 bp, 9 predicted proteins | sample Lox_Sample_42_FD_206716 | JGI IMG/M metagenome (GOLD analysis project Ga0335083, IMG submission 206716) | Soil microbial communities from Loxahatchee National Wildlife Refuge, Florida, United States - Lox_Sample_4.2 | ecosystem: Environmental > Terrestrial > Soil > Wetlands | place: USA: Florida... | reverse complement strand
CGCCGACGCACCGCTGCGCTCGGCGAGGGCCCGGGCCACTGCGGACAGACAGGTCTTTCCCTGGCAGACGCCGGTGCCGAAGCCGGTGTACCGCTTGATGCTCTCGATGTCCCGGTAGCCCTTCTCGATCGCGTGCCGGACGTCGTCCAGCGTCACGTCCTCGCAGGTGCAGAGCACGGACTTGCTCACGGGTGGATCTTCCTTCGCACGGGGATCATCGCTGGAGCATCCTGTGGGCGGCGCGCCGACCCGCCTCCGCCGCCGCGCTCGCCGTTCCGGGCCGGACCAGGTCCCCGGCGGCCCAGATGCCGGCGATGGACGTCCGCCCATCGGAGTCCACGTCCGGGGTGAAGGTTCCCAGCTCCGGGCGGAAGGCGATCTTCACGCCCGCCTGGCGCAGCAGCTCGAACGCGGGGGAGGGCGGGAGGGTGAGGACGACCGCATCGCAGTCCACGCGCCGTTCGCCGCCGGGGGCCGCCCGGTAGGAGAGACCGTGCACCCAGGTACGACCGTGGGCTCGGCTCGGCGTCCCCTGCACCGTTCCCGGGGGCTGCCCTCCCTCCCCGGTGTGGAGAACGAGGCGCGGGGCGGCCCCCTCGGCGCGAAGAAGTGCCGCCAGCGGGAGGAGCTGCGGGCCGTGACCCACGACGACGGGCGCGTCGCCCACCAGGAGCCGCCGGCGGCGGAGCAGGTCCGCCACCGCCCGGCCGCTGAAGACTCCGGGGATGTCGTTGTTCTCGAAGGGAAGAATGGAGGCGTGTCCGCCGATGGCGAAGAGCGTGTCGCGCGCTTGGACGAGGAGGACCCGGGCGCCCTCCGGATCCCGCTGCACGGCGAGCAGCACCCGGCCTAGCTCGTCGTCGTAGAGGCCGAGCACCGAGGTGCCGAGGCGGAGCTGGGCGCCGGCGGGGATCCGCGCCGGGCCGTCGCGTCCGTCCTCGGGAGCGTCGAGCGCGTCCCGGCCGCCCACCCGGTCCTCCTGCTCGAGGACCAGCGGGGACTTCCCGGCGGTGGCGAGCACCTCCGTGGCGGCGAGACCCGCCGGGCCGGCCCCCACCACCGCGACGTCGACGCGGAGCAGCTCCGCGGGACGCGCCGGAGGCGGCGCCGCATCCGGCAGGAGCCCGAGCCCGGCGAGGTGGCGCGCCACCGTGGCCATCACCTTCTCGGCCACCGGGACGCCGGCGAACATCGAGTGGTGATCCATCCCCTTGGGGAAGAGCCAGTCGATGCTGGAGAAGACGTCGACCTTCACGCTCGGGTAGGCGTTCTGCCGTTCGATGCGCATCCCCTGGCGCACCGGCGTCTGGCAGGCGAAGCGGTTCGGCACGCCGTCGATCCGCACCAGGCAGTTCGAGCACGAGGCGGCCATGCAGAACGGGCCGCGCGGGCGGTGGTACTTGATGCTCCGGGAGAAGACGGTCTCGCCAGCGACCAGCAGGGCACAGGCCGCCGGCTCCCCCTCGCGTGCCGGGAGCGGCTTGCCCTCGAACTCGATGGTGACCTCCGGGGCGGCCGGGCCGAGGCGGCGCATGGGCCCCTTCTAGCCGAGGCGCGGCGGGCTCGCTCTCCCGAACGGACGTCGCGGTGCGGCGCGCGACGCGGCCTCGGGGCCCGTCAGAAGACGAGGTGCCGCCCCTTCTGGCGCCGGGTGTAGATGCTGAGGGTCGCGGTCACCTCGCCGACGCCCATGTTCCCCGAGTCGCCAATGCCCGAGGCGCCGAACTCCTCCCACTCCAGGGCCGAGTCGGTGCCGTCGTTCTCCTTGAGCATGCCGCCGAGGGTCCGCCGCGCGAGCTGGAGCTTCCGGTCGTCCCGGGTCCAGACGCTGGTGGCGAGGTCGTGGCTGTTCTCGAACAGGCAGAACCGAACGTAGGACTCGAAGTCCGGCAGCTCCATCCCCACCAGGATGGGCATGAAGAACTCGGTGGTGGCCAGGCGGACGTCCTGCATGCCCTTTCCGTCCCAGTTCACGCGGACCGTGCTGTCGGGACGGACCTTGAGCACCGCGGGCTTCACCGCCTCGGAGTGCTCGCCGTAGGCGCCGTCGGCCTTGCCGCCCTCGCGGACGACGGTCACGCCCGGGGTCTTCTTCGCCGCGGCGACGATGTCCACCAGCGTCTGGGCCTTGTGGACCATCAGCGGGCTCAGGACCTTGTCGTCGGTCGCCTCGCGCGGGTCGGCGACCCGCCAGCCGGTCATCTCCTCGTTGACGAGGCCGAGGAGCGTGTCCAGCGTCTTGGCCGAGGCGGCGACACCGTGCAGCGAGGTGCACTTGTGCGCGCCGAAGCCGCAGACCGAGTAGGTGAGCCGGACGGCGATCTTCTTCAGCTCCTCGGGGCTGTATCCGTCGTCGACGTAGCACCAGTTGCAGCCGCCGCCCTCGAAACGGAGGCGGTTGAGCCCGCGGCCCGACTGGATCTTGCTCGCCGTCTCGGACGAGCCGGTCACGGCGACGACCGTCACCCGCTTGTCGGTGGCGAGGGTGGCGATGCCCTTGCCGAAGCCCTCGACCTTCTGGACGTAGGCCGGGTCGGCTCCGGCCGCGAGCATCATCCGGATCATCGTGGTGTTGCTGATCCCGGCGAAGGGGTGGCCCTTGTAGATGAAAGGCACCCCGGCCAGGTACGCCCCGACCAGGTGGATGCCGGGGATGCCCCAGATGAAGTTCATCGGGGAGATGATGACCGACACGCCGGCGGGCACCCACGGGTTGCGCCAGTAGCTGTGACCCGGGAGCATGGGCGGGAGGATCTCGCCCTGCAGCGCGGCCTCGGCCGAGCCCTCGAGGTGATCCGCGGCGCGCTTGGCCTCGAAGAAGTCCTTCTGTGCCTCGAGCCGGGTCTTCGGGATCTGCTGGCGGATCTCCCGCATGCAGTCCTCGCTGAAGTAGTCCATCATCCGGCTGAAGTTCTTGATGACCGTCTTCCGGTAGGTGAAGACGTCGTCGGCCCAGGACAGGGACTTCCAGGTCCGGTCGGCTGCGCCCACCGCGCGCTCCACGTCCTCGGGCGTCGACGCGGGCACCTCCATGAGGGGGATGCGCCGGTCGGCGAGGCTCCGCAGGAGCGCCATCTCTCCCTTCGCGGGCAGCCTCCACTCGCCGTCGATGAAGTTGGTCACCCGGACCGGAACGTCGGAGCCCCGCTGGGGCAGGTCGCGGTAGCAGAAGAGGTAGGGCTTGAGGAGCTCGAGCTCCTTGTCGACCAGGAGGTTGGTGAAGAGCCCGTAGGCCTTCCGTCGCTCGGCGAAGTAGGCGGCGACCGGGTCCTTCCCCAGCTGCCCTCGGGCGTTGAAGGCCTGGATCTCCTCGGCGAGACGGGGGAAGGCGGCGAGCGTGGACATGGTGCCAGCCCTCTAGCGCCCCGCCCGGCGTGCTTCAACCGTCGAGCTTCGAGAGGGAGTCGGGCAGGGGGGTCGGCGACCGCCCCCCGTCCCTCGGTTCAGACCGGCTCGGGGAACTCCCGGGGGCGGGTGCCGAAGCGGGTCCGGATGGTGGCCCCCAGGGCCACGAAGGCCGCCGCGGTCAGCACCAGGGGACCGAGCACGGGGATGAGCTGGATGACGAGCAACACCAGGATGCCGAGCGCCAGCACCGCGGCCTGGGTCTTCCGGTTGGCGCGGAGGACGGGGAGCCGCGTGCCCACCTCGGAGGCCAGGGCCGAGAAGCCCATGGCGATCCCGACCAGGGTCACCACCAGCAGCACGAGGCTGAAGGGGATGCCGATGATGATGACGAAGAGAAGGACAGCCAGCGCGGCGATGGCGAGCGATCCGAGGAAGCCGGTGAGCGCGCAGCGGAGCGGGTCACGCCGGATCTCCGCCTCGAGGTGCTTCATCGGCTTGGGGGCGAACATGATGTTGACGTAGCCCAGGGCGAAGTAGACCGCGATCTGGATCAGCAGCGAGATGATGGACCCGCCGTGGTGCTTCTCCGCCGGCCGGGCCTTCTTCTCGCTCGAGCCGATGGCCCCCAGCCCGCCGCCCTTCCCGCCGAAGGAGAGGATCTGCCCCTTCACCTTGGCCCCCTGGGCGCGCTCCACGTTGCCCCCGAAGGCCACCGCGTCTCCGCCCACCACCGCGTGGGGTCCGAGCTGCACGTCGCCGCCGAAAGCGACCGCGTCGTTCCGGACGCGGCCCTTGATGAACAGGCTGCCGCCGTAGGCCACCGCGTCGTCGACCTCCTGGTCCTCCTCGACGGTGACGTTGCCGGTCCCGACGGTCTGGCGGTCGGAGCCGCCATGGCCGGGATGGAGCTTCAGCTTGAAGTTCTTGAGGTTCTTCAGGTCATCGAAGTTCTTGAAATTCTTGAACTTCTCGAAGTCCTTCCACTGGCCGGACGAGTCGTCCTGCGCCTCCTCGTCCCGGTCCTCGTCCTGCTCCTTCTCGTCCTCGTCGTCGGAGCTCGCCTCGTCCTCGTCGCCCGAGGGGTGGTGGGCCGGCGGGCTCATCTGGGGAATCGGCGGAACGGGCGGTACCGGCGGGACCGGAGGAACCGGCGGCACGGGCGCGACCAGCTTCGGGGGCGGGGAGCCCTCGGCGTGCGGGCGCAGGGTGTAGATGTTGCCTCGCTTCTCGAGCGAGAGGCCGTAGGCGCGCGAGAGCGTCTCCAGGGCCTCGTCGGCGGGGACGTTCTGGAAGTAGACCTCGGCGTCCTCGTCCAGGTCGCCGCGCACGACGACGCTCAGCTTGCCCTCGCTGGCGATGCGCTCGGCGACGTCCCGGAGCGAGCCGTGGGTCTTGAGGGTGATGCGCGCGCCCGTCTCCTTCGCCGGAGGAGCGGGGGGAGCCGCACGCACCAGGAGCGGGACCACGAGAGCGACGAGTGTCACGACGCGCATCACGGCCGGACCCGAGCCTCCACCACCCGGTGTGCGGCGAGACGGCGCAGACCGAGCGTCGAGACGACGATCAGGCCCGCCATGGTGACGACCATCGGCACCGCCGCGGTGCTCCAGATCGCCGCCAGCGCCTCGGAGATGCCGAAGAAGAGATTGCGCCAGGCGACGACGGCCGAGGCGGCGCGCGTGCCGAGCAGGCCGATCTTCCCGTGGGTGGCGACGAAGGCGAGCACGGCTCCCATCAGGGTCACGGCGAGGATGGACAGGCCGGTGCGGATCTCCACCCGGGCCGGGGCGGGCTCCAGGGCGAGACGGGCCATCACGGTCTGCACGAAGTCGACGGGCGGAAGCGGATCCGCGAGGCGGAACAGGTCCTTCTCCAGCTGCCGGTGCTCCTCGGCGAGGAAGGCGCAGTCCGGGCAGGTGCGGAGGTGGGCGAGGGCCTCGGCATCGTGCTCCGCCGCGGCGACCAGGAGGGTCTCGAGCTCGGGGCAGGCGTTCACTGGGCGTCCTCCGTCTTCATCTGTCGCCGGAGCTTCTCACGGGCGCGGAAGAGCCGGGCCATGATGGTGCCCGGCGCCACGCCCATCACCTGGGCGATCTCCTTCGTGGTGCGCTTCTGCACGTAATAGAGTGCGAGGACCTCGCGGTCGTCCGAGCCGAGCGTGGCCAGCGCGGTCTCGAGGCTGCGGTGCTCCTCGGCGGCGATGACACCTTCCTCCTGGCTCCGCTCGCCGGAGGGAAGCGCCTCGTGCATCTCGTCGACGTCCTGGGTGTGCACCCGGGAGCGGCGGCGGAGCAGGTCGAGGCAGAGGTTGCGGGCGATGGCCAGCACCCAGAGGTCGAAGGGCTTGGACTCGTCGTACCGGCCCAGGTGCTGGTAGGCGCGGAGGAACGTCTCCTGGGCGACCTCGGCGGCCTCGGCCTCGGTGCGGAGCAACCGCAGGCACAGGCCGTAGACCGGCCGCTGGACGCTGCGGACGAGGGCCTCGAACGCGGACCGGTCGCCCCGACGGGCGGCACGCACCTCGGTGCGGTACGGAACGGTCTCGGTCGTCGGCTCGGCCAGGATCGACCCCAGCGCCGCCGGGGATGGAAGCCACGAGGAGAGCAGGGTGGTCACGTCTCCCCATACGCCCGTACTCGCTGGGCGATTGCCCCCGCCCGCACGTCGTTGGCGGCAAGCTCCGGGCGGGGGGTGACCCCGTCCCGGAGGCGGGGCACTCTAGCGCAGCTTCTGACGGGCCCGGGCCGCCGCCTTCGCCTCTTTTCGAGCCCTTGCGCGCGCGCGGAAGCCCATCCCCCCTCCGTCCGCCTCCGCCGGACGAGGTCCCGGGCGAGGTCTCAGAGAACTCGTCTCTCCGGATTCGGGCTCGGGGACGGGGGCCCCCGACCGGGGGGTCGGTCGGGCCGCGGGGGGCTGCCCGGCCCCGGCACTGGCCTGGATCTCCTCGGGGGTGTCCTCCCGGGCGGTCCGGTGGAACAGGCGCTTCACCACCAGGGTGGCGTAGCTCCCGGGGGGCAGCGTGAACGCCACGTTCAGCTTCGAGTGCCCCCGGTTCAGCTCGTCCCGCTGCGTGCGTCCGAGCACCAGCTTGCTCGGCTGCACCAGGACGGGGCGCTCCTCGTGCTTGAAGAAGAGCAGCCGCTCGGCGCCCTCGACGCGCAGCTGGTCCAGCCGGAGCTTCTCCTTCCCGAGCACCCACTCCACCGCCTCGCGCACCCGGGGCTCCTCGAGGGGAGTGTCCGGCGCCAGGAGCGGGAAGGTGAGCGCCCGGAGCCAGCGCAGCGTCTCGGGGTCGGCATCCCGGTGGAGGAGGAGGGTCCCGGCCTGGTACCGGAGCGGGAAGAGCGCCGAGCGCGGGAGGCTCAGCTGGAGCAGCCGCCGCACCCCCTCGTTCCACAGCCAGCTCTGGTAGGTGAAGAGGAGGAGCGCCCGGTAGGCCGCGTCGACCTGCAGGAACGCCCGGAGGTAGTCCTCGGGCTTCTCGCGGAGCGAGCGCAGCACCCGGTCGTACCGGTGGCCCGCCTCGTAGGGGACGCGGCGCGTCCAGTCGCCCCAGTTCCGGCGCCAGAACTCCTTGACCCGCGCATCGTCCGAGCGATCGAGCGGGGAGGGCTTGGCGAGGTAGTTGCGCAGCGCGGCCTCGAAGTCCCCCCGGATCAGGTCCTTGGCGATGAAGCCCTGGCCGTGCTTCAGCGAGCCGAAGCGCTGGCTGTCGAAGTAGTTCACGACCCCGAGGCGGTTCACCTCCGCGGCAGCCCGGGGCAGCTCGGCGAGGTCCTCGTCGGTCAGGGCGCGGACCGTGACGCTGAAGCGGTTGGAGGTGGTGTTCTCGGCCGACAGGGGCCGACCTGTGCGCCCCAGCGGCTTGAGGCGCAGATTCGGCTCCTGGAAATCCACCTCGGCACCGTCCACCGCGATGAGCTGCTCGGTGCGCCCCTGCTTGTCCTTCAGCCCGCAGAAGGTGATGGCCCCGGGGCGCAGCCCGAACCGTGCCTGGATGCGCTCCACCGCCTCGAAGGTGGAGAGCTTCTGCTTGTCCATGAGGTAGACCCGGTACCGCCCCTCGGGGACCTGGTCGAAGCGGTAGGACTCCCGGACGCTGAAGTCCTCAGGTCGCTGCTTGATGCGCACGGGGGAAAGCCTTGTAACATCGGCCGACGGTCCGATGCTGAGCGCCTGCCCACGCTGTAAGACGCCGCTCGCGCAGCCCAACCCGCCGCGCTGCCCGGGGTGCGGCGAATCGCTGTCCTCGAGCGTCGTCCCCTCGGTGCGCACCAGCCCCCGCGGCCCCTACCTCACCGGGCGACTCCTGGACGGGAAGCTGAGCGAGTTTCCCCTCGGTCCGCGGACCACGCTCGGACGCCATCCGGCCAATACCCTCCGGCTGGCCGACCGCGAGGTCTCCAAGGAGCACGCGGCGATCGAGAAGGTGGGCACCGGCTTCGTCATCAAGGACCTGGGCAGCTCCAACGGCACCTACGTCAACGGGCGCCGGATCCGCGATCTCCGGCTCAAGGACGGCGACGAGATCGCCCTGGGGAACAGCCGCCTCGTCTTCCACACGGGCGACGTGCTCACCAGCACCGGGAGCCCCGGCGTCACGGTGCTCGCCTCGGCGCAGGCCGCCCCCGCCTTCCTGGCCCAGCTGGACCAGCCGACGGTCGAGGAGACCGAGTTCCGGCCCGCCGACCAGCTGAAGGACGCCGCCGCGCTCCGGCAGGACTACGAGAAGCTGCGCATCGCGCACGAGTTCCACCGCCAGGTCGGCCTCGAGCGCGACCAGAAGAGCCTCCTCGACAAGATCCTCGCAGTGAGCTTCCAGCTCCTCGCCGCCGACCACGGAGTGCTCTTCCTCGTCAACGAGCAGGGCGAGCTCGTGGCCCAGGCGGTCAAGCACCGGAGCGGCAGCGACGAGGAGGTCGTCCTCTCCGACACCGTGCTCAAGCGGGTGCTCGAGACGCGCCAGGCGGTCCTCACCGCCGACGCGATCCTCGACAGCCGCTTCAGCGGGAGCGAGAGCATCGTCGCCCAGGGCATCCGGAGCGCGATGGCCGTGCCGCTCCTCGCCAAGGGCGAGCTCAAGGGCGTGCTCTTCCTCGACACCCGCGAGCGGACCAACGCCTTCAGCGAGAAGGACCTCAAGATCCTCTCCGGCATCTCCTCCCAGGCGGCGATCGCCCTCGAGAACGCGGACCTGGCCCGCAAGATCGAGACCGAGGCGGTGACCCGGGCCGAGCTCTCCCGGTTCCTCTCGCCGGCGGTGGCGGAGCTGGTCGTGAAGGGCCAGGTCGAGCTCCTGCGGCAGGGCCGGCTGGCCGAGGTGAGCATCCTCTTCGCCGACATCCGCGGATTCACCTCCATTGCCGAGGGGGAGAGCCCGCAGGAGACGGTGTCGATGCTGAACGCCTTCTTCTCCGCCATGGCCGAGGTGGTGTTCCGTCACGAGGGGAACCTGGACAAGTTCATCGGCGATTGCGTGATGGCGGTGTGGGGCCCGCCGTCGCCACACGAGGACGACGCCGCCCGCGCCCTGCGCGCCGCGCTGGAGATGCAGACCGCGGTCGAGGCGCTCAACGAGGCCCGCGAGGCGAACGGGCAGAAGCGCATCGAGATCGGGATCGGCGTGAACACCGGGCAGGCGGTCGTCGGGTACATGGGCTCGGCCGATCGCCACGAGTTCACCGCCATCGGCGACTGCGTGAACACCGCGTCCCGCCTCTGCGGCGTGGCGAAGGGGAACGAGGTGCTCGCGGCCGACACCACCGTCTCCAAGGCCGGCCCCGGGTTCCACGTCGAGGCGATGCCGCTCGCCCACGTGAGGGGCAAGGAGCGGGCGGTCCAGACCTTCCGGGTGATGGGGCTCGAGGAGCCGACCTCGACCGGGACCACCGGGTAACGACCGGCGCGCGGGAGCCTGTGCTTTTTTCAGCCCCGGCCCCGGCGCGGCCGTCCGTCCGCCGGGAGACCGTGGCACGCCGGTTGCGAATGTCGCTGCTCCGCGTGACCGACCTGGCCGGGATCGACGTCGCCACCCTGCTCGCTCCTGCCATGGGGCTGGGAGCGACCGGGGCGCTGCTCGCCGTCCGGGGGACCGGCGTCCAGCGCCAGGTCCCGTCCATCGCCCCCGCGATCGCCCCGCTTCCGGTGCTCGCCGCGATGCTCCTCGGCGGGGTGCTCGCCCTCGTGCTCGCGACCGGCACGCCAGCGGGTGGGGTTCTCCGCTGGGCGCTCGGACTCGGCTCCGTCGCCGGTTCGGTCGCCGCCGGGTGGACGGCCGGGCAGCTGTGGCGACACGCGGAGCTGCTCCGCTTCGCCCAGCCCTGCACCGTGGACGAGGCCGTCCACCTCCCGGGATGTGAGCGAGACGGCCAATGGCTGGTGCTCGACGGACGGCTGGGCGCCGCGGGCCAGGTCACCTCGCCTGGCGGGGTGGTCTGCGCCTTCTACGACGCCGAGCTGCGGCTGGCGGGGACGCGCGGGGCGCCCGGCCGGCTGGTGGCGCGCGAGCGTGCGGTGAGCCTCCCGCTCGAGCTCCGCGGGCTGCGGGAGAGGGTGCGGGTCCGGTTCTCGCCGGCGCGCGCGGCGACCCCGGTCTCCATCCGGAGGGTGCTGGTGCCCGTCGAGCCGGACGCCCGCGAGGTCGCCTCGGGGACGCCGGTCGCGGTGGAGGTCCTCTCCTGGGAGTCGGTGGGGAAGCTCGGCGCACGGGCCCTCGTGCTCGGCAAGCTGGAGGCCGATCCCGGCGGGGGCTGGCGGCTGGTGGGGATCGCCGGGGGGGCGGCGCCGGTCGTCCTTCCCACCGAGCAGGAGTCGGCCGCCGCCGCCTGGCGGAGCGAGGCCTGGCGCTGGGCCGGGGTCGCCCTTCCCCTCGCAGTGCTCGCGGCGCTGTGCCTCGGGCGCGCGGCCTGATCGGGGCACGTGCTCACTCGGCGAGACGGCGGAGCGCGCGCTCCACCTCGATGCGGCTCTCGACGGGCGTCATCCGGGCCAGCGTCGCGAGGGAGCGGGTCTTTCCCAGCGCCTCGGCGATGCGCCAGCCGACGAGGTAGCCGCTCCGGGGCGGGATGTCGGCCGGCTCCGTCGAGCCGAGGAAGAACTCCTTGTAGACCGGGCCCTCGTCCGGATCGTCCAGGTGCGCGAGCAGCCGCCGGCTCAGCTCGGAGATCCGCGGCGTCGCCTGCGCGATGAGCGCGTCGGGGACGCTGATCTCGTCGTGGGTCGCGCCGGGATTGAGCGCCGCGCTCACGTAGGTCGCCAGACCCTCCTCCCAGAGGTCCTGGCCGACGGTCTCCGGGGCATCGGGGTGGAGATTGGCGTGGTGGACGTGGAAGAGCTCGTGCTCGAGGAAGGGGCGGAGGTTGAAGCCCCGGGGCCGGATCGCGGCGATGACGTCCGGACCGAAGAGGAGCATCTGCGCGCCCTCGACCTGGCGCGTGCCACCGTCGAACGAGCCGAGCGAGCAGACCACCGTCACCGGGCGCTGAAAGGCGAGGTCGGGGAACGTCCTGCGGAACTGGACCACGGCGTCCGCGAGGTCGGCCGCGAGCGTGCGCCGGACCTCCTCCACCCGCGCCGGGTCGGGCCGCATCCGGGCGGCCTTCCTCAGCCGCTCGGGAACGCTGGCCGAGAGCGGCTCGGGGAGCCCGAGGACCTTCGGCGTGTAGAGGGTGGGGTGGGGCGCGCGGAGGAGCGTCTCGAAGAGCCGGGCCTGCTCCTCGGGAGTCGCCCCCGGGGCGCGGCGCCAGAACTCCGCGCAGCCCTCGGCCGCATCGACGACCCGGATCCGATCGAGGCCCGCGTCCGGCGCCCCGGAGACGATGCCTCCGGCGAGACAGGCGAAGAGGACGAGCGGGCGCGCGTGCATCCGGTCAAGGCACGCACCAGCCGGCCGGCCATTTCGTCCGAGCCCGTGGACCGCGGCTCCTCAGCGCCGCGCGCGTTCCTTGCCGGGCATCAGGCGCCGGAGGCTGATCTTCCCGAAGCGGTTCCCGAACAGGTACCAGGTGAAGGCCGCGCCGAAGAGCGCCGCCGCGCCGGCGGTGCCGAAGAGCCCCAGCACCGGATAGCGTCCCACCGTCCATGGCACCTGCGAGAAGCTGATGAACGCGCCCACGATGAACCCGCAGGCGCACAGGCCGAGGAAGGTGATCACCGCCGCCGACCGGAGGCTGGTGTTCACCTTGTCCAGCTCGGCCGAGCGGACGTGCACGCTGAACCGGCCGGTCTCGAGGTCGAGGAGGATCTGCGACAGCTGGGTGGGCAGGTCGGCGGCCAGCCCCTGGAACCGGAGAAGCGCCCGCAGGACCCCACCCTGGATGTCGCCCACGTCGTAGCGGGACTTCAGCAGCTCCTTCGCATAGGGCAAGGCGACGCCGAGGATGTCCAGGTCGGGGGAGAGCTGGCGGAGGATCCCCTCCATGGAGATCGACGCGCGCGAGAGCAGCGCGTACTCGCGGGGGACCCGCACCCGGTACTTCACCGCCAGGTCCAGGAGGTCGCCGAGGAGATGGCGAGCGTCGACCTCGCCGAGCGTGCGCGGGAGGTGGCGGGTCAGGAGCGCGTCGATGTCGCTCCGGAAGGCGGCGATGTTCGCCCGGGCGTCGGGTGCGCCGATCCGGTAGAGCAGCCGCGCCACCGAGTCGGAGTCCTTGACCGCCACCGCGACGATCAGAATGACCAGCTGCTCGCGCATCTGCCGCGTCAGCCGGCCCACCAGGCCGAAGTCGATGAGGCCGATGTCCCCATCGGGAAGGAGGAGGAA
>Ga0335083_10009058_pt1 | contig 12110 bp, 11 predicted proteins | sample Lox_Sample_42_FD_206716 | JGI IMG/M metagenome (GOLD analysis project Ga0335083, IMG submission 206716) | Soil microbial communities from Loxahatchee National Wildlife Refuge, Florida, United States - Lox_Sample_4.2 | ecosystem: Environmental > Terrestrial > Soil > Wetlands | place: USA... | reverse complement strand
AACGTCAGCGACGCCTCCTGTCCGATGTCCAGGTGCATCGCGTTGGGCCCCAAGGTCCCACCGCTCATGGTGACAACGACCGTCCCGGAATATTCGGTGGCCAGGATGGCTCCGCGGTTCAGCGAGAATTTCTGGGTCCCGGCGATGGTCCCCGAAAGGGAGATCGTGCCAGGCTGGCCCATGACCACGACCGGGATCGGCTTGTGCGGGAGCTGTACCTCCACGGTGAACCCCACGACGGTATCGCCCCGCACCACCTCGAGGCTCTGCACCGCGAGCCGCGTGGTCGCGAACACCGGCTCTCCGCCCGCGAAATCGGTATAGGGCACCTGCATCGGTGTCATCCACGAATCGCCGGGACCGACGGCGCTGTCCGGCAACGGGAAGCTCATCGTGCGGAGCGACGCGACCATCTGCTCCGCGACCTGGCTCGCGTCGTGCGACAGGGGCGATGCGGGATCCGCGCGGAGCACGCGCAGGTGGTCGTCCACGATCATCGTCGTCCGTGCCCCAGCCAACTGGCGGGCCACGTCGCCGCCGACCAGCGGCGACGTGACGCGGGCCGAGTCGATCACCGCGGTCAGACCGACCCCCGCGCCATTCCCCTCCGTCGGGCCCACCTGTTGGTTGAACCACATCGCGAGCTCGATTCGTTGCTCGCCCATGCCCGCCATCGGCCCGTTGGGCTCCTTCATGGTCGATACCTGCGAGAAGGCGTAGGCGTAACGCGCACCCGCCGGCGGGTGGTAGCGCAACAGGATCTTGCCGGTGACGGGCCCGCTGTAGGGCTCGGGGCCACACGCGAGCGCCGCGGCCGCGAGGCCGCAGACCGCGAGAGCATCCGAAACGACGGACCACCGCACGCGCGCTGGCTCCTCGCTCAGTAGGGTTCTTCGGAAAGCGGGTTCAACGGCGGCACCACGGCCCGTTCCCGCGGCGACTCGGGACCTACCCGCGCCCCGAGCACCCTGCGGAAGAAGGCGACGACATCGGCCGGTCGTTCACGGCGGGTCGCCCCCAGGGCGCGACGCACGTCGTCTTCTTCCCGATCGGCGATCAGATCCCTGACGACATTCGGCTTCACCCGGCGGTCGAGGCGCACCAGCTGCCGGACCACGGCCTCCTCGAACGGCAGGTCCGCGGCGGGCGGGAAGCGCTCCACGCCGTCGCGCCCGCGCAGGACCGGCGGGCGGGGAAACCGCACGAAGATCGGTTGGGTGAAATGCGGGTGGCGGACCATCAGCTCCCCCACCGGCAGCGTCGCGAGCTTGATCTTGGTGGCCGGCGACAGCACCTGGTACGAGGGGGTCGCCAGCTCATCCGAATCCATGCGCCCGAACACCTGGGTAGCGGCGTTCCCCACCACCCGGCGGTGGACCTGCGAACGGAACTGTTCGGCCCCGAACAGCACGAGGCCCAGGTAGCGGCCGCGCTCCGAGATGTCGAGCAGCATCTTCTTCACATACGTCTCGGGGCCATCGGCGGGCGCGTACTTGTTCAGCTCGTCGACGAACACGGCCACCGCGTCGACCCCCAGGGCGCGCTTCTCGAGGTGCTCGCGCAGCTTCGAGACGACCCGGGCGAACACGAGGTCCTGCCCCAGGGGATCCACGTTCGCAAGGTCGATCACGTAGACGGCGCGGTCTTCGAACCGCCCCCAGGGCAGGTCGTTCGCCGCCCCGTCGTCGGTGACCAGCCCTTTGCACCGCGTCGACACGTTGCCGAGCCGGTTGCGGACCTTGCGGATCGTCGCGATGTGATGCGTGCGCCACATGTCGCTCCGGCCGGACAGCTCCAGCCCGTCGAAGATCGCCCGGAACAGCCGCTCCAGGTCCGCGAACGTCTGCACGCGATGGGTCCCCCCGAACCCGTCCTCAAACTCGCGGTTCAGCACCCGGTCCGAGAGAAAGTCGATGAACGCATCCGCCTTGGCGTCGATATCGTCACGATTGAGCAGGACTTCGGCGAAATCGAGCACTTCGCCGAGCCCCCACACCAGCGGCTCGACCGTCTCCACCAGACCGGGATGGGTCCGCAGGGTGTTGAGGTTCACCCCGTCCGCCTTGAAGGGCGCGAAGTAGTGCACCGGCGAGAACGCCTGGGGGACGACGTGCAGGCGCTCGTAGCGAGCGCGATCCTCGTCCGTCAGCGCGCCCGGCTGATCGAGGAAGCAGAGATCGGGGCCCTTCACATTGAAACAGACGGCCGCGATCCGACCCTTGTGACGGGGGAAGTGCTGGAAGACCGCGCCGAGCAGAAACTCGACGGCGCTGGTCTTGGTGGCAAGCCCCGACACACCGGAGATGTTCAGGTGCGCCGCCTCAGGACCGAGCAGGAAGTCGGCGTCGAGGTAGACCGGGGCCTCGAGTCCTCCTGAGGAATAGAGCCCGATGGGGATGGCCGTTGGCGTGGCCCCGGAGAGATAGGCATCCATCCGCAGCGCCTGCGCCACGTCCGCATCGCTCGCGACAAACACCCGACCGAGCGGCACCGGCTGCAGCGGCTCTTCGGGGATCTGCCGTAACACGGCCGCGGTCCAGAGCCGGATCTCCTGGCGGGCCGTCGGCGCCTCCGCCGCGCGCGCCGGATCCCCCTCGGCGCCAACCACGTCATGCAGCGGCGTGGCCAGGTCGGAGTAGGCGTAGGCGTCGGTGACTACCCCGTACACGACACGCCCCTCTCCCGGCTCCCCTCTCCCGGCGGCTTCGACCTTGACGATCGTTCCGATCCCGATCGTGGTCTCGGTCGCCGTCCAGAAGTGGAACTGGTGCGGGGTAGCTGGCTTCAGCTCGGTCGCGACGACCCGGCCGACCGGGTCCGTGTCGGGGCGGAGAATCACGTGCCGGTTCTCGGGAGACGGGCGCCGGGCAACGGGAGCAGATCCCCCGGAGCGCGGGACTTCAGGTAGGCTTCCACTTCATATATAGGATACAGCAGCCGGTCCCACCGCGCGTCCGGGGTCGACAACGGGGCGCGTTCGCCCAGCAGCCAGGCCGAGAGGGCCGAGGCCCTGGCCACCGTGTCCTCCGCGGCCTGCGCCTCGACCCGCAGCAGTCCGTAGTGCAGGTCGTTCCCCTGCCACGGCCACAGCCGGAGATACCAGGAGAATACGGGCTGGTGCCTGTGGCCCCGGGGCCGGAACACGCTGGTGCGATGACCCTGGGCCAAAGTGAGCGCCGTGACCAGGTCCTCACCTTCGAAGTACTGAGCGCCATGACTCTTCACGACGCCGACGGCGCGTGGGTGGCGGGCCAGAGCCACGGTATCGGAGAGCAGACCGTCGACCACCAGCCACTCCTCCTTTCCCATCGAGGCGACGTAGGGCTCGGCTAGGTCACGTTCGATCTGCTCCCGGGCCCGGTCCACCTGCACGTGGGCCGCCGCGAGGAGGCGGCCGGGCTGGCTTGCTTCCGCCACCGGAAGATCGATCAGGTCCACCTCGAACCGCGCCAAGGCGTTCCGCACCGCCGGGGACAGGGCGGCCCGGCAGGTGATGCCGATCTCCCGTATGGCTTCGGCCACGGTGTGGAGGCGCCGGTCCGGTCCGCGACGGCGGATCGCCGCCGCGACGTAGGCGCGGACGATGGGCGTCACACCGTCGTACCCCGTCACCGCCCAGTATTGGATACCGTCGAGAAAGGCCGCAGGACCGGGCGGGCCGACCGCCGCTCCAACGGGCAGGGCGCGGAGACGCTCTCCTTCGACGAGGTCGGCCCCCGTGACGGTGGTCAGGTCGGTACGCCCGAGGCTCGCCTCCGGAACAAAGGCGGCGGGCACCGCGCCGGCGGCTATAGCCGCATCCATCCAACGCATGGGCATTCAGCGATCGAAACGCTGGCCCCCGACGGAGGGGAGCCGGTCGAGCTTAGCTGGCGGCGTCGAAGTCCGGGAACGGCGGCACTTCGATCAGCCAGAGGCCGGCCAGGTGTGACTGTTTGTCCACTTCCACGAGCAGGTTGTCGCCGACCCGGACCACCGTCACGGGACGGGCCCGACCCACCCGCATGTGGAACACCGACTCGCTGGGGTTCTTGTCCACGGTCAGGGCCGTGTCCACCTCGACCGCGGTGATCTCCGGCTGCGACCGCCGGCTCGGAAACACCACGCGGCCTTCCTTATCGGGTGCCGGAGCCGCCAAACCGTCGACGTTGCGGACCTGGTCTGGCCAGGTGACCACATCCAGCCCGCGCAGCAGACCACCCGCGATATCGAGGACGATGAAGGAGCCGTCGCTTCCTTCCAGATCCACGGTCCCATTCATCCCCGTGGCTTTCGCCCCACCCTTGCAGGCGACGGACAGAATGTCGGTCTCCGGGTCCCAGTGATAGGCGACTTTGGGGAGCTTTCCATCCAGCGATTCGATACGGGCTTCGTACTGCATGACGGTCCGTGCCTTCCAGCGGCGGTGAGGGTCGCGTAATATAGCGCGGGACCTTCAACGGAGTGAGTCGATGGAACGGCGGGAGTTTCTGACGGCGGCGGGCGGGGCAGTGATGGTCGGGCGGTTCGGCGGGATAGCCCCGGGTCGTCGCTCCCGCGCGAGCGGCCGCGCCCTCGTGCCCCAGGGTCAGACGCCGGCGCTGGGCCCGGAGGTTTTCGCTCGCCGGCTCGACCGACTGCGCGCCGAGATGAACACGCAGAAGCTCGACCTCTTCATTGTCGAGCCGAGCACCAATTACGCCTACTTCACCGGATCAAACCCCGGTCGCAGCGAACGGCTCATCGCCCTGCTCGTGCCGCTGAAGGGCGAGGCCGTGATCGTGTGCCCCAGCTTCGAAGTCGAGCGGGTGAAGCGTGGCACCACGATCTCCGACGTGCGCGGATGGGAAGAGGATCAGGATCCCTGGAAGCTCGTGAAGGCGGTGCTGCAGGCGGCCAAGCCACCGCGCCACCGCGGGGAGCTGATCATCGAGCCCAGTTTCGATTACGGCGCGTACCTCCGTCTCGCGGACGTAGCCGGGGGAGATTGGCACCTCCGGAGCTCGGTCGCCGTGACGGACCGGCTCCGGATGATCAAGTATCCCGAGGAAATTGCGCAGATCCGGCGGGCCATCGAGATCACCCAGGACAGCATGGCCGCGACGTTCGCCGCCCTCGCGGTCGGGGCAACCGAACAGGAGGTGGCGACCCACCTCGCCCAGGAAATGGCCAGCCGCGGGTCGAGTGGCGGCGGCCTGGTGCAGTTCGGGCCCTCGAGCGCCCTCCCCCACGGCGGGCCCGGCGGCTCGAAGCTGGAAAAAGAATCCGTCGTCTTGATCGACTGCGGTTGCCTAGTTTCCGGCTACACCTCCGATATCACCCGGACCCACTGGTACGGGGACGCGCCATCGGACGAGTTCAAGAAGGTGTTCAATCTGGTGCACGACGCTCAGACGGCCGCGATGCAGCTGGGGAAGCCGTTCACCGTGACGTGCGAGCAGATGGACGCCGCCGCCCGCGGCGCGATCGTCACCGGCGGCTACGGGCAGTACTTCACCCATCGACTCGGTCACGGGATGGGGATGGACGGGCACGAGGCACCCTACCTGGTGCACGGCAACGACACCCGCCTCGAGCCGGGGATGGTCTTTACGATCGAGCCGGGGATCTACCAACCGGGCAAGTTCGGCGTGCGGATCGAGGACGATTGCCGCGTGACCGACGACGGACTGGAGGTGCTCTCCACCCGCGCGACCAAGCTCTAGACGCGGGCCGTGGCGAACCGGACGATCCGGTCCAGGGCTTTCTCGATCTCGGCCGGCGCCGCCGCGTAGGAGAGACGGGTCCAGCGGTCGTCACCGAACGCCGCGCCGGGCACGAGGGCGACGCCCGTTTCCGTGATGAGGCGGGTACAGAACTGCGTGCCCGACATCCCCCCGAACGAATCCACACGAAAGAAGAAGTAGAAGGCCCCGAGCGGCTCGACGAACTCCACGCCGGGAAGCTGCTGGCGGAACCGGGTCACCAGGGTGTCCCGCCGCTTCCGGAACTCTCCGACCATGCGTGACACATCCTGCTCGACGCGCTCATCGGACAGCGCCGCCGCCGCCGCGTACTGCGCCATGTGGTTCGCCCCCGACGTCGTATGGGATTGCAGCGCCGACATGGCTTTGGCCACGGGCCCCGGCGCCAGCGCAAACCCGATCCGCCACCCCGTCATCGCGTAGGTCTTGCTCACGCCCGAGATGAGCACGACGCGCTGCAACAGTTCATCGGGAAGATCGAGGAAGGATGGTGCCGGCCCGCCGCCGTAGTGAATCCGCCGGTAGATTTCGTCCGCGATCACCCAGACCCCCCGCTCGGCCGCCCACTGGGCGATCGCCTTGAGCTCCGCATGGGTATAGACCGAGCCGGTCGGGTTGCAGGGTGAGCAGAGGATCAGGCCCTTGGGCGCCGGCAGCATGCGCTCCAGCTCGCGGACGCTGACCTTCAGCCCCCACTCCGCATCACCTGGGACCAGGGCCGGCCGCGCGCGGGCGAGGTGCACGATCTGCGGATACGAGACCCAGGCGGGAGCCGGAATCGCGACCACATCACCCGGTCCGAACAGGGCGAAGCACGCATTGAAGAGCGATTGCTTGGAGCCGGTCGAGACGACGACATGGTCGGCATTCACCGGGCGTCCGCCAGACAGCAGGGAGAGATGGTGGGCCGCAGCGGCCCGCAGCTCGAGAATGCCCTCGTTCGACGGGTAGCGCGTCTTGCCGTCGCGGATCGCCTTGATCCCGGCTTCCGCCGGCACGGCCGGCGTCGGAAAATCCGGCTCCCCGGCGCCGAGGTCGATCACATCCTCGCCCGCGGCCTTGCGGCGTTTGGCCTCCTGCGAAATCGCGATCGTGGCGGACGTTTCGAGGTGCTGCAGATTGGGCGACAGGCCGTCGCTCATGTAATGCCCGCTCCGTTGGTGAGAAAGGCGTTGCGCGTCGGGTCATACCAAACTAGCATCCCCACCGCAGTTCTGCCCTTTGACAATCGAGGATCGTGTGACAGGGTTGCCGGACTTAACGCCTGCGAAGGCCGCGCTGGAGCGTGGCCGCGGCGTCGTGATCGTGGGTCCCCCCGCGGTCGAACAGGCGCGGGTTCTCTGGGACCTGCTCCCGCAGGAGCGGGCCGCGGAGGCGCCCACCCCAGCGACCGTGATCGTCACCGGGGACCAGGGCTGCGCCGTGGAGTGGGCGCACGCCGCCCCCGCAGGAATCTCCGTCCACCCCGTTACCGGCCTCGATCGCACCATCCGCTTGCTCGGTGAGGGGGAGGACCGCATCGACATCCTCGCCGGCACCCCCGGGGATCTCACCGCCCTCGCCGCCCGCACCGCCTTGAAGCTGGAGAGCATCTCGACCGTAGTGCTGGCCTGGCCGGAGACCATCGTGGGGTCACCGGAGGCCGACTCGCTGGACACCCTGCTCACTCAGATGCCTCGGGCCCGCCGGATCATTCTGTCCTGGAATCCGGCCGCCCTCGAGCCGCTGCTCGAGCGGCACGCGCCGCGGCCTCACGTCGTGGGCGACCTGCCCCTCGATGCCGACGGGCGACCGCCGCGGCCGGCGGGACCCGCCCGGTTCGCCGTGATCCCCCGGGAGCGACGTTCGGCCGCGACGAGGGAGGTGCTCGACGCGCTCAACCGCCCCGACGTCTTCCTCTGGACCGTCGGGACACCCTGCCCCGATCACGCCGACGCCGTCCTCTGCCTCGACCTGCCGACCCATGCGGAGCTGCAGACCCTCTCCGCCAGCGGGCCCCCCGTGCTGCTCGTATCACCGGGACAGGTCCAATACCTGAGGTCCATCGCGGCCCCCCTGACTGCCTTAGCGCTACCCGCGGCCGCCAAACTAGCGCGTACCGCAGGGGAAACCGTGCGCGCCGAGGTGGTGACGCGGCTCGAGGCCGGTCACCTGGAGTCGGAGATGGCCGTCCTCGAACCGCTCTTCGCCCGTTACGATCCGGTCGAAGTCGCCGCCGCGATCCTGGCCCTCCGCCGAGAGCGGACGCTGCCGCTTCCAGTCGCGACGACGACCGCGAGTGCGGCTCCCCCCTCGGCTCCCGCTTCCGAGTTCACGAAACTCTTCGTCAGCGTCGGCAAGAAAGACCGGGCCGGCGCGAAGGATCTGGTAGGCGCCCTGACGCGCGAAATCGGCCTGGCCCGCGAGCAAATCGGACGCATCGTCGTCCGGGACACGTTCAGCATCGTCGAGATCGTGCCCGCGGCGGCGGAGCGTGCCGTGCAGGGCCTGTCGGCGACGACGATTCGTTCGCGTCGAGTGCAGGCGCGACCGTACCGGGAGGCGTAGGGTGCCCGAGCCGGGTGTGGGGGCCCTCTCGCACATCCGCGTGCTCGACCTCTCGCGCGTGCTGGCGGGACCCTGGGCGAGCCAGCTGCTGGCGGATCTCGGCGCCGACGTCATCAAGGTTGAGCGTCCGGGAACGGGAGACGACACGCGGCACTGGGGCCCTCCCACGCTGCGAGACCGCGCGGGCCGTGACACGGGGGAAGCCGCCTATTTCCTCGCGACGAATCGCGGCAAGCAGTCGATCACGATCAACTACGCGGCCCCCGAGGGACAGGCCATCATCCGCCGCCTCGTCGCGCAGAGCGACGTGCTGATCGAAAATCACAAGGTCGGCGACCTCGCCCGGTACGGCCTCGACTACGAGTCACTGCGCCGAGAGCACCCCCGGCTGGTCTACTGCTCCATAACGGGGTTCGGTCAGACGGGCCCGGAGGCGGAGCGAGCCGGCTATGACTTCGTGATCCAGGCCCTGGGCGGGCTCATGAGCGTGACCGGGGAGCCGGACGGCCCCCCCGAGAAAGTCGGAGTCGCGGTAGCGGACATCATGGCGGGGCTCTACGCCGGCATCGCCATTTTGGCCGCGCTGGCGCATCGGGAGCGTTCGGGGAACGGCCAACACATCGACCTCGCGCTGCTGGACGTCCAGGTCGCGACTCTCGCCAACGTCGCGCTCAACTACCTCGTGTCGGGAGCGGTGCCGCAGCGCTGGGGCAACGCACATCCGAACATCGTCCCGTATCAGGTCTTCGGCACGGCCGATCGAGCGATCGTCCTTGCGATCGGCAACGACGTGCAATTCGCCCGGTTCTGTGAGGTGGCCGGGGCGCCCGAGCTAGCCGGCGACCCCCGCTTCGCCACGAGCCCGTCCCGCGTCGAGCATCGAGCGGTTCTGGTGCCGATCGTCGCCAAGTTGCTCGCCGGCCGACCCGCCGCCACGTGGGTGGCCGAGCTCGAGCAGCGGGGTGTGCCGTGCGCGCCGATCAACGACGTGGCTCAGGTGTTCTCGGAGCCGCAGGTACGGCATCGCGGCATGCGGGTGGAGCTGCCCCACCCCGTTGCCGGCACGGTCCCGCTCGTCGGGTCGCCGATCAGGCTTTCCGAGACGCCGGTGAACTACCGCCGGGCGCCTCCGCTGCTCGGAGAGCACACCGACATGATTCTGCGCGAGCGGCTCGGGATGAGCGCGGGAGAGATCACCCGGCTCCGCAGCGCCGGCGTGATCTGACCGCCGTCCCATAAACGCCGACGGGCCGCCCAGCGGGGCAGCCCGTATCCAGCGCTTCGCTTCGCTCGACTACTTCTTGTTTACCGCCATCTTCAATTGTTTGCCGGCACGAAACGCCGGGGCAATCGTCGCCTTGATCTGAATCTCGGCGCCCGTCTTGGGATTGCGACCCATCCGGGCCGCGCGCTTGCGGGCCTCGAAGTTGCCGAATCCCGTGACCTGCACCTTCGCGCCTTTCTTCAGCTCACCGGCGATGATGCCCTTGTCGTCGAAGAGGGCCTCGATCGTCCGGCTGGCATCGGCCTTGGACATTTTCGTCCGCATCGCCAGTGCCGCGATCAGCTCGGCCTTGTTCACAGCGGTCTCCTTGTGGTAGGAAGTGGGTCCGGGAGAAGCCCTTGCAACTCAACCCCTATCTCTGGGGGCCTTCAGAAAACCCTTGATACACCGACACAATATTGGGGTATCCCCCGGAAATCCGCAAGATACCAACACTTCCTTGACCCCCCCCTCCCCCCCGACTACCCTTCCCCCACCGAGGTGCCGGGTGTCTGGCGTCAGTGCCAGAACGCCCACGGCGCCTATATGACACCTGAAACCCGACGCTTGGCACCTTCCCCCATGTTCCACGGCACCCGCCCCGGATGGATTGAGGTCATTGCCGGAGTAATGTTCTCCGGCAAGAGCGAAGAACTGATCCGCCGAGTCCGGCGGGCCGTGATCGCCCGCAAGCAAGTTCAGGTGTTCAAGTCCCATTTGGACGAGCGCTACGCGGGGTTGTATACCGTGTCCACACACGACGGGCTGATGGTCGAGGCAGAGCCGGTCGACAGCTCCGAGGAGATCATGCGCCGTCGGCGCCCCGACACCGAGGTGCTGGCGGTGGATGAAGTGCAGTTCCTGGACGAGGGCATTGTGGGCGTCGTGAACCACCTCGCCGACCGAGGAGTGCGGGTCATCCTGGCCGGCACGGACGTGGATTTTCGCGGGCTGCCGTTCGGCGCGATGCCCACGCTGATGTGCATCGCGGAAGTGGTGGACAAGTTCCACGCCATTTGTGTGGTGTGCGGCGGTCCGGCGACCCGCAATCAGCGCCTGGTGAACGGCCGCCCGGCGACCTGGGACAGCCCCACGATCATGGTCGGCGGGCGGGAGGCGTACGAGGCCCGGTGCCGGCATTGCCACAAGGTTCCGCGGGCGGATGAGGACCAAACGGCGCTACTCTGAGTGCGAAGTGCGAAATTCGAAGTGCGAAGTGTCCACCCCACGGTCACTTCGCATTTCGCACTTCGCACTTCGCACTGCTTCATGTTGAACGTCGCCCTCACCGGCAACATCGCCGCCGGCAAGTCCACGGTGGTCGAGCTGTTCCGCGGTTGGGGGGCGACCATCATCGACGCCGACTTGCTGGCGCGGGAAGCCCAGGCACCCGGGACCGAGGTGGTGGCGGCGATCGCCCGTCGGTTCGGCAGTGACGTACTCGCCGCCGACGGGTCCCTCGACCGGGCGGCACTGCGCGGGAAGGTGATGGGAGACGACGCAGCGCTGGGTGCGTTGAACGCGATCGTGCATCCCGCCGTGCAGCGGCGCCGGGACGAGCTGCTGGCCGCCGCCCGCGCCCGGGGAGACGCCATCGTGGTGAACGACATCCCCCTGCTCTTCGAAGTGCTCGATCCGACCCAATTCGACGCCGTGGTGCTGGTGGACGCCCCCATGGCGGTCCGGCGCACGCGCCTGCGGGCGCTACGCGGTCTCACCAACGATGCCGCCGACCAGATGATCGCCTCCCAGATGGCGTCGGATCGCAAGCGCGCCAAGAGTCACTTCGTGATCGACAATGCCGGGAGCCGGGAGGACCTGGAGCGCGAGGCCCGGCGCGTGTGGGAAGCGCTGCAGGGTCAAGCTTGACAATGGTTTGCGGCCGCGGGTAGTTTTTCGCGGCGTCACCTGAACCCCCTCCTTGAAGGGCACCAGCCCGATGGCCAACATTCCCAAAGACCTGCGCTATACACCCGAGCACGAATACCTGAAGCCGACCGCGCAAGCCGGCGTCGTGCAGATCGGGATCACCGATTACGCACAGGGCGAGCTGGGCGACGTGGTGTACGTGGATCTCCCCAAACCCGGCGCCAAGTTCGGCAAGATGCAGGTCTTCGGCACCATCGAGGCCGTCAAGGCGGTATCCGAGTTGTTCTGCCCCGTCGCGGGGGAAGTCGTGGCCCCGAATGCCGCCCTCGAGCAAGATCCGGCCCTCGTGAACCGGGATCCCTACGGCGAAGGCTGGATGATCAAGTTGAAGATGGATAAGCCGGCGGACGCGGCCGGCCTGCTCGACGCCGCGGCTTATCAGAAGCAGCTGGAAGGGAAATGATGCGTTCAGCATGCAGCGGTCAGCTACCAGCTTTTGGCAGACCGCTGACGGCTGACCGCTGACAGCCCGCCGTGCTCACCCTCACCTACCACGGCCACGCCTGCTTCACCGTCACCGGAGACGGGAAGCGGGTGATCATCGATCCATTCCTCACCGACAATCCCAAAGCTGATGTGAGCCTCGCGCAGCTGCCGCGGGTCGATGCCATTCTCTTGTCCCACGGCCACCGCGATCATCTGGGTGA
>Ga0335083_10009057_pt1 | contig 12110 bp, 6 predicted proteins | sample Lox_Sample_42_FD_206716 | JGI IMG/M metagenome (GOLD analysis project Ga0335083, IMG submission 206716) | Soil microbial communities from Loxahatchee National Wildlife Refuge, Florida, United States - Lox_Sample_4.2 | ecosystem: Environmental > Terrestrial > Soil > Wetlands | place: USA: Florida... | reverse complement strand
ATTCTGGTTCAGGTGATCGTATCGTGCGAGCGAGGTAAAAGGGCGCGGGAATACGGCATTCTCTCCCGCCATTGCCCACGGCCAGAAGGAGGAACCATGTGCACCCACGCTCCAGCATGTGTTTTCGACCACCGTTTCGACGCTCCGTTGCGATACGCCTGGCCGAATTGCACGCATTCCGGCCATCACCGCAGTCACAGTCGCCTTGGCAGCCGAGCGCAGAGCAGAGGTTTCCTCCGCATTCTGAACTGCCATAAGTGCCTCGATTCGTTCCCCCGACTCTTTGGCTTCAAAGGTGGGCCATTTTTGCAGAATGACCTGCAGCCAGATCGGAGCCTGGGGCGACTTCGAACTGAGAAGGTTGGCTGGCAGCTCGGCGAACGTTGACAGGTCGTCGCCATAGTACAAGGGCAGCGCTTGGCCGGCGTGCGAGGCTAGAAACCCTTCCAGCTCCGACCAGTCGACGACATGTTCCATGCCTAAGCGTTTTGTAGCTTCCGGTCCGGGCTGAACTTCAGGCTGCAGACCGATTCTGAAGAACGGCGGTTTGGACGGCAAGAAAAGCCAACTTTCGCTCGATTTTCCGTCGATGGCGAGCACGGCCCCCACCGTATTCCCCAAGCCCGTGAAGTAATAGAAGAAAGGGTCCTGGCGGAAACCATCAGCTGTGGGATCCAGCCTGGAACTGGCGTGAAACAAGAGAATCCCGTCGCGGAACGTAGCGGCGGCTCGCTGCCGGCGCTCGCGGGCGACCGTGTTTTGAGATGTCGCCATGCAAGTAAAACCGATAAGAACAATCGCCAGAATCAATCCCTGAACTCGCATGGCCGAATAACTTAGCACGCGGATCGCGACATTCCTAGCCCCCATAATTGGTTTCTAGGGAGAGTCGGGCTCCCGGGTCTTTTGTGGGCGAGTGACGAGCTAACCAGAAGTTAACTTCCCAATTGTCGACGATACATAAGTTCATGATGATAAGCGCGCGTCTCGGAGAAAGGCATCTCCGCGGGTGTCGGGCCGAATGCGCTAACATCAGTTGGCTCCGTGCAATCGATTCACGATCCCGATCCGTTACACCTGCGTCACCATCCGAATGGTTCGTATTTGCGGCCGAGTGCAACACACAGTTGATCCGAACAGTTGTCTGCCATTCGTGTAAACTCGACGTGCAATCTCAATTCCCAGTTAATCGTTTTTAATAGGGCAATACATCATGACTACCGGTTCTCACCCACGGGGCTCGTCTCGAATTTGGCTGTGTGCGATTGTTGCGGCACTCGGCCTGATAGCGGTGTGCATGAGCTTTCCTCAACGCGTTCGTGCTCAAACAGTTCAGGCACAAACCCCTCAGGCCCAGACGGCTCATCCGCGACCGCGTCGGGAGCAACTTCCGGTCGATTCGGTTGCGCCAGTCGGCACACTTAATGACGTCGCGACGGTTCACGTTGACGTTACGCCGGAGCACATACTGAACACGATCTATCCAGACACCGCGACGGGCGCGTGGATGGATGATCTTAGTAAGGCGCAGGTCGATAACCTGAGCAAACCCGAAGTAATTCAGGGAGTCAAGAACCTTGGTTGGGGTTCTATCACCATGCGCAACAACAGCGAGCTGCGCCTTTCGGCGTGGCACTGGAATGAAAACGGCACATGGAGCGATCCCGCGACAAAGAGCGGCTATTACGTCGGGAGCGCCGATCTGGGCGAGCCGATCCACTACGGCTATTCGTATTCGTTGCCGCATCGTGACTTTATGACCAGTGGCGATTCGCCGCTCGTGGCTGGGTTTCAGAGTTACTGGAAAAGCAATCCTTACCTGACCAGCCACTTCACGGGCGAGAGCGATATGCTGCACCCGCAGTGGGTGGTGATCGATATGGGCACGACGCGCGCGGTCAATGCGATCCATATCCAATGGGTTAATCCGTATGCCGTGGTCTATGTGGTGCAGTACTGGGTTGGCGACAACAATGCCATGGACTGGGACATGGGCCCGAACGGCATGTGGACAGCATTCCCATCGGGCGCGGTGCTGAACGGCAGCGGTGGCAATGTCCGGTTGAAGCTTTCGGATGAGCCCGTCACGACGCGCTTCGTCCGCGTATTGATGTCGAAGTCTTCTGGAACCTGCGACACCCACGGCTCGCAGGACATTCGAAACTGCGTCGGCTACGCCCTGCAGACGCTTTCCGCCGGTACGATCGATGCAGCGGGGAAATATGCAATCGTTTATCCGCCTAATGGCAAAGAACCCGGGCCGGGTCCACCGCCCGTTCTCGAGGGCGCAGGAGATCAGGAAGTGATCGCCGGTTCGGAGGCAGACCAGGCCGGTTCGTTCTTCGCTTCTTCCATCGATCCTTGGCACCAAGCCGACAACCTGATCAGCGGCGGCAACGATCAATACAACGGCATGGACAATTTCTTCACCAGCGGATTGACTATGGGCCACCCAGCGCTCGTTGCATGCGCGGCGATCTATGACACTCCCGAAGATTGCGCCAACGAAGTTGCGTACATTCACAAGCGTGGTTATCCAGTCGTGGGAATCGAAGTCGGCGAAGAGTGCGACGGCAAGCACATGACGCCGGAAGACTATGGCGCAATCTACATTCAAGTGGCGGATGCGGTCCACAAGCTAACGCCTAGCGCCAAATTGGGCGGCCCGGTTTTCGAAGGCGTCGACAAAGACATCACCCTCTGGCCTGATGAGGAAGGGCGCACTTCCTGGATGGAACGATTTGTCGATTATCTGAAGGCCCACGGACATCTGGGGGATCTCGCATTCATGTCGTTCGAGCATTATCCATTCATGATTAACGGATTCACTCCACCGAACGACTGGGCGACTCTTTACATGGAGCCTGGAATTATGAAGCACGTCCTGCACATGTGGCATCAGGACGGAGTCCCTGCGGAGGTGCCGCTCATTATTTCAGAGAGTGGAATCGTAGCGGGGCGAAGCGGACCTGGCTACATGGGCGTGACTGGCCGCTCCATCTGGGAGTGCGATGCATTTGGCACATTCTTTGAACAGGGAGGCACGGCGTTCTATCGTCCTGCAATCAATAATGGCGCCGTTGGTCACGGACTCCTCGACCCCGAGGGTGGCGCGGATGGCGGCGGGGCGTTTGGCACGGCTGCATACAATCCTTATTCCTCCGCACACATCATCAATTTCGAATGGTTGCAGCACGAAGCAGGAGCGAACAAGATTTTCCCGGCATCCGCGGACCTCAAGGACGCTGCCGGCCGGACCGTAGTTACCTCATACGCCGTCAAACGTCCCGACGGGAAGTGGTCCCTGATGCTGATTAACCACGATTTGAGCGCCGCCCATCTGGTGCATCTCGTCATCGATGATGCCAAGCAGGTCAGCCATCCTTTCGTCGGGTCTGTAGCTCTTGTGCAGTACTCCAACAATCAGGGTGAGAATAAGAACATCACGCTGGCTGCCGCCCCCGACGGCATGTACACACTACCAGCCGGTTCCATCACAGTGCTTCGCGGGAAGCTGCGGTAGCCTTCCCGATCAAACCTAAACCTCTTAGAACGAATACGGCGGAACACACCCGCGCAGGTATTACGGGCAACTCTTACCTAATCTTATAAGGGAAGGTTGGCCGACAAAACATCCACGATTCGTCCTGAACAGCGTACACTTTGACTTCCTCAGCAGTAGCGCCCTAACATACGGCGACCTGAGGTTTCTGCGGCACTCATGATCGGTCAAACCATCTCGCATTACCGCGTTCTGGAAAAACTCGGCGGCGGCGGCATGGGCGTGGTCTACAAAGCGGAGGACATGCGACTGCACCGCTTCGTCGCGCTCAAGTTTTTGCCAAACGAAGTGGCCGGAGATGCACAGTCGCTGGCGCGATTCAGGCGTGAGGCCCAGGCTGCCTCGGCTCTCAATCATCCCAACATCTGCACGATCCACGACATTGGCGAAGAAAATGGACATGCGTTCATCGCAATGGAGTTCCTCGAAGGAGTGACCCTGAAGCACAGAATCGGCGGACGTTCGATGGAGATTGGTGAGATTCTGCGCCTAGGGATCGAAATTGCGGACGCGCTCGATGCGGCGCATGCTGCCGGAATTGTGCACCGCGATATCAAGCCAGCCAACATCTTTGTCACTAAACGAGGTCACGCGAAGGTGCTCGACTTCGGACTGGCCAAGGTCAAAGCGGAACAACCCCAGTCTTCTCAACTCGTGGGACTGCAGCCGACTCTGGAAGGCACTGACCAGCACCTCACGAGTCCGGGCACGACGCTGGGCACGGTTGCGTATATGTCGCCCGAACAGGCGCTGGGAAAGGAATTGGACCATCGCTCAGATCTTTTCTCATTCGGTGCTGTGCTCTATGAAATGTCCACCGGGTTGCTCCCGTTCCGAGGCGAGACCTCGGCCGCGATTTTCGATGCAATTCTCCATAAATCTCCTGCTGCGCCGGCTCGGTTGAACCCCGATCTGCCTCCCCGGCTGGAAGAAGTCACCAACAAGGCACTCGAAAAAGATCGCAATCTACGCTACCAGCAAGCCACCGAGATGGGGACGGATCTGCAGCGCATCAAGCGCGACTTGGATTCCAGTGGGCGTCCGGTCGCTTCGAACAGCGAACCCTCGGCTTTTTCCGGAGCCTCGGCAGTCCCTGTAGCCAGCGCATCCGCAGGGCAATCGTCCGGAGCCGCGAGTTCGGCGGTTGACCCGTCAGCGCCCTCCAGTGGATCGTCCTCTGCCGTTGCCGCCATCCGGCAACACAAGACCGCCACCGGTGCCGCTTTGCTCGTCGGCCTCCTGATCGTCTCCGCCGCCGTCTACGGCGTATACACCCTTGTGCGACGCCCGGCCGCCACTCCCTTTCAGACCTTTTCTATTACCCAATTAAGCAATACCGGCAAAGTGCAGATCGCCGCGATCTCACCGGACGGCAGGTTTCTGCTCACCGTGCAATCGGACAACGGCAGTGAGAGCCTGTGGCTGCGAAACATTCCTACCGGCAGTAACACACAAGTGGTCCCGGCGTCCGGGCAATCGTTCGCATCGCTCGTCTTCTCTCCCGACGGCAACTCCTTCTACTTCCGACAGACCGATGGGGGCAGCGCAGCGGCGTTTAATCTTTTCCGGGCTCCGCTTCTCGGAGGTGCGCCCACCGTTCTTGCCAAGGACGTGGACGGAGGCCCGATATTTTCACCGGACGGCAAGCGCATCGTGTACTCGCGCTACAACGACCCCGAATTGAACAAATGGCGATTGCTGGAAGCCGACTCCGAAGGGAGGAACGAGAAAGTGCTGTATGTTGAATCTGCGCAGGGTGGTCCGCCCGCCGAGCTCTCCTGGTCGCCCGATGGCAAACGCGTGGCGATTTCGACGCTGACTTCGAATAGCAAATCTCTCAGCCAGATTCGATTCTTTAACTTCGCTCGTGGGAGCTTGGAGGCATTCGTCGCGCCCTCCGACAAAATCATTCTGGGCAATGCATGGGCACCGGATGGACGAGGAATCTTTGTCAACTACGTGCCCCGCGGGGAGCATCTGTCGATCCAAGCTCAGATCGGTCTGTTCTCTTATCCCGATGGCGCATTCCGTCCCATTACCAACGATCTGACAGACCACACCTCTCTATCGCTATCAGCCGATGGCCACACGCTGGCAGTGGTGCAGAAGGAGACTTCCACTCAGATCGTTCTCATGGCGCTCACCGGCGCAGCGTCCATTACGCCCGTGCCTGGGATCTCAACGCGAGAAACCCTTCCGAGCTTTTCTTGGACTGGGGATGGGCAATTACTCATCTCAACCGGTGATCGCCTAGTTCGGCAGCACACCGATGGCACCCACGCGGTGACCATTCTGAGCGATCCGGCGGCCTGGATCAGCGATTCGATATCGTGCGACAACGACCGTTGGATTGCGTTGAACTGGATGGTTCACGGCGAGGGAAGCGGCAATGGAATCTGGCGAGCGAATCCTGACGGCTCCGATGCTCTTCCGCTCACCTCCAAAGAATATGGCAGCCTTTGGGGATGCTCGCCGGACGGAAAGTGGCTTTACTTCAGCGAGCAAATCACGAACGGTGTCTCGCGAATCGCTTCCGGCGGCGGTAAACCCGAACCCGTGCTAGGAGCGAACCCTCCGAATTCGCTGACGGTTCAGGCCACACTTTCTCCTGACGGCAAGACGTTAGCGATTTTTACCGACCTCTTGAATCCTGAATCGAAGACATACTCTAACCGAATCGTGCTCGACAGTCTGGATTCCGGCGTCCGAAACCTTGACCTCGACCCCGCTCTGAAGGCGGTATTCCGTACTCAGGGACCGCCCGACAGCGCCGGATTCCGCTTTTCTCCGGACGGCAGATCGCTTGCCTTCGTGATCGACGACGGGGGAGTCGACAACATCTGGATCCAGCCCCTGGACGGTTCAAAAGGGCGAAAGCTTACGAATTTCAATGATTCTGAAAGGATCCAAGATTTCCGTTGGTCCCCCGACGGCAAGACTCTGGCCTTACTGCGTTTTAATTCTCTCTCCGATGTCATTTTGTTGCGGGACACCGGCAAAAGTTCGAAGGTTGCTCAGTGACGTGTCGCACTGAAGGAACAAAGGCCATCCCTCTATGTGAGAATCTGCCCGCAAGATAACGGTCTTCGCTAATCGCAGCCAGAAACTCTTCAAAATTCAAGACGGTCAGCATCGCTCCCCAAGCTCGCGAAATTCAGTCTGAACCTCTCTTGGAAGGACCTCGGATGGCATTGTGGAATCGAACGCGGTGGCCCTGGATGTCGAGCGATCGGATCAGCCGGCGCGCATATGGGCCGAACCTTCCATCATCCAATTCGCCCATCTTGGGGATCAAATCCCGGTTCGGGTGCTCGGCTCTTTTGCCGACGGCTCGCAAGCGGAGCTGACCCGTTCCAGCAACACAACATTTGCTTCCGCCGATTCGCGCGTCGCGTCGATAAGCGCTAGTGGCATGGTTACCGCAGTAGAAGAAGGACGGACCAGCATTCTCGTGCGCACCCCGTCGGCCGACTATTCAGTTCCGGTACGGGTGCAGGAAGAGCGCTAGGCCCGCAGGGCTCTCATACACCGTGGCTTTGCGGTCAATTGGACCGATTAAGCGCCCTTTACAGGGAAAAATACAGGGAAATACCATCGCCTGCGGCAGAATAACCGCGCGCTCTTTCTCGTACGACGCTCATTCAGCGAAACTTCTGGACGTGATGACCGTTCTAACGAACAGGGAAATTTCCGGAGATATCAGGGAATGTGATTCCGTGATAGGGCCGGAACGATCGCGTCATTTCTTAAAAAGGACGCGCCGAGTGGCGCCGCAAAAAATGACCTGGCTCATCCCTTTCGCGCAGCGCTTCTCTGCTCTCTTTTTTTTCGATTTCAGCAACCTTTACGGCTGAGGCTTCTTGGTCTTCGGAGTATCGCTAGCATCCATGCAAGGTGGATGTTCACCGACAACGACATGACTTTAGAGCCGTGTCGTCGGGCGCATGCGCGAGTTGTACTCGATTGAGACCAGGCCCCCGCCCACCTTTGCCTTCGATACCGTGACACAGCGCGCAATGGCGCTCGAACAAATGCTTGCCCGCAGTCGCATCTGCGCCTATGACTCTCGCCTGGACAGAGGACCAGCCCTGGGACACAAACGCCGTGGTGCCGGTGGCAATGGACAAAGGCTGGCTCGCTGCCGAACCCGGCTTTGGAGTCAACCAATAATCAGAACAATTCGTGCACAACACGCTATCTGCGCACTGCAGCTTAGGGTTTTGCTTTCGTCGTCACCTCGCGTGAGAGTTGGGTCACAATTGAGTCCACGTCATACACACATCCTCCCCAGACGCCGCCGCTCGCCTGAATGAGCGCTACCCAGAGCCGCGTATCCATGGGTAATTCTGGGTGAGAAGCCAGATCCTCACGGGGAGCACGAGCCGCCAGCCGCCTGGCACCTTCTTCCGGAGTAAAAATCTCGGTCCTCTCGCCGATCAGGTTCAGCGTTCCAACGAGAGCATTTCCGTCGATGACGATCTCGATCATGTCTCCCTCTCGCACGCGTCCGATTGGTCCGCCAGCGAGAGCTTCCGGGGAGACATGGCCGATGCACGCTCCCGTGGATACACCGCTGAATCGGCCATCGGTGACAACCGCTACGTGCTTGCCAAACGGTAGATGCTTGAGGGCAGAGGTGATCTGGTAAGTTTCCTGCATTCCCGTGCCCGCCGGACCTGCACAAATGAGCACAAGAACATCGCCTTGTGCGATGTCCCCGCGCTTGATCGCCTCGATCGCCGCCCTTTCGTCGACGAAGACTCGCGCTGGGCCGACGTGCCGAAAAATCTTGGCATCATCGATCAACGAGGGATCGATCGCGGTGGTCTTCATTACGCTTCGTTCAGGAGCAAGGTTTCCGGCCGGGAAGCAAATCGTGGGTGTCAGCCCTTGGGCCCGCGCTCGATCCGGTGAAAAGATGACTTGATCCGGACTGACGGAATCCAATTCCCGCAGCCGCTCTTTCAAGGCGCGACGTCTCTCCGACTGCTCCCACCAGTTCAGATTCTCATCGAGTGTTTCTCCGGTCACCGTTCGCGCACTGCAATCGAGCAATCCTGCGCTCCGAAGGTGCAGCATCACTTCCGGAACTCCACCTGCTAAGAAAACCTGGATGGTAGCGTAATTGTTGGGACCATTTGGCAGGGCATCCACGAGGCGTGGAACACTACGATTGATCGCCGCCCAATCTTCCGCAATCGGACGACGCAAGCCCGCAGCGTGGGCAATCGCGGGAACATGCAGGATGAGATTGGTTGATCCACCGAAAGCCGCGTGTACAACCATCGCGTTTCGGACCGCCGCGTCGGTCAGGATGTCAGCTGTGCCAATACCGAGTCGTGACATTCTCAACAGCGCGAGGGCAGAACGCGTGGCGGCGTCGAGCCAAATCGGTTGACCCGAAGGCGCAAGAGCGGAGTGGGGCAACGAAAGTCCGAGCGCCTCGCCGACCACTTGGGCGGTAGCAGCGGTCCCGAGAAACTGACACCCTCCGCCGGGCGTTGCACATGCACGGCAGCCGACTTCCGCGGCGTACTCCAACGTGATCTGATCGTGCGCGAACCGCGCGCCGATGGTCTGTACTTTACCAGAGTCTTCGCCGGATTCGGCCAGCAGAGTCACTCCGCCCGGGACCAGCACGCTCGGCAATGCGCCGGAAGACGCGAGCGCCATCATCATCGCGGGGAGTCCCTTGTCGCAGGTAGCAATTCCCATCACGCCTTTGCGCGTTGGCAGGGACCGCATGAGCCGCCGCAAAACTATGGCAGCATCGTTCCGGTACGGCAGCGAGTCGAACATTCCCACCGTGCCCTGTGTGCGTCCATCGCAGGGATCTGTGCATGCTCCGGCGAAAGGAATTGCATGATGCTCGCGCAACTCCCGCGCCGCTTCAGCGACGAGAAGACCTACTTCCCAGTGTCCTGTGTGAAATCCGAGAGCAATCGGAGTCCCATCTGGCGACCGAACTCCACCGTGAGTGCTGAGGATCAGGAACTCTGGATCTTGTAAGCGCGTGGGTTCCCAACCCATGCCGGCATTCTGCGTCAGGCCAAAGAGATTGCCGGAAGGTTCCGTCCGCAACATTTGGGCGGTGATGGGTAAAGATCCTTGCGGACCGGGAGCGTGAGTGGCAGTGTTTTTCCAGACCGATGCGTCGCTCTCCAGAACCTGCGCCACCGAAATGTTGTTGATTTCTCCGCTCATTGAACTGACCTTATCTGGACAACGCAGAAAAGATTCCCGTCGGGGTCCTCTAGAACAACAAAGTCTGAACCGGGACGATACCTCCATGGATAGCGTCGTGCCCCAAGTTGCAGCAAGCGGTTTACTTCTTCGTCCTGCCTCTCGGTGTGAAGGTCTAAGTGAATCCAACTCCGTCGTGGCGCGCGCGTCTGTCTGGCTTGAAACGATAAATTCGGCCCTTTTCCATCGGGATCGCGCAAAACGACCCATCCACCTTCTGCGGGACGCCTAGGGACGTAACCAATGGCCTTTTGCCCGAACGAAACCGTTCGGTCAAATTCGTGGCAATGGATGACGATGGAACCGATTCTCACGCTGTCACCAACAAAGTCATGATAGCCGTTGTTCACAGTCGCTTTCATCTATGATCCAAACAGTGCGGGGAAATAGTCGGTGAGCGCTATGGCGATGGCCACGAACGGCAAGCCTCTCAGCTTCCCAATTGCCGACCATCCGCCCAGAACCCCAACCTTCGGGTCTATCGAGCCGCTTTTTTCGCGTAGCCGCATCGATTCTCTGACACCGCAAGTCGGGCTAATGAATGCAGTATCGCGGTTGTTGTTTCGTTCGAAAGGCTATGCCTTTGGAGCTGCGCTGAAAATCTCAACCAAGCGGTCCGCGATCATCTTCTCCTCGCCGTCCTTCAGTTGCCAGACGGCGAAGCCGAAGCTGTTCGGGTCGCTGGAGTGGCCGTGATGCTCGCCGTGATTGTCAGCGGCAGGCGCGTCTGGATTGCGTCCCCGCATGCCACTCGCGCCTGCGCTCATGCTGCCGATAGCGATCGGCCGGGTGTCGGCCAGTTTCTGCATGACCTCTCGTCCGGTGATATTGAGCTTCGAAGGATCGATCTGCCAGCTGTAGCGCGAGGTCACGTTGCCGAGAGCCTGGGGGTTGAACTGGCGAGGGAGAGCCATCACTCCGAACTTCTTCACCGCATCGGTGATGACCTGTGCACGCTCGTCGTAGGTCCTCAGCGAGGCGTCAAAGTCCTGATTGACGAAGATCTCGAGCGCCTTGAGCATGCCGAAAATGGTCTCTTTGCCGACCTTGCAGCAACGGCCGATCCGATCTTCCTGCGGGCTCATGTTCAGCAAGGCGTAATGGATCAGCTCTTCCTTGCCGATCAGGATGCCTGCGGCCTGTGGCCCACGGATATCCTTGCCGCCGCTGAAGGTGACCATGTCGAAGCCGAGTGGCGGATACTCCCAGAGCCGCTCTTTCGGGGGCACGTCCGCGGCGGCATCGTTGAAGCTGTAGAGGTTGTGTGCCCGCGCGATTTCGACAGTCTCCGGCCCGCTTACCTTGCCCTTGTCGGACAGAATATTGGTGAAGTGGATGGCCACCGTTTTCGGATTGATGGCGGCAATCATCTGTTCGCGCGTCTCGACTTCGACAAGCTTGGCTCCGGTCTGGCGGATCTGGTGATCAAATGGATAGCGATGGCTCTTCTGGATGATAACTTCGGTCCTGGGGAAATTGCTGACGTCGGGAATGTCGCGCATGCGGGGCTCAAGGTCTTCAGTCATCATGCCCGCGTAGGCGACCAGCATGGCTGCGGCTGCACCACCCGTCACCAGACCGGTGTAGCCCGCGGGGGATTTACACAGTTTTGCAATGAACTTACCAGCTGCAATCTCAAGTTCGTCAAGCAAAACGAAGTGCTCGTTACCTCTCCGGATCAGCTCCATAACCTCCGGCCTCATCACCGATCCACCGATGACGGTCACGGTACCGTTGATGTTGACGAGAGGAGTTACTCCCAGCTCGGCATAGATGTCGCCACTAGAACCAAGGCCGGTGGTGATGGGCACGATGGGGTCGCCGTCGACAGTTGGTGTGGACGCCTTGGGTTTCTTACCAAAGATGCTTGCAGCGCTTGACTTGGCGGGGCCGAACAGAGTACCGCCCGCGGCCCCAAGCGCAGCTAGAAATGCACGGCGATTCCAACCGGACTTCAAATTCATAAGTAGTGTCTCTCCAAAATCTCTCGCGAAACTATCTGTTAGCAAGCGGAGGAGTGACGACCCTTGCACTGCCTACGATTTCAATCAGGGAATCGCCGGGAATCCATTCCAGAGCCATGCAGGCGCGGGACGGAGCTTTGCCTGAGGAGAAATATGTCCCATAAATTTTGTTCAACGCGTCGTATTGCGCTTTATGGGCATCGAACCGCGCCTTGCCGGTCGGCATCGCTATACCGTCGGCGAGGGGCAGACAGAGAAAAACCTGGAGATGAAGGATGCTGTCCATGGTGCAGCCGGCACGCTCGACCGACTTCTTGAGGGCGTCCATGGTACGCGTGACA
>Ga0335083_10009056_pt1 | contig 12111 bp, 7 predicted proteins | sample Lox_Sample_42_FD_206716 | JGI IMG/M metagenome (GOLD analysis project Ga0335083, IMG submission 206716) | Soil microbial communities from Loxahatchee National Wildlife Refuge, Florida, United States - Lox_Sample_4.2 | ecosystem: Environmental > Terrestrial > Soil > Wetlands | place: USA: Florida... | reverse complement strand
ATCGACGGGCCGCTCAAGCGCGCGCTCGATCTCGTCGTGGCCGGCGGCGTCGTGGGTTGCGCGTGGCCGCTCTTCGCGGCGATCGCGTGCGCGGTGAAGTGGAGCTCGCCGGGGCCCGTGCTGTTCGCGCAGCGGCGTTACGGCCGCGGCGGCAAGGAAATCCGCGTCTTCAAGTTTCGCAGCATGCGCGTGACGGAGGACGGGGCCGTCGTGCGTCAAGCCACGAAGGGCGACGCGCGCGTGACGCCCGTCGGAGCTTTCCTGCGCCGCACGTCACTCGACGAGCTGCCGCAGTTCTTCAACGTGCTCTTCGGCGACATGTCCGTCGTCGGCCCGCGCCCGCACGCGGTCGCGCACAACGAGCACTACCGCACGCAGATCCTCGAATACACGCTCCGTCACAAGGTCAAGCCGGGCATCACCGGCTGGGCGCAGGTGAACGGCTGGCGCGGCGAGACGGACACCCTGCGCAAGATGATCGAACGGGTCGCGCACGATCTTCACTACATCAAGCACTACAGTCTCGCGCTCGACGTGAGGATCATCCTGATGACGGCGTTCGGCCGAAAGGTGCGACAAAACGCACATTGAGCGCGCAGGCTCGTCCACTTAATTCGAGCCATCTCGGCCGTCAGGAAGCACTGATGCCTACGGAGGTGCTTCGCATGCGTTTTCGTCGCCACTCGCTCTTCTTGCCCGCCGTGGCACTCGCCGTTGCGAGCGTCGCCTTCGGCTGCGCATCGAACAAGGGCGACAAGGACGATCTCGGACTCGGGGCGAAAGGGGGCACTTCGGCGAGCAGCGGCGGAACGTCGGGCGTCGGCGGTGACGGCGGAACCGCGCTCGTCACGGGCGCGGCGGCGAGCGGCAGCGGCGCGACGGGCGGCACCGGCGTCGTGATCATGACCTCGGGCGGGAGCAGTGGAACGGCGGGCGCGAGCGCCGCGGGCGGCACCGGCGGCACCGGCGGCACGGCGGGCGGCGCGGGCGCGGGCTGCGTCCCTTCGCCCGAGGTGTGCGACGGGATCGACAACGACTGCAACGGCATCATCGACGACGTCGACGTCGGGCACGACGGCGTGTGCGATTGCCTGAACATCGCGACCATCGGGGAAATCGGGCCGTGGAGCAACGGCGGCGACGTGTTCAAGTCGTGGCTCGACGCGCGCTCGCCGCAAGGCGCGGTGCCGCTCGACGACCAGGTGCTCACGCCGGACGTGCTCGCGCCTTTCGAGATCGTCGTCGTTTTGCACGTCGCGCAGACGGACGTCTCGAGCAACGGCGTCACCGCGCATGCGCATCACGCGTTCTCGAGCGACGAGGTCGACGCCTTCGGTTCATGGGTGAAGAAGGGCGGCGGTGTGATGACGACCATCGGTTACACCTCCGACGAGGCGACCGAGGTCACGAACGTGAACCTCTTGCTCGCGCCGCTCGGCATGGCCTACAGCAGCACGAAGCTCAGCTTGGACGGCTACATCACCGATTGGACCGAGCACCCGGTGACCGACGGCATCAGCAGCATCAACACCGAAAACGGCGTCGAACCCGACGGTCCGATGGGCACCACGCTCGCGCGGGACGCGAGCGGTCGCGTCGCCTTGCAGGTGAACCAGCCGCAAGACGGCCGTATGGTCGTCTGGGGCGACGAGTGGATCACCTACGACAGCGAATGGGCGAACACGAAGGGCGAGCAGGTCGAGCTCTTCTGGCTCAACATCTTGAAGTGGTTGAGCCCGCCGAAGACGTGCCAGGTTCCGATCCCGCCCGGGATCGTGAAGTAACCGCCGTTCGCGGTCGCGTCACTCCGCGGCGGCCGCGGTCGCGCGCAAATCGGTGAGGATCGCGTCGACGTTCTTCTTCGCGTCGCCGAACAGCATGCTCGTGTTCTCGCGGAAGAAGAGCGGGTTTTCGACGCCGGCGTAGCCGCTCGCCATGCTGCGCTTCATCACGACGACGTTCTTGCTCTTCCACACCTCGAGCACGGGCATGCCGTAAATCGGGCTCGTCGTGTCGTCGAGCGCGCCCGGATTCACGATGTCGTTCGCGCCGATCACGAGCACGACGTCCGTCCGCGGGAAGTCCTCGTTGATGGCTTCCATCTCGAGCACGATGTCGTAAGGCACCTTCGCCTCGGCGAGGAGCACGTTCATGTGGCCCGGCAGCCGGCCCGCGACGGGATGGATCGCGAAGCGCACCTCGGTCCCGCGGCCGCGGAGCAGCGTCGCGATCTCGTAAATCGGGTACTGCGCGTGCGCGACGGCCATGCCGTAACCGGGCACGACGATGACGCTCTTCGCTTCGCGCAAGAGCTCGGAGGTTTCGGCCGCTGTGATGGAGCGCACCTCGCCCTGCGGTTGCGCGCCGCTCGGCTTCGCCGGCGCCTTGCCCTCCTCCGCGCCGAAGCCGCCCAGAATCACGCTCAAGAACGAGCGATTCATGGCGCGGCACATGATGATGCTGAGGATCGCGCCGCTCGACCCGACGAGAGCGCCCGTCACGATGAGCAGATCATTGCCGAGCATGAAGCCCGCGGCGGAAGCCGCCCAGCCCGAGTAGCTGTTCAGCATCGAGACGACGACGGGCATGTCCGCGCCGCCGATGGCCATCACGAGGTGAATGCCGAGGATGCCCGCGATGCCGGCCTGGATCAGGAGCGAACGCAGGTCGCCGCCCGGCTCCGCGCCGAGGAACGGCACGGCGAGCGCGACGCACGCGAGCAAGAGCCCGGCGTTGACGAGATGGCGCCCCGGGACGAGCAGCGGCTTGCTGCCGATGATGCCCTTCAGCTTGCCGAACGCGATGATCGAGCCGGTGAACGTGACGGCGCCGACGAACACGCCGACGTACACCTCGATCTCGTGAATCACGCCCTCGGTCGCGGGCATGCCGGCGGGCGTCGCGAGGTAGCTCGCCACGCCGACGAGCACGGCCGCGAGCCCGACGAAGCTGTGCAGCACCGCCACGAGCTCCGGCATCGACGTCATCTCGACGCGGAGCGCGAGCACGGCGCCGATGAGCCCGCCGCCCGCCACCGCTCCGGCCAAGATCCCGAAGTCGCGCACGTGCGCGATGGCCGTCACCGCCACCGCGATGAGCATGCCGGCGATGCCGTAGCCGTTGCCGCGCCGCGCGCTTTCTTGCGTGCTCAGCCCGCCGAGGCTCAGGATGAAGAGCACGGCGGCGACCAGGTACGCCACGGTCGTGACGCTGTCGGACATCATCGTCGGAACATCCTCAGCATGCGCTGCGTGACGAGAAAGCCGCCCGCGATGTTGATGCTGGCGACGAGCACGGCGAGCGCGCCGAGCAGCGTGACCGCGGAATCGAAGCCGTGCGAGAGCTGCAGCATGCCGCCCACGACGATGATGCCGCTGATCGCGTTGGTCACGCTCATGAGCGGCGTGTGGAGCGCCGGGGTCACGTTCCAAATCACCTGCCAGCCGATGAAGCAGGCGAGCACGAAGACCGTGAGGTGCGCCACGAACTCACGCGGCGCGAACGAGCCGGCGAGGAGCAGCGCCCCGAGTCCGACGAGCACGACGCCGAGCGAGCTCGGCTTGCCGGACCCACCGTGCGCGCCGTGGCCGCCCTTCGTGCTCGCCGGCGGCGGCGGAGCAGCGATGCGTGTCTCCGGGGGTTTCGGCGCCGGTGCGGGAGCGGGCGGCTTCGGCGGCGGCCACATGAGGTCGCCGTCCTTGAGCACGAGCGCGCCGCGCACGACGTGATCCTCGAGGTCGACGTGGAAGCTCTTGGCGCCGCCCATGTCGGCGAGGAGGTGCGTGAGGTTCGAGCTGTAGAGCTGGCTCGCCGTCGGCGCGAGGCGGCTCGGCAGATCGACGTAACCCACGATCGTCACGCCATTTTTCACGACCACGCCGCCCGGTTGCGTGAGCGCGCAGTTGCCGCCTTGCTCGGCGCCGAGATCGACGATGACCGAGCCCGGTCGCATCGCGAGCACCATCTCTTCCGTAATGAGGATGGGCGCCGTCTTGCCCGGCACGAGCGCGGTCGTGATGATGATGTCGACCTCGCGCGCCTGGCGCATGAAGAGCGCCATCTCGGCGGCGATGAACTCGGGGCTCATCTGCTTCGCGTAGCCGCCGACGCCGGTGCCCTCTTCCTTGAGCGCGACCTCGAGGAAGTCGGCGCCCATGCTCTGCACCTGCTCGCGCACCTCGGCCCGCGTGTCGAACGCGCGCACGATGGCGCCGAGACCGCGCGCCGCGCCGATGGCGGCGAGACCGGCGACGCCCGCGCCGATGACGAGCACCTTGGCCGGCGGCACCTTGCCGGCCGCCGTCATCTGCCCGGTGAAGAAACGCCCGTAAAAGCTCGCGGCTTCGATGACGGCGCGGTAGCCCGCGATGTTCGCCATCGAGCTCAGCGCGTCCATCTTCTGCGCGCGCGTGATGCGCGGCACCTGATCCATCGCGAGCACCGTCGCGCGGCGCTTCGCGAGCCGCTCGATGAGCTCCTTGTTCTTCGCGGGGTAGAGGAAGCTCACGAGCGTGCCGCCCTCGCGCAAGAGATCGGCTTCGTGACCGAGCTCGGCGTGCTGCTCGGGCGGCTGCACCTTGAGCACGACGTCCGCCGCGCCCCAGAGCTCGCGCGCGCCCGCGACGACCCGAGCGCCCGCCTTCTCGTATTCTTCGTCGGGGAACGCGGCGCCTCCGCCCGCGTCTCGCTCGATCAGCACCTCGAACCCGAGCTTGACCAGACGGCCCACGCTCTCGGGAGTCGCCGCGACGCGACGCTCGCCGGGCCGTATTTCTTTCGGCACTCCGATCTTCATGGCGCGCTCGAAAACAGGCGCCGGGACGTTACCACCGAACGACGAGCTTCTCGAGTCTCGCCCGCTGGCGCGCGGCTTCGCGCTCGAGCCGCTCCACGAACTCGAGCGTGGCGGGCGCCGGCTTCGGTCCGGCGCGCGATACGAGCTTAACCGGAAGCGGTTCCACGTCCGCCCGCTCGAGCTCGACGCCGGCGAGCGCATCCTTCTCGAGCGGCAGGGCCGGCACGAGACCGATGCCGACGCCGCCGGTCGCGTACGCGAGCAGCAACGACACACTCGGTACGTCGACCGTGGAGCGCGGGCGCACGGCGTGCTCTTCGAGCCAGCGCTCGAGCAGCTTGCGTCCGACGCTGCCCGGCGCGAGACGCAAGAGCGGCTCGCCGTTCGCGAAGCGTTCGACGAGCGAGCGCTTCTTGCCGCGCCGCGCCGGCGCGACCCAGAAGAACGGCTGTTCGAACAAGACGCGCGTCGCGAGCCCGGGCCGTTCACCGGCGAGCGAGACGATCGCGAGGTCGACTTGGCCGTGCTCGAGACGGTTCAGCGCCTCTTCGGAATGCGCGGTCGAGATCTCGAAGTGGAGCGCCGTGCCTTCGGCCGAGAGATCGCGGAGCACGGGCACGAGCAGCGGTTTGGCGAAATAGTCGCTGGCGGCGATGCGCAGCGTCGTGGTCGGCGTGCCTTCGAGCTCGCCGAAGAGTCGAAACACCGCTTCCGCTTCGTCGAACAGCCGCGTCGCCGCGGGCAACACCTGCTCGGCGGCGGGGGTGAGCACGAGGCCGCGCCCGCGGCGCTCGAAGAGCGGCACGCCGAGCGCCTCGGTGAGATGCCGGATCTGTTGGCTCACCGCCGAAGGCGTCTTGCCGAGACGCTTGGCGGCGGCACCGACGGAGCCGAGGCGCGCCACCGTCAGCGCGTCGTACAAGGCCGGAACGAGCGCGGGGTCCATGCGCGCCTCGCATCTTACCCGCGCCGTGTCGCGGCGTTCGCGCGCGCCCGACGTCGAGCCGGTGTGCGCCATGGACCAGGGTCGGTTCGCAGCGCGAGACTCGAGCGCCCTCAGCCGGTGGGCGACGCACGAGCCGACCGCGATGTCCGATGCGCGAGTGCGTCCGCTGCTCCCGTCGGATCGATCCCCGAGCGTTTTTTGATCGCCCTCGGGGCTCTCGCGTTACACGCGGGAACGCGAAAGGAGGATGGGGAGTTCCGCCCGATCGCATCAACGAGCGGGGAGCAGGAATGCTAATTCTCGGTCGTGCGAGAGCTCACGCTCGAACGAGCTCCATGCAGATAAGTCTCTTAGTTTCATGGGTTTAGTCGGCTCATGCACCGGCTAAATTCGCCTGGCTCGACGCCGGCAAGACTGCGCTTTTTCGACCTTTGCCCACATAGCTCCGCCGAGACTGAAAATGCTCTTCGCTGCTCGGCCGGCGTTGGAGTATGAGATTCGGCCGGTGGACCCATGTCCCTCGAGCTTCGCCCCAGCCGTCTTCTGACTCGCTCGCTGGCCTTCGGGGGCGAACGTGCCGAAGCGCGCCTCTCGACGGATCCGTCAGCCTGGCAAGAGGTGATGTCACTGCTCGGCGCGGTCGAGGAGCTCGTGGCATCGCGCGACACCGACGGCATGCTCCGGCGCTCCGTCGAGCTCGCGCGTGACCGTCTCGGGCTCGAACGCGTCGGACTCTATCTCCGCGACCCGAACGAGAGCAGGCTCATCTTTCGCGGGACCTGGGGTACCGGCGCCAAGCTCGAAACGACGGACGAGCGGGGGCTCCATTACGAGTGCAGCGCCGAAGACTACGAGGCACTCCGCTTCACGCAGCAGAACGGGGCGCTCTGGCTCTACTACGAGCACGCGCGCCACTTCGCGGAAGCGGAGGATCGCAGCACGGTGATCGGCGAGGGTTGGATCGTGGCGACGCCGCTCGTCTCGGCGGGCGAAGTCGTGGGCGTCATGTTCAACGACTCGGCGCTCTCGCAGGCGCCGGTCGACCCCGGCAAGCAGGCGCGCGCCGCGGTGTTTTGCGGGCTCATCGCGAATCTGTTCGTGAACCGGCGCGACGGCATCGGCTGGCATCCGTTGCCCGAAGACGGCGGACGCCTCACGCTCGCCCAGCGTGCGCTCCGCGCGCTCGAAAAGGATCCGGTCGTGACGGGCGAGCGCATCGCGCAGGAGATGGGCGTGAGCCCCGGACACCTCGCTCGCTCGTTCAAGAGCGAGATGGGGATTTCGCTCGTCGAATACCGGAACCGGCTCCGCATCGAGCGTTTCCTGCGCTCCGTGCAGGGCGGCAACGAGAGCCTGTTGCGCGCCGCGCTCGAAGCCGGCTTCGGCAGCTACGCGCAGTTCTTCCGGGTGTACCGCAAGCTCCTCGGGACGACGCCGCGCGAGCACCTCGGCGCGCGCCGCACGCGTGCCGCGCGCGCCAAACGCATCTGGCAGGAAGAAGCCGGCGGCGAGGGCGTGAGTCTGCCGGGCCGACCGATTCGTTCGCGCTGAGCCGCGCGATCCCGGGCCGGCCCCGTCGGCACGCGGCCGCGCGTGGTACGGATCGGGGGGCGATGCTGGTCAAGAAGCCGAGCGCTGCTTCGACGACGAAAGAGGCGGTGTGGCTCGACCTCTGCAATCCGACCGACGCCGAACGCGCCGAAGTTCAGGCGGCGACCGGCCTCGAGCTCCCTTCACGCGCGCACATCGAAGAGATCGAAACGTCGAGTCGAGTCTATATCGAGAACGACGCGCTCTACCTGTCGACGCCCATGCTCACCGGGGACGATTGCCTGAGCCACGGGCTCACCGCCGTCGGCTTCGTGCTCTCGCGCGGCTGCCTCGTCACGCTGCGCTTCGCCAAGATCGACGCCTTCGAGCAGCTGCTCGAGCGCGCCGACAAGACCGAGCAGCCGAGCGCCCGCGACGCGTTCCTGAAGCTCCTCGAAGCGGTCGTCGATCACGCGGCCGACGCGCTCGAGCACGCGGGCGCCGATCTCGAAAACATCTCGCATCGCGCGTTCCGAGCCGAGACCCCGCGCAAAGGCAACCACGAGAAGACCAGCGACGACTTGCGCGCCGCCCTGCGCCACCTCGGCCGCATGAGCGACGGCATCTCGCACCTGCGCGACTCCATGCTCGGCATGGGCCGCATCGCGGCGTTCGTGCACGAGACCGCGCGGGAGAGTCACCTCGCCGGAGAGCAGCCGCGGCTGAGCGCGATTCGAGGCGACGTGGCGTCGCTCAACGACTATCAGGCGCACCTCGCGGCCAAGGTGCAATTTCTGCTCGACGCGACGCTCGGCTTCATCAACATCCAACAAAACGACATCGTGAAGACGCTCACGATCGTCTCCGTGGCCGGTGTCCCGCCCGTGCTCATCGCCGGGATTTACGGCATGAATTTCCGGGTCATGCCCGAGCTCACCTGGCGGTTCGGGTACCCTTACGCGCTCGTGCTCATCGTGGTGAGCACGTTGATTCCTCTGGCGTGGCTCAAGTGGCGCGGCTGGATGTGAAGTACCTCGACCCCGAGCTGCCGATCGACGAGCGCGTCGCCGATCTCGTCTCGCGTCTGACGTTGGCGGAAAAAGCCGGACAGCTCCTGCACGACGCGCCGGCCGTGCCGCGCCTCGGCATTCCGGCCTACAACTTTTGGAGCGAGGGTTTGCACGGCGTCGCGCGCGCCGGCATCGCGACCGTCTTCCCCCAAGCGATTGGTCTCGCCGCGAGCTTCAGCCCGCGACGGCTGCACGAAATCGCGAGCGCCGTCGGCGACGAAGCGCGTGCCAAGCACCATGAATTCGTGCGGCAAGGCGACCACGGCATCTTTCAGGGGCTCACTTACTTCAGCCCGAACGTGAACGTCTTCCGCGATCCGCGCTGGGGTCGCGGGCACGAGACGTACGGCGAATGTCCGTACCTCACGGCGCGTCTCGGCGTCGCCTTCTGCAAGGGACTCCAGGGTGACGATCCGCGCTATTTGAAGCTCGTCGCGACGCCGAAGCACTTCGCCGTTCACAGCGGACCGGAAGCGTTGCGGCACGCCTTCGACGCGCAAGTGACGCCGAAGGATCTGCGCGAGACGTATCTCGTCGCGTTTCACGCCTGCGTGGTCGAGGGCAAGGCCGAGAGCATCATGGCCGCGTACAACCGCGTGAACGGCGAGCCCTGCTGCGCGAGCCAAGCGCTGCTCGTCGAAGCGCTCCGGCGCGAGTGGGGCTTCGAGGGTTTCGTCGTGAGCGACTGCTGGGCCATCCGCGACTTTCACGAGCACCATCAGGTGACGAAGACGCCGGCCGAGTCTGCGGCGCTCGCCGTGAAGGCGGGTTGCGACCTCAACTGCGGCTGCACCTACGAGCACGTTCCGTCGGCGGTCGAGCAGGGACTCTTGACGGAAGCGGACGTCGATCGCGCGCTCTCGCGGCTCTTTCGCGCCCGCATGCGCTTGGGCATGTTCGATCCGCCGGAACGCGTGCCGTACGCGCAAATCCCGTATGAAGTGAACGACTGCGAGCGCCACGCCGAGCTCGCGCTCGTCGCCGCGCGTGAGTCGCTCGTGCTCTTGAAGAACACGGGCGGCCTCTTGCCGCTCTCGAGTGCGCTCGCGAACGTCGCCGTCATCGGTCCGAACGCCGACGATCCCGCCGTGCTGCTCGCGAACTACCACGGCACGCCGTCGCGCTCGGTGACGCCGCTCGAAGGCATTCGACGCGCCGTCGCGCCCGACACCAAGGTCTGGTACGCGCGCGGCTGCGACCGCACCGGCACGCAGGCCGACGGACTCGGCCGGCACGCGATTCTGTCGGAAGCGCGCAGCGTGGCCGAGCGCGCGGACGTGGTGGTGCTCGTGCTCGGGCTCGACGCCGCGCTCGAGGGCGAGCAGGGCGATACCGGCAACGCCGAAACGGCGGGCGACAAGCCGTCGCTCGCGCTCCCCGGTTTGCAGCAACGCCTGCTCGAAGAGGTCGTGCGCGCAGGCAAGCCCACCGTCGTCGTGCTGCTCGCCGGCAGCGCGCTCGAGCTCGGCTGGGCCGACGAGCACGCGGCCGCGATCCTCCAGGCCTTTTACCCGGGCCAAGCGGGCGGCACCGCGCTCGCCGACGTGCTCTTCGGCGCGTACAGCCCCGCGGGGCGCTTGCCCGTGACCTTCCCGCGTTCGCTCGCGGACGTGCCCGAGTTCACGAGCTACGCCATGCGCGGCCGTACCTATCGCTATCTCGAGCAGGAGCCGCTCTATCCCTTCGGCTTCGGCCTTTCGTACACGCGCTTCGAGTACTCCGACCTCCGCGTTTCGCGCGCCGCGCTCGCGTACGGCGAGACGCTCGAAATCTCCGCTAGCGTCACCAACGTCGGGTCGCGCGCGAGCGACGAAGTCGTCGAGCTCTACGTGAAGGACCTCGAAGCGTCCGTCGCCGTACCCCATCACGATCTGCGCGGGATGGAGCGCGTGACGCTCGCGCCCGGCGAGTCACGGCGCGTGGGCTTCTCGCTCGGCGCGCGCGACCTCTCGCTCATCGACGAGGCCGGCCGGCGCGTGCTCGAGCCGGGCCGCTTCCGCCTGACCGTCGGCGGCTCGCAACCGGACGCGCGGAGTGTCGCGCTCCTCGGACGGGCTCCGCTCGCCGTCGAGATCGAGCTCGAGGGTCCGCGGCGGGAGATTCCGTATTGAAAAGCCGTTGAAGGCGCGTGTTCGCGTCGAGTGCGTTTCGCTCGAGCAAGCGCTTTCGATCACACTGTTCGTTTGCGAAAATGTCCGATCGGAGCGGCCCGATCGGGCAAAAAGGGTCCGCGTTTCGGGCGCCTGAGCCTCGCGCCGGGTCGGTGCTTCCGCTACGCTAAAAGTCTTGCCTCACTCGCGAGAGTTACTGCGCCCTTCGGTTCCGACGGCCTTCGCGGCAGCGGCACGCGGGCGCGCGACGCGTTCATGCGAGGAGCATGGAACCGTTTCCGGAAGCGGCGGTCGTCCTTGAAGCGAAGCACGGTGATGTTCTCTCGGCCCAAACTGTTTTCTTTCGTTGCCCTCGCCTCGATCTCGAGCGCCTGCTGGCACACCGCGAGCCAAAGCGGCGACGACGCCACCGGCACCGGCGGCACGAGCCCGGCGATGGGCGGTCAGGCGGCGATCGGCGGCAGCGCGGGCACGGGCGGCACGGCGACCGTCGTCGCCGGCACGGGCGGTTCCGTCGGCGGCGCGAGCGGTAAAGGCGGCACGGGCGGCACCGGCGCGGGTTCCGGCGGCACGGGCGCCGCGGGCGCACCGGGCGGCACCGGCGGCACGGGCACGGCGGGGACCGGCACGGCGGGCATGGCCGCTTCGGCCGGCGGCGGCGCGGCGCCGATGTTGATGCGAGGGCCCACGCCCGCGAGCTCCACGTCGAAGTTCCCGTTCCCGCAGAATCGGCAGAGCTCGGGTTGCGCGTACCCGACCGCCTACGACAACGCCGACGTGAAGAACGTCTACATGGCGTGGAAGAACGACCTCGTCACCTCCGACGGCGCCGGGGGCAACCTGCGCGTCAAGCGTCCCGCGGAGCCCGGCTTGCAGCAGAACTCGACCGTTTCCGAAGGCATCGGCTACGGCATGCTGATCGCCGTTTACATGGACGACCAGGCGACGTTCGACGGCCTCTGGAAGTACGAGCTCGCGCACACGTGGCAATCCTGCCCGGTCGGCGGCGGCGGCTGCACGCAGACGAGCCTGATGAACTGGTACATCGCGTCCGACGGCACGGTCGCGACGCAGAGCTCGGCGGGTGAAGACGGCACGGGCGCGGCCACGGACGCCGACGAAGACATGGCGTTCGCGCTCGTCATGGCCGACAAGCAGTGGGGCGGCCAGGGCTCGCTTTCGAAGAGCTACCTCGACTCGGCGAAGCAGCTGCTCGGCGACATCTGGAAGTACGAGATCGACAACAATCGTTTGCCGAAGACCGGCTCGAGCTGGGGCGGCGACGCCACCCTCAACATCTCGTATTTCGCGCCCGCCTATTACCGCGTGTTCGCCACCGTCACGGGCGAGTCGCGCTGGGGCAAAGACGTGGTCGATTACATCTATCAAGTCATCGGGCAAAACCTGACCGACATGAACGGCAACAAGACGAACGGCCTCGTGCCCGCGTTTTCGAACTCGACCGGCGGCCCCGCGCAGGCGTCGCCCGGGCAATCGCTCGCCTTCAACTACCAATACGACTCGTGCCGCACGCCGTTCCGCATCGGCCTCGACGCGTGCTGGACGAGCGAGCCGCGCGCGCTCGACTACGTCGCGAAAACGAGCGGCTTTTTCGGCGGCATCGGCGCCGCCAAGATCGTCGACGGCTACCAGCTGAAC
>Ga0335083_10009055_pt1 | contig 12111 bp, 6 predicted proteins | sample Lox_Sample_42_FD_206716 | JGI IMG/M metagenome (GOLD analysis project Ga0335083, IMG submission 206716) | Soil microbial communities from Loxahatchee National Wildlife Refuge, Florida, United States - Lox_Sample_4.2 | ecosystem: Environmental > Terrestrial > Soil > Wetlands | place: USA: Florida... | reverse complement strand
AAGTAATGCCGACTCACCGCAGCAAAGACGGCAGGTGCGGCGAGAGCGTGGACTGCAAGTGCGACCGGCTGGCTGGCGAGTGCGAGGAGCAGGCCCATCGTTGCCGCGCACCCTGCCCAGCCGACGGCTCCGTGGAGCGCAAGTCGAGCCAGCGAGCCGCCCGGAGGCGGGCAGGCGAGGCCGGGCCGCGCGTCGGGAAGCGCCCGTGCAATCTCCGTCGCCCACGCCTCGATCCGTTCCGGCCTGCGCCAGTCACCGGCTCGCTTCCGAGCCATCGAACTCGCTGGAAAGCCGCGCGCGGAGGGCTCGAGGCGGCCGCCGAAGGTGACGTGGTCCCTCGCTCCCACGAGGTCCATCAGCGCCTGCACCTGACGCGTGGGAGGGATGCCCTGGCGTTCCGCCGAGTCGTCCAGGGGACCGCTGGAGAACATCCACACCGGGACGGCGCGAAGCCTTGCCTGTCGGCGCCGGACGAAACGCCGCGCCGCAGGGTGCCACCGGTTCGCGTAGAGGGCCCCGCCGATGATCGCGGCGTCGAAGCTCGTCTCGCGAAGAGCCTCGCCGGGAGGCAGCAGCGCGACGACGTGGCCCTGCCGCCGCAGCGCTTCTCCGACGATCCGCGCGATGCCCTCCGTCCCGCCCCTCTTCGAGCCCCAGGTGACGAGAACGCGCATGGCCGCCTCCCGGGCCACGCGGTGCAAGAACGAGACCTCGCAGAGTGCCCAGCGCTTGCGTTTCCCGGGAGCCGCTATTCGCGCAATGCCTGCGCGCCGGGCCGCAGTCGCCGACCCGACTTGTTGCTTGCGTGGTCGCGGCGAGACAGGCGTAAAGAAGCGGTGCCTCACCTCCCGCGGCTGGACCCTCACCCCATTCTGCGCGCCAACGCTCGGGTGCTGGGGCGCATCGATGCCCAGCACGGGGACTGGCGTGCGCTGATGCAAGCCGTGCGGCAAGAGGGACTCTCCTCCTCGAGCGAGGCGCGTGCGTCGCTCATCTGCCGTGGCCTCCGACCGACCGAGGCGGAGCTGGTGGGGTGCCTCGCCTTCGACGAGGCCTGGGAGTTCGTCGACGAGGCGGCCTATCTCCGCTGGGCGGAAGAGCAGGCGCTCAATCTCTTTTCACAGCGGAGCGAGGAGGCGCTCCGGAGCTTTCTTGAGCTGGTCGCCGAAGTCCGCAAGCTGGGCTCCGACGTCTCGGTCAGTCCGCTCAGGACGCATGTGCCCTTCCTGCGCGGCGACCGGGTCTTCGCCAAGGTCGTGCCCGCCCGTGACGGCCAGCTCCGGGTGACCGTCTTCCCCGACTGGCGGACCGCGGCCGACACCGCTCGGTCCCTCGCCCGCGCTTTTCGCGCCGTGGGGGCTCGGGCGGAGGCGAGTCGGTCGACGAAGCGTCCTCATCCGGGCCGCGCCGGCGCTCCCCGACGTCGGCGCTAGAAGCCGGAGGCGTACGGCCTCTCACGGGCCGGCATCGGTCGGCAAGAGCAGCGGGGGGAGCGGCGTGTGCTCGAAGTCGAAGTCCTCGTAGGCGTCGAAGCTCAGCCCCAGGTGGTCGATCAAGCCCGCTCCTGCGTAGGGGCTGATGACCAATCCGGGGACGCGCAGCCCGTACCCGTTGGCATCGCCCACGGCGGCCGGACGTGGTCGTCGAAGCCCCCCCAATCGCACTGAGAACCCAGGTCACCCTGCTCCTCGATGAGCGCTGCGAGCGACCGGTCACTGACACGGCGTGCGGGTCTCGCGTCCTGTTCGTCGCCTCGCCCCTGCCCCGCCGAGCAGCAGAACCCCCAGCAACGCTGACGGCGTCAGCTCGAGTCCTCCTGCGGCCGAGCAGCCGCCGTTGTGCGGTGTGCCGCCGGGCACTCCTGCGTCCGGTGCGGCATACGGATTGACCGTCACCCGGAATGAGCAGACGCTCCGGTTCGCGAACGCATCCTGAGCGGTGACCTGAACCTGGGTCGTCCCCAGTGGGAAGGCGGATCCAGAGGCCGGGTTGGTCCTCACCTCGACATCGGTGACGGCATCGGAAGCCGTAGGCGCTGGGTAGATCACCGTCGCCGTGGTGGCACCCGCCGAGGCAGCCGTCACGGTCATGTCAGCCGGGCACTGCAGCGAAGGAGGAATGTTGTCGGTGGCCACGCTGATGTCGACCACCCAGAGCTCCTTTCCGATCTGACCGTCGTCGGCTGGAAGCACGACGGAGTTTCCGAAGCGCACCGGTGCGTCAGGTTGCGACGACGCCGGCCCACGGGCGATCTCCACCAGTGGTCGCGTTCCCGCCGGCGTTCCGTCCGAGACCCATGGCTCCTCACCCTCGAACTGTCTCGAAGCGAGGAAGATCACCCGGTCCTCCGGCTCGAGCGCGAGCATCGAGAGGTACTCGGTGTCCGAGCCAACCTGCGATGGGAAGGTTCGGAACGAGAGATCCTTGAGCTTGGTCGTTCCAGCTGCAGTGCCATCGGTGACCCAGATCGAACCGAAGGCGTCCGGGTAGCCCTGGATGTAGGCGAACTCGAGCCGCTCGAAGAAGAGGCGGTCCTTGACCGCGGTGAGCGCTCCGATGCTCGTGCCGTCCAAGCCCGGTGTGAGATCCACCACCTGGGTGGTCCCTGACGGCGTGCCGTCGCTCACCCAGAGCTCCAGACCGTCGGCACTCGCGAATTTGAAGAACAGGCGGTGGCCGACCACGGTCAGCCGCGGGTTGATTCCAGGGGCCCCGGCGGTCGTGGGCGCAATGGGGACCGTCCCCACGTCCGTGCCATCGCTCCGGTAGAGAGTGCGCGTGGTGATGAAGTAGAGCGCGCCGTCCATCACCACCGGCATCCATCCATTCGGGATGGTGTCGGCTGGAGTGAAGAAGGTGATCGCTGGCAGAGTTCCTGCCTCTGTCCCATCGGTCCTCCAAAGCACCGAACGTGTTCCATCGAATGCCATGAAGTAGACCGCGTCGCCAAAGACGACCATGGTGTTCGGCAGCGACGAGTCGCTCCCGACGTTGACGTCCTTCACCATCGCTGTGCCGCCGGCTGTTCCGTCGCTGAACCATGGCTCGATGCCGAGCTTCGGATCGTACCCGGCAAAGAAGAGGCCTCCCTTCCACGGCACCATGGGGAACCGGGAGTAGTTCGAGTAGGGCGCGAAGTCGTGAACGGCCCGCGTTCCGGTGCTCGTGCCGTCGCTGGCCCAGAGCTGCAAGGCTTGGTTAGCGCCCGTCTGCGCGGTGAAAAACAGTCGGTGGCCGGAGACGGTGAGTTGATCCGGGACGACGTCCGCCACGCCGAGCCCGAGGTCGCTCAGAAGAGAGGCGCCTCCATCCGTTCCGTCCGTTCGCCACACCTTCCGCCCCGTAGCCACGGTGCTCGCCGCGAAGTAGAGGCTGCCGCCCATGATCACCGGCGTACTTGGATCCGAGCCAGCCCCCAATGTTGCAATGTCCCGAACAAGGTGCGTACCGCTCGGGGTGCCATCGCTCGTCCAGAGCTCGGCTCCGGTCACGTCCGGGTCCCCGCCGGAGAAAAAGATGCGGTTGCCCGCGACTGCGAGGTGGGTAGGCGAGGTTCCCGACGGACCCGGAATGGAGTCGACCAGGATGTGCGTGCCGGCCGCCGTCCCATCCGAGATCCAAAGCTCCGGTCCGAGTGGGTAGCCGGGCCCCTGATCATTCCCGAAGTAGAAGCTGTTGCCCAGTGACACCGGCCAGGTCAGCCCGCCGAAATAGCTGTCGGTCAGATCGACGATTTGGACGGTGCCCGCATCGCTGCCATCGGTCACCCAGAGATCTCGGCCTACCACGCCGGGACCGCGTGAGCCGTCGAAGTAGACCTGGGCTCCACGAGCGAAGAGGTGCAGTGGGTCCGGCCCTGGCAAGGGCCGCGTGCCGGAGATGGTGCCGTCGGTGCGGAAGAGAGCGTTCGCTTGCTGGTCGGTGGAGGCCTGGAAGAAGGTCAGGTTTAGGGCAGGCGTGAACGCATGCGGATTGCTGCTGCTGGGTCCGGAGACCAGGTCGGCGAGCCGCAAGGTGCCCGTTGCCGTCCCGTCGCTCACCCACGGTTCGGTACCGGAAGTGCTCGTCGCGGCGAAGAAGACCCTGGCCCCGCCAGCCGTGAGTTCCTGCGGAGCGTTGGGACGTTCGACGGCTCCGTCGACTCGAGCTGTTCCTGCGGCGGTCCCGTCGGTCCGGAACAAGGTGCGACCCGTCTGGTCGTACGCGACGAAGAAGAGGGTGTTGCCGACGACGGTCAGCTGATCGGGATACGAGCCGTTCAGGCCGGGCATGACATCCTTGAGCAGCGTGGTTCCAGCCGATGTCCCATCCGACTTCCACAGCTCGGCCCCGTAGTCGTTGTCCATGGCCGCGACTACCAACGTGTCCCCCAGCTGGGCAATCGAGCCCAGCGGCTCGAAGGCCTCCGAGGGGGCCACGACCTGCGTCGACTCCACGTCTCCGTCGGTCCGGTACAGCGTCGTGCGGTGCGCCCCCGGGGCGACGAAGAGGAGCGAACCCTTGTACGGGGTCAGCCCACGGAAGGCAGGGTAGGCCGTCGCATTCTGATTCAAGAGGACGACCATTCGCGTCCCTTCGGCGGACCCGTCGCTCATCCACAGCTGCTGCCCGCTGCCCGGAGTCGTGGCGGTGAAGTAGATGCGATCTCCGACGGCGGTCAGGTTCTCAGGATAACTGCCGACGATCTGCGTTCCCGGCTCGAGGTCGACCAGCGGGTGTGAGAGCGCGGCGGGAACCCCCAACTTGCTCGACCCCTGCGAAGCCGGCGCCCGATTCGCTGCCCTGCTGTGCCCAGGAGGTCCCGCGCTCTCGGTGCAGCCGATGCCGACGAGGAGCAACGCCGTTGCCAGGCTGCGGAGAGTACTCATCAGGATCCCCTTGCGAACATTGTGACCACCAGTCCCGTGAACCAACCGAAAACGCGCATCGGCGGCTCCCACGGCGCGACGGCGGGTCTCGAGAGCTCACCCGGCCTGCAGCTCACCGCTGCTCCGTGTACAGGACGTAGAGCGACTGGGTGTGCCCCTGGCCGTCGAAGCTTTCGTTCAGGCGTTGCAGCACGTACAGCCGACCGGTCGGATCGAAGCCCAGCGTCGGAGCCTCCATGCCCGAGGCGGGGAGAACGGTGGAGTTCCAGCCCTGGCCGCCGTTCACGAGGAGCAGCAACCCGTCCGAAGCAAGAAGCGCGTACGTCGCCGCGATCCGTCCTCCGGGACGATCGATGGCCACCGCGGCCCGCGCCGCTGTGCTGAATGGGCGTGAGCCCAGGATCTCGGGCGCCCCCCATAGCCCGGCGGCTTCGTGCTCCACGTGGAGCTCGTACGTGGTCACGTCGTCGTATTCCGAGAACACCGACAGGTCGCTCGACGCTCCGATGACCCCGCCGAGAAAGTCGTAGGGCCCGGCGGAGACCGGACCGGTTGGTACGTCCTCCGAGCTCCATGCGCCACCGGCGCCTCGAGAGAGGTGCACGACGCGCGCCGACGCGCCGAGCAGGACGTTCGGGTTGCCGGCCGCGTCCAGAAGCAGCTTCACTGGACCGATGCCCACCGCTTCGGGCGACACCACGTCCAGGGACTCAAAGACCCAGCTGCCGCCCTGGCGATGGACGTAGGCCATGTCGTGGCTGGTCGGAGCCGAGGACCAGATGACGTGCAGCCCGGCACTGGAGTCCACCGCGAAGGTGACGTTTGCACCATAGGAGTTGGCGACCGTCTGGCGGAACAGCTCCTCCTCCTGCCAGTCCACCCCGTCGAACCAGTCGTGCGTCACCGCGAAGGTGGATCCACCCTGGATCACCTCGCGCAGGAACATCACGTGCGGATGTGCGGCCGCATCGACTTGCAAGACCGGGAGCGCGAGATCTCGGGTGGCCGCCACCGCAAAGGTTTTCGAGACCCAGACGCCGCCGGACTGCCGGAAGACAGAATCGGGCCCGTACTGACCGCCTGCGACGAACCAGCTCCCCTGACCGTCCTGGGCGCGCACCGGGCCCGCCGGCATGGTGAGAAAGGACGGCGCGAGCACCAGGCTACCGGTGACAGCGCTCGTTCCGGCGAACACGGGCGCCGTGCTGGCTGCCGTCCCACGCAACGTCCGCGCCACCACGCGATATGCGTAGAGCCCGGAAGCCGGCACCGCGTCCACCAAGCTCGTGGCGTCCGGAGCGAGATGAGCGATCTCCGTGAAGGCACCGGGCAGCGCCGCCCCCGCTGCGCGGAGCACGACCAGCTCCGCAGCCCCGTGGCCGTGGTCAGTCCAAGTCAGAGTGATGGTCGTCGGCTGGCCCTCGGCCGAGAGCCCGGAGGGGGCCACCAGCACCCCCGTGGTGCTCGCCGTTTGCCGCCACGGGCTCTGCTCGGAACCCTTCGCGAAGCGGAGCCGGTAAAGGAAGATCCCCTCCGGGTCGGGGCTCCCATCGACGGACGATGTGGTGCCCGGCACGAGCTCTACCAGAGACGCCCACACCGGGGCAGCGCCGCCGTCCGGGGCGGCGGCGCGCTCGAGCACGATCCGATCGGCGACGGCGGATCCCCCCGTCCACGCGAGCGCGATCTCGCCATTGGCGACCGGCTCGGCCGACAGCGAATCGGCCGGACGAAGGCCACGGTGCATATGCGCGACGTTCGACGGCGCGGACTCGGAGCTGCCGCGCACGGCGAGGACGCGGAAGTCGAGGTCCGTCTCCTCCGGCGTGCTCGGTGAGAGGTCGACGGCCGCCGTGGGGCCGGACACCAGGCCAGCGAGCGTCTGAAAATCGCTCGAGCCGACCCGTCCCTGAACCCGGTAGCCCTCTGCTCCGCCCGCCGGCGCTGTCCAGCTCAATAAGACCCGGTCGAAGTCATCCGAGCTCGACACCGTCAGGTCGCCCGGGGTCCCCGGCGCCGTCCCGCCGCACCGGGCGAGGGCCAGGACCACCCCGAGCAGGAACAGCAGGCGTGACGAACGACGGCCGGTCCTCACGGGAACTCCGTGTAGAGCAGCCCGGCCGGCGGGTCGGGGCTGCCGGGGCGCACCAGGAGGTAAAGCTTGTCGTTGGCGTCGAACCCCAGCGCCACGTCCGCGAAGAGCGTGTCCGGACCCACCAGAGTGCTTGCCCAGGCAGTGCCATCGTGGGTCGCCACCGACTGTCCGCTGCCGGTGTCGAAGGCTACCGCGAGCCGCCCGGTCCTGCTCACCGCCACCCGTGGGAGGTGGGACGAGAGCGAGGTCGAGCCTCCGACGGATTCGACGCTGCCCCAGACGCCGGCGAGCCGGCGGACGGAGGCGTAGAGCGCATCGGGCGTGGTCTTCTGGGGAAAGAAGACGATGACGTCGCCATCATGCGGCGCCTCGACATCGATGAAGTCGTAGCTGGTGAAGGCCGGTGTCTGCACCGGCACCTGTTCCTGGTCCCAAGCGCCTCCCGACCCTTCGGAGAGGAGCGTCAGACTCTGGAAGGTGAGCACGAGCACGTGGCTCCTGCCGCTCGGCTCGAGCGAGACTGCGGCGCCGCCGACGGAGTTGCCGACCTTCGGCACCGCCGGCAAGAGCGAGAAGGACCAGCCGGCTGAAGTCCGGTGAGCGTGCTCGAGCCCGTCGGTTCCCGGAGCAATATTTCCGTTGAACCAGAACAGGTGTAGCTCGTCGTTTGCGTCCATGATGAATGCGACCGATCCGCAGTAGCGGCGGGCGACCGTCTCGCTCACCCACGCCGAGCCGTCCCAGAAGTCATGGATGATGTCCTGGTAGCCGTTCCCGTCCGGAACGCGCGTGAACACCAGATGGAGGTGCTGGAGGGTGTCGAGTGTCATCCAGGGCTCTGCCCACCGGTAGGCGTCCGGCGGTCGGTACTCGGTCCAGCCGACCCCGGGCGGCGCCGTGACGTGGACGTCGCTGGAGGCCCCGCCGACGTACCAGCCTCCGTCCGCGTTCCGGACCAGGCCGAGGCCGGAGGGCAGCTCGAGGAACTGGAAGTCGAGCGGCAGGAGCCCAGGCTGGGGTCGAGCGACGCCGCGGACCGAGGGTCGCGGACTGACCACCGTTCCGAGGCGAGCTTCCAGGAAGTACGTGTAGTCGCCGATGGCGAGGGGTGCGTCGACGAAATGGGTGGCGGTGGGAGGGAGGAGTGCCACCTCGCTCGAGGCGATGTCACCGAACCCGGAGGTGCGCAGGATCGCCAGCTCGCTCGCCGCCGTGCTCCGGTTCGTCCAGCTGAGCTCGATACGCTCCACGCCTGCGGAGGAAACCAAGTTCGTCGGGGACAGCAGGGGGACCGGATCGGTCGGGCCGGCGATGTTGGGGGCGCTGGTGACCGCTCCCTTCCCGAATCGGAGCCGGTAGAGATAGCTCCTCCCCTCGGGGGCATCCACGTCGAGCCAGCGGTGAACGTCGATGGTCGGCCCCGGAACGGCCACCCACGGCTCGGGCGTGCCCGCGGGCTGAGCTGGCGCCCGCTCGAGAATGACCTGGTCCGCCACCAGCGACCACGGAATCCAGCCGAGCTCGATGCCGCCGCCGGCCAGGCTCGCGGTGAAGGCTCCGGCCGAACGGATGCCGCGCTGGTAGTCGGCGCCTTCACCGTAGGCCGAGGGCATTCCCCCCTGGATGCTTCGCATGCGGAAGGTCAGGTTGGTGAGCTCGGGGATGGTGGAGTCCAGGACCAGGGTGGCGCTGGCGTAAGCAAGGAGGGGCGCCGCGTTCAGCTGCCGAAAGGCGCCTCCGTCGACGCTGAGCTCGACGTCATATCCGTCGACCGGTCCGGGCGGTGGAGCCCACGCCAACGTGACTTGATCGAAAGCCAATCCTGGCTCCGGATAAGAACCCGGGGAGACGGTGAGGTGTGTCGGCGGGGACGGCTTCCCGTCCCACGGGGGCCCGTTCACCGTGCCCGACGTGGACGTGCCCGAGCCTCCACACGCGGCGAGGAGCGCGAGCACGGCGGACGTCCCCGTCGAGCACTTCATCGCCCGTCCCTCCCAGTCCCGGGAACAGCGTATCGAAATGCGCAAGACCTGTCAGCCCTGTCTTGCACGGTGCATGGGTGTTCCTTGACCTTCCGGCTTCTCCTCCTCGAGACTCCGGTGGAGAGGGAGGCGTGTACCATCCGCACACTCGCACCGGCGCTGATCCTGCTCTGTGCGCTCGCACTCGCTGGTTGCTCTGGTTCCGGACTGGGGCCCTCCCGCGAGCTGCCCGATGCTGGAGCGCCGGTCCTCAGCGGAGTCCTTCCTCGCCTTCTCGTGCCGGGGGTCGTCCAGGTGGAGGTCGACGGCTCCGCCCTCGCCCTGGCCGGCGGTAGCTCCACGATCAGCGTCCGCCGCACCTCGGACCTCGATGGTCAGCCGGTGACGGCCCCGGGACAAGCGCTCGACGTCCAGCTCCTGGCAAGTGGGGCGAGCTCCATCTTCATCTCCGTCGCCGTCCGCAATTCGTCACCGCCCGGCCTCTACACCCTTCGGCTCCAGCGGAGCGACGGGCTGGTCGCGCAGCTTCCGTCGGCCTTCGTCATCCTCGCTCCGCTCGGTGTCCTCGTCCTCGACGACGTGGCGGCCTGTCAGCGGCAGCCTCCCCAGGTCCTCGGCATCTCCGGCTCCGAGCTTCCGGTCATCGACGGCGCCGCTCCACAGGTGCATCTTTCCGCCCAGCAGGTCAGCGCCAGCGCGTTCTTCGACCAGACGCTGCCGACCACTGCCTCCGGATGCGTTCCCGTGCCGGCGAGCGGACTCAACATCCAGCGATGTACCCGTCTCGAGGCCGCGTTCCCTTCCGCCGCGCCGCCGCAGGTCTACGAGGCGCGCATCCTGGCGCCGCCCGCGTCGTCCCCCCCGAGCCTCTTCTTTCTCGTCGACGGCCCCTCGCCCGACGCCTCGTGGCCCCTCCTCTCCGCGGTCGATGCGCCCGTGGACCTGGACTTCGAGCCGAGCCGACTGTCGGCGTCTCCGCCTCCCGGGATCCACTTCGACACCTCGGCACCCCCGGCCGCAGATCTCGATGGCCAGCCCCTTTCCGTGCAGATGGTGGGGTGCTCGCCGACGTCCGTCCAGGGTCATCTCTGGTGCGCAAGGGCCCGGGCGACGGTGCCCGAGGGAACGGCTCCGGGGACCCATACCGCGACTCTGACCACCATGCCCGGGTGCACGATGACCGGCACGGTCCGGCTGACCGCGCGCCCGGTGGTGACGGCCGTGACGCCGACGACGATCTGCGCACGAGGGGGTGCCGGGTTCGACATCACCGGGTCCGACTTCGAGGATCCGCATGTTCTTCTCGGCACGATGGAGCTGACGCTTTCCCGGGTCTGCGTTCCGGGCTCACCCTGCATTTCGCTGTCGACGTATCCGGATTGGGCGCTTGCCGCTCCGCCCCTGCCGCTCGGTCAGTATGCGGTCACCGTCCAGAATGGGTCGCGCCCGCGGGTCTCGGCGCTGAATGTGACACCGGTGATGCTCGCTCCCGGGCCGCCCGGCATCGGCCGCCCTGAACCGGAGTTCGTGTTCGGCGGTACCGAGCACACCGTCTTCGTGCCACTCAGCCAGCCGGTGACGACCATCACCGCGATGGGGCTCTGGAACGGACCAACCCTCCCGGTCCAGTTCTCCCAGCGTGATGGAGGCGTCGACATGGTCATCCCGGCAGGCCTCGCACCGGGAGGGTACGAGGTGGTGGCGACGGAGGGGAGTTCCTGCACCGGGATGGGCTCGGAATACGTGGGGATCCTCGACAGCTGGCAGGTCATCTCCGACGATTTCACGTCCGGGATCGACTGGCGCGACTACCTCCAGATCCGATCGCAGGTGGTGATTTCGTCCGGAGACCCCACCATCGTTCCGCAGTGGCAGCCGGACGGAGGCAATCTCGGAGGCGCGGTGTCCTACGCCTTCGACGCCGGTGTCCCGACCTGGTGGTTCGCGCTCGGCGCAGGGGCCTGGTCCGGCTACGACCTGGCCGCGCTACGGTTCGACCTGAGGGCAGCCAGATCCGCGGGAGCGCCGGTCGTCGCGCCGGACGTTCGCATCATCGCCTTCAATGGCGAGCTCCAGGCCTCCCTCGCTCAGCTACCTGGGTCCGTGTGGGGAAGTTATCTCCTTCACCTGGACCGACCGGATGAATGGACCTACGTCGATCAGACGACGACGCGGCCGGCGACGATCGATGATCTGCACGCGGTTCGCGACCACGCATTCTTCGTGTGGATCCGCGGTCAGTACGCGGATGGGGAAGGGGAGACGTGGCTGGACAACGTGTTGCTGGATCTCCATCACTGAGGGACTATTCGAGCTGCGCCGACACGTCCTCCACCTGCTTCCACATCCGGACGAAGCTCGCGGCGGACTTCATCAGGTTGTCGTGCACGTCCGCGCCGTCGTGGAACGCTTTGACGTCGAACAGCCACTCCGGCATCAGCCCGTAGTGCGAGACGCCGCAGTCGAGTACGTAGTCCCAGGTGCGGTTCCCGGTCGAGCTCTTGGTGTGCACGTCCGACTCGACCAGGAAGCGGGCGTAGAACGCCGTGCTCCCCGGGATGTCCGCGTTGAGCTTGCAGTCGTGAGAGTTGGTGGGCAACAGCTCGAAGCCGTCCACGTCGGTGCCGAGCCCTACCGAGCCCTGACCCATCACCGAGCTGCTGTCGCGGTAGGAGGTGATGAATTCGTCCGGCGTCTTGTGCGCGGTGCCCGCCCCCATCATTCCGCCCAGGGCGGCCACCCGGGTCACCAGCCGACGCGGAGGGATGCGCTCCGAGCTGTCCGGGCCGCGGATCCCGCTGTGCCCGAACATGAGCGGGTAGCCGACGCCCCCGGCGACCGCGCGCTTCCCCTCGGCGATCTCGATCACCCGCTCCATCGTCTTCTCGGACATGTGGTCGATGTCGATGATCATCCCCAGCTTCATCATCTCGTCGATGGCGATCTCGCCCCTGCCGGAGAGCCCGAGCAGGTTCACGTGCCCGGGAGGGATGAACTGGTAGACGTCGAGCTCCGGGGACGGCGAGAGGATGTCGACGATGTTGCGGTAGCTTCCACAGCAGCTCAGCGTTCCGGGAGGGCAGCTGAAGCCGTCGGCGCACGGCGCGGGGAGCCCGCCCAGGCCCAGGAGGAGGCCGTGGAGGGCGGTGAGCGTCGCATTGCCGAT
>Ga0335083_10009054_pt1 | contig 12112 bp, 6 predicted proteins | sample Lox_Sample_42_FD_206716 | JGI IMG/M metagenome (GOLD analysis project Ga0335083, IMG submission 206716) | Soil microbial communities from Loxahatchee National Wildlife Refuge, Florida, United States - Lox_Sample_4.2 | ecosystem: Environmental > Terrestrial > Soil > Wetlands | place: USA: Florida... | reverse complement strand
CCGAAGAGAAGCCCGCTGACCAGTGCCAGGGCCAAAGCGACCAGGTAGAGTTCCGTCCCGGGATTGACGGGCAGCTGTATTGGCGTGTCCGCAATGGGTTGCCATACCGCGATCCGGTGCAACAGCAGAATGCTGCCGGCGAGTCCGACCACGCCCCCGACCAACGAAATCAGCACGGCCTCGGTCAGCAATTGTCGCAGGATGCGCCGACGGCTCGAACCGAGTGCGAGGCGCAAAGCAACTTCGCGCGAGCGATCGGCGGCGCGCGCGGCAAACAGGCCGCCCAGGTTGGCGCACGCCGCCAGCAGAATCAGGCCGGCAAGCAGCATCAATCCAGTCATGAACTCGTCGACCGCTCCATGGAAGGAGGTCAGACCCGGGCGAGCCAGCGTGGCGTTCTTTTGCCCGAACTCTTTGGGATATGTTTTTCTCAAATCGTCGGCGACCGCATTGAGATCCGCAAGCGCCTGCGCAGGAGTGACGCCTGGCTTGAGGCGTCCCACCGTCTCAAAAATGGCCTTCTCGGTTCCGCGCATGGACAAATCTTCGCCGTTCACTTGCTGCTGATTCACGATGGGCATGAAGAAGTCCGGCGCGACAAACCGCATCGTGCCGCGGAAATCCGGCGACGTTACGCCGATGATGGTGTAGGGATGCTTGTTCAGCTGCACGACGCGCCCGATGACGCTTCGATCGTCCTGAAAGCGGCTGTGCCAGTATCCATAGGTGAGCACAAGATACGGAGCGCTATTAGGGCCGTGTTCGTCCGCGCTGCTGAAGAAACGCCCCAGATAGGGCTGGACTCGCAGCAGGTTGAAATAGTTTCCAGTTGTCGCGAATCCGTAGGCGACGGTGGGCTGGCTGCCGGTGTCGAGCCCTACAAAAGCAAAGTTGAAAGCCGCAATCTCCTCGAAGCTGTGATTGCGATCGCGCAAATCTAGGTAGTTGGGATAGGACTGGAAGCCGGTGTCTTCCCCATAGACGGTTCCCCAAAGATTCTCCGCCTGGGGAACATTTAACGGGCGCAGAATCAGGCCATCCATCAGCCCGAAGACGACGGCGTTGGCGCCAATGGCCAGGGCCAGCGTCAGGATCGCGAGAGCGGTAAAGCTGGGAGACTTGCGCAGCATGCGGATTGCAAAGCGTAGATCCTGGAACGAAGTATCGAAGAAGTTTCCGCCCAGCGCTTCGTAGCTTTCGTCTTTGAACTTTTCTTCACCGCCAAACTCAATTCGCGCGCGCCGCTCTGCCTCAGCACGGCTCATGCCGGATCGCTGCAGATCATCCGCGCGATGTTGGATGTGCGAGCGAACCTCGTCGTCCATATCTTCCGCCAGTTCAGAACGATGAAAGAGCTTTGCAGCGACGGAGCGGAGATAGGCGAGGGCGTTCATACTTCCTCCGGTTGCGCATCGAGCGCAGAGCCAATCGCCGCAGCCAGGCGGTTCCAGCCTTCGGTCTCTTCGCGCAGGCGCTTGCGTCCCGCTGTCGTGAGCTCGTAGAACTTGGCGCGCCGATTATTCTCCGAGGTTCCCCAACTGGCTTTCAGAAGACCTTGCCGCACCAGACGGAACAATGCGGGATAAAGCGCTCCTTGCTCGATGAGCAGAGCCTGCCGGGAGATTTGCCCGATTCGGAGCAGCACGCCATATCCATGCAGAGGACCGAGCGAGACAGCTTTAAGGATGAGGAGATCGAGGGTGCCGGGAAGAAGTTGGGCCTGGTCGGTCATGAGCCCTCCTAAGACACTTAGGAGATTAACTCCGCTCTCCTAAGCTGTCAAGGAGAAAGTTTTGACGCTCTGCGGGTCGCTTCAAAACGAACGGGTAATGCTAGGGGTTGTACTTCGCCAACCACGCGGCAATTTCCCGGACCACGTCGTGTCGTTGCTCCCACACCGTCGGAAAATGCGGCGAGCCTGGATAGGTGACCATACGCACGGTCTTGCCCTTCGCCGCCAGAATTTCAAAGTACTCGCGGCCCTGATACGTCGGCACGCGTTCGTCGTTCGCGCCGTGCAACACGAGCAGAGGCGTGGTGACATCCTCGGCATGCATGATCGCGGAAAAGGCGAAGAATGCATTGGGATCTTTGTCGGTCCAGCGCGCGTCGTAGTCGATCTGCTGCACGTCGCTGGTCCACATGAACGTGAGCCAGTCGGTGATGCCCGCGCCTTCAATCGCGGCCTTATAGCGATGCGTCTGGGTGACGGTCCACGAAGTCATGAATCCGCCGGCGCTCCAGCCGAAGATGGCGAGGCGATTGGGATCGGCCCAGCCCTGGCTGATGGCATAATCGGTCGCGCTGTCGACATCGCGGTAGGCGCGATCGCCGAAATGCTGGTAGATCGCGCTGAGAAAATCTGTGCCGTAGCCCGTCGACCCGCGATATTCCGGCTGCAGCACCACATAACCCATCCCAGCGAAACTCTGGGCAAAAGAGTCGATGCGCAAAATGTCGTTCGCCTCCGGGCCGCCATGCGGGAACACGAGAAACGGATATTTCTTACCCTTCTCATAATTCGACGGAAAGGTGAGGATGCCTTCGAGCGCGATCCCTTCTTTGCTGGTCCAATGAACGGTGCGAACTTCTCCCAAAGCGACTTTGGCCAACTGATCATCGCCCTCGGTCGTCAGGCGCTGCAGCGTGTTGCCGCGAAGGATCGCCAGATTGGAACAGTGCTGCGGATCAGCCAGCGTCACGACTCGCACATCCGGCGCCGAGGCAATCTGCGGCGATACGAGATCGTTCACAATTCCATCCGGCCAGGTGTAGGTGGCGGCCAAAGAATTGTTTTGGAAAGCATCGATCTCCAGGCGGACGCCGTGCGCCACCGTCACCCACGCATTGCCGCGAGCGTCCACCGAAAGACCCAGCGTGCTGCCCTCGAGCTTCGGGGTGCGATCCACTGGGGTCCCGCCCGTCGAGGACACAGTCCATACATGGTCGGGCGTCAGGACAGGAGTTGTGGTGCTGAGAAACACCAGATCTTTGCCGCCGTTGATCCAGCCGATTCCCTGCACAGCGTTGTCGATCGTTGCGACGTGGCGAGCCTCCTTCGCGGAGCAGATGTCGATGAATGACTTTACATAGTGAAATCCGATCTTTGGCGTCGGCGACAGAACCGCGATCGATCCGTCCGGCCCCCAGGCAATCTCACCCACATCTTTCAGCGACGGACACCACCACCCGCCGCCCGAGCCGTCGGTCGCAACCACGTACAGGCTTGTCGGCTCAGCTTCGATCACAGTGTGTATGTCGCTCAATGGATCGGGAAGACGCGGGTCGGCGAGGATCGCATAATGCATGCCGTCCGGCGAGATGATGGCGGAATGAATTCCCCGCGGCAGCGCCGTCAGCGGAACCGGAGCGGCCGCCGCCGCAGCGGCTGTATTTGGGGGCGCAAGCGGCAACGTGGCCAACTGTCCCGCCTTGCCGACCTCATACGTACCATAGAGAGCAGAGCCGTCGCGGGTAAATCCCGCGGGCTTGAATTTTTCGGGAATATTCAGATGCCGCGACGCTCCGCCGCTGGCCGCGATCATGTTCCACTCCGTTTGATCCGGACCCTTTGCGCCCCCGAAGCGGACGCGGTACAAAATGTTCTGACCGTCGGGTGAAACGGCGACAGCATTCGCGCTGCGCAGGCTGGCGGCGTCGTCGAAGGTGAAAGGATGGCGCGAGTTCGAGGTGACAGGGTTTTGGGCGAGCGCACCACTCGTCAGAGTGACGAGAAGAAACAAGGCGAAGTTGGGCATGATGAGTTCTCCAAAGCAAGAAAGGATATCAGAGGAGAAGTTAGTACATGTCCGCGCGGCGAGAGCAGACATGAAAGGTAAAGACGTATTTCACTTTTTCAGTTGAGCAGTCCAATTCTGGACTAATACGAACGGCTGGTTCTCCTCCTTCACATTGCCGCCGTTGATCAGAAACTTTTTTCCGTCGGCAGTCACAGCGTAGGGACCCAGCTGGCTCTGCAGTCCGACCGAGCGAAACAGAAGATGAGGAGTGCCAGCTTGGATTGTGTGGCCTGCGCTCCTGACATCTACCGCCATCAAGTTGTCTGCCGGATCGAGGAAAAACAACTCCTTGCCATCCCGCCGCCATTTTGGCATCGACCCGCCATTGACGGAAGCCTCCCACTTCGCGCCTCCTTCGGGAAAGGCTGTGATGTAAACCTCGAAACGTCCGGATTCATTACTCGCGTACGCCATCCACTTACCGTCAGGGGAAATTACGCCCCAATTAGTGGTGAACAGACTCGGCACGATCGGAAAAGGTTTGCGGTCGCCCGACAATGGCAAGGCCCACATTTCCGTGCCACCTTTGCCATCCGCGGCTGGGCGCATGTAGGCAAGGTATTTTTGGTCAGGCGATATGTCCCAGGGGTAATCGAAGGCGTCGTCCTCGAGTATGACCTTCTCCGCGCCCGTGCCATCCGCGGCTTTGGCATTGATGTGATAAGCGCCCTTGGCATTGGAGCCGTAGAAGATGGTTTTGCCATCGGGCGACCAAAGAGGATACCTCAGAATCGCGGTTCCGAAGGTCAGTCGCGTTTTCGCGGCCCGCCTCGAATCGAAGATCCAAATGTCGCTGCTTCCTTGACCATTAAATATTCCCACGGCGACGCGTGTTCCATCGGGAGAAATGGCAGGATCACTATAGGGCGCGAGATCTCCCACGCTGCCGATTTGTTTCCCGTCTCGTGTAAGCCATAACAGCTGCCAGCCCCCTTGTTCGGTCCCGATCTGGTAAACAATGGTGCGGTCATTTGAGGCGGAAAAAACCGCCCGGCTCGTGGTGGAGTTGACTGCGACATCTCCCGCGATCGGAGTAGGCGCGCCTGACAATTGGAAAGTACGATCATTAATTGGCTGCGCCATCAACGTTTGTTCGCGCACAAAGAGCAGGTACCCCGGAACGTACACCGCCGGCAGTCTGCTCTTCATCACCGGCTTCGCATCCAGCGAACCCACCGTGCCGACATACACTTGATGTTCCTGCATGCCGTGGGAACTGCGCGCCCAGAATAAGAAATGACGGCCATCGGGCAGAAACTGCGGCCAGCGATGGCTGTTATCGCCGCGTGAGAGATCAAATTTGGAGGCGGGCTCAGGTGTTCCGCCTTCCGCCGACACTCGCAGCAGCGGCTGCGTTGCCCCGGGCGAGAAAACGATCACCCCGTCTTTGCTCCATGCGCCACCGCGGCCCACCGCAGCATCGCACAGATTCTGTGGTGGCCCGCCGTTGGCCTCAATCCTCTTCAACTTACCTGCCGCAAAGAAACCAATCTCGCGGCTATCCGGCGACCAGAAGGGATAGCTGGCGTCTTCAGTCCCGGCCAATGGCTGCGCCGTTACGGCGCTAAGAGGGCGCATGTACAACATCACTTTGCCTTTGTCGTCCCGGGCAGTGAAGGCTAGCTTGGTTCCGTCCGGCGAAATCTCCGGTGGACCTGAGGAGGGGGCAAACGTAATAAAGGCGGTGCCAGCAGGCGGCAGGATGAACGATCGCACCATTGGACCCGTACGGGAGGGCAACAAATATCCTGCGAGCGCCGCAATCGTGAGGAGGACCGCGGCGCCTGCGATGAGCCACGGAAGCAGGCCCAGTCTTTGACTGGACGCCTTAGCTCGGGGTTGTGCTTCTCCCTCCGCAATCCAGTGCAACTGTACCTTCACATCGTGTGCAGACTGCATCCGCTCGTCGGGATTCTTCTCCAAGCATTTCTTCACTAAATGATCCAGGGCGGCAGGCGACGTCGGTTGCACCTCACTCACTGGCTCGGGATCTCGTTCCAGAATGCTGGTCAGCACGCTCAGCTGGCTTTTGCCTTCGAACGCGCGCCGCCCGGTCACTATTTCGTAAAGAACGCATCCCAGACTGAAAATATCGCTGCGCGCGTCGGCCTCCGCTCCCTGCAGCACTTCCGGAGCCATGTACTGGAAGGTGCCGACGACTGTGCCCCGCTGCGTCAGGCCTTTCGACGGGGAACTCAGTTCGGCCAGGGTCATCGTGGGAGTCGAAGGGGTCATGCCGCTGATGGCCGCAGCCGCGGAACCGGAAAGCGCGGGAGCCGTTTTCGCTAATCCGAAGTCGAGCAGCTTCGCGCCTCCCGCGGTCAGCATCACGTTGCCCGGCTTCAGGTCCCGATGCAGAATTCCCGCACGATGCGCGTTCGTGAGCGCATCTGCGATCTGGATGCTGAACTGCAATGCCTGCTTGAGCGGCAGGGGGCCTTTCCGCAAACGATCCGCCAGGGACTCGCCCTCCAGGTACTCCATCACGAGAAACGACGTGCCATCCTGCAAGCCCACGTCGTAAAGGTGACAGATGTGAGGATGATTCAGCGACGAGACGGCGCGCGCCTCGCGCTCAAATCGAACTTTCAGTTCGGAACTGCATGAAAGATGCTCGGGCAGAATCTTGATGGCAACCGTGCGCTCCAGACGGGTGTCGCGGGCGCGATAGACCTCACCCATCCCGCCCGCGCCGAGCGAGGCTTGGATCTCGTAGGGCCCGAGCCGTGTGCCAGCAGAGAGGGCCATAAGCGGGTGCCATTATAGCCTCCTCGGGCTTGGCCCGCAGCAGCCAGAGAGACTTGGCTAAGCTCTGCGCGTACCGTGATTCCCTTGGTAACCCTTCGGTACACTCCCTTTTGGTAACCCTTGGTAACCATGCGGTTCGTGGGGTCCAGACGTACAATTGGCCTTGTCCGGTCGTCCATCTGCCGATAAGGAAGATGAGCCTCCGGCCCGTGCCCGGGAGCAGTTTCCCCCAAACGTTCAGCGGGTTCTGCATCATAACGCGGTATCGATCACCAGGGTTCTGGAGTTCGCGCACTTATGGCATTGTTCGGCTTCAACAAGCAAAAGGTTCTGGCCAGTGCGGAGAAGTACGTCCAGCAGGGCAAGCTGCAGAATGCCATCTCCGAGTACGAAAAAGTCCTCAAGAACGATCCCAAAGATCTGACGGTGAATAACACCGTCGGCGATCTTTACTCGCGGCTCGGCGAGACCGAGAAGGCCACCGAATGCTTCAAGTCTGTAGGCGATGCTTATGCCGGACAGGGCTTCACGGTCAAAGCCATCGCGATGTACAAAAAAATCTGCAAGCTCAAGCCATCGCTCGAGAGCTTGCTGAAGCTGGCCGAACTTTACACGCAGCAGGGCCTGTTCAATGACGCCCGCGCGCAGTATCTGCAGGTCGCCGAAGAATTCCTGAAGGCGAATGAACTCGACAATGCGGTCCGCATTTTCCAGAAAATTCTGGAGATGGATCCGGAAAACAGCACCATGCGGATTCGCCTGGCGGAGGTCTATGTTCGCCTGGGCAAAAAGAATGATGCCTGGCAGATCTTCACCGCAGCGGCCGAAAGCCTGCGTTCCAAGGGATCGCTCGCGGGCGCCGACGAAGTCTTGCGGCGCATGCTCACTCTGGATCCCAACAATACCTATGCGTTGGTGATGCAGGGTAAGAACCTGCTCGAATCCGGGGACGCCGCCGCGGCGGTTTCAACTTTTCAGAAGATTCCCGACATCGATTCCAATCCCGACGCTCTGCGCGATCTGCTCAAAGCCTATCTGCAGAATGGCCAGCTCTCCGAGGCAGGGACGGTTGCCAACAAGCTGCTGAGCGTGCACAACGATCTGCCGGCAATCGCGGGCTTTGCGGACGCGTTGATGCAAGCCGGGCAGTATGAGAACGCGCTCCAGGTCTTCGATCAGCACGCCGAGCGTTTGCTGGCGGAAAATTCCAGCAAGGTGCTGGAGAGCCTGCACACCATCATCGGCCATGTGCGGGACAATCCCGATTCCCTGCAGAAGTTGCTCGACCTGTTCAACAAGGGAGGCGATACCAGTCACGTCAGCGAAGTCATGGAACTGCTGGCCCATGCCAGCGTGCAATCCGGCGACCTGACAACTTCCCGCGACCTTTATCAGAAACTGGCGCAGCTTGAGCCGCAGAATCCGCTCCACATGCAGAATTACCAGCAGGTGGTGAGCCAGATTGGCGGCACTTCCGGCGGCAAGCTCATCACGCCGGAAGAAGCCGTCGTTCTGCTGGACGATCTCGAAGCTACTGCGCCTTCGATCCACCAGCATTATTCCGACGAAATCGCGCTCTCGGTTCGCTCAGCCCTGACCGACGCCGAGCTTTTCATCTCGTACAACATGCCGGCGAAGGCTTTGGGGCCTCTGCTTGCCGCTCTGCCGCAGGCGCCGGATGATCTGCGCATTAATCAGCGCCTCGCCGCCCTGCACACTCGAGCCAGCCGCTTTGCCGAAGCCGCGGTCTGCTGCCGCACGCTGCAGCGGGTTTATTCGGATGCCGATCATCCGGATGAAGCCACGCGCTACGGGGAACTGGCTGAGCGCTACGAAGAACGCTCGTCCGCGCCATCACCGCGCGTGGCGGAGGAAGAACTTCCGATTGTTCTGGACGCCGCCGCCCCGCACTCCGCCGAAACGGAAGTTGCCGAGTTCGCGGTTGCAGAAGCCGTGGCCGAAGTTTCCGAGCCGCAAGAGCAAGAGGAAGAAGTCGCGATCGAGGCGGATGAACCCGCGCCCGCTGCTGAAGCCGCAGCCGAGCCAGAATTTGCCGTCGTCGACGAACCTTCCGCAACCGCGGAGCTTCCGGGCGCTGCCGAAATCGATCTTTCTTCCGAATGGGACGACGCCATCGACGTGGCAGAAGAGACTCCGGCCGAGGCAGAAGCGCCTGTGGAAGAGGAGGAGCCGGCTCCAGTCGAGACGGCTAAAATTGCTCCCACGAAGCCGGTTGCTGCCAAGCCTGCTCCCGCGAAACCAGTTCCAGCCAAGCCAGCTCCGGCACCCGAGCTTCCCGATCCCGCGATCAACGAAACCGTTGAAGAGATTCGCTTCTACCTGGCGCATGCCATGCTTGCCCAGGCGATGGCAGCGTTGGCCAAGTTGCAGACGTTGACCCAGGACAAGGCCAAGATCGCCGAGCTTCGTGCCGAGGTCGAAGCCGCCAGCCAGGCGGCTGCCGAGCAGGAAGCACTGGAGGCAGCCGAGCCAGAGCTCGAAGAAATTACGGCCGAGGATGTTCCCACCTTCGACGTTGTCGACGAAGCTCCCGTCGCGACTGAAGAGCCTGCGGTTGCTCCCGAGCCAGAGCCTGAGCCGGTTGAAGAGACTCCAGTCGTCGCCAAAGCTCCGGCCAAGCCCGCGGCTGTTCCAGCGCCGGTTGTGCGGAAGCCAGAGCCGGAGCCCGAGCCTGAACCGGAGCCGCAACCCGCCGTTCTGAAAGAATTTGTCACCGATCTCGAATCGTCGCTGGGCGATGAATTCCTGCCGGGCACCGTGACCCAGCCTGCAGCCGCTGTGCCCGCGCCTCCCGCACAGGCCAAGGCGGCGGTCGCTGCATCGCAACCCGAGCCGGTGCTGGGCGAGTTTGTTGCCGACATCGAAGCATCTCTGGGAGAAGACTTCCTGAAGGCTGCCCCGGTAGCCGAGCAGCCCGCCCAGGTTGTCGCCGCCAAGTCAGTTCCCGCGCCGCCGCTGGCTCCGAAAGTCAGCCCACTGGCTGCGAGTGCAGCCGCATCCGCGACTGCCGCGTCTTACACCGCACCTGTGGTTCCCGTTGCTCCAGCGCCGGTTGCGCCCAAGGCCGTCGCGTCCGCCGTACCGACGCCGGCAGTCAGCATTCCCAAGCCGCAGCCGCCGGCTGCCATGGCTCCTGCTCCCGCCGCTGCCGCCGCGAAAGCTTCTCCGTTCAGCGAGGACGCAGGAGTCGACCTTGCCGAGATGTTCGGCGAGCTCAAACAGGATCTCGAAGCTGACGTCGCCGCCGCCGATGAAGATCCCGAGACGCACTACAACCTCGGCATCGCGTTCCGCGAAATGGGCTTGCTCGACGAAGCCATTGGAGAACTTCAAAAGGCCTGCCAATCGTTCGATCGCGGGCATCCGTTCCCGCAGATCATGCAGACCTACACCTGGCTGGCGCAATGCTTCCTCGAGAAGGGCGTGCCCGAGGCCGCGATCCGCTGGTATGAGAAAGCTCTGAACGTTGCCGGAATCGACGGTGAAACCCGCACTGCCCTGAACTATGAACTGGCCGCGGCCTACGAAACCGCCGGCGATAAAGCTTCCGCCCTCAAGTATTTCACCGACGTCTACGGCAGCAACATCGATTATCGCGATGTCGCCGAGCGCATTAAGGCTCTGAAGTCGTAGAATAGCCCGATGGCGTCAGTACCCCAATCTTCCTGCCTGGGCTTAAATCCGCACCGCAGTTCATGGGCGATCTTCCCGTTGCGTGAGGATGCCCCGGCATGACCGATCCCGTTTTTTCCGGTACGCCCCGGAATGCATCTGATCCTGAGCCTCCTCCGCCCGAGAGTCCCGCAGGTCTTCTCGACCCTGCCCGGCGCCCTCTTCAGGAGGAGCCGAGCGGAGTGCAATTGTGGATGCACCGCATTTCTGTCTTTCTTTTCGTGCTGATCAGTGCCGTGGCGGGAGTGCTTTTGATCATTCTCCCCTGGACGCCGGAGTGGACGGACAACTATCTGCTGCTGTCCTTCCCGGCTTTACGCACGATTGTGTCGAACGGATTTTTCCGCGGAATCTGCAGCGGGCTGGGCTTGCTCGATATCTGGATCGGTTTCTGGGAGGCGCTTCACTATCACGAGATCCATTAAATTGGTTCGGGCTCCGAATCACTAATGTTCGAGTTTCCGCATGACTGACCAACTGAAATCCGCGCCCGTAGCCTACGACAACGAGCCATTTCTCAATAGCCCCGACGGCCGCATTCTCCGCATCCTGGCGGAATATCAGGAACCGCTGGCACGCTTCCGCCGCGAACAGATTCAGGACACCGTCGTCTTCTTCGGCTCCGCCCGCTTTCAGGGCAGCAAAGAGGCCGCCGAGATCCTGGCCGGCGTCGAGAAAAACTCGGCTTCGCCGTCCGCCGAATTCGAGATGGCACTGAAACGCGCTCAGGCCGGCATCGACATGGCCCGCTACTACGAGGATGCCCGCAAGCTCGCTTATCTTCTGACCAAGTGGTCCACCCAGATCCCTGCCCGCCGGCACCGTTTTGTGGTGACCACCGGCGGAGGCCCCGGCATCATGGAGGCGGCCAACCTCGGCGCTCACGAAGCCGGTGGCAAGAGCATCGGCCTCAACATTCAGTTGCCCTTCGAACAGCATCCCAACCCGTACATCACGCCCTCGCTCAACTTCCAGTTTCATTACTTTTTCATGCGTAAATTCTGGTTCGCCTATCTTGCCAAGGGTCTGGTGATCTTCCCCGGCGGCTTCGGCACGATGGACGAACTGTTCGAGATTCTGACGCTGGCGCAAACCGACAAGCTGGCCAAGAAGATTCTGGTCATCATTTATGGCAGCGAGTACTGGCATCGCGTAATCAACTTCCAGGCATTCGTGGATGCGGGCACAATTTCTCCGCAGGATCCGGACCTGTTCAAGATCGTCGACACGCCCGAGGACGCGTTCGCGTTCCTGCGTGACGGCCTGACCACATACCACCTCGGCGAGCCCAAGAGGCGGAAGGAAGTGTTGCCCGAGATCGCCAAGACGAGACCGTAGTCCAGCTCGCGCAAAGTGGCTTATTGTTTTGTCATTCCGAGCAAAGCGAGGAATCTGCTGTTGCTCTCGGCTGAGACCTGATGCCCGACCGCTCCTTCCTCTACTACATCACCGACCGCACCGCATTCCCCGGAGACGAATCTACCCGCCGTCGCCGCCTGCTGGAAAAAATCGCCGAAGCCGCCCGCGCCGGGGTCGACTACATCCAGCTCCGCGAAAAAGATCTTCCCACGCGCGAGCTCGAAACGCTCGCCCGCGAAGTCGTCACCCGACTCAACCAACTGAGAACTGAGAACCGGGAAGTGGGAACTCGTCTCCTCATCAACTCCCGCACCGACGTAGCCCTGGCAGCAGGCGCCGACGGAGTTCACCTCCGCTCCGATGACGTGTCGCCAAAAGATGTGCAGGCAATCTGGAAACAGCGTGGCGCGCCCGCCCGCGATCTGCCGGGGCAATCTCCGCTGATTGGAGTCTCGTGTCACTCTGCGGAAGAGGTAGCGCAAGCCGCCGCGAACGGCGCCAGCTTCGCCGTC